>ENA-UOUJ01000330-UOUJ01000330.1-activated-sludge-metagenome-genome-assembly--contig:-NODE-330-length-35636-cov-4.637222_pt1 | contig 35636 bp, 34 predicted proteins | sample MGYA00249839_ERZ747224 | MGnify/ENA primary metagenome ERZ747224 (study PRJEB28782, sample SAMN03220277) | activated sludge metagenome | biome: wastewater; feature: sewage sludge; material... | reverse complement strand
GCGAATCCTGGGTGGTCGCGCCCGCGACGCTGCTCAGCCAGGGAACACACACGCCGTATCTCGGTCGCGAGTTGCAGGGTCGGGTGCGAGCGACGATCGTCGGCGGGCGGCTCGTTCATGAACGCGATCCGTCGATTGCGCCCGAGGCGGCGGCGATGTCTGCCCGTGAGCGGCCCCTGGGCGCCATCGGGCAGCGGTTGCTCTAGCCTGCTAGACGGCGGGGGGCGCGTCGAGTGGGGCACCTGCTGGCGGCGCTGCGAATCGCTTGCCGATTGCCGTTGGCGCTGATGCTGCTGCTCGCCGGACTGGCGCTCGTTCTCTTCGCGTTTCCACGGCTCGGCTATCCGCGGCGCGACCGGATCGTGTCGAGCTGGTCCCGGCTGCTGCTGCGCGCCTGTGGCGTGCGGGCGCTCGAACTGCCGGCGCCGGGCGCAAGCGCGCTCGGAGAGCTCCAGGGCGGCGCGCTGCTGCTGGCCAACCACGTGAACTGGCTCGACATCTTCGTGATCCTGTCGCGGACCCCGGCGCATTTCGTGGCCAAGATGGAGATCTCGGGCTGGCCGGTCGTGGGCGCGTTGGTCGCCGGCGTCGGTACGCTGTTCGTCGAGCGCCACCGCAGGCGCGCAGTCAGCCAGTTGAATGACCGGATCGAGAACATGCTGCGGGTTGCGCGCCGTGTCGCGGTCTTTCCCGAGGGCACCACCAGCGACGGAAAGCGGCTGCTGCAGTTCCATGCGAATCTGATCGAACCCGCGCTGCGCGCCGGCGTGCCGGTGATTCCGGTCGGCCTGCGCTACACCGACCGTCGAGGCCGTCCGACCGAGGCCATGCTGTTCACCGGCGAGATGACCCTCGGCGCTTCGTTATGGCGGCTGCTCGGCGCGCCGGGCGTCGTTGCCGAACTGCACCCGTTGTCCGCCGTCAGCGGTGCAACCCGACACGAGATCGCCGAACGGGCCCGGCTTGCCATGGCCGAACGGCTCGCACTGCCGATGGACGACGAAATCCCGGAGACGCTGCGCAAGGCGCTGGCAGGGGCGGCGGCCTGACCGTAGTTCCGCTGACTTGACGCAGCGCTCGCCGGCTCAGGCTCGCGAGGCGCCGCTGCAGCTCACCTGCACCAGCTTTCGATCCGACAGGCGCGCCGCGGTCAGCGCGCCACCCCAGACGCAGCCGGTGTCCAGCGCCAGCAACTTCGGACGCTGCAGCAGGCCCAGCGCCGACCAGTGGCCGAAGACGATCGGCGTGTCGGCGCTTGCCCGGCCGGGCACCTCGAACCAGGGCATGAAACCCGGTGGCGAATCCGCCGCTTCGCCCTTGGTTCGAAACTCCATGACGCCTTGGTCGGAGCAGAAGCGCAGTCGCGTCAGCGAATTGACGATGACGCGCAGCCGGTCGGCGCCGCGCAGCGAATCCGACCAACGCGCAGGCTCGTTGCCGTACATTTCGCGCAGAAAGCCCAGCCAGTCGGGTCCGGCCAGCACGCGATGCACTTCGCTCGCCAGTTCGACCGCCCGCTGGGCACTCCATTGCGGCAGCAGGCCGGCATGGACCATCAGCCAGCCGTGCTCGAAGTGCGCCAGCGGGCGCCTGCGCACCCAGTCGATCAGCGCGTCGCGGTCCGGCGCTGCCAGGATTTCGTCGATCGTGTCGTTCGAATGCGCGTTGCGGATCCCGGCGGCGACGGCGAGCAGGTGAAGATCGTGATTGCCCAGCACGCTGGTCAGGCGCTCGCCCTGGCTCATGGCCCAGCGCAGCGTGTCGAGCGAGTGCGGCCCGCGGTTGACCAGGTCGCCGACCAGCCAGAGCCTTGCGTCGGCCGGCAGGCGATCGATCAGCTCGAGCAGGCAGTCAAGGCAGCCCTGGACGTCGCCGATCACCCAGGTTTCGGAAGGGGATTCCGGGACCGGACGATCGGAAGTGGCGGGGTTCATCTGCGCAGCGGGATCGGGTGGCAATCCGGCAGATTAGCAGTCGGGTCCATGGACGATCGCCGAAGCATTCGCTAGCATGGAAAGGAAATTCCTTACCGAACGCATCTTCACGAAGTCATTGCCATGATCACCAGCAAGCTGACCAGCAAGGCGCAGACCACCATTCCGCAAGCCGTCAGGGCGGCGCTGCGTTTACGCGAAGGAGACGAACTGCTCTACCAGATCGTCGACCAGACGGTGATTCTTTCCAAGGCGCCGTCCGAAGCCCCGGTCGACGACCCGTTCGCCACCTTCGATGAATGGCACTCGGAAGCCGACGAGAAGGCCTATGCAGGCCTTTGATCAGGGCGACGTCGTCAAGGTTCCGTTTCCGTACACAGATCGCGCCACGCGGCAGCATCGACCTGCGTTGGTCGTTTCGGCCGACGGCATTCAGCAGCAGCACGGATTGCTGTGGGTTCTGATGATCACCAGCGCGGCGAACCGGGGCTGGCACTCCGACGTCGAGATCGTCGACCTTGCTCTGGCCGGTCTGCCGGTGCCGTCGGTCGTGCGTTGCGCAAAGATCGCCACGATCGAGGCTGCACACGCGACACGGCTTGGAAGCTTGACTCCGTCGACTTGGGCCGATGTGCTTGCTCATCTTCGGCTCGAACTGCGCCTGCAATAATTTTGCGGTGCTTGCCGCAACGATGGTCGTACGACGCTGAATGGGAGTTCCTGGTCGGGTGGAACCCGTTCGTGACATCCTGTCATCGGCGGGCCGAGGCGGCCCGGTAGAATCCCGCCCATGAAAAAGACCCTGCATCTGGTCGCCGGCGCGCGCCCGAACTTCATGAAGATCGCGCCGATCGTGCGCGCGCTCGATGCCCGTCGCGAGGATTTCGACTACCGGATCGTCCACACCGGCCAGCACTACGATCGCGAGATGAGCGACGTGTTCTTCGAGGAGCTCGGCATCCCGAAGCCGGACCACCACCTCGAAGCCGGCGGCGGCAGCCACGCCGAGCAGACCGCGAAGATCATGGTCGCCTACGAGAAGATCTGCCAGGGCGAACGACCCGACTGCACGCTGGTCGTCGGCGACGTGAACTCCACGCTGGCCTGCTCGATCGTCGCCAAGAAGCTGCACGTTCCGGTCGCGCACGTCGAGGCCGGGCTGCGCAGCGGCGACATGCGGATGCCCGAGGAGATCAACCGGCTGGTCACCGATTCGATCAGCGACTGGTTCTTCGTGACCGAGCCAGCGGGGCGAGAGAACCTGCTGCGCGAAGGAAAACCGGAAAGCAGCGTCTTCTTCGTCGGCCACGTGATGGTCGACAACCTGTTCTACCAGCGCGACAAGCTGGCGCAGGCCGACCGCAGCGACTTCGTGAGCGAAGCGCTGAAGCAGCGATTCCAGCGCTACGGCGCGGTCACGCTTCACCGGCCGTCGAACGTCGACGACCGCGACGCGCTGGCCGGCATCGCCGGGGCGCTGCGCGAGATCTCCGGGCGCCTGCCGTTGGTCTTTCCGGTGCACCCGCGCACGCGCGGCAACCTCGAGAAATTCGGGCTGGACCTCGGACCGAACGTGATCCTGACCAAGCCGCTGTCCTACATGGACTTCCTGAACCTGTGGAAGGATGCGAGCCTGATCATGACCGACAGCGGCGGGCTGCAGGAAGAAACCACGGCGCTCGGCGTGCCCTGCCTGACGCTGCGCGAGAACACCGAGCGGCCGGTCACAGTCGACGAAGGCACGAACACGATGGTCGGTTGCGATCTGACCAAGATCATCCAGGCGGCGGCCGAGGTGCTGGCCGGCAAGGGGAAGGCCGGGCGGCAGCCGCAGTTCTGGGATGGGCGGGCGGCGGAGCGGATCGTCGCGGAGCTGGGGCGGCAGCTGGGCGCCGGTTGAGGCTGATGGGAGGGCGGCGCGGATAGCCCAGAGAACTGGGCGAACACACGCCTCGCCGGTTTCCGGCTAGTATGACCATATGGTCATAAACTGCCGCCGCCCAATGAGAACCGTCTCCGTCGTGGAAGCGAAAGCCCATCTCTCCGCGCTGCTCGCCGAAGTGGAGCGCGGCAACGAAGTCGCAATCACCCGGCACGGCCGGGTGATTGCCCGGTTGACGCCCGACGGGCCGAGGATGGCGGCAGATGTCTTCCGTGAATTCTGGCCGGACGCTGCAGAGATCGATCTCGAGGCCCCTTCGGACGCACTTCCCGAGTCAGTCGGTTTGTTGGATTGATCGGTCCGGCGCTGGGCGATGCGTTACCTGCTCGACACGAATATCGTGATTGCTGCGATGAAGGGGCATCCGGCAGTGCGTGCCCGTCTCGAGAACCTTCCCCTGTCGAGCCTCGCGTTGTCGCCCCTCGTGCTCGGTGAACTTGAATTCGGAGTCGAGAAGAGCGTCCATCGCGAACGGAACCGGGCTCGGGTCAGGAAAATCGCCAACACCTTGCCTTTGGCTGTTGTCGAGGCAGCGTCAGCTTCCGCTACGGCCGGATTGGCGCCGAGTTGGAGCGGCGAGGTTTGCCGATCGGCGCCAACGATACCTGGATTGCCGCTCAGGCCTTGGCGCTTGGCGCGGTTATCGTCACCGACAACGTCCGCGAGTTCTCGCGAGTCGATGGGCTCATCCTCGAGAACTGGATCTCGGCGCCGAACTGAAGAGCGAACGTCGCGACGCTGCGGGCAGCTTTAGAACTCCACTGGCGGGCCTGCCCACGCCGAGTCCCGGGGTCGCGCACGCGCGAGCGCGGCCCGCGCGTCGAGCCAGCCCTCGCAGGCGTTGCGCCCCGGTCGGCCGCGCCAGAGATTCAGCAGACCTTTGCCGCGCGCGTACCATCGAAAGAACTGGAGCACGCGCTCGCGCTGCGAGGGCAGCAGCGGGTGTTCGCTGCAGATCAGCTTGTCGTCGACAAGCCCGCGATCCCTGAGCGTGATGGCCCCCCAGGCGTGCGTGCGGACGCGGCTGCCGAGCGGCAGCCGCGGCCCGAGCACGACCGCATCGAGCAGGTCGCCCTCCAGGCCGACGTGCGTCGGCACGCAGCCGTAGTTGAAAGGGCACGGAACAGGTGAGACGAAGTCGACGTGGCCGTTCCAGCCGCGCTTCAGAAAGCTCCAGCGCGGGACTTCGATGAGGACTTCGAGTCGGGGTGGGTCGGTCACGACATGCGGGCAATAGGTGGTTGAGACAAGGCGTGGTGACGTCGAGCCGCAAATCCGGGGGGTCTCTGCGCTACGATTGTGCATCGTTACGTACGTGCTATGAGCCTGTGCAAGAAGTCAGTGCAAACACCGAGCATTCACGGCCTCCTGGGTCGACCCGGTGAGCCACTCTTCGGGTGATCGTCTCGCTCGCGCGCGTCCATCGACTGGCTGATCCTTGGTCATCCGCGTCCTGGCGTCACACGTGCCGGCTTCAGGTCACTACATGACGAGTAGCGATCGCGCGCCACCGAAGCCCGCCGTCGCCGTCACCGGCGCCACCGGGTTCGTCGGCTCTGCACTTGTCCCTGCACTCCGGCAAGGCGGCCATTCCGTCCGGGCATTGGTACGCACGACTGGCAGCACGGCAGCGAACGAGGAGTACCTCGTCGCCGATCCCGACCCACGGCGGATGACCGAAGCGGTCGGAATGTTTCGCGGCATCCAGTGCGTCGTTCATCTGGCGGCCCGGGTTCATGTCATGCGGGAATCCGAGGCCGAACCGCTGGCGGCGTTCCGGAGAGTGAACGTCGACTGGACGCTCCAGCTCGCGCGTGCAGCAGCCGAAGCCGGGGTGCGGCGCTTCGTTTTCCTCAGTTCGGTCAAGGTGAACGGGGAAGTCACGGCACCCGGTGCGGCTTTCACGTCGGAGGATCTGCCGGCTCCCGCCGATCCCTACGCGATCTCGAAGTACGAAGCCGAACTCGCGCTGACCGAGCTGGGTCGTGGGTCGGCGATGGACGTGGTCATCATCCGCCCGCCGTTGGTCTACGGACCGGGGGTCAAAGGGAACTTCGAGACCATGATGCGATGGCTGCGCACGGGGTTGCCTCTACCGCTCGGGGCGATCGACAACAAGAGGACCTTGCTGGCAGTGGGCAATCTCGTGAGCCTCATCGAAAGCTGTCTGGAGCACTCGGCGGCCCGCGGTCGCGTCCTGCTGGCCGGCGACGACGAAGACCTGTCGACTACGGAACTGCTTCGGCGCATGGCCACAGCCCTCGGGACGCAGGCACGCCTGATTCCGGTTCCTTCCCCGGTCCTGCGCGGCGTTGCGCGCCTGCTGGGCCGTTCGGAAATTGCCCAGCGGCTCTGCGCGAACCTGCAGGTGGATAGTCGCACTACACGCGAACTGCTTGGCTGGCGTCCGCCGTTCCGGGTAGACGAAGGCTTGCGTGGCGCCGCCTCATGCTTTCTCGAAGCCGAGGGGCGGGCTCGCCGGAAATGAGAATCGCCGCACTGCTTGCGCTCGCCTTCGTTGCGTCTGCCGCTCTGACCGGGCTCGTGCGTCGCTACGCAATGGCGCGACGGCTCGTCGACGAGCCGAACGCGCGGAGCTCTCATTCTGCGACGACGCCGCGCGGGGGAGGGCTCGCTTTCGTGATGACCACGATGGTCGCGCTTCCGGTCGTCGCGGCCCTCGGAATGTTGTCCTGGCAGGCGTGCTGGGCGATCGTCTGCCCTGGGGCGCTGGTCGCGATGGTCGGTTTTCTGGACGACCATGACCACGTCCCGGCTCGATGGCGACTGCTCGTACACTTCCTCGCCGCGTTCTGGGCACTTGCCTGGACAGGCGGGCTGCCATCTCTGGAGCTCCTCGGCCGGCCGGTAAGTCCAGGCTGGATCGGCATCGGCTTTGGCGCCCTGTACCTCGTCTGGTTGCTGAATCTCTACAACTTCATGGACGGGATCGACGGGATCGCCAGCGTCGAAGCAATCTGTGTCTGCATCGGGGGCGCGCTCCTCTATCTGCTGGAGGGGGAGTCGGCGATGGGAGTCGCGCCGCTACTGCTGGCGGCAAGCGTAGCGGGGTTCCTGGCCTGGAATTTCCCGCCGGCCAGCATCTTCATGGGGGATTCGGGCAGCGGCTTTCTGGGCATGATCCTCGGCGTGATGTCAATCCAGGCCGCGTGGGTTTCGGTGGAGTTGTTCCACGGCTGGCTGATCCTGCTGGGCGTATTCATCGTCGACGCCACGTTGACCCTGATCCGCCGACTGCTGCGAGGCGAAAGGATCTACGAGGCGCATCGCTCGCATGCGTACCAGCTTGCGACCCGGCGATTCGGTCATCTGCGCGTGACGCTGGCAACGGGGGGCATCACGCTGGGGTGCCTGCTGCCGATCGCAGTGGTCGTCCAAGCCGGCTGGCTGTCAGGTGCGGCGGGCTTGGCGTTTGCGTGGCTGCCGCTTGCCGGCATTCATTACATGGTCGTTCTGGGAGCCCGGCAGTCGCCTCTGTTGTAAGTGACTGTAATCGCCAGCCGAGCGGCCGCCGGGGACCGTAGAATATCGGCCTGCAAGAAAATGAAATCCTCCTACCTGTCAGCACTGGTTTTCCTGTTCGACCTGCTCGCCCCGATCATGGCGCTGTTGGGTGCTTATCTGTTGCGCTTCAACTTCGAGTGGCCGACCGGGTTCGAGAACCACATTCGGGCAGGCATCCTGGTGCTGTTGCCGGTGCATGCGTTCGTCTGCCGGTGGGCGGGCCTATACCGCGGGCTATGGGTCTTTGCCAGCTTGCCTGATCTGAAGCGCGTGTTGCGAGCAGTGGCCCTGTCGTCAATCGTGATGCTGGGCTTCGCGGTGTTCTACCGGGGCTTGCTCGCCACGCCGCGTACGGTCGTGGTCCTGTATCCGATCCTGCTTCTCCTGTGGATGGCGGGGGGGCGCGCGGTCTATCGGATGCTCAAGGAGTATCGCCTCTATGGCGGTCTGATCGGACAAGGGAAACCGGTCGTCATCGTCGGGGCGGGACGCGGCGGCGCAATGCTCGTGCGCGAGATCGATCGCAGCCCGGACTGGCGCGTGGTGGGGCTCATCGACGACGACCCCAACAAGTGGGGGCGCGAAGTGCTCGGCTGTCCGGTGTACGGAGGCGTCGAGTCCTTGCCCGGACTCATCGAATCCCAGAAAGCACGCCACGTCATTCTGGCGATGCCATCGGCCGCCCGCCAGGTCCGTCGTCGTGCCGCCGACCTGGCCGTGGAGGCCGGTGCCCACGTGTTCACGGTGCCCGCGCTCGAAGACGTGATGTCCGGCGGCGTCGCCTTGTCGTCGATCCGACCGCTCGAGATCGAAGACTTGCTCGGACGGGAAACGGTCGAGATCGACAGCGCCCACGTCCGCAAGCTCATTGCCGGCAAGGTGGTGCTGGTCACCGGTGCCGGGGGCTCCATCGGCAGCGAGTTGTGCCGGCAACTGGCACGGTTCAACCCTCGCACGCTGGTTCTGCTGGAGCAAAGCGAGTTCGCCCTGTACACGCTCGAGCAATGGTTTTCCGGACATCGACCGGACGTTCCGATCGTGCCGCTGGCTGGAGACGTGAAGGATCCTGCGCGCGTGGAAGAGGTTTTCGCGCGATACCGGCCGCAGGTGATCTTCCACGCCGCAGCCTACAAGCACGTGCCCTTGATGGAGGTAGGCAACAGCTGGCAGGCCGTCCAGAACAACGTGCTCGGAACGCTGAGGGTGGCGGACTGTGCGCGCGCCTACGAGGCCGAACGGTTCGTGCTCATCTCCACGGACAAGGCGGTCAATCCCACCAATGTCATGGGGGCGACCAAGCGGCTCGCCGAGATGGCTTGTGAGGCGCTGAACGCCAGCGGCGGCTCGATGAGGCTCGCCGTCGTCCGCTTCGGGAACGTCCTGGGCAGCACCGGTAGCGTCATCCCGAAGTTCCAGGCACAGATCGCGCGCGGTGGCCCGATCACGGTCACGCATCCGGAGATCACCCGCTACTTCATGTCGATTTCCGAAGCGGCGCAACTCGTGCTGCAGGCCGCGGCGATGGGAGCCGGCGGCGAAATCTTCGTGCTCGACATGGGCGAGCCGGTGAAGGTCGTAGACCTTGCCACGAACATGATCCGCCTGTCGGGCTACTCCGCGGACGATATCCGGATCGAGTTCACAGGGCTGCGGCCGGGCGAGAAACTCTACGAGGAATTGCTCGCCGATGCCGAGCAGACCCGCGAAACGCCGCACCCCAAGCTGCGGATCGCCGGCTCGCGTCCCGTCGATCGCGATTTGCTTCCAGCGTTGAGGAAGTGGCTCGAAGGCCCGTCTCCGAATTCGGACGACGAGGTGCGCCGGAGGCTCGTGAGCTGGATTCCTGAGTACACCCCGTTCGATGGCAAGCCACCGCTGCGCATTGTCAGCGGTGGGTCAGCAGGCGCAGGCAGCCTGCTCGCCCACTCGCAACGCAGGGCTTGATACATGTCCCCGGGAACGGTCGCTCGCCGACTACTGTGCGGCCACCACAAAGCCCGGCCCGCCCGGCTTGGTAAAATCGTCAAGTTTTACTTCTCGCCGTATCGGGCGCTCTCGAATCCGTCTGCCGCCATGTAGAACATGTCGATCCGCTTGTCTGCGAACGCCTTGTCGCGAAGAGCGGCGCTCTGAGCCACCTATCCTTCGTGGATCGAGTCGCAGATCGGCTTGGCGGAGCTTGAGATCGCCACGAAGGCGATCGAATCGCTCGGCACCGTAATCGCCATAAGCGGCGTGCAGCGACGCTCACGCAATGCGCTGTCTATTTTTGTCAAAGGAATCACTCTCGCGATGCTTACTCCCGTCATCCTCTCCGGCGGTTCCGGCACACGCCTTTGGCCGCTGTCCCGCGAGAACCGGCCCAAACAACTGCTCGCTCTCACAGGTGAGTACACGATGCTGCAGGAAACTGCTCGCCGCCTCGAAGGGTTCCACGCCGGCTTAGTGGAGCGCGCCCCTTCGATTGTCGTCTGCAACAACGAGCACCGCTTCATGGTGGCTGAACAACTGCGTGCGGCAGGCATCGAAGGGGCGCGCATCCTGCTCGAACCAGTCGGCCGCAATACGGCGCCGGCACTGGCGCTGGCCGCGCTGATTGCGATGCGGGACAACGAGGATCCCATCCTGCTCGTAATGCCGGCGGACCACGTGATCGCTGACCGCGAAGCATTCCATGCGGCTGTGACGATCGGGCTCGAGGCCGCTCAAGCTGGCGCACTGGTCACCTTCGGCATCGTTCCGACCGACCCGGAAACCGGATACGGCTACATTCGAACCGGCACTGCGCGACAAAACGGATCGCTCGACCTGGTTGCCTTTGTGGAAAAACCCGGCCTCCACCGTGCGCAGGAATATGTTGCCTCGGGCCAGTATGTCTGGAATAGCGGCCTGTTCATGATGCGCGCCAGCGTATGGCTTGAGGCGCTGGAATCACTGCAGCCGACCATGGCCGCCGCCTGCCGCGCCGCGGCTGACGGCAGCACACACGATACAGACTTCATTCGGATCGATGCGACGGCTTTCTCGTCCTGCCCGTCGGATTCGATCGACTATGCGGTCATGGAAAAGCTCGCCGAACAGCCGAAGTTAGGTATTCCAGGCGTGGTCGTGCCGATGTCCGCAGGCTGGTCCGATGTCGGCGCTTGGGACGCACTTTGGGATGTGATGCCCAAGGATGCCAACGGCAATGCCAGCCACGGTGACGCGATGCTAGAAGGTTGCGAGAACACTCTGATCTATGGTGGCGAGCGTCTGGTTGCCGGTGTAGGGCTGAAAGACCTGATCGTCGTGGAAACGCCCGACGCAGTCCTCGTAGCCGATAAGTCCCGCACACAGGACGTCAAGAACATCGTTACCCGCCTTAAGGCAGGAGGTCGGAGCTTGGCCGACAGCCATCGCAAGATCCATCGGCCGTGGGGCTGGTACGACTCCATTGATTTCGGCGACCGTTTTCAGGTCAAGCGGATCGTGGTGAATCCCGGCGCCAAGCTTAGCCTGCAGATGCACCATCACCGCGCCGAACATTGGGTCGTCGTCAAGGGAACTGCAGAGGTCACCAACGGCGACAAGGTGCTGCTGCTGTCGGAGAACGAATCCACGTACATCCCGCTAGGGCACGTGCATCGCCTGGCTAATCCCGGGAAGGTGCCGCTCGAGATCATCGAGGTGCAGTCGGGCAGTTATCTGGGTGAGGACGATATCGTGCGCTTCGAAGACACCTATGGTCGTGCCGCGGGCTCGATAAGTAAGTAATACCAAATAAGATGAGCAACGCCACACCGCAGCCAACAAGTACAGTCAGCCCCATCGTAGTCTTCCAAGCGTACCCCGTCCGTGGTGAAGTGCCCGACGTCGTGGTCTTCGATCATCGGCGTGTCAATTTCAGCTTCTCCAGGACTGAGTCCCTGTTTCACCCCAACGTGGAAATGCATGGGGTCGTGCACATTTGCGCTAAACAAGTCGTTGCACTCAAGGAGAACCCATGAGCGCAATGGTTCGTGCGCTCTGGACTTACCGAGCTTTCATACTTGGTAGCGTCCAGCGCGAATTTCAGTCGAAGTATCAGAACTCCCTACTTGGTGCCGCATGGACCGTCCTCAATCCGCTGGCCATGATCATCGTCTACACGGTGATCTTCTCTCAGGTTATGCGCGCGCGACTGCCTGGCGTCGATAGCAGCTTCGCGTACAGCATTTACCTTTGTGCGGGGGTACTTACTTGGGGATTGTTCGCGGAAATTGTCGGCCGCGGCCAAAATGTGTTCCTCGACAACGCAAACCTCCTCAAGAAGCTCAGTTTCCCACGCCTTTGCCTGCCAGTGACTGTCGTTCTTAACGCGCTACTCAACTTCGCCATCATCTTTGGGCTATTCACGGCGTTCCTCCTTCTCAGCGGAAACTTCCCTGGTCTGCCCTACTTAGCCCTTATTCCGCTTCTTGCGATCCAGATAACCTTTTCCATCGGTCTCGGCATGGTTGTAGGCGTGTTGAACGTCTTCTTCCGGGATGTCGGTCAACTATTCAGTGTTGTGCTCCAGTTCTGGTTCTGGCTCACGCCGATTATCTACCCAATTGCCATTCTCCCAGAAAGCGTGCGCCCCCTCATGTCGTTCAACCCCATGGCGGGCTTGATGGCAGCGTACCAAGCGATCCTCGTTGGCGGAGAGTGGCCAAGTTGGGCGTCACTTTGGCCGATTACCGTGCTCGCGGCGCTGCTTTGCATCTGGGGTATGAGGCTATTTCGCAGGCATGCTGGTGAAATGGTGGATGAACTCTGATGGGTACCATCAACGTGACCGCTCTAGGCAAGGCCTACAAGCAATACCCGACCAGGTGGAGCCGGCTCGTTGAGTGGCTGACCCCGGGGCACAGGGTGCGCCACCAACTCAAATGGGTATTGCAGAACGTTAACTTCACCGTCAATCCCGGTGAGGCTGTCGGAATCATCGGTATTAACGGTGCGGGCAAAAGCACTTTGCTTAAGATGATCACTGGTACCACTCAGCCTACGACGGGCAGTGTGCGTATCACCGGGCGTGTTGCTGCGTTACTTGAACTGGGCATGGGCTTTCATCCGGACTTCACGGGCCGCCAAAACGCATTTATGGCCGGGCAACTGCTTGGGTATAGCGTCGAGGAGATTGGGCGGTTGATGCCGGATATCGAGGCCTTTGCGGAAATCGGTGAGTACATCGACCAACCGGTCCGCGTCTACTCCAGCGGCATGCAGATGAGACTCGCCTTTAGTGTCGCAACCGCAAATCGCCCGGAAGTGCTTATCGTTGACGAGGCGCTCTCGGTGGGTGATGCGTACTTCCAGCATAAAAGCTTTGATCGCATCCGGGAGTTCCGCAAGCTTGGCACTACCTTGCTGATTGTGTCGCATGACAAGGGCGCCATCCAGTCCATCTGCGACCGAGCCATCCTGTTGAACCAAGGGCGCGTGGCGCTGGAAGGCGATCCCGAAGCCGTCATGGACTACTACAATGCCATGTTGGCCGAACGGGACAACAACACCGTCCGCCAACGTGTCACAGAATCCGGCAAGGTTCAGACCATCTCCGGCACAGGCGAAGCCACGATTCGGACGATACAACTGCTAAACGCAGAAGACGAACCGATCGAAGCCGTCAATGTTGGCCAATATGTCAAGCTGAAGGTCGACGTCGAGTCTAGAACCAGTATTCCGGAACTTGTCTTCGGCTACCTGATCAAGGACAGATTCGGCCAACATGTTTTTGGCACCAATACCTCACATCTCAGCCGCAAACTGATCAACGTTCAGTCGGGCGTCATTACGACCTTCACCTTTGGTTTTCCGGCTAATCTCGGGCCTGGAACTTACTCGATCGCTACGGCGTTGCATACCTCAGATACGCATTTCAGTAAGAATTATGAATGGAAGGATCTGGCCGTCGTGTTCAATGTGGTCAACTTGGACAAGGAAGAGTTCGTAGGGGTGGCGTGGTTGCCTCCGAATGTGGAGTGTTTGCAATGATCGACCATTTCTATCGTGCCTTCGAGGAACGATATTACGCCCCTCGCAGCGTAATCAAAGAGCTTCGCCGACAATATCTTCCATTCGTCACTCCCCTCGGAGCAATATACCCGGACTGTGCAATTTTTGATATCGGATGCGGACGAGGTGAATGGTTGGAACTGATGGCTGAGATCGGATTTCAGCCCTTTGGCGTTGACTTGGACGCTGGAATGCTGGAGGCCTGCCGCCAAGCAGGGCTCGCCGCAGAACAAGGGGACGCGGTTGCATTCCTGAAAACTCTGCCAACTGACAGCCAAGCGATTGTCTCCGCATTTCACGTTGTAGAGCACATCACCTTCGATCAGCTCCGGAGCGTGGTCTCTGAAGCTTTCCGTGTGTTGAAACCGGGTGGCCTGTTAATTATGGAGACCCCGAACCCAGAAAACATTGTCGTAGGCACGCGGAGCTTCTATCTTGATCCAACGCACGAGCGGCCAATTCCGTCGGAGCTCCTCTCGTTTCTTCCTGAGTACTACGGCTTCGTGCGCACAAAGATCTTGCGACTACAGGAGTCGAAAAGCATTGCGGCCAATGTATCGCCGTCGCTCATCGAAGTGTTTGGGGGGGCTAGTCCGGATTATGCCGTCGTCGCGCAGAAAGCCGCCCCTGAGGAGCTTCTTCAGCGATTCGATGGAGAGTTTGAGCAAGAGTATGGCCTGCCGCTGGCAACGCTCGCAGCTCGCTATGACGCAACTATTGCGGCAAAGGCAGAGCAGGCCGCGGCCATGGCACAGCAAGCCGAGGTCGCGGCACGGGAAGCCGAGGCCAGAGCGCAGCGAGTGGAGGCGAGAGCACGGGAAGCCGAAGCTTCCGTTACGCATGGGCTAGCCGTTGCCCAGCAAGCCGTTGCCAGGGCGCAGCAAGCAGAGGGCCGTGCGGAGAAGGCAGAATCCAGAACGGCTGAAGCCGACGTCAAAGCGCAGCGCGCTGAAGCCCGAGTTCGACAAGCCGAAGTGGAGTTGGAGCAGATGAGTCTCCAACTTGATGGGGTCCTGAAAAGTCGTTCTTGGCGTATCACTCATCCCCTTCGAGTTGCCGCTGGGTTTGTCTTCAGCTTGAGAGGAACGGCGAGTGTGAGATCAAAGGTGAAGACAATTTTCACGCGAGGGCTTCGTCATGGCTTGGGTACTCTCGGCCGGTTTCCCAAAGCCAAGCGAAACGCTATATTGCTCGCGAGTCGTTTTCCAAAATTCGAACGTAAGCTTCGCTCGCTGCTTTTGCAGGGAGAGGGGCGCATCGCTGAGCAGGAGCGCATCACCTGCGCGACAACATTCGCGCACAGTTTGTTGAGCGAGAGTTCTATTCTGAGCCGCTCGGTCAGCCTCTCCCATCAGAGTCCGGGCGCGATAATGGCATCGCTAACGCTCGCGGTAAGAGCCTCGGCAGAAGCAAAATATTTATCTCGCCATCAGGGACAAGATTAATTCGAGGCCATCATTCGAATGAAGACGGGATTCAGCGGTAGGTTCATCCAGTATGTCGAGTCGCTCGACTTCGGCGATGCGGTTTCGAATCAGGTTATCGAGCTTGACGCCATTCTCAGCGGAATGGGAATTCGCACACTGATCTGCTCGAAGTGGCACCATGAGCGAGTGCGAGAATACCGGGTGGGTTTGGAGGATGCTGCGCCAACGGAACGCGATGTGGCAGTAGTTCACTACTCGGGGTTTTCTGAGCACGTGATTCCGTATGTGAATCGTCTTCGTTGCACCAAGATTTTGCATTACCACAATATTACGCCGCACGAATTCTTTCAAGAATCAAGCGATCTTTACAGCTTCTGTTTAGAAGGGAGAAAGCAGCTTAAGGAAATTATTTACTCGTTCCAGCGCTATTGGGGCGATAGTCAGTATAATCTCGACGAGCTAATCGCGCTCGGGGTCAATCCCGCTCGGTGTTCTGTTATACCGATCGTCGTTAATCGACAGTACGGACATTCCTCTTCCGATGCAAGTAAGGATTCCGGCGCTTGGATATTCGTTGGGCGTATTGCTCCGAACAAGGCACAAGTCAAGCTGGTGGAACGCTTCGCCGAGGCGCAAAGAGCGCACCCAACCGCTGCGCGCAGGCTCTACCTCGTTGGCGCGTATAGAGAGGATGACTCGTACTACAAAAAATTGAAGGAGAGGATTCGGGAATTGGGATTGGAAGGGTCTGTCACTGTCACTGGCAAGGTATCTGATGAGGAGGTCGGTCAGTTCCTCACAAAGGCTGCCGTTTATACCTCGTTAAGCGAGCACGAGGGTTTCGGAGTGCCGTTGATCGAAGCGGCACACTTTGGGCTCCCGGTAGTGGCTCTTCAGAACAGCGCAGTCGGCGAGACTCTCGGGAATGGATTGGGTCTTGCGGCCAACACGGAAGAGTTAAGGGAGAACGCCGTGCGCGCGACGTTGGATCGTGATTTCCGGGCATCGTTGTTGAGCGTGCAACGACGTAATGTCGAGCGATTTGTGCCTCTCCAGGTTAGCCGCCATGTCAAAGAGGCGGTCGCGCATGTGATACCTGGCGAGCGCTTTTTTCGGACGGTGTCGATCGTTATCTGCACCTATAACCGCTCGGATTATCTGGAACGCTGTCTCACCTATCTCGAGTGTCAGACCAACCCGAATTTTGAGGTGGTTGTGGTCAACGGACCATCAACGGACGATACAGATGACGTCCTGAGCAGGTTCGAGGCAAGAATCAAGGTCGCCGAGAACCCCTCGCGCAATTTGTCCGTTTCGAGAAACATTGGAATTGAGATGTCCAGCGGCGACCTAATTGCGTTTATAGATGACGATGCAATTCCGTTCGATGACTGGGTCGACACGCTGCTCAAAGAGTACAACAGCAGGCCTTTGAGCACTGCAGGTTTAGGTGGGCCCGTATACTACGCCGGCTCGCTCGAGTTTCAAAGCGAGAACATAGGCTTCAACAGATACGGAGAGGCGTTCTTGAATATCGATTCGTCGAAACTGGGAGCAGACGGATGGGAGCGAACTCTACTAGGAACTAACACCTGCTTTCAGGGTGCGGCTTTACGCGCTGAGCGTGGTTTTGATGAGCAGTTCGACTACTTCCTGGATGAGTCGGAGTTGTGTTTTAGGCTGCAGAAGCACGGCTATATCGTGGCCTATTGTGACGACCTCTTCTTGCGACACGAGTTCGCGAAAAGCGAAAATCGGGCAGGTAAGCATAATTTCAACTGGTATACGATCTCCAAGAATACCGCCTACTTCATTGCGGCGTACTCTGGATTGAGTGGTGAGGCCCTGCGCACTTACTTGGCGGGCCGGATGGAGCGCGAGCGAATCGCTCCGCTGAAAATTGCGCGGGATATCGGCGAGATCTCGGAGGGCGAGTTTGCCAAGTACGTCGAAGATATCGAGTCTGGCTGGAATCGTGGCTTGGAAGATTTCGAAGATTTTCCCCGGTTGAGGCCGTTGCGGACGTGTTCGAGATCGTTTCTTCCGTTCGACATCAAAACAGATTTTCCTCGAGTCGGCGTGGAGCTTCCGAGACTCCATATCTGTATCGTTACGAAGGAGTTTGCCGGCTTTTCCAAAGCAAGCGGCGGAGTTGGGACGCTCTACTATCACCTCGCGAGTGAGTTGTTGCTTATGGGGCATAGGGTTACGGTAATTACTCCCGGTGACGAAGGGAATGTTTATCGACGAGGGCGATTTACGGTTCGCTACGCTGCAGTGAAGTCGGTCTGTGTCGATGCCATTAACACTCCCGGTTTCTCTGCAAACGTGAACTGGTCGCTGTCAGCTATGCATGCGCTGGCGGTTGCACATCTGGAAAGATCGGTCGATATCGTCGAGTCGGCGCTTTGGGATAGCGAGGCACTGGCGATCTCTCTTCTCCCGGTAGGAGAAAGGCCGTTTGTGGTGACTCGCTTGGTCACCCCATTCTCTGTTGCCGCGAGGATGAACGGCTGGGACTTGTCGACACGTGATGCTGCGTTGATCACGGAATCCGAAAACCGGCTGATCGAAGCGTCGGACTCGGTCGTGGCCATCAGCGAGTCGATCGCCGAGACGATCGAGGCAGAGCACTCGATCTCGCGAGACGATAGGTGGAGCACAAGTCATTGCGGGATTGCGCATTGGCCATTCTTCGATTTCAGGGCCGACTACGGAGCGGGAGGGGTTCGGCTCATCGGAAGCAAGCCGGTTCCGACGGATCAAAGAGTCGTGCTCTTTATTGGCCGGCTCGAGGGGCGCAAAGGAGTGGATGTTTTGCTCCGCGCTGCGAACGAGTTCCTGAAGGCGTCGGATGATGTATGTTTGGTCTTGGCGGGACGAGATATCGAAGGCTGGCAGGAACGAGCGGACTCAATTCTTGAAGGCGAGGTGAAGGAGCGCGTTCACTTCGTTGGGGAAGTGGATGATGCCACTCGTGAGCGACTTCTGCTCAATGCATTTTGCGTGGTCTTTCCGTCGCGCTACGAGTCGTTTGGTTTGGTGCCATTGGAGTCGTTCGTTCACGGCATTCCGGTGATCGGAGCGCGCGTTGGCGCGATACCGGAGGTGATCGTCGACGAGGAATGCGGCCTTCTTTTTGAGGACGGGGATTCAAGCGCGTTGGCGGGATGCGTCGCACAGTTGCTACGCGAGCCGGGTTTGCGTGATCGCCTTGCCGAGGGCGCGAGAAGGAATATCAGACGGTTCAGTGCGCGGAATGCCGCGATTCGAACGGTGCGGATGTATGCTGAGCTGCCCGAAGTGTCGCGGGTGGCGCATTAGTTTTTATAGGAAAGGGTGACCATGGAACGGAAGGCAGTTGTTACGGGGATTTCCGGGCAGGATGGCGCGTACTTGGCAGAGTTGTTGCTGAAGAAAGGTTATACCGTCTACGGCACATTCCGGCGAACCAGTTCGGTGAATTTCTGGCGAATCGAGGAGCTCGGTATTTCCGAGCACCCTGGTTTGCATCTGGTGGAGTACGATCTCACGGATCTGTCCTCGAGCATTCGGCTACTGCAGACGACGGGGGCGGACGAGGTTTATAACCTTGCGGCGCAAAGCTTCGTCGGCGTTTCGTTCGATCAGCCGGTCACGACCGCTGAGATAACAGGGATCGGTGCGCTAAACTTGCTTGAAGCGATCCGCGTCGTCAATCCCGCAATTCGCTTCTATCAGGCCAGCACGTCGGAGATGTTCGGGAAGGTGCAGGCGATTCCTCAGGAGGAGTCGACTCCGTTCTATCCACGGAGCCCCTACGGAGTCGCCAAGCTCTACGCCCATTGGACGACGGTTAATTACCGCGAGAGCTACGGTATTTTTGGCACCAGTGGCATTCTGTTCAACCATGAGTCGCCGCTGCGAGGTCGGGAGTTTTTAACCCGTAAAGTGTCCGACAGCATCGCCAAGATCAAGCTCGGGAAACTGGAGGTGCTTGAACTTGGGAATCTGGATGCGAAGCGCGATTGGGGATTCGCGAAGGAGTATATCGAGGGCATGTGGCGCATGCTGCAAGCTGACAAGCCCGACACCTATGTACTCGCGACGAACCGTACGGTGACAGTTCGCGACTTCGTGACCATGGCGGGAAGGGCCGCTGGATATGACTTGCAGTGGGAGGGCAAAGAGGAGAGCGAAGTTGGCGTCGACCGCAGCTCCGGTCGCACTCTCGTGCGCGTGAATCCGAAATTCTATCGCCCCGCCGAGGTCGATCTGTTGATTGGCAACCCTGCGAAAGCCAAGCGGGAACTAGGCTGGGAGCCGAAGACAACATTGGAGCAATTGTGCCAGATGATGGTCGATGCCGACATCAAACGCAATGAACGAGGGTTTTCGTTCTGACCGGAGCTGATATGAAGCGCGTGCTGATTACGGGAGCGAATGGGTTCACTGGGCGCTACGTGGCAGCCGAGCTGGCCCGGCATGGCTGGGAGGTCTGGGGAACAGGCTCGCACGAGGATCCGGACGAGTCTCGGTATCGGCGCGCGGATTTAACAGATGCCGACGGCTTGCGGGATGTCATTGACGAAGTGCAGCCCGATGCGGTCGTCCATTTGGCGGCCATTGCGTTCGTGGGGCACGGCGACACGGCGGCGTTCTATGCGGTCAATCTGATCGGTACGCGTAATTTACTTTCCGCCTTGGCCGTCTGCAAAAAGCGGCCCGGGTGCGTACTACTGGCGAGTAGCGCCAACGTGTATGGAAATTCGTCAGAGGGCGTGCTGAGTGAGGCCGCGCCGCTGAACCCTGCGAACGACTATGCGGTAAGTAAACTGGCGATGGAGTATATGGCACGCTTGTGGATGGACAAGTTGCCGTTGGTGATTGCTCGGCCGTTCAACTACACGGGTGTCGGACAGGCCGAATCGTTCCTCCTTCCGAAGATCGTCGGTCACTTCCGTCGCAAAGCCGCGGTGATCGAACTTGGTAATCTGGACGTATCGCGGGACTTCTCCGATGTCCGCGCAGTTGCCCAAGCGTATCGGAGACTGCTGGAAACGTGTCCGAAAGGCGCTACGGTCAATGTGTGTTCCGGGCAGTCGCACTCGCTTCGTGAGGTACTTCTCTTGGCGGAGAAGATCACGGGTCACTCATTGCGGGTGGAGGTCAATCCGGCCTTCGTCCGCGACAACGAAGTGAAGACACTCCGCGGTGACGCTGCGCGGCTGCGATCCTATATCGGCGACTGGGAGACGCAACCATTGGAGGACACCTTGCGCTGGATGTCGGACGCGATCTGATGCGCGTGGCATTCGGTACGACGGTTCTTGAGCGGGGCTTGGCACGAGAAGCCGTTGATGGCATCGGCAACTATTCGCGAGAGCTTCTAGACAAGCTGACCGGCGTAAGCGGCGTGCAGCCGATCCCCTTTACTTATTCCAGGGCGGATTTGCGTGATGCTGCTCAATCAGGCAGGCTCGGCCTCGGTCCATTTGGGCCGCAAGCGCTCTATTCGTTGGCTACAGGGCTATCGTTCCCCATTGCAAAGAGACGCCTCTTTGGTCGATTGGATCTTGTGCATGCGACGGATCATTTGATTCCTTCGATACGGAATCTTCCAGTTGTGGCAACTCTGATGGATGCAATCCCCTTGTCACATCCTGAGTGGGTTGCTTACTCGTTTCGAAACGTCAAGAACGCGATTTGGCGGAAGACCGCACATTGGGCTACGCACGTGATCACCATCTCGTCGCATGCGAAGGAGGAGCTCATCGAATGGTTCCGGTTGCCTGAGCACCGGATCAGCGTGACACCGCTCGGTGTTGACCGACGATGGTTCGCATTCCCTTCTCCGTTCGAGGTGCATCGGATAAACGTTACCTATGCGCTACCTGAGCGGTTCTTTCTTTTCGTTGGTACGCTGCAACCCCGGAAGAACGTCGCACGGTTGATCGCGGCACATCGGATGCTTCCGATGTCGCTACGAAAGGAGTATCCACTCGTAGTTGTCGGGCGTGCTGGTTGGGGGTGTGAGGGCGAGGTGAGCGCGTTGGAAGATGGGGACGGAGGGGCGCTGCGGTGGTTGCGCTACGTTCCCGAGTCAGATTTGGTGACGCTTGTAGGCCGCGCTGCGGGTTTGGTCTTTCCATCGCTCCACGAGGGATTTGGCTTGCCTGTGCTCGAAGCCTTCGCGGCGGGAGTGCCTGTCATTGCGTCGAATTCAACCTCACTGCCCGAAGTTGCCGGCGATGCAGCCTTTTTGGTGAATCCGGAGCGGACAGACGAACTTTCGGATGCCATGCGGGAACTTGTCGGAAACTCGGCGGTCGCGGATCGGCTGCGGATCGCTGGACGGGAGAGGGCCGCTCGGTTTACCTGGGATCACACGACGGCACTGACCGTCAAGGTTTATCGGCAAGTGCTCGCCTCGTTCTGAACGGGATCCGATGAGAGTTCTGCACGTTTATCGTACGTACTTTCCTGATCCGCCAGGCGGCCTTCAGGAGGCAATACGGCAAATCTGTCTGTCCGTCCAGCCTTTCGGAATCGAAAACACCGTATTCACGCTGTCTCCTGATCCTTCTCCAGTAGAACTGCGGCGAACGGAGGCTCAGGTTTTCCGGTGCCGCTCTTGGGCTGCTCCAGCATCATGCGATCTGGGCGGTGCAGCCGCTTTCCGCAGGTTTCGTCAGCTTGCGGACAATGCCGACGTTATTCACTACCACTTTCCGTGGCCTTTCGCCGATATGCTGCATATGATGAGCAGGCCGTTGCGCCCAACGGTGCTGACTTATCATTCCGATGTGGTACGCCAGCGCCTGTTCGGCTGGGGCTACCGGCCTCTGATGGCGTGGATGCTAGGGTCGATGTCCGCCGTGGTGGCTACATCGCCTGCGTACGCTCGCACCAGTAAATCACTGACGAAGGCGGGAGTCCGTGAGTCGGTGAGAGTAATTCCGCTTGGCATCGATGAACGTTCCTATCCGGTTGCGGGCGATGAGAGCGTTTTCGACCGAGTAGGTGTTTCCCGAGACGAGCCTTATTTCTTGTTCGTAGGCGTTCTTCGCTACTACAAAGGTCTGCAGTTTCTCGTAGAGGCCGCGTCCGAAATCGCTGCGAAGGTTTTGATCGCCGGCTCTGGTCCTGAGTGCGCTGCGCTAAGAGCGCTAACGCAAGCGCTTGGTGCGCGGAACGTGATGTTTTCCGGACAAGTTTCTGAGGGAGAGAAAGTAGCGCTGTTGAATCGCTGCCATGCTCTGGTGCTGCCATCGCATCTGCGTTCTGAGGCCTTCGGGATGGTACTGGTCGAGGCAGCCATGTTCGGCAAGCCAATGATTTCCTGTGAAATTGGTACGGGAACATCGTTCGTCAATACCGATGGGGAAACGGGATTCGTAGTCGAGCCTTCGAGGCCGGCCGCGCTTGCGGACGCGATGAACCGGTTGTTGGCAGACGATGCGCTCACCGTCCGGATGGGGTTGGCGGCAAGGAGACGTTACGAGCGGCTGTTCTCGGGTAAAGCTCTAGGGCGGGAATACACCGCGCTTTACCGGGAAGTGCAGATGGAAGGGAACTCGCAAGTAAGGTAGGCGGATGATCCTGGTAACCGGCGGCGCCGGGTTTATCGGCGCCAACTTGGTTCTCCACTGGCTTCAGGACACCAGCGAGACAGTCGTGAACCTCGACGCGCTCACTTACGCCGGCAACCGGCACAGTCTCGCGGAGGTCGATGGGAACCAGCGGCACGTTTTCGTTCACGGCGAGGTCTGCGATCGCGGGCTGGTCGATTCGCTGCTGCTGCGGCATCGCCCCCGCGCGATCGTCCACCTCGCGGCTGAAAGCCACGTCGACCGTTCGATACGAGGCCCGGCCGCGTTCGTGAAGACCAACGTCGAAGGCACGTTCACGCTGCTCGAGGCGGCGCTCGCGTACTGGCTTGCTTTGCCTGAAGCTGAGCGTGACGCGTTCCGCTTCCTGCACGTATCGACCGACGAGGTCCATGGTTCGCTGGCACCCGACGATCCTGCCTTCTCGGAGACGACGCCGTACGCCCCGAACAGCCCGTACGCGGCATCCAAGGCGGCGTCGGACCATCTGGTGCGCGCCTGGTTCCGCACCTACGGGCTGCCCGTGCTGACGACGCACTGCTCGAACAACTTCGGTCCGTATCAGTTCCCCGAGAAGCTGGTTCCGCGGATGATCGTCAATGCACTGGCGGGCGAGCCGCTGCCGATCTACGGGGACGGAATGAACGTGCGCGACTGGCTCTACGTCGGCGATCATTGCGCGGCGATCCGCGAGGTGCTCGCGCGCGGGCAGCCCGGCGAGACGTATAACGTGGGCGGCAGCAGCGAGCGGACGAACCTGCAGGTCGTGCAGGCCGTGTGCCATCTGCTCGACGAGCTGCGCCCAGACCCGGCCGGGCCTTACGCGCGTCTGATCCGGTTCGTTGCCGACCGCCCCGGCCATGACCGGCGGTACGCGATCGATTCGCGAAAGCTCGAGCGCGAGCTCGGCTGGCGGCCCCGCGAGAGCTTCGACAGCGGCCTCGAGCGCACGGTGCGCTGGTATCTGGATAACCCGGTGTGGGTCGAGAACGTGCGGTCCGGTGCCTATCGCGACGGGCCCGGGATCCCGAGCCGCGACAGGGGGCAGGCATGAGCAGGGCAAGTCGCCGCAAGGGAATCATCCTGGCGGGTGGCTCCGGAACCCGCCTCTATCCGGTCACGATGGCCACGTCGAAGCAACTGCTGCCGGTCTACGACAAGCCGATGGTCTACTACCCGCTGTCGGTGCTGATGCTGGCCGGTATCCGCGAGATTCTCGTGATCTCGACGTCGCACGATCTGCCGCTGTTCGAGCGCCTGCTCGGCGATGGCCATGCCTGGGGCTTGCAGTTCAGCTACGCCGTGCAGGCGGCGCCGCGGGGGCTGGCCGAGGCTTTCCTCATCGGTGCCGACTTCGTCGCCGATGGCCCGTCGGCGCTGGTGCTCGGCGACAACCTGTTCTACGGCCACGACCTGGTTCGACGCTTGCGAGGTGCCGACCGCAGGGCCGCAGGGGCGTCGGTCTTCGCCTATCCGGTCCACGATCCCGAGCGATACGGTGTCGTGGCCTTCGACGATGCGGGCAGGGCGGTCGACATCGAAGAAAAGCCGGCCAGGCCGAAGAGCCGCTATGCGATCACCGGTTTGTATTTCTATGACGCCCAGGTCGTGGACATCGTTCGCCGGATCCGGCCCTCGCGCCGCGGTCAGCTCGAGATCACCGACGTGAACCGCGTCTATCTCGAGGCTGGCGAGCTCGAGGTGCAGCGCCTGGGCCGCGGCGACGCCTGGCTCGATACCGGCACGCACGAGTCGCTGCTCGAAGCCTCGCAGTTCGTTCGCACGCTCGAAAGGCGCCAAGGGCTGAAGATCGCCTGTCCCGAGGAAATCGCCTGGCGACAGGGCTGGATCGACGATGTGCAGTTGCGCCGGCATGCGTCGGCGCTGGCCACGAGCGGGTATGGCCACTACCTGCACAGCCTGCTCGACGATCCGAACGCCGACGGGACGATCGAGACGCTTCGATGAAAGTGAATGAAACGGACTTGCCAGGCGTTCTCGTGATCGAACCGAAGTTCTTCGGCGACGAGCGCGGCTTCTTCTACGAAAGCTGGAACGAACGCGAATTCAGCCGGGCCACCGGCCTTGGTCCGCGCTTCGTGCAGGACAACCACTCTCGCTCGCGTCGCGGCGTGCTGCGCGGCCTGCACTACCAGCTTCGTCAGCCGCAGGGCAAGCTGGTGCGGGTCGTGCATGGCGAGGTGTTCGACGTGGCGGTCGACTTGCGCCGTTCGTCGCCGTGCTTCGGGCGCTGGGTCGGGGTTTCGCTGAGCGAATCGAATCGGCGCCAGGTGTGGATTCCGCCTGGCTTCGGTCACGGATTCCTGGCCGTTTCGGAGTTCGCCGAAGTCCTCTACAAGACGACCGGCTACTACGCGCCAGAATACGAGCGTTCGCTGCTGTGGAGCGATCCTCGGGTCGGCGTCGACTGGCCGTTGGACGGCGTCGAGCCGCTGTTGTCCGCGAAGGATGCCGCGGGGCTGCCTCTGGCGGAGTGCGAACCGTTCGATTGACCGAACTTGACATACGCCGATGAAGATCCTCGTCCTCGGTTCCAACGGTCAAATCGGCTGGGAACTCGTGCGCAGCCTGCAGCCGCTTGGCGAAGTCGTCGCCTGCGATCGCCACCGTGCCGATCTGTCCGATCCGTGGACCCTGGGAGCGCTGGTTGCCAGGCTGAAGCCCGGCGTCATCGTCAACGCGGCGGCCTGCACGGCTGTCGACCAGGCCGAACAGGAAGTCGATCTGGCGCTGACCGTCAACGCAATCGCGCCCGGCGTGCTGGCCGAGGCCGCGCGCAGGGAAGAAGCCTTGTTCGTCCACTATTCGACCGACTACGTCTTCGACGGCTCGGGTTGCGAGCCTCGCGGTGAGTCGGCGCCACCCGCGCCGGTCAACGCCTACGGTCGCTCGAAGTTGGCCGGCGAGGAGCGCATTGCGGCGGCCGGCGGCGACTGGCTGGTGCTGCGCACGAGTTGGATTTATGCTGCGCGCGGCCAGAACTTCATGCGCACGATGCTGGGCCTGGGTGCCGAACGCGAGTCGCTACGCGTCGTCGACGACCAGGTCGGCGCTCCGACTTCGGCGCGATTGGTCGCCGACGCGAGCGCGCAGATCGTCTGCGGGGCGCTTGGCGAACGCGAACGGCATGGCTTCCGTTCCGAGGTCCTCCACCTTTGCGCCGCCGGGGAAACGAGCTGGCACGGCTTCGCCGCCGCGATCTTCGGGGGCTGGCGTGAGCTGGTCGGCGCCGATTCGCTGAAGCTACGCGAGCTGGTCCCGATTCCTACCGGCGAGTATCCGACCCCGGCCGCACGGCCGCTGAACTCGAGGCTCGATTGCACGCGGCTCGCCGAGCGATACGGCCTGCGGCTGCCCCACTGGAGGGCCGGGCTGCAATTGGTGCTCGAGGAGTTGGCTCGAAAGGAAGCCGGCAGGAACCGGTCGACCGGTGCTTCGAGTCCGAGAGTCGGGTGTTGACGCAGCGGTATCGCTTGAACACCATTTGTCATGTACAGATCTTCCAAATGGCGATGACGTGGGCTCTCCAGCCAGAGATACTCATCATTTTCCCGCCGGCGTCGTGTCCGGTTCGCCACGGCTTTCTGCCGATGTCCGCGATTTCTGGGCCGTATAGCCGCGTCGTGGGCGTGGCAGTGTCGGCGATCCTCGACAGGTCTTCCGAAAGCTTGTCGAGCGGATTGGTGCTACGCCCGGCGCACTGCTTTTCGACGTTCTCGAAGCAGGGGTACCCACGTCACTGGTGGAGCTGATCGCCGCGGCCTCCGGAGAGCCAGCGTCGCATGTCATGGACCTGGTCGGCATCTCTCAGACCACGTTTCGCCGCAAGGACGAGGCTGGCGAAACGTTACCCGACGTGGTCGGTCACCGCGTGATGGCTCTGCTACGGGTCGCGGCGACGCTTTGCCGGCTGCTCGAGGAGAGCGGCGACCCGGCGCAACTAGACAGCTTCGATCTCGAAGGCTGGCTGGCGCGCTGGATGCGCGAGTCGCTCCCCGAGTTCGGCGGCCGAACGCCGGCGGAAATGCTGCGTAACCCGGAGGGGCAGCGGGCCATCGACGAAGTGCTCGAACGGATGCGCGGCGGACTGCCCGCGTGACAGTGTTCCTCTGGCGAATCGCCGCGACACGCCCGCCTGGTCCGCCGACGACCTGTCGGGAAAGGGAACTGCGCATCGTGGCGCTCGGTGGAACCATCCGGGTGAACACGTAGCCTACGCGTCCGCGTCGATTTCCCTTGCAGCCTGGGAGACCCGCGGGCATTTTGCCAAAGGCGAGACCCTGCCCTGGAACCGCTACCTGGTACGCATCGAGGTTCCAGGCGAGGTCTGGGAGGCGCGGGAACGCTTGCGTCACCCATTGCAGGTCGGCTGGGATGCGATCCCGGAAGGATTCGTGTCGCGTCGTGAAGGCTCGGCATGGCTGAGGTCGTGCCGGACCGCGCTGTTCGCCGTGCCGGCGGTGGGCATCGCCGAAGAGGACAATACGCTCATCAATCCGCGTCATCCAGACTCCGCGCGAATCACGGCCGTCAAGCTTCGTCGCTTTGTCTACGATCATCGGGTCTGAGCCATGTCCGGATAGAGAGTCCTCTTGCGAAACACCCGTGCTACACTGAACCGGTGTAGCACGGGAATTCATCGATGTCCAATCTCACCATCAGCGTCGACGAAGAGGTCCTCCGCCGCGCCCGTATTCGGGCGCTTCGGCAAGGTTCCTCGGTCAATGCGATCCTCCGGGAACTGCTCGAAGCCTATGCAGGTATGGGCAAGGCACAGTCCGAGGCGGTCGCTGAACTGCTCGCCTTGTCGAAGGGATCGACTTCGCGTCGAGGTGACGCGATGTGGACGCGTGACGACCTTCATGAACGGTCGTGATGCGTGCGTTCTTCGACACCAACGTACTCGTTTACATGTTCGATGCGGGCGCGCCGGCCAAGCAGCGCCTTGCCGGCGCGCTGCTCGAGCGCGAAGCGGCACTCGGCCGAGCGACCCTCAGTACGCAGGTTCTCCAGGAGTTCTTCGTCGCCGTCACTCGCAAGCTCGCCGCGCCACTGGCTCACGAGCCTGCGGTCCGAGCGATCCGGGCTTTGACTGAGCTGTCGGTCGTACATGTGGATGTTGCGATGATCCTGGAGGCAACCGCCACAGCCAACCGATTCCGGTTTTCGTTCTGGGATGCGCTTATCGTGCAGGCAGCGCGGCTCGGGGGCGCTTCGGTGCTCTATACAGAGGATCTTCAACATGATCAGGTCGTGGAAGGAGTGAGGATCGTGAATCCATTCATGGAACCAGGTGCATGACCCAGAACATTTCCCCCTCGATCTTCAAGGCCTACGACATCCGCGGCGTCGTCGACGACACGCTGACCGTCGAAGCCGTTCGTGCGATCGGCCTGGCGCTCGGTCGCAGTGCCCGTGCCGCCGGCGCCTCCGAAACCGTGATCGGCCGCGACGGGCGCCTGTCCGGGCCGGACTTGTCGAAGGCCCTGTCCGAGGGCTTCCGCGACGCGGGCATCGACGTCATCGACATCGGCATGGTGCCCACGCCGGTCGTCTACTACGCGACCTTCGAACTGGGCACGGGTACCGGCGTTGCCGTCACCGGCAGCCACAATCCGCCCGACTACAACGGCCTGAAAATGGTCGTGGCCGGCGAGGCGATCTACGGCGATGCGATCCTCGCGCTGCGCGACGCGATCGCTTCGGGCGAACTGCGCCCGGTGCCGGCCGGGCAGCGCGGCAGCCACCGGATCGAGGACGTCGACCAGCGCTATCTCGACCGGATCACCGGCGACGTGAAGCTCGCGCGTCCGATGAAGGTCGCGGTCGATTGCGGCAATGGCGTCGCCGGCGCGCTGGCGCCGCGGCTGTTCCGCGCGCTCGGCTGCGAAGTCACGGAACTGTTCTGCGACATCGACGGCACGTTCCCGAACCATCATCCGGACCCTGCGCATCCGGAGAACCTGCAGGATCTGATCCGCTGCCTGCGCGAGACCGACGCAGAAATCGGCCTGGCCTTCGACGGCGACGGCGACCGGCTCGGCGTCGTCACGAAAAGCGGCGCGATCATCTATCCAGACCGGCAACTGATGCTGTTCGCGCAGGACACGCTGTCGCGCGAGCCGGGAGCCGAGATCATCTACGACGTCAAGTGCACGCGAAACCTGGCGCGCTGGATCCGCGAGCATGGCGGACGGCCGACGATGTGGCGCACAGGCCATTCGCTGATCAAGGCCAAGCTCAAGGAGACCGGGGCGCCGCTGGCTGGTGAGATGAGCGGCCACGTGTTCTTCAAGGAGCGCTGGTACGGCTTCGACGACGGCCTGTACACCGGCGCGCGGCTGCTCGAGATCCTGTCGCGTCACGAGGACCCGGGTGCGGTGCTCGAGGCGCTGCCCGATTCGCCGACGACGCCCGAGCTGCACCTGAAGACCGCCGAGGGTGAGAACTTCGAGCTGGTCGAGGCGCTGAAGCGCGAGGCGAAATTCGACGGCGCGTCCGAGATCATCACGATCGACGGCGTGCGCGTCGAGTATCCCGACGGCTTCGGCCTGGCCCGGCCGTCGAACACGACGCCGGTGGTGGTCATCCGCTTCGAGGCGGACACCGACGAGGCGCTGGCGCGGATCCAGGCGGACTTCAGGAAGGCGATCGAGGCGGTGAAACCGGGGGTCGAACTGCCTTTCTGACGGCGCCCGCAGTGCCTGAGCGGGGACGGCAACGCAATCGGGGAGTCCGCTCGTCCAGCCCGAACTGTTCGGCAATGCTCTATTATCGAGTCGACTGTTCCTTTCGGAGAGCTACCGGTGAGGCCGTCCGTCGCACTTGCGCGGAAGCAGGCTCTGGTCAGGGAGGCGGTTCGGCGTTTTCGGACCGTGAATCCACGTGTTTTTGGATCGGTTGTCCGAGGTGCTGACCGTGACGGGAGCGATCTCGATTTGCTCGTCGACCCATTGCCTGGCGCGACGCTTTTCGAGCTTGGGGAACTGCAGATCGAGCTGGAAGAGATCCTCGGCGTACCAGTTGATCTTCGTACGCCGGGCGAGATTTCTCCGAGATTTCGTAGCCAAGTGCTTTCCGAGGCCCGTCCAGTGTGATGGAGAGGCGCCTTTCAGATTATCTCCACCATATGCGGCAGGCCGCCCACGACGCTTGCGCGTTCGTCGAAGGGATGACGCGAGATCAGTTCTTCGCGGACAAGCGCACGCAGCAGGCGGTTGTCATGTGTCTCATCATCATCGGGGAGGCTGCCATGAAAGTTGCGGCTGGCCATCCGGATTTCGTTGCTTCCCGACCTGACGTTCCGTGGCGCAGCATGCGCGGCATGCGAAACCGGATCGCCCATGGCTACTTCGACATTGACCTCGAACTTGTTTGGGACACAGCGCAGCGCGATTTGCCTGATCTGCTGAATCGCTTGCCGAAATTTCCATGATCCGGAGGAAGTTCAGACTGGGCCCTGCGGATCGCCTCGAATGGATTGTCGATGCGCAGGGAATTCGCGTCGTTTCCGTGCGCGCCGATCCGATCGACGCGTTTCGGGGGCGAGGCACGAGGGGAGCCACGCAGCGCGTGCTCCAGGATCGCCGTAGTGACCGGTTCGTCGGGAGATGACTCCCGACGCTCTCGCGGAAACCGGTGAAACGGGCCGCGAGGTCAAGGGCGTACGTTCGGCCCCGGCCTACCCATCCCTCGGCGGCAACCACCGCAGCTCCTGGAACCGCCGGATCAGCCGCACGAACATCTCCTCGGTGTCAACGCAGTCGTGGAAGCCGGCCTTGCGCGCCTTGATCGTGCTGACCAGCGCCGGCACCGCGGCCAGCGTGTCGCCGTAGGCGAAATTGCGGTCGGCGTACTGGAACGACAGGCCGACGAACTCGCGAAGGTCGTCCGGCGACTGCAGCCCGTATTTGCGGTGGATCGTGCTCCATTCAGCCTGGCGCTTCGGCATTTCCCGGGCCAGCGACATCGGCGCCGGTTCGCCGACCGGCATGCCGAAGGCGTCGGCGATTGCCGGCCAGACGGTGGCCCACTCGAAGGCTTCGCCGTTGTTGATGTTGAAGGTTTCGTTGCGGCAGGCCGGCGAGCTGGCCGCCCAGGCGCAGGCGCGCGCGAGCAGGTCCGCATCGACCGCCTGCACGATCCGGCGTGCGCCGCCCGGGTAGGCGAGCGGCTTGCCCTGCGCCTTCAGCAGCGCCGCATAGACGCCGATCGCCGGAATCGGGTTCATCGCGCTGCCGATCGATTCGCCGAAGATCACTTGCGGACGCAGGATCGTGAAGTGCCAGCGGCTGCCGGCCTGCCGGTCGCGCAGGTAGTCTTCCTGCAGCCAGTAGAAGTTCTCGTGCGGGTGCCGCGGCCAGCGTTCACGGGCCGGCACAGGGACCGGCTCGACGTGTACGCCGTAGGCCTTCGTGCCTTGCAGAAGCGTCACGTGTTCGAGAGCCGATGCCGAGGCGAGCAGCGGGTCGAGCAGGTTGCGCAGCATCTCGTCGTTGATGCGCATCTGCTCGGGGTCGCGCCAGCCGGCGACCAGTTCGTCTTTCTCGTAGAGCGCGGCGTAGACGACGTGCGTGACCTCGCGCATCGCGCCGAAGACTTCGGCGCAGCGCTCGTGATCCGTCAGGTCGATCGAAACGAGTTCCGCGTCGTCGAGGCCTGGCGGCCGGCGTCGCGAGACGCCGACGACGTCCCAGCTCGGCAGCGTGCGGAAGTGCCGGATCGCGGCATGGCCGACGAGCCCGGAGGCTCCGGCGACGAGCACCTTCCTGTTCGACATCAGAACATCTCCATCAACTTCACCGGATCCGCGAGCGGCGCCGGGTCGCCGTCATAGATCTTCTGCCCGGTCTTGAAGACCGCGGCCCGCTGCGCGATCGGCAGGCTCGCCTTCACGTTCTGCTCGATGATCAGGATCGTCGTGCCCATCGTGCGATTGATTTCGGACACGCTGTGCATGACCTTGTCGACCAGGTTCGGCGCCAGCCCGATCGACGGTTCGTCGAGCAGCATGAAGCGCGGCGCGTGCATCAGCGCGATGCCGATCGCGAGCATCTGCTGCTGTCCGCCCGACATCGTTCCGGCCAGTTGCGCGCGCCGTTCCGCCAGGATCGGGAACATCGAGAAGACGCGTTCGCGGCGCTCGTCGAGCTTCGAGCGGTCGTTCTCGACGAAGGCACCGAGCTCGAGGTTGTCGGCGACCGTGAGCGTGCGGAACACACCGTGCCCCTGCGGCACGAATGCGAACCCGGCCGCCACGTTGCGCGCCGGGCTGCGGCCGGTGATCTCCTGCTCGCCGAGCCAGACGCGGCCGGACTCGATCTGCAGCAGGCCGAACAGCGCGCGTGCGAAGCTGGTCTTGCCGGCGCCGTTGTGGCCGAGCAGCAGCACGATGCTGCCGGCCGGCACCTCGAAGTCGACGCCGTCGACGACGCGCTTCTTGCCGTAGCCGGCAACCAGCCCGCTGACCTTCAGCGCGATGCTCATCGGAAATACCGCCGCGAAAGCTCGGGGTCGTGCATCAGCTGCTCCGGCGTGCCTTCGGCGAGCTTGCGGCCTTCGTCGAGGAACACGACCTGGCTGCACAGTTCGCGGATCACGTCGAGATTGTGCTCGATGATGCACAAGGTGCGCCCCGATTCGGCGAGCTTGCGGAAGGTCGGCAGCACCTTGGCCAGTGCGTTCGGTGCGAGCCCGGACAGCGGCTCGTCGAACAGCAGCGCCTCGGCGCCGGTCGCCAGCAGGCGCGCGACGACCAGCAGCTTCTCCTCCGCATACGACAGGTCGGCGGCCGGATCGCCGGCGCGCTCGCCGAGCCCGACGAACTCGAGGATCGCCATCGCCCGTGCCAGGTTCTCGCGCTCCTGCTCGCGAACGCGCCAGGGCGTGAAGTAGACCTGCAGCAGGCTGTCGCCGCGCTGGTCGGGCAGCGCGACGAGCACGTTCTCGAGCACGCTCAGGCCGGTGAACAGCTTCAGGTCCTGGAACGATCGCGCGACGCCGGCCCGGACGATCTGGTGCGGCTTCAGCCCCTTCAGCGAGCGTCCGCGGTAGCTGACCTCGCCTTCGTCGGGCTGCAGGAAGCCGGTCAGCAGGTTGAACGCGGTCGTCTTGCCGGCGCCGTTCGGGCCGATCAGCCCGGTGATGCGGCCCGGCGGGATCGTGATGTCGACGTCCGACACGGCGACGATGCCGCCGAAGCGCCGGGTCAGCCCCTTGCCTTCGAGTGCTGCGCCATGCAGCGCGGTTGCGACGGGCGGACGCTCGGCCGGCGCGTCGAAATGGCTGGCCGATGCCGACTCCGGCAGCAGCCCCTGCGGCCGCAGGCGCAGCATCAGGATCAGCAGCAGCCCGTACATCATTTGCCGGACCTTGTCGGCGATGTCCGGCGGCATGTCGACGAACTTCAGCAGCTCGGGCAGCACGGCGAGCACGATCGCGCCGACCAGCGATCCGGCGAGGTTGCCGGTGCCCCCGACGATGACCATCGCGAGCAGGTAGATCGTCAGCTCGACGGTGAAGCTTTCGGCCGATACGAAGGTCACGTAGTGCGCGTACAGCGCTCCGGCGACCGACGCGAGCGCCGCAGCGATCGCGAAGACGGCGAGCTTCATTGCAACGACGTTCTTGCCGATCGACTGGACGGCGGCCTCGTTCTCGCGCATCGCCTTCAAGGCCCGCCCGAACGGCGAGGCGCCGAGCCGCCAGGCGATCGCGTAGCAGACGGCCGCCGTGAACACCGCCATCGGCAGGAAGCGGCCGGGCGAGTCGAGCGCGACGCCGAACAGTTCGATGCGCGGGATGGCGCGAATGCCGTCGGTGCCGCCCGTCAGGCTGGTCCAGTTCAGCAGCACGGTGGTCACGATGACCTGCAGTGCCAGCGACACGATGACCAGGTAGTCGCCGCCGATGCGCAGCGCCGGCAGCGCGATCAGCACGCCGAGTGCTGCGGTGACCAGGATGCCGGCGAGCAACGGCAACGGAAAAGGAATGCCGTAGGTCGCCGCGAGGATCGCCGTCGTGTAGGCGCCGACACCGAAGAACGCGGCGTGCGACAGCGCGAACAGGCCCGCGTAGCCGATCAGCAGGTTGAACGAGCTGGCCAGGATCGCGTACAGCGAGACCATGACCAGGACGTGCAGGACGTAGTCCATCAACGTCCTCCGAACAGCCCGCGCGGCCGGAACAGCAGCACGACGAACAGCACGACGAAGGCGACCGAACTCTGCCATTCGGTAGGAATCCGGATCATCCCGGTGCTCTCGACGAGCCCCAGTGCGAGGCCGCCGAGCACGGCGCCGCGCAGCGAACCGACGCCGCCGACGACGACCGCGACGAAGGCCATGAAGACGGCGAGAAAGCCCATGTGGGCGGTCGCGCCGTCCTTCACGAGGATCAGGCAGGCGGGCACCGCAGCGATCGCCGAGCCGAGCCCGAATGCGATCACCGACACGCGGGTCGTGTCGATGCCGATGATCCGCGCCATCTCGACGCTGTCGGTCATCGCGAGGACCGCCTTGCCCATCCGCGTGCGGGTCAGGTAGATGCCGACGGCGCCCGCGACGACGATCAGCGCCACGACCTGCGCCAGTTGCACGCCGGTCACGACCAGCGGCCCCCAGAGGAAGATGCCCGACGGCGGCGAGGGCACCACCTTCGTGTCGGTGCCGAACACGACGCCGATCGCGTTCTCCAGGAAGATGAACAGCCCCAGCGACGCGATCAGCACGACCAGCGTCGAACTGCCGCGTTTCTCGAACGGCCGGTAGACGACGAGGTAGGCGAGCACGCCGGCGATCGCACCAGTGGCGATGCCGGCGAGCCCGGCGAGCCACAGCGGCGCGCCGAGCACGGCCGCTGCCAGCCAGCAGCCGTAGGCCGACAGTGCATAGACCGGACCGTAGGCGAAATGCACGACCCGCGTGGTGCCGAAGATCAGGCCGAAGCCCAGCGCAAGCAGCGCGTAATGGCTGCCGTTGACGAGGCCGTTGATCGCCAGCTGGGCGAGAAGGTCCACGCGGGTCTCCGGAGAAGCCTGATGCAGCCTCAGTCAGCCGTGACGAAGGACTTGAACTTCTTCTCGCCGCCCTCGACCTGGAACAGGCCCACGCGCTTCTGCGCGACGCCGTTCGGCTGGATCACCATCTGTCCGCCGTAGACGCTGTCGAAGGTCGGGTTCTCGTAGAGCACGGTCTTGAACACTTCGGCGTCCATGTAGTCGCCGCCCTTGGCGCGCGCGCGCTTCAGGATCTCGGCGAGCATGTAGACGCCTTCGTAGTAGTTGGCCGCGTAGAAGTCGGGCTTGCTGCCGTTGCGCTTCTCGTAGTCGGTGGCGAACTGCTGCGACCACGGCTGGTCGGGCGAGGGCGCGAAGTAGTCGTTGATGAACAGGTAGCCTTCGCCCTGGGCACCGGCGATCTTCGCGTCGTTCTCGGTGTACTCGATGCCGATGACCGGCTGCTTCATCCCGAAGTCGCGAATCCGCTTGACGGCGAGGCCGACCTCGGGCGTGAACATCCACAGGCCGATCGCGTCGGGGTTCGCGGCGCGGATCTTGGCGATCTGCGTGTCCATGTTGGTCACGCCCTGCGGCACGGCCTCGACGGCGACGACGCTGCCGCCGGCCTTCTCCCAGTACGGGCGCACGGCGCGCACGACGCTGTCGCCGGCGTCGTTCTTCCAGTGGAGCACGGCGAGCTTCTTCGCGCCGGTGGACTTCAGGTGCGCCGCCGCGGCCAGGCCGAGGTCGGCGGCCAGCGAGCGGTTGTGGAACATGTACTTCGAGATGCCGACCAGGCTGTTGGAGACGCCGCCGCCGTTGAGCAGCAGGATGTGGTGCTGGTCGGCCAGCGGCGCGACCGCCTGCGTCGGTGCCGAGAACGAGGTCATCACCATCTTGACGCCGTGGATCGTGATCAGCCGGTTCATCGCCGACACGGCTTCCTGCGCGTTGCCCGACTTGTGATCCTCGATGATCGCTTCGAGCTTGATGCCATCGACGCCGCCCTTCGCGTTGATCTCGTCGACGGCCTGACGGATCCCGGCGCTCATCACGGTGCCGTAGAAGCTCGCCTGCCCGCTCATGGCGAGGAGGGCGCCGATCTTGTAGGTCTCCGGATCCTTGGCCGATGCGCTGCCGACGGCCGCGGCTGCGAGCAGCGCGACGGCGGACAGCGCAAGC
>ENA-UOUJ01000329-UOUJ01000329.1-activated-sludge-metagenome-genome-assembly--contig:-NODE-329-length-35657-cov-9.293102_pt1 | contig 35657 bp, 27 predicted proteins | sample MGYA00249839_ERZ747224 | MGnify/ENA primary metagenome ERZ747224 (study PRJEB28782, sample SAMN03220277) | activated sludge metagenome | biome: wastewater; feature: sewage sludge; material... | reverse complement strand
GCCGCGCGCTGCGCGAGATCATGCGCCTGGCCGACCTCGCCAACCAGTACGTCAACGACCACAAGCCCTGGGAGCTGGCCAAGCAGGAGGGCCAGGAGGCCCGCCTGCATTCGGTGTGCAGCACCGCGCTGACCATGTTCCGCGACCTCACCCGCTACCTCAAGCCGGTACTGCCGGCGCTCGCCGCGCAGGTCGAAGCATTCCTCGCCATCCCGGCCATGGACTGGCAGGGCGACTGGGCGGCGCTGCCCGCCGGCCACGCCATCCAGGCCTACAGCCACCTCATGACCCGCGTCGAGCGCAAGCAGATCGACGCCCTGCTCGAAGCCAACCGCGAATCCCTCGCACCGACCGCCGCCGCACCGGCGAAGGCGGACAAACCCGCGCAGGACGCCAGGGACGCGAAGGCCGCCTCCTCCCAGCAGCGCCACGCCGAGAAGCAGCAGCATTCGGCGCAGGCCGCGGAGACCGCTTCCGAACACATCGGCATCGACGACTTCACCAAGGTCGAGCTGCGCATCGCCAGGATCGTCGACGCCCAGCACGTCGAGGGCGCCGACAAGCTGATCCGGCTTTCGCTGGACATCGGCGAGACCGACGCGGCCGGCAGCCCCAGGCCGCGCCAGGTCTTCGCTGGCATCAAGTCGGCCTACGACCCCGCCACCCTGGTCGGGCGCTTGACGGTGATGGTCGCCAACCTCGCGCCGCGCAAGATGAAGTTCGGCATGAGCGAGGGCATGGTGCTCGCCGCCTCCGACGCCGCCGGCAACGCGCCGGGCATTTTCCTGCTCTCGCCCGACGCCGGCGCGCTCCCCGGCATGAAGGTGAAGTGACCCGCCCCGAGTAGCCGCCATGCCGCTCACGCCCTCGAAACGCTGGATCGTCCTGCATCACGCCGGCCGAGGGTGATCGTCTCCGCGCTCCACGCCGCCTGCCTGCCCTTGGTGGCGGCGGCGCCGCCCGGGCCTCGCGCCCCGTCCTGAACCAGTACGCAGCGGAGACAACATGAAACTCGACTTCCGTCCCAAGCTCTTCGACACCCTGCACGGCTACAGCCGTGCGACCTTCGTCGGCGACCTCTCCTCCGGCATCACCGTCGGCGTGCTCGCCCTGCCGCTGGCGATGGCGTTCGCGATCGCCTCCGGCATGTCGCCCACCGCGGGCATCTGGACCGCGATCGTCGCCGGCTTCCTGATCGCCTTCCTCGGCGGCTCGAAGGTGCAGATCGGCGGCCCCACCGGTGCCTTCATCCCGATCATCTACGCCATCGTCGCCGACCTCGGCGTGCAGAACCTGCTCATCGCCACGATGATGTCGGGCGTGCTGCTGTTCGCGATGGGCGCGCTGCGCCTGGGCAACATGATCCGCTTCATCCCGCTCTCGGTGGTGATCGGCTTCACCAACGGCATCGCGGTGGTGATCTTCATCTCGCAGATCAAGGACTTCCTCGGCCTGCAGATCGCCGATCTGCCCGGCGAGTTCTTCGCCAAGATGGCAGCGCTCGCAGCGGCGCTGCCGAGCCTGCACCTGCCCACGGTGGCGGTGGCGGTCGTGTCGCTGGCGATCCTGGTGACGTGGAACCGCCAGGCGACCAGGACCGCTTGGATGCGGCGACTGCCGGGCCCGCTCGCGGTGCTGATCATCATGACCGCAGTGAACACCCTGGTCGCGTTACCGGTGGATACCATCGGCAGCCGATTCGGCGGCATCCCGCAGGAGATCCCCGCCTTCGGCCTGCCCGAGCTGAGCCTATCCACGCTCGGCAAGCTGATCGCCCCGGCGATCACGATCGCGCTGCTCGGCGCGATCGAGTCGCTCCTGTCGGCGCGGGTGGCCGACAGCCAGATCGACGACCGCCACGACCCCAACCAGGAACTGATGGCGCAGGGCATCGCCAACGTCGCCGCGCCGCTTTTCGGCGGCTTCGCCGCCACCGGCGCGATCGCACGCACCGCCACCAACATCCGCACCGGCGGGCGCACCCCGATCGCGGGCATGATCCACGCCGGCGTGCTGCTGGCGATCGTGCTCGCGCTCGCCCCCGCGGCCAGCCACATCCCGCTCGCCACGCTGTCGGCCATCGTGGTCATCGTGTCGATCAACATGGGCGAATGGCACGCCTTCGCACCCAGGGAGCTCGCGCGCTATTCGCTGAACTACCGCACCATCCTGCTCGGCACCTTCTTCATCACGGTGGTGTTCGACCTCACCCTGGCGGTCGAGATCGGCATGGCGCTGGCGAGCCTGTTCTTCATCTACCGCATGTCCGATCTCACCCGCATCGACCGCGTGCCGCTGGAAGATTTCTACGGCGTCGAGGCCTTGTCGCACCCGGACGGCACGCCGCGCATCGTCGCCTACAAGCTCAAGGGCAGCCTCTTCTTCGGCGCCGCCAACAAGCTCGAGAACCTGCTGCTCGGGCTGCCGGGCCACCCGGAGGTGGTGGTGCTGGACCTGGACAAGGTGATCAACATCGACACCACCGGGCTGGACATCCTGCAGACCCTGCACCGCAACCTGCAAAAGCGCGGCGCCCACCTGGTGCTGTGCGGGCTCAACTCGCAGCCCGGCTCGATCGTGTTCCGCTCGGGCTTCAGCGACAAGCTTGGCGACGACAACATCACCGCCAACCTCACCGAGGCGCTGATCCGCGCCCAGCGCCTCGGCGGGCGCGACCCGGAGATCGCCTATGCCTGACGCGAGATCGGCCATGCCGGACGAGCACTCGGACCGGCCCGGCGAGAAATCGCCGGTGCCGGATGCGTCCTCGGAGGAACAGGACCCGATCGCCCGCCACCTGCGCATCCACGGTCGGGTCCAGGGCGTGTGGTATCGCGGCAGCGCGACCGCCGAGGCCAGCCGCCTCGGTCTCTCGGGCTGGGTGCGCAACCGCAGCGACGGGACCGTCGAAGCGATTGCGATCGGCCCGCTGACCGCGGTCGAAGCCTTCATCGCCTGGGCTCACCAGGGTCCATCGAACGCGCGGGTGTCGCGGGTGGAGGTGTTCGAGGCCGAGATCGAGCAGCTCGCTGGCTTCGAGCAACGCCCGACGGTTTAAGCGCAGCCCTGCCGTCACGGCTGGTGGTGACGTCGTGCGGATGCGGAGCGGCCGCCTTCGCGCCTCGCGGCGCTCCTGCAGGAACCATCGCGCTCCGATGCCTCTGCAGGAGCGGCGAAAGCCGCGAACCGGCGGCTCAGGGGTACACCACCTCGACGGCCTCGCCCGGCAGCCATTCGCGCAAGCTCTCGAGCAGCGCGTCGTCCAGGCGCACGCGCCACCCGTCGCCGAGCGGAAGCTCGGCCTCGGCGGCGGCATTGCGGTAGCGCACGCGGATCGGACAGCCTCCCTCGCGGAAGGGTTCGAGCAGGGTCTGCAGCTTGCCGGCCGCGCTCACCGCACCGCCACTGGCGGCGACCTCGCCATTGATGCGCAGCGACAGCGCGCGCGCGAAGCGGCTGCGCGCCTCGCCGAGCGTCAGCAGACGGTCGGCGTTGATGCGCAGGCCGCCGGAGAAGTCGTCGTTGCTCACCTTGGCCTCGACGACCAGCACCTCGTCGGTGACGATCTTGCCGCGGCTGGCCTCGAGCACTTCGGAATACACCGTGACCTCGCGCGGCTCGGTGCCGTCGTCGAGCAGCACGAAGGCCATCTTGCCGCGGTTGCCGACCTTGGTGCGCTGCTCCATGACCACCCCGGCGAGCATGGTGAGGTCACGCGAGGGCTCGAGCTGTGCCAGCGTGCGGCGCACGAAGCGGCGCACCTCGGGCTTGAAGGCGTTGAAGGGGTGGCCGGAGAGGAAGAAGCCGATCGCGAGCTTCTCTTCCTTGAGCCGCTCGCGCTCGGTCCACGCGCGCACCCTCGCGAACTCGGGCGCCGCGCCCGCGGCCTCGGGCATCAGGTCGAACAGCCCGCCCTGCATCGCGTTGGCCGCCGCCTGCTCGGCCGCCTCCATCGCCAGCGCCACGGTCGCCATCAGCTGCGCGCGGTCCAGGCCGGCGTGGCCGGCGAGCGTGTCCATCGCACCGGCGCGGATCAGCGCCTCAATGACGCGACGGTTCACCATGCGCCGGTCCACCCGCTCGCAGAAGTCGAACAGATCGCGGAAGTCGCCGCCCTTCTGTCGCGCGGCGAGGATCGCGCGCACCGCCGGCTCGCCCACGCCCTTCACCGCGCCCAGGCCGTAGCGGATGGTCTTGCGATCGACCGGCACGAAGCGGTAGTCGGAGGTGTTCGCATCCGGCGGCAGCACCTTGATGCCGTTGGCGAGCGTGTCCTCGTAGAAGATCTTGACCGTGTCGGTGTTGTCCAGGTCGGACGACATGGTCGCCGCCATGAAGGCCGCGCAGTGGTGCGCCTTGAGCCAGGCGGTGTGGTAGGTGACGACCGCATAGGCCGCGGTGTGCGACTTGTTGAAGCCGTACTCCGCGAACTTGGTCATCAGGTCGAAGAGCTGCTCGGCGAGCGCCGGATCGTATCCCTTGTGCTTCGCGCCCTCGGCAATGGTGGCGCGGTGCTTGGCCATCTCGTCGGCCTTCTTCTTGCCCATCGCGCGGCGCAGCATGTCGGCGCCGCCCAGGGTGTAGCCGCCGATGATCTGGCTGATCTGCATCACCTGTTCCTGGTACACGATCACGCCGTAAGTCGGCTCCAGGCAGGCCTTGAGGTCGGGGTGGAAGTAGTCGATCTCCTGCTGGCCCTTCTTGCGCAGGATGAAGTCGTCCACCATGCCCGAGCCGAGCGGACCGGGCCGGTAGAGCGCGAGCACCGCGATGATGTCCTCGAAGCGGTCGGGCGCGAGCTTCTTCAGGAGCTTCTTCATGCCGTCCGATTCGACCTGGAAGATCGCCGTGGTGTTGGCGTCCTTCAGGATCTGGTAGGCGGCGGGGTCCTCGAAGCCCAGGCTCATCAGGTCGGGCCGGCTGCCCTCCAGGCGCGCCACGTACTCGAGCGCGAGCTCGATGATGGTGAGGTTGCGCAGCCCGAGGAAGTCGAACTTCACCAGGCCCACGGCCTCGACGTCGTCCTTGTCGAACTGCGACACCGGCGTGGCGTCGTCGCCGTCGGCGATGTAGAGCGGGCAGAAGTCGGTGAGCTTGCCCGGCGCGATCAGCACGCCGCCGGCGTGCATGCCGACGTTGCGGCTCAGGCCCTCGAGCGGCTGCGCCAGGCTCCACAGGTCGCGCACCGACTCGCCGTCGTTGCCGTCGGCCATCATCTCGCCGATCTGCGGCTCCATCTCGTAGGCCTTGTTGAGCGAGACGGGCTTGGCGCCCTCGATCGGGATCAGCTTCGACAGCCGGTCGCACAGGCCGTAGGGCAGGTCGAGCACGCGGCCGACGTCGCGCACCACCGCCTTCGAGGCCATGGTGCCGAAGGTGGCGATCTGGCTCACCGCGTCCTTGCCGTAGCGCTCGCGCACGTACTCGATGACGCGGTAGCGGTTGTCCTGGCAGAAGTCGATGTCGAAGTCGGGCATCGACACGCGCTCGGGGTTGAGGAAGCGCTCGAACAGCAGCGCGTACTCGAGCGGGTCGATGTCGGTGATCTTGAGCGAATAGGCCACCAGCGAGCCCGCACCCGAGCCGCGCCCCGGACCGACCGGCACGCCGTTGTTCTTGCCCCACTGGATGAAGTCGGCCACGATCAGGAAGTAGCCGGGGAAGCCCATCTGGATGATGGTGTCGGTCTCGAACTTCAGCCGCTGCTCGTAGCGCGGGCGCTGCTGCTCGCGCTCCTCGGGGTGCGGGTAGAGCTGGACGAGGCGCTCCTCCAGGCCCTTCTTCGCCTCCGCGACCAGGAAGTCGTCGAGCGTCATGCCCTCGGGGGTCGGGAACAGCGGCAGGAAGTTCTTGCCGAGCTGCACGCACAGCGAGCAGCGGCGCGCGATCTCGACCGCGTTCTCGAGCGCCTCGGGCAGGTCGGCGAAGAGCTCGCACATCTCCGCCTGGCTCTTGAGGTACTGCTCCTCGGTGAAGTCGCGCGGCCGGCGCTTGTCGGCGAGCACGTAGCCCTGGGCGATGCACACCCGTGCCTCGTGCGCCTTGAAGTCCTCGCGCTTGAGGAACTGCACCGGGTGGGTCGCCACCACCGGCAGGCCGAGGCGGCCGGCGAGGTCCACCGCGTTGCGGATGTAGCCCTCGGTGCCGGGGTGCCCGGCACGCTGGATCTCGATGTAGAAGGCGTCCGGGAACAGCCGCGCCCAGTCGGAGGCGAGTTGCTCGGCGAGCGCGAGGTTGCCGGCCGCGATCGCCGCACCGATGTCGCCGCTCATTGCACCCGACAGGCACAGCAGCGCGCTCGCCGCCCCGCCCTCGAACCACTCGCGGCGCATCTCGGCACGGCCGCGGTGCTTGTTCTCGAGGTAGGCGCGGGTGAGCAGCTCGCACAGCTGGCCGTAGCCCGCACGGTTCCTGCAGATCAGCAGCACACGGTGGGGCTTGTCGCGCTCGGCCTCGTTCCGGATCCAGGCGTCCACGCCGACGATGGGCTTGATGCCCCTGCCGCGCGCGCCCTTGTAGAACTTGACCATGCCGAACAGGTTGGCGAGGTCGGAGACGCCGAGAGCCGGCATGCCGTCGTCCGCCGCGGCGGCGATCGCCTGGTCGAGCTGGACGATGCCGTCGGTGATCGAGTATTCGGAGTGGAGGCGGAGGTGTACGAAGCGCGGCTGGTGCGGCGCCGCGACGGGGGTGTTCGGGTCGGCGGTCATGCTGCGGATTTTACCCGAGCTCGCCCTCCTTCACGTCCTGCCCTGCAGCCACAGCATGCCTTCGACGCCAACGTAAACACGCCGCGGACGGTCCGTCACACTCGGATCCGCGACAGCCGCTACGTACCGCTCGACCCGGGAAGCGCCTGCCGAACCCGATCGCTTCCTTGCGAGGCCATGGAGCCGCGGTCAGGGCACCAGCACGGTCGAGCCGGTGGTCTTGCGCGCCTCGAGGTCGCGGTGGGCCTGTGCAGCATCCTTCAGCGCATAGCGCTGCAGGATCTCGATCTTCACCTGGCCGCTGCGAACCACCTCGAACAGCGCCCCGGCGCGCTCGACGAGCTCCGTGCGACTGGCGATGTAGTCGGGCAGGCCGGGGCGGGTGACGTACACCGAGCCTGCCTTGTGCAACAGCGCGCAGTCGAAGGGCGCCACCGGGCCGGTGGCATTGCCGTAGCTCACCATCGTGCCGCGCCGCTGCAGGCAGGCGACCGAGTCGAGGAAGGTGTCGCGCCCCACCGAGTCATAGACCACCGCGACGCCCGCACCGCCGGTGAGCTCGCGCACGCGCTCGGGGAATTTCTCGCGCGAGTACACGATGACGTCGTCGCAGCCGAGCGCACGCGCACGCTGCGCCTTGTCGTCGTTGCCCACGGTGCCGATCACCCTTGCACCGAGCCGTTTCGCCCACTGCACCAGGATCGAGCCGACTCCGCCGGCGGCGGCATGCACCAGGATGGCTTCGCCCGCCCTGACCGGATAGGTCGCATGCAGCAGGTACTGCGCGGTGATGCCCTGCAGCATCATCGCCGCGCCCTGCTCGAAGGAGATGTCGTCCGGCAGCGGCACCAGGTGGCGCGCCTCGATGTTGCGCACCTCGGCATAGGCACCGAGCGGACCGCTGGTGTAGGCCACACGGTCGCCCGCCTTCAGCCCGGCGACCCCCTCGCCCACCGCCTCCACCACGCCCGCGCCCTCCATGCCGAGCCCGGACGGTAGCGACAGGGGATACAGCCCGCTGCGGTGATAGGTATCGATGAAGTTGAGCCCCACCGCATGGTGGCGGAGACGCACTTCGCCTGCCGCTGGCGGCGGCAGCTCGACGGCCTCCCACTGCAGGACTTCGGGACCGCCGGTATGGTGGATTCGGATCGCGTGGGTCATGGGATTTTCCTTTTGGTTCGTTGGCTGCGACGTCAGGGAGATTCAGCGTACCAGCGAGACGCCGATACGGTACTGCACCTCCTTGTTCTCGTCGTATTCGAGCAGGGTCTCGCCGTAACCCTTGAATGCCTGCAGATGGACGAAGGCGCCCACCCCGGAGAACACGCTGCGCCGGATCGGATAGGAGAGGTCGTACTGGGTGCCCATCTTGCCCTCGGTGCCACGTCGGATCAGCGTGGAGAACAGCCAGCCGTCGTCGCGGCCGAGGCGCACGCCCAGCTCGGCATGGCCGCGGAAGCGTGCGATGTCGGGGTTGTCCTCCCGATCGAGGTAGGTCCACGCCTTGGGCGCGATGCCCAGGTAGGCGCCGGACTCGCTCAGCCGCAGGCGCGCTTCGGCCCGCGCGAAGAGCGTGTCGATGCTGCGCGAGGGCATGTCCTCCTTGCCGTTCGACTCGTGCTCGTAGCCGCCGGAGAGGGCGAGCGAACCGCGCTTGTCGGGATCGTCGAGCGCGAAGCGGTAGAACAGCGAGGGGCGGAAGCTCGAGTCGCGGAAGGGCTTGGATTCGGACTGCAGGTCCCACAGCGAGGTCTGGGTGAAGCCGAAGTAGAGCCCGCTGGCCACCGGGATCGTCTCGGCCACCACCCCCTGTCCGTCGAAGACACGGTAGCGGAAGCTGAACTGGAAGCGCGCGGACACCGGATCGCGCCCCCCGATGAGGAAGTACATCGGTTCGTGGAAACCGAAGCCCGAAGGCTCCACCGGCGCAGCCTCTTCCGGAGCGACGGCCACCGGCGCCATCGGCGCCACGGCAGCCGGCACGGCGACGGGAGCCGCGACATGCGTCGCCGAGGGCCCGGCCGCCATTGCAGGAGCCGTGGGAGCCGCAGCGACGCTGGCCACCGCACCGGCGTCGAGCAGCACACGGGCCGACGGCTTCCCTGTGAGCGCGAGCGCCGCCACCCCGGTGAGCTCCATCGGCCAGCGCGCGAAATACCGCCGCTGGCTCGCGCCCGCCACGGGCTTGCCGATCGCCACCAGTTCGACCGCAATGCGCGGCCCGCCGGCGGGCAGCTCGATGCTTGCGGGCAGGCGCGGCGGCCAGTCCGCCGAGCGACCATCGCCGATCACGACCACCTCGAACCGCTGGCCGGGCACGACCTGCGGACTGGAGGAGGCGAGCAGCCAATCGGCGGCGACTGCGGCGGGGGCCGTCAGCGCAAGCGCGCCAGCGAGGAGCAGCGAGCGCGGGAAAGGAATTTTCGGCATGGCAAGCGCCTGTCGGGAACGAGGGAAACAACCGAAACGAAGCGGGGCAGCCCCTCGCAGGACTGCCCCGGGAACACGCCGCGCGCGCCTTCTCGCAAGAGGCTCGCACGGGAGCGGCGCCGAGCGGCACCGCCAGCGGACATCAGGACGCGGCGTTGCGCGACTCCTTGGCGTCGACCACCGCGAGCGCGGTCATGTTAACCAGTCGACGCACGGTGGCCGACGGCGTGACGATGTGCACCGGCTTGGCCGCGCCAAGCAGGATCGGACCCACCGACACCCCGTCGCCATTGGCCACCTTCATCAGGTTGAACGAGATGTTGGCGGCGTCGAGGTTGGGCATCACCAGCAGGTTGGCCTCGCCCCGGAGCGCCGAATCCGGATGAAGTTTCTCGCGGATTTCCTCGGAAAGCGCGGCGTCGCCGTGCATCTCGCCATCGACGTTGAGGTCGGGGGCGGTCTCGCGCAGGATCTCGCAGGCCCGGCGCATCTTGCGCGCCGAAGCCGAGTTCGAGCTGCCGAAGCTCGAATGCGACAGCAGCGCGACGCTCGGCTCGATGCCGAAGCGACGCAACTCGTCGGCGGCCATGCGCGCGATCTCGGCGACTTCCTCTGCGCTCGGATTCTCGTTCACATAGGTGTCGGTAATCGCCAGCATGCGCTTGGTCAGCAGCAGCAGGTTCATCGCCGCAAACTGCTTGGCGCCCGGCGCGAGACCGATCACGTCCGCCACCTGCTTGAGGTGGTAGTCGTAGGAACCGAAGGTTCCGCAGACCAGCGCGTCGGCGTCGCCGCGGCGAAGCATCATGACACCGATCAGCGTGGTGTCGCGGCGGATCTTGGCCTTGGCCAGTTCAGGCGTCACGCCGTCCCGGTTCATCAGCTTGTAGTACTCGGTCCACAGCTCGCGGTAGCGCGGATCGGACTCGGGGTTGACGATCTCGAAGTCGCGCCCCGGCACCAGGTTGAGGCCGATCTTCTTGATCCGCATCTCGATGACCTCGGGGCGGCCGATCAGGATCGGCGCGGCCAGGCCCTCGTCGAGCACCACGCGCACCGCGTGCAGCACGCGCTCGTCCTCGCCTTCGGCGTAGATCACGCGCTTCTGCTCCATCGGCACCGCCTTGGCAGCCGAGAACACCGGCTTCATGACGATGCCCGACTGGTAGACGAAGGCGTTGAGGCTCGACACGTAGGCGTCGAAATCCTCGATCGGCTTGGTCGCCACGCCCGAATCCATCGCCGCCTTCGCCACCGCCGGTGCGATCTTGACGATCAGGCGCGGATCGAAGGGCTTGGGAATGATGTACTCGGAGCCGAAGCTGAGCTCCTGGCCGCCATAGGCGCTGGCGACGATGTCGCTGGCCTCGGCCTCGGCCAGCTCGGCGATCGCCTTCACGCAGGCGAGCTTCATCTCCTCGTTGATCGTGGTCGCGCCGACGTCAAGCGCACCGCGGAAGATGAAGGGGAAGCACAGCACGTTGTTGACCTGGTTCGGGAAGTCCGAACGGCCGGTCGCGATGATGCAGTCGGGGCGCACGGCCTTGGCGTCGGCCGGCAGGATCTCGGGGTTCGGGTTGGCGAGCGCGAAGATCAGCGGCTTGTCGGCCATCTTCGCCACCATCTCGGGCTTGAGCACGCCCGCGGTCGACAGGCCGAGGAAGACGTCGGCGCCGGCGATCACGTCGCCCAGCGTGCGCCCTTCGGTCTTCTGCGCGTAGCGCGCCTTGGTCGGCTCCATGTTGGGCTCGCGGCCCTCGTAGATGACGCCCTTGGAGTCGCACACATAGATGTTCTCGCGGCGCAGGCCCACGCTGACCATCATGTCCAGGCAGGCGATCGCCGCCGCTCCTGCGCCCGAGCACACCAGCCTGACGTCGGCGATGTTCTTGCCGACCACCTTGAGGCCATTGACCAGGCCGGCGGCCGAGATGATCGCGGTGCCGTGCTGGTCGTCGTGGAAGACGGGGATCTTCATGCGCTCGCGCAGCTTCTTCTCGATGTAGAAGCACTCCGGCGCCTTGATGTCCTCGAGGTTGATGCCGCCCAGCGTGGGCTCGAGCGCGGCGATGATGTCGATGAGCTTGTCCGGGTCGTTCTCGGCCAGTTCGATGTCGAAGACGTCGATGTTGGCGAACTTCTTGAACAGGCAGCCCTTGCCTTCCATGACCGGCTTGGAGGCCAGCGGGCCGATGTTGCCCAGGCCGAGCACCGCGGTGCCGTTGGTGACCACGGCCACCAGGTTGCCGCGGCTGGTGAGCTCGAAGGCCTCGGCGGGGTCGGCGACGATCGCGTCGCAGGCCGCGGCCACGCCGGGCGAATAGGCGAGCGCGAGATCGCGCTGGTTGGTGAGGCCCTTGGTGGGCACCACCGAGATCTTGCCGCGCGTCGGCGAGCGGTGATAGTCGAGCGCTGCGGCGATGAAGTCCTGATCCATGTTCTCCCCTCTCGAAGATTTGAGGTATGCGAATGATGTTGGTGCAGGCCGCGCTCGAGACTGTGGCGCACGACACCGCGCCCCGCCGACCGAGGGCGGGATGCAAGCGTGCGTCCGGGGAAAGACTCGAAGACCTGCTTTTTTGTCGGCGCCATCCGGCTCGGGATCGCCATCGATCGACGCGCAGCGAGTTTACTCCAGCGCTCCCCGATTGGACACGCCCGCCGCTGATGCCGCATATCAGCACCGCTTCGAACACCGGCGGCAGCGCCCGAAAGCGCGTGGTTTTTGGCAGAATGCGGGGCCGGCAAGCAGCCGCGCGCAGATCACGACAGGGGAGAAGGCGATGCGACGGGTGGTATTCAATCAAAAGGGCGGCGTGGGCAAGTCGACGATCACCTGCAACCTCGCGGCGATCGCCGCTGCCCAGGGCAAGCGCACCCTGGTGGTTGACCTCGACCCGCAAGGCAATTCCACCCAGTACCTGCTCGGTGCCGGCGCGGATGGGCTCGAGGCCACGCTCGCCGACTTCTTCGACCAGACACTCAACTTCAAGCTCAACCCGCGCGACACCGATGAGTTCGTCGTCGCCACCCCCTTCGAGCGCCTGCACGTGATGCCCTCGCATCCGCAGCTCGAGGAACTGCAGTCCAAGCTCGAGTCGCGCTACAAGATCTACAAGCTGCGCGACGCCCTGGAGGAACTGGAAAAGGACTTCGACTGCGTCTTCATCGACACTCCACCCGCGCTCAACTTCTTCACGCGATCGGCGCTGATCGCCGCGGATGCCTGCCTGATCCCATTCGATTGTGATGAATTCTCACGCAAGGCGCTGTATTCGCTGCTCGAGAACGTGGAGGAGATCAAGGCCGACCACAACCGCAACCTGCAGGTCGAAGGCATCGTGGTCAACCAGTTTCAGCCACGCGCCAGCCTGCCGCAGAAGGTCGTGCAGGAACTCGTCGCAGAGGGCCTCCCGGTGCTCGAGCCCTATCTGTCGGCCTCGGTGAAGATCAAGGAGTCGCACGAGCAGGCCAAGCCGATGATCCACCTCGACCCCAAGCACAAGCTGTCGCAGGAATTCGTCGCCCTGCACGACAGCCTGGCGCGCAAGTACGGCGCCTGAGCCGCGCGACCTCGGGTACGCGCCCGGGCGCAGCGCCTGCAGCGAGGTTCGCAGCTGGCGCAGCTCCTACAGGAGGGCGCGGAAACGCCGCGGATTCTGTAGGAGCGCCGCAAGGCGCGAAGGCGGTGGTGGAATACGGAACGCGTGTCGATGCCCCGCGCGCCGGGTTCGCATTTGGCGCAGCGCCAAAAAAGGCCTGGATGCGCCGCGGTTTCTGTAGGAGCGCCGCAAGGCGCGAAGGCGGTGGCTCAGGATTGTCCGGCGCCCTCGCCCTCCTCCCGCCCCACCACGGGCGAGGCGATGGCGGCAAGGCGGGCGAATTCCGACTCTTCCAGCCACTCCCGCCATACCGCCATCAGCACCGCCAGCACCACCGGACCGAGGAAGAGTCCGACCAGGCCGAAGGCCGCCAGCCCGCCGAGCACGCCGAACATCACGAGAAGGAAGGGAATGCGCGTGGCGTTGCTGATCACCAGCGGACGCACCAGGTTGTCAACCCAGCTCACCACCAACGCCCCCCACAGCAGCAGGCCGATGCCCTCCACTGTGTTGCCGGTCACCAGCAGCCAGATGCCGATCGACCCCCACGCGAACGGCGTGCCGAAGGGGATCATCGCGATCAGCGCGGTGATTGCGCCCATCAGCACCGGCGCCGGCACTCCGGCCCACCAGTAGCCGAGTCCGGCAACGAAGCCCTGGCCGATCGCCGTCGCGATCAGTCCCCACACCACCGCCTTGGTCATGCCGCCGACCGCGGCCAGGTAGGGATCGAGACGCTCGCCGAGGAAGCGGCGCAGCACCGCCACCACCTGCTCGAGCACGCGCTCGCCGTCGCGGTAGAGGAAGAACACGGTGATGAGCGCAAAACCCAGCTTGGCCGCGTTGCGCCCGACGTCTCCGATCAGGGTCAGCACGAGATTGCTGCCCTGGCGCACCCACTCGGTGAGTTGGACGCGCAAGGCCTCGGGTTCGCGGGTGAGCTCGCCGACCATCGCCTGCAGGTCGTCGCCGATCCAGGGCAAGGCGCGGACGAACTCGGGCAGTTCGAAAGCCCCCTCACGAATCTGTGCGGTCACCGCGGCGATCGCCACGCCGACCTCGGTACGCAGCAGCATGCCGATCCACAGAGCCGGCAGCACGAAGGCGGCGCTCAGCAGCAAGGTCATCAGCAGCGCGGTAATCGTCGGATAGCGCGCGAGCCGCATCCTCAGCTGGCGGTAGGCCGGCCAGGTGGCATAGGCGATGATCACCGCCCACGCCACCGGTACGATGAACAGGTGCAGCACGGCGTAGCTCAGCAGCAGCAGGCCGCCGAGCAGGAAGCCGAGGATGACGCGGCGGGCGATCTTCTCCGCGACCTGATCGATCATGCGGCCTCACTCCGATCCGCAGCGGCGGCCTCCTGCTCGGCCCCGATCTCGTCGGCCGGCTCGGGCAGGCGGGTCGCCAACACCTTGTCGATGCGCTTGCCGTCGAGATCGATCACTTCCAGTCGCCAGCTCTCCCAGGTGGCGATGTCGCCGGTGCCCGGGAGACGGCCAAGCAGCCACATCACCATGCCGGACAGGGTGTGGTAGCGCCCTTTCTCCTCCTCCGGGACGGTCCTGATCCCCAGGCGGTCCTTGAGCTCGACGATCGGGATCAGGCCGTCGAGCAGCCAGGAACCATCCTCGCGCTGCACCGCCCAGGCCTCCTCGGTGTCCTGCGGCAGGAACTCGCCGGTCACCGACTCGATCACGTCGTGCAGCGTGACCATGCCCTGGATCTCGCCGTATTCATCGATCACGAACACGGTGTAGGTGCCCGAGGCGCGGAACTGGTCGAGGAGCTCCATGCCGGTGAGCGACTCGGGCACGTACACCGCGGGCTGCAGGTCCTTGGCGAGGTCGATCGGCTCGCCGCGCAGCGACTGGTTGAAGAGCTTCTTGGCGCTCGCGATGCCGAGGATGTCGTCGAGCCCGCCACGGCACACCGGGAAACTCGAATAGGAGGAGGACGCCACCAGCTCCAGGTTTTCCTCGAGCGGGCGCGCCACGTCGAGCGACACGATGTCCGAGCGCGGCACCATCAGCGATGCGATCTGGCGGTCGTCGAGGCGGAACACGTTGCGCACCATCTCGTGTTCGCTCTTCTCGATCACGCCAGCCTCGGAGCCCTCGACCAGCATGGCGTGGATCTCCTCCTCGGTCACGCTCGGGCCGGTGCTCTCGCGCTGGCCCATGATGCGCAGCAGCAGCGCGGTCGATCCGGCGAGCAGATAGACGAAGGGCCGCGAGGCGATCGACAGCACGTTCATCGGCCGCGCCACCAGGCGCGCGATGCCCTCGGGGTCGATCTGACCGATACGCTTGGGCACCAGCTCGCCGACCACGATCGACACATAGGTGATCACCACCACCACCAGCACGGTGGAGCCGATCTCGCTCACCCGCTGCTCCATGCCCATCGACTGCAGCCAGTCGGCGAGCGGCCCAGCGAGCGCGGCCTCGCCGACGATGCCGTTGAGCACGCCGATCGAGGTGATGCCGATCTGGATCGTGGACAGGAAGCGGGTCGGGTCTTCACCGAGCTTGATCGCCACCGCGGCCGCGCCGTCGCCCTCCTCGGCCAGGCGTGCAAGCCGTGCCCGGCGCGCGGTGACGAGCGCGATCTCGGACATGGCGAAGACACCGTTGAGCACGATGAGGGCGATCAGAAAGAGGATTTCCATGGATTCGAGGTGGTTGAGAGAAGGGGTTCCGCCGAGCGCCCTAGCATGACGGGCGGGCCGGACGCCGCCGATGATGCCCCAGCGCGCACGGGGTGTCGACCGCGCGCCCTTGCAATGTGTTCGTCCGCTGTTGCAACGCAATACGCTGCCCCTCCCCCGCCACGATCCACCCAGCCGGCGTGATCCGTTACGCCGGCGTTGACACTCCTGCAGTGCAACAGACAGAATCCAGCCCATCAAGGGGAGTAGCTTTTCCGCTCCGGCATCGTCAATACGGCAGATCGGTCTTCCGACCGTCTCCCGGTGCCGGGGGCAACGCTCGAATCCATTCGTCCGTTGCAAGCGAGACCTTGCCCGAGGGGCAAGGTCCGTGCATTGAAGCGCGCCAGGGTCTGTGTCCGTCGGGAACAGGCCCTTTTTGTTTTTGTGCGGAGCGCGCGATGGAATCGATCGGAACGTGGTGGATGTGGGCGGCCTTTGCCGCCATCGTAGTGACGATGCTGCTGGTGGACCTGTTCGCCTTCGGCGGCGGCAAGCAGCATCGGGTGTCGTTAAAGGAAGCGGCGGGCTGGTCGCTCGCCTGGGTCACCGTGGCGATGCTGTTCGCCGCCGGGCTGTGGTGGTACCTCGACGGCGAACTTGGGCGTGCGGTGGCCAACGAGCAGACGACCGCCTTCGTCACCGGCTACCTGGTCGAGAAGTCGCTGGCGGTCGACAACGTCTTCGTGTGGATGATGATCTTCAGCTTCTTCGCGGTGCCGCTGGAATTGCAGCGCCGCGTGCTGCTGTACGGCATCGTCGGCGCGATCGTGCTGCGCACCATCATGATCTTCGCCGGCAGCTGGCTGATCAACGAGTTCCACTGGCTGCTCTACGTCTTCGGCGCCTTCCTGATCGTCACCGGCATCAAGATGGCCTGGTTCTCCGAGCACGACCCCGACCTCGACAAGAACCCGCTCATCCGCTGGATCCGCAACCACTACCCGATCACCGAGAAGCTCGAGGGCGAGCGCTTCTTCGTGATGCGCGACGGCGTGCGCATGATGACGCCGCTCTTCCTCGCGCTCGTGCTGGTCGAGATCTCCGACGTGATCTTCGCGGTCGACAGCATCCCGGCGATCTTCGCGATCACCACCGACCCCTTCATCGTGCTCACCTCGAACCTGTTCGCCATTCTCGGCCTGCGCGCGATGTACTTCCTGCTCGCCGACCTCGGCGACCGCTTCGAGCTGCTCAAGTACGGCCTGGCCGCGATCCTGGTCTTCATCGGCACCAAGATGCTGATCGTCGAGTGGTTCAAGATCCCGGTGCTGGTGTCGCTGTCGGTGGTCGCCACCATCCTGGCGTGCTCGGTGTTCGCCAGCCTGTGGTACACGGCGCGCAAGGCCAAGGACGCCGCCATCGCACGAACGAGCTGAAGCACACCCCAGGCTGGCTCGGGGCGGAGCCTTCCAGGCACCGCCCCGCTTGCCCGCCAGCGCACGACGCCCCATCACCCCCTGCTTTCCTTGAACCTCCAGCAACCGAGACTTGAAATGACCGCGAGCCTCCAACGCCTCGTCGAATCCGCCGCCTTCCAGCGTTTCATCATCGCGGTGATCATCGTCAACGCGATCACCCTCGGCCTCGAGACCTCCTCCACCGCCATGGCCGCTGCCGGCGGGCTGCTGCTCGCGCTCGACCGGACGGCCCTCGTCATCTTCGTCGTCGAGATCGCGCTCAAGCTCTTCGTCTACCGCCTGCGCTTCTTCCGCAGCGGCTGGAACGTCTTCGACTTCACCATCGTCGCGATCACCCTCGCCCCCACCAGCGAAGGCCTGCAGGTGCTGCGCTCGCTGCGCATCCTGCGCGCGCTGCGCCTGGTGTCGGTGGTGCCCTCGATGCGCAAGGTGGTCAATGCGCTGCTGCGCGCCATCCCCGGCATGAGCTCGGTGCTCACCCTGCTGCTGCTCGTGTTCTACGTCGCCGCGGTGATGAGCACCAAGCTCTTCGGCGCCAGCTTTCCGGACTGGTTCGGCACCATCGGCGAATCCTTCTACACCCTGTTCCAGGTCATGACCCTGGAGTCGTGGTCGATGGGCATCGTCCGCCCGGTCATGGAGGCCTACCCGTACGCGTGGATCTTCTTCGTGCTGTTCATCCTGCTCACCACCTTCGCGGTGCTCAACCTCTTCATCGCCATCGTGGTCGATTCGATGAGCGCGGTGGAGCACGAGGAGCAGGAGCAGACCCGCGAGCTGGTCAGCGTGGACCACGACGCGGTGCTTGCCGAGTTGCGCGCGATCCGCGCCGAGCTGGCGGCGCTGCGGCAGGCCCAGGCCGCGCCGCCCGAGCTCAGTGCGGCATCGACTTCGAGAACAGATTGATCACCACCACGCCGGCGATGATCAGGCCGATTCCGATCATCGCCGGCGGGTCGAGCGCCTGACCGAACACCCGCCAGCCGATCAGCGAGATCAGCACGATGCCCAGCCCGCTCCAGATCGCGTACGCCAGCCCCACCGGGACCGTGCGCAGCGTCAGCGACAGGAACCAGAATGCGCCGAGGTAGCACGCCGCCATCCCAAGCGTCGGCCACAGCCGGGTGAATTGCGCCGATTTCTGCAACAGCGTGGTGCCGATCACCTCGAGCACGATCGCGGTGAAGAGGGCGGCATAAGCCGAAAGCGCCGGACTCATGAGACGAAGACGCGCGCCCGTGCCTGCGTAGCGCCGCTCAGCGCTTCACCTCCAGCAGCTCGATCACGAAGTTCAGCGTGGTCTCCGGCGGAATCTTTCCCGCCACGCCGCGGCTGCCGTAGGCGGTCTCCGGCGGACACACGATGCGCACCGCACCGCCCGGCCTCATCTGCTGCAGCACCTCCTTCCAGCATGGAATCAGCGCCTCGAGCGGCAACTCGGCCGGGCGGCCGCGGCTGTAGGAGCTGTCGAACTCCTTGCCGTCGGCGAGCGTGCCCTGGTAATGCACGCGCACCACGTCGGCCAGCGTAGGCGACGCGCCGGTCTCGCCCACGCGGTAGGTTTCGACGGTGACGCCAGAGGGCAGGGTCTCTGGCTGCGGCCCTGCAGCAAGCGCCGCGGGAAGATGAAGGACGGCGAGGGCGAACAGCAGTCGGGACATGGAGACTCCGGAATGTTGAAGGGGCTCCGCTACGCAGGACGGAACCGGGATGGCGGCGCTTGCCTTGCTCTGCCGCCTCAGATGCCCGCCGCGGCCGGCCACCCGACCGACCGCGCGCGCATCAGGTCTGCGCTTACAGCTTCCCGGCCACCCAGTCCTTCACCCCCGCCAGCGCCGCCGGCAGGTTCTCCGGCTGCGTGCCGCCGGCCTGGGCCATGTCGGGGCGGCCGCCGCCCTTGCCGCCGACCTGCTGGGCGACGAAGTTGACCAGCTCGCCGGCCTTGACCTTGGCGGTGTGGTCGGCGGTGACGCCGGCGATCAGGCTGACCTTGCCCTCGCCCACGCTCGCCAGCACGATCGCGGCGGACTTGAGCTTGTCCTTGAGCTTGTCCATGGTGTCGCGCAGGGTCGGCACGTCGGCGCCTTCGAGCACGGCGGCGAGCACCTTGAGGCCGCCCACCTCGACCGCCCGGTTCGCCAACTCGTCGCCCTGGCTGGCGGCGAGCTTGCCCTTGAGGCGGGCGAGTTCCTTTTCCAGTGCGCGCACGTTGTCCAGGATGCCGGCGACACGCTCGGCGACCTCGTCGGGCTGGACCTTGAGCAGCGCGGACATGCCCTGCACGCGGCGCTCCTGCTCCTGAGCGTAGCGCAGCGCGTTCTCGCCGGTGATCGCCTCGACGCGGCGGATGCCGGCGGCCACACCGCCCTCGGACACGATCTTGAACAGGCCGATGTCGCCGGTGCGGGAGACGTGGGTGCCGCCGCACAGCTCCTTGGAGCTGCCGATCGACAGCACGCGCACCTCGTCGGCGTACTTCTCGCCGAACAGCATCATCGCACCCGACTTCTGCGCCGCCTCCAGCGCCATGACCTCGGCCTGGGTCGCGGCGTTGGCGAGGATCTCGCGGTTGACGATCTCCTCGACCTCGCGGATCTCCTCGGCGCTCATCGGCGCGGTGTGGGCGAAGTCGAAGCGGGTCTTGTCGGGATCGACCAGCGAGCCCTTCTGCTGCACGTGGGCGCCGAGCACCTCGCGCAAGGCCTTGTGCATGAGGTGGGTGACCGAGTGGTTGCGTGCGGTGGCTGCGCGCGCAGCGACGTCCACCCGCGCGGCGACGCCCTGCCCCACCGCCAGCTTGCCCGTGCGCACCACGCCATGGTGGCCGAACACCGCGGCCTGGATCTTCTGCGTGTCTTCCACGCCGAAGATGCCGGCACCGCCACGCAGCTCGCCGCGGTCGCCGACCTGGCCGCCGGACTCGGCGTAGAACGGCGTGTGGTCGAGCACGACCACGCCCATCTCGCCCTCGAGCAGCTCGTTTACCGGGGAGCCGTCCTTGTACAGCGCGAGGATGTTGCCCTTCTCTTCCAGCAGCGTGTAGCCGTGGAAGGTGGTCTCGGGGCCGTCGTATTCCAGGTTGGCCGCCATCTTGAACTTGCCGGCGGCGCGCGCCTGCTCCTTCTGGCGCGCCATCGCGGCGTCGAAGGCGAGCGCGTCCACGGTGACCTCGCGCTCGCGGCAGATGTCGGCGGTGAGGTCGAGCGGGAAGCCGAAGGTGTCGTGCAGCTTGAAGGCGGTGTCGCCGTCGAAGACCTTGTTGCCCGCCTTCTCCATCGCGGCGAGCTCGGCCTCGACGATGGCCATGCCGTTCTCGATGGTGGCGAAGAAGCGCTCTTCCTCCTGGCGCAGCACGTCCATGATGCGGCGCTCGCCGTCCTTCAGCTCGGGATAGGCGCTGCCCATCTCGCCGACCAGGTCGGGGACCATCTTGTGGAAGAAGGCGGCGCGCGCGCCGAGCTTGTAGCCGTGGCGGATGGCACGGCGGATGATGCGGCGCAGCACGTAGCCGCGGCCCTCGTTGCCCGGGATCACGCCGTCGGCGATCAGGAAGGAACAGGCGCGGATGTGGTCGGCCAGCACCTTCAGCGAGGGCGAGTCCATGTCGGCGCTGGAGCTCTCGCGCGCCGCCGCCTTGATCAGCGCCTGGAAGAGGTCGATCTCGTAGTTGGCGTGCACGTGCTGCAGCACCGCCGAGATGCGCTCCAGGCCCATGCCGGTGTCGACCGAGGGCTTGGGCAGCGGATGCATCACGCCCTGCTCGTCGCGGTTGAACTGCATGAACACGTTGTTCCAGATCTCGATGTAGCGGTCGCCGTCTTCCTCGGGCGATCCCGGGGGGCCGCCCCAGATGTGCTCGCCGTGGTCGTAGAAGATCTCGGTGCACGGGCCGCAGGGGCCGGTGTCGCCCATCATCCAGAAGTTGTCCGAGGCGTAGCGCGCGCCCTTGTTGTCGCCGATGCGGATCACGCGCTCGGCCGGCACGCCGACTTCCTTCGTCCAGATGTCGTAGGCCTCGTCGTCCTCGGCGTACACCGTGACCCACAGCTTCTCCTTGGGCAGCTTGAAGACCTCGGTGAGCAGCTCCCAGGCGTACGAAATCGCATCGCGCTTGAAGTAGTCGCCGAAGCTGAAGTTGCCCAGCATCTCGAAGAAGGTGTGGTGGCGCGCGGTGTAGCCGACGTTCTCGAGGTCGTTGTGCTTGCCGCCGGCGCGCACGCACTTCTGCGAGGTGGTGGCGCGGGTGTAGGCGCGCTTGTCGAAGCCGAGGAAGACGTCCTTGAACTGGTTCATGCCGGCGTTGGTGAACAGCAGCGTCGGGTCCTCGTGCGGCACGAGCGAGCTCGAGGCCACGATCTGGTGGCCCTTGGATTCGAAGAACTTGAGGAAGGCGTCGCGGATTTCAGCGGATTTCATGAAGGATCCAGAGGAGAAAAGAGTTCGAGTCGTGTTCCTGGGTCGCGCACACGGAGGCGCGGATCATTGCGTGTTGTCGCGCAGCGGATTGGCGAGCCAGGCACCGTCCGGCAGGCGGTAGATGTCGAAGTCGCTGTCGATCGACAACACCTCGCGGCATCCGGTCTGCACCGCAAGCTGCACCACCGAGGCATCGGAGAGGTCCATCGGGCGGTCACGATACTTGTCGATCAGGCCGGCAACGGCGCCGATGCAGCCCTGCTCGAGTTCGGCGATCGCCAGCCCACCACGATCGATCCAGCTCAGCAGGCGCAACTGCGCATCCACGCTGTAGCGCAGCAGATGCATGACCTCGGTGAGCACCGGCCAGGTCGTCACCAGCGCGACCTCGTTGCCGCGCAGGAAGGACACGCAGGCCTGATGATGCCGATCGGCCGGGTTGAACAGTGCCAGCAAGGGCCCCGCGTCAACGATCATGCTTCGCACGCAGCGACTCCGTCAGATAGTCCTTGCGCCGCTCGGCCAGGTCCGTCGGCCCTGCGTCGGCACTGCCGAAGAGATCCTTGCCAAGTTCGTAGGGAGTCTTGCGCGGTGCAACGCGGGCGAGATATTCGCGCAGGCTGGCCTTGACCAGCTCGCTCTTGCTGCGGCCGGTCTGCGCGGCGGCGCGCGCGAGTTCGGCCTCGAGCTCGGGATCGAGGCGGATCGACAGGGTCATGGAGCCGACTTCCTGTATTACACAACGTATTGCATCGTATGACGCGCTGCGATCGAAGTCAATTTCGGCCGCTCGCGCCTATAATTATGCGTTACGACAACCACCCCGGACACGAGGACATCATGGGCAACCGCCTCTCCAAGATCTACACCCGCACCGGCGACGCCGGCACCACCGGCCTGGGCGACGGCAAGCGCGTCTCCAAGAACAGCCTGCGCATCCACGCCCTGGGCGAGGTCGACGAGACCAACGCCATCATCGGCCTGCTGCTGTGCGAGGAGCTGCCCGAGGACGTGCGCGTGCTGCTGACCAACGTGCAGCACGACCTCTTCGACCTCGGCGGCGAGGTGTGCATCCCGGGCATGAGCATGATCACCGGCAAGCAGGTCACGCACCTCGAGGAAGAGCTCGACCGCTTCAACGAGCCGCTCGAGCCGCTCAAGGACTTCATCCTGCCCGGCGGCACCCGCGCCGCCGCCTACGCCCACCACGCCCGCACCGTTTGCCGCCGCGCCGAGCGCGCGCTGGTGGCGCTGGCGCTGGAAGAGTCGGTAAACGACGCCCCGCGCCAGTACCTCAACCGCCTCTCCGACCTCCTGTTCGTGCTCGGCCGCGTGCTCAACCGCGCCGGCGGCCGCGGCGACGTGCTGTGGCAGAAGCGCAAGAATGCGTGAGGCCTGAGGCCTGAGGCGTGGGGGGTGAGGCGTCAGGACCCGGGCGCCTCGCCGCTCACCGCCTGGGCGGCGAGGAGCTCGCGGAACAAGGCCGAGCCCTGTGCCAGCTCCCAGGCGCGGCCGACCGCCTCGATGTGGCCGGCGCGCATCAGGATGACCTCGTCGAAGCGGTCGAGCAGATGCAGGCGATGCACCGAGGACACCAGCGCCGCGTCCGGGAAGTGCGTGAACAGGCGCTGATAGACGCGCGCCTCGGTCTCCGGGTCCAGGCTGCTGGTGGGCTCGTCGAGCAACAACAGGCTCGTGCCCTCGGCGGCGAGCACGCCGCGCGCGAGCGCCAGACGCTGGCGCTGCCCGCCGGACCAGTTGGCGCCGCCCTCCACCACGCGCGTCTCCAGGCCCTGGGGCAGGCCCTCGACCACGCGATCGGCGCAGGCCGCATGCAGCGCGGCCTCGATGCGCTCGGGCGCGCGATCGGCGCCGAGCAGCAGGTTCTCGGCCAGCGTGCCGTCGAACATCTCGGCCTGCTGCGGGATCAGGGTGGCGAGATGGCGCAGGCGCGCGGGCATCGCGGCCACGCCCCCGGCGTCGCTCGGCAAGCCGCCAGCGGCGGACGGCTCGCCGGCGACCGCCACGGTGGCGGCCGCGGGCACGGACTCTCCGTCGATCGACAGGGCCCCCGCCGTGGGCGCATCCAGCCCGGCGAGCAGGCGTAGCAGCGTGGTCTTGCCCGCACCGCTCGGGCCGACCAGGGCGTAGCGCCGGCCGCGCACGAGCGCCAGGCGGTCGAGCTCGAGCGCACTGGCACGGCCGTCGCCGTGGGCGAAGCGCACCCCCTCCAGCCCCAGCGTGCGCCAGGCGGAGGCGGCGATGTCCTCGCCGTCGGCGGGACGCGGCGCCGGCGCGGCGGATAACAGCGGCGCGGCGGCGGCGTAGTCGGCGCGCTGGCGGGCGAGCGACTGGAAGTGCGCCGCGATCGCGGTGATGACCCCGCCGGCTTGCTGCGAGTACTCGTACACCATGAAGACCTTGCCGAGCGCGATCGTGCCGGCCGCCGCCGCGGCCCCGCCCGCGGCGGCGCCGAAGCCGAAAACGCCCGCGGCCTCCGCCGCATACACGCCGACCAGCACGCACCACAGCGCGCTCGCGAGCAGATCCACCGAGCACCACTTGGCCTCGTTGAGCACGATGCTCTTCTTCAGCGGCCCGAACACCGCCGCCAGGCGCTCGCCGATCAGCCGCGCCACGCCCTCGCCACGCCGCAGCGCGAGCACCGACAGGACGTTGCCGAGCACATCGACCAAAGTGGCGGAATAGGCGCGCTCGGCGCGGTTCTCCTCCACCGCCACGCGCATCATCACGCGGTCGAAGCGGGTGATGAGCAGCCCGATGAGCCCGTAGCCGACCAGCGCCACCGCCCCCACCAGCGGCGAGATCAGCCACAGCGCGACGATCGGCCCCACCAGGCGCACGGTGTTCTGCAGGTAGATGAACTGGCTCTGCGCGAAGTCGTAGAGCGCATGCGTGCTCTGCTGCATGCGGTGGGAGGTCTCGCCCGAGTGGTGGCGCTCGTGCCAGGCCAGCGGCGCGGCGAGCAGGCGGCCCACGAGCAGGGCGGCGAGGCGCTCGCGCACCTTGAGCGCGACGTTGCGCTCAAGGATGCGCCCCGGCCCGTGCAGCAGCCAGCTCGCGACGATGGCCGCGAAGACCATGCCGAGCCAGCGCCCGGCCTCGCTCATGCCCTCCAGCCCGCCGGCCTGGATCTGGTTGATCGCGTTGCCGGCCAGCCAGGGCACGGCGAGCTTGAAGAGCTGGGACGCGAGCAGCAGCAGGAAGGCGTAGAGCAGCAGCGGGCGCGCGCCGGCGGCGTGCTCCCACAGCGCGCGGTAGAGCGTGCCGAGCCCCACCGGGTGCTCGTCGGCGGCCGCGGGCGGCTGCGGCGCGGGCGGCGGCTCGGCCGCGGCGGCGTGGGTTTCGAGGTCGGACATTGCGGGCTCCGCGTCAGTGGGGTTCCGCCGCGTCGTGCGCGGGATCGGGGTCGAGTTCGGGCTCGGGTTCGAAGAGCGGGATCTGCGCCGGCCGCTCGCCGCCCTCCTCCTCGGCGAAGCGCACGCCGACGCCGAGCAGGCGTACCGGCAGCGCCTTGCGCGCGTGCGCCTCGTCGAGCAGGCGCAGCCAGGTGGCCTCGTCGGGCGCGCTGGCGACGCACTCGGCGGTGGTGCGGCTGAAATCGGAGAAGCGCACCTTGACGAAGGCCTTGTGCACCGGCGGGCGGTCGCGCGCGCGCTCGAAGCGACGGTGGAAGTCCTCCAGCAGCGCGAGCAGGCCGGCGCGGCAGGCGGCGAGGTCGTGCAGGTCGGGGGTGTAGGTGGTCTCCACCGACAGCGACTTGCGCACGCGGTCGGGCTGCACCGCGCGCTCGTCGATGCCGCGGCACAGGCGGTGCAGGCTGGCGCCGAAGCTGCCGAACTCGCGGGTGAGCTCGGCCACGCTCCAGGCGCGCAGGTCGGCGCAGGTGTGCGCGCCCAGCCGGGCGAGCCTGGCCGCGGTGACCTTGCCGACGCCGAAGATCTTCTTCACCGGCAGCGCGGCGACGAAGGCATCGACGTCCTGCGGGCGCACCACGAACTGGCCGTCGGGCTTGTTCCAGTCGCTCGCCACCTTGGCGATGAACTTGTTGGGCGCGATGCCGGCCGAGGCGGTGATGCCGACCTCGGCGTGGATGCGCGCGCGGATCTCCTGCGCCATCAGCGAAGCCGAGCCGCGGCAGCGCTCGACCCCGGTCACGTCGAGGTAGGCCTCGTCGAGCGAGAGCGGCTCCACCAGCGCCGTGTAGTCGTGATAGATCGCCAGGATCCTGCGCGAGGCCTCGCGGTAGCGCTCGAAGTCGGGCGCCAGCAGGACGAGCTGCGGGCACAACTGCAGCGCGCGCGCGGTGGGCATCGCCGAATGCACGCCGAAGGCGCGCGCCTCGTAGTTGCAGGTGGCGATCACCCCGCGCGTCTCGGCGCGCCCGCCCACCGCGATCGGCCTGCCGCGCAGGGTCGGGTCGTCGCGCATCTCGACCGACGCGTAGAAGCAGTCGCAATCGCAGTGGATGATCTTGCGCATGCGCTCGCGCTCGCGCGCGGGAGGTGTCGGCGGTGAGGCTTGAGGGGCGAACGGGCCTGCCGCGGGCAGGCTGGGTGGAGTGTCGTCGGCGCTCAGAACTCGGCGGCGCGCTTGACGCGGCGCTGGCGCACGCCCTCGGCGAGGATGTCAAGCACGTCGATGCTGTCTTCCCAGCCGATGCAGGCGTCGGTGACGCTCTTGCCGTACTCGAGGTCCTTGCCCGGGACGAGGTCCTGGCGGCCTTCCTTGAGGTGGGACTCGACCATCACGCCCATGATGCGGTCGTCGCCCGCGGCGAGCTGGGCGGCGACGTTCTTCGCCACCTCGATCTGCAGGCGGTGCTGCTTGCGGCTGTTGCCGTGGGAGAAGTCGACCATGACCTTGTTGCACACCCCGGCCGCGGCGAGCTCGCGGCTGGCCGCCTCGACGCTGTCGGCGTCGAAGTTGGGCTCCTTGCCGCCGCGCAGGATGGCGTGGCAGTCCTCGTTGCCGCGGGTCGACACGATGGCCGAGTGGCCGGCCTTGGTCACCGAGAGGAAGTGGTGCGGCGCCTGCGCGGCCTTGATCGCGTCGGCGGCGATGCGCAGGTTGCCGTCGGTGCCGTTCTTGAAGCCCACCGGGCAGGACAGGCCGGAGGCGAGCTCGCGGTGCACCTGGCTCTCGGTGGTGCGCGCGCCGATCGCGCCCCACGCGATCAGGTCGGCGATGTACTGCGGCGTGATCATGTCGAGGAACTCGGTGCCCGCGGGCAGGCCGATCTCGTTGACCTCCCAAAGCAGCTTGCGCGCCAGGCGCACGCCGTCGTTGATGCGGAAGCTGTTGTCCAGCCCGGGGTCGTTGATCAGGCCCTTCCAGCCCACGGTGGTGCGCGGCTTCTCGAAATAGACCCGCATCACGATCAACAGGTCGTCCCGGACGCGATCGGCCTCGGCCTTGAGCTTGCGGGCATACTCCATCGCCGCCTTGGGGTCGTGGATCGAGCACGGCCCGATCACCACCAGCAGGCGATCGTCGGCGCCGTAGAGGATGCGGTGGATCGCCTGGCGCGCCTCGTAGGCGACCTCGGCCGCCTTCGGCGTGGCAGGGTATTCGCGCAGCACGTGGGCGGGCGGCACGAGTTCCTTGATCTCCTGGATGCGGACGTCGTCGATATGCAGTTTGATGGAGGCGGACATGCGAGGCTCTTTCTCGGAACTTTGCTGAGGTGCCCGATTCTAGCGGAAAGGCGGTCATGGCTGGACGCAATGCGGACTATAAGCGCAATGGGATGAACCGATCGGCTGCGCGCACGTCTGTTCGTACACTGGCACCTGCATGCCGCAACGAGCGGCGCGGGGAAATGCACCCCGCAGGCCGCCGCGCCCTGCCGAGATCCACCGTTCCAAGAGAGCCCCGAATCATGCTGATCCACAAGCCCGCCGATGTCCTGCCCTCCGAGATCACCCCGCGCAGCCTGTTCGAGCGCCGCCGCGACTTCCTCGCGCGCAGCGGCGCCGGGCTGGTGGCGGGTGCGGCGCTGTGGCACGGCCTGCCCGGCGCCGCGCGCGCATCGACCCGGCTGCAGAGCGTGCCCTCTGCGCTGAGCACCACCGAGCCGCTCACCGAACGCGACGCCGTCACCACCTACAACAACTTCTACGAGTTCGGCACCGACAAGGCGGATCCTGCGCGCAACGCCCACAAGATGGCGGTGCGCCCGTGGACGGTGAATGTGGAAGGCCTGGTCGGCAAGCCGCGTCGCTTCGACATCGACGAGCTGCTGCGCCTGGCGCCGCTGGAGGAGCGCATCTACCGCCTGCGCTGCGTGGAGGCCTGGTCGATGGTGGTGCCCTGGGTGGGCTTTCCGCTCGCCGCGCTGCTGAAGGAGGTCGAGCCCCTGGGGAGCGCGAAGTACGTCGAGTTCGTCACCCACTACGACCCGAAGATCATGATCCGCGACGTGATCGACTGGCCCTACACCGAGGGCTTGCGCCTGGACGAGGCGATGCACCCGCTGACCCTGCTCGCGGTGGGCATGTACGGCGAGGTGCTGCCCAACCAGAACGGCGCGCCGCTGCGCCTGGTCGTGCCGTGGAAATACGGCTTCAAGAGCGCCAAGTCGATCGTCACCATCCGCCTGACCGAGAAGGAACCCGCGACCGCGTGGAACAAGTTTGCGCCGCAGGAGTATGGTTTCTACTCCAACGTGAATCCCGAGGTGCGCCACCCGCGCTGGAGCCAGGCCGCCGAGCGCCGCATCGGCGAGCTACGCAAGCGTCCGACGCAGATGTTCAACGGCTACGCCGATCAGGTCGCGGGCCTCTACCAGGGCATGGACCTGAAGAAGTTCTATTGAGCAGCGCAGCACCTCCCCAGCGTAGCCCCCTCCCCGACAATGAACCTCTCCCTGAAAGCCCCCTCCGCGGGCACGATCGCCGCTGCGAAGGCGATCTTGTTCGTCCTCTGCCTGCTGCCCGCGCTCGAGCTCGCGCTCGGCTGGCAAGCGAACGCGCTCGGCGCCAACCCGATCGAGACGATCACCCGCGCGAGCGGCGAGTGGGCGCTGCGTCTGCTGCTGATCACCCTCGCAGTGACGCCGCTGCGCCGCTTCACCGGCCTGCACTGGCTGCTGCGCCTGCGCCGCATGCTCGGGCTGTTCGCGTTCGCCTATGCATTCGGGCATTTCACGATCTACCTGTGGCTGGACCAGTTCTTCGACTGGAACGCGATCGCGCTCGACATCCTCGACCGCCCCTTCATCACCGTCGGTTTCGCAGCCTTCGTGCTGCTGATCCCGCTCGCCGCAACCTCGAACAGCTTCGCCATCCGCCGCCTCGGCGGGCGCAGGTGGCAGGCGCTGCACCGCTCGGTGTATGCGATCGCGATCTTCGCGGTGCTGCACTTCTGGTGGCTGGTGAAGGCGGACATCGGCAGGCCGCTGCTGTATGCGAGCATCCTCGCCGTGCTGCTCGGCCTGCGCGGCTGGTGGCGCGAGCTCGAGCGTCGTCGCCAGCTCTCGGTGCCGCCGCCGGCGAAGCACCTGGAGAAGAAGGTGATCCGGCTGGTGCCGCGGCAGTAGGTGCCTTCTTGCTCGGTGCTCGCGACTTCCCCCCTCAAAGCCCGCCGGTCTCGCAGGGCCTATGCAGGAGCGCCGCAAGGCGCGAACAGGGCGGCGCGCCCGCGGGCCGAATCACCGCTTCGCGCCTTGCGGCGCTCCTACATGAAAACCGTCGCCCATCTCTTGTAGGAGCGGCGCGCCCGCGGGCCGAATCACCGCTTCGCGCCTTGCGGCGCTCCTACAGGAAAACCGTCGCCCATCTCTTGTAGGAGCGGCGCAAGCCGCGAACCGGGCAACCGCGTGAGTGACGCGGTGGCGGACCTTGACCGCCGCATTCGCGCCTGGCGGCGCGCCTACAAGAGCCAGCACGGTCTGGCGCCATGCGGGAGCGCCGCCGGGCGCGAATGGGCGCCCGGGAATACCCCGCACGAATCCGGGAGGCGCCGGAGCCCGACGGCTCGACGGCAGGCCGAGCGCCGCCGAACGTCAGCGCTCCATCACGCCCAAGCGCCACAGCGAGGTCGTTTCCGCCACACGCGCCGCATGCAGCGGATCGTCCGCATCGCTCGCCTTGCCGTGGCGCGGGCGGACGTCCTCGCGACCGAGGACGTGCAGGCCCGCGGCCTCGATCCATCCGAGCAACTCGGCACGACTGCGCAGGCCGAGGTGCTCGGCGAGGTCGGACAGGATCAGCCAGCCCTCGCCGCCCGCCTCCAGGTGTTCCGCCAGGCCGGCAAGGAAGCCGCGCAGCATGCGGCTGTCGGGGTCATAGACCGCGTGCTCGATCGCAGAGCTCGGCTTGGCCGGGACCCAGGGCGGGTTGCACACCACCAGCGGCGCGCGGCCGGGCGGGAAGAGGTCGGCCTGGAGCAACTCGACACGGCTGGCGGGAGACTGGTGGCCAAGCGAGGGCACGCCCGAGTTCGCGCTCGCAGTTGCGCCAAGGGCGCCACCCTGGTTTGCGGCCTCCGCCAGCAGCCCGAGGCGCGCGAGGTTTTCCTGCGCGCAACCCAGCGCACGCGGCGACACGTCGGTGGCCACCACGCGCGCCACCCCGCGGCGCGCGAGCAGCGCGGCGATGACGCCGGTGCCGGTACCGATGTCGAAGGCGACCGTGGTCGAGGGCAGCGGCGCGTGCGCGACCAGATCGAGGTATTCGCCGCGGATCGGCGAATACACGCCGTACCAGGGGTGGATGCGCTCGCCGAGCGCGGGGATGGCGACACCCTTGCGCCGCCACTCGTGCGCGCCGACGAGGCCGAGCAGCTCGCGCAGCGACATCACGAAGGGCGCCGCAGCGAGATCGGCATCCGGCGTTCCGGCGACCGCCTCGGCAAGGACCTCTGCCACTTCGGGCGCGCGCCGCAGCGGGATGCGCGCGCCGGCCTCGAAGGGGATCAGCAGCATCCCCAGCGTACGCGCGCGCTGAGCCTGCGCCATGCGGTGGAGGTGGAAGGCTTCGGCGGGGGTGGCCGGCACCTTGCCCGGCTTGACTCCCTTGGCTGGCTTGCGCGTGCGGGCGTCGGCGCGGCGGGCCATGGCCTGCAGCAGCTGGCGGGCGTTGTGGTAGTCGCCGCGCCACAACAGCGCGGAGCCCTCGCAGGCCAGCCGCCAGGCGGCGTCGGCCTTGGTGGTGTCGTCGGCGATCACCACCCGGCGCGGCGGCGCCAGGCCGCTCTCGGAGCGCCAGCGCGCGCCGCATTGGTGCAGCGAACCGTCGCCCGTCGCTTCTTCCCAGGCCAGCTGCGCCGGCGCGCTCGACGGGCTCACGCCTGCTTCGGCCGGGTCGCGTGCTTGGGGCGGAAGGCCTTGATCACCGCGTCGTCGGTCTCGATGTAGGGGCCGCCGACGAGGTCGATGCAGTACGGCACCGCGGCGAAGATGCCGAGGTGGCGCACGCCGCCGTCGGCGTCACGCACGCCCTCGAGCGTCTCGCGGATCGACTTGGGCTGTCCGGGCAGGTTGATGATCAGGCACTTGCCGCGGATGACCGCGACCTGGCGCGACAGGATGGCGGTGGGCACGAAGTTGAGGCTGATGCGGCGCATCTCCTCGCCGAAGCCGGGCATCTCCTTGTCGCCGATGGCGAGCGTGGCCTCGGGGGTCACGTCGCGCACCGCCGGGCCGGTGCCGCCGGTGGTGAGCACCAGGTTGCAACCGACGGTGTCGACCAGCTCGACCAGGGTGCGCTCGATCAGCGCGCGCTCGTCGGGGATCAGCCGGGTCTCGGGCGTCCATGGCGAGGTGAGCGCCTTGCCCAGCCAGTCCTTCAGCGCGGGGATGCCCTGGTCTTCGTAGGTGCCGTCGGAGGCGCGGTCGCTGATCGACACCAGGCCAATGCGGATGTGTTCACTCATGGGTTCGGTCCCTGTTCGGTTACGTCCTCGTCGGCAGGTCGCTCCGCCTCGGCCTCGGCGGCGGCGTCGCTCGCATCCTGCAACTCGCGCAGCACGCGGAAGATCTCGCGGAAAGACTTCGGCGGCCTGGCGGCTTCACGCTCCTTCAAGGCATTGCGGCGCAGGGTGCGCAGGTACTGCAGATCAGCGCCGGGCCAGGTGTCGGCGATGGTGCCGATGATCTGCTCGTCCTCGAGCAGCTGCTCGCGCAGGCGCTCGAGGCGGTGCATCTTCGCCACCTCGGCGGCCGAGTTGCCGGCGAAGATGTCGAGCTGGGCCTGGATGGGCTCGGGGTCGATCTTGCGCATCAGCTTGCCGATGTACTGCAGCTGGCGGCGGCGCGCCTCCATCTTGAAGCCCTGGGCGGCGCGGATGGCCTCGTACAGCGTCTCGGGCAGCGGCACCTTCTTGAGGCGCTCGGGCGAGAGCGCGACGAGTTGCTCGCCGAGATCCTGCAGCGCCTGCATCTCGCGCTTGCGGCTGCTCTTGCTCGGCGGTTCGAGGAAGTCGTCTTCGTCCGCGGGGTCGGAATGGTGGTGGCGCATTGCTTGCATGGGGGGCTGGCTCGAACGGGGTAAGATTATAGCCTTTGCACGCACCCGGCCCGCCCATGTCCAGCCAAGGCTTCTCCTTCTCGCAGGCGCATCTCGCCGAGATCGCCACCGACATCCTCAAACACGCCCGCAAGCACGGCGCCTCGTCGTGCGAGACCGACGTCTCCGAGGGCTTCGGCCAGTCGGTGGCGGTCCGCCGCGGCGAGGTCGACACCATCGAGTACAACCGCGACAAGGGCGTCGGGGTCACCGTCTACCTCGGCCAGCAGCGCGGCTACGCGAGCACCTCCGATTTCTCGAGGAAGGCCCTGAAGGCCACGGTGGAGGCGGCGCTGTCGATCGCGCGCTTCACCGCGCCCGACCCGTGCGCCGGCCTGGCCGACGCGGCGCGGATGGCGAAGGCGAAGGACATGCCCGAGCTCGACCTTTTCCATCCCTGGAACATCGACGTCGCACAGGCGATCGAGCTCGCGCGCCGCTGCGAGGACGCGGCCTTCGCGACGAGCCCGAAGATCAGCAACTCCGAGGGCGCCAACACCTCGATCCAGCAGTCGCACTTCGTGTCGGCCAACAGCCACGGCTTCCTCGGCGGCTACGCCACCACCCGCCACGGCGTGTCGTGTTCGGTGATCGCCGGCGAAGGCGACGGCATGCAGCGCGAGTTCTGGTACGACTCGCGACGCGATCCCGCCGAGCTGATGGCGGCCGAGGAGGTCGGTCGGCTGGCCGGCGAGCGCGCGCTGGCTCGCCTGGGCGCGAAGAAGATCCGCACCTGCGAGGTGCCGGTGCTGTTCGAGGCGCAGCTCGCGGTGGCGCTGGTCGGCAACTTCGTGCAGGCGGTGAGCGGCGGCGCGCTCTACCGCAAGTCGAGCTTCCTGCTCGACAGCCTCGGCCAGCAGGTGTTCTCGCCGGTGGTGAGCATCGCCGAGCGCCCGCACCTGAAGAAGGCCTTCGGCTCCAGCCCGTTCGACAGCGACGGCGTCGCCACCCGCGACCGCGAGGTCGTGACCGACGGCGTGCTCAACGGCTACTTCCTGTCCACCTACTCGGCGCGCAAGCTCGGCATGCAGACCACCGCCAACGCCGGCGGCTCGCACAACCTGATCGTGAAGCCGGGCGACCAGGACCTCGCCGGGCTGATCAAGCAGATGGACCGCGGGCTGCTCGTCACCGAGCTGCTCGGCCACGGCGTGAACTACGTCACGGGCGATTACTCGCGCGGTGCGGCAGGCTTCTGGGTAGAGAAGGGCCGCATCAAGCACGCCGTCGAGGAGATCACCATCGCCGGCAACCTGCGCGACATGTTCCGCAGCATCGTCGCAGTCGGCAACGACGCCCTGCCGCGCGGCGCCAAGCTGTGCGGGTCGGTGCTGATCGAGCGCATGAAGGTCGCGGGGCGCTGAGCCCGCCTGCAGGCCTGCCCCCGACAACCCCGCTCTTTCCAGCCCCGGTCGGCGAGCGGGGCCTATAATCGTTTGCTGAATTCGCTGGAATCCACCCCCAAACGCAAGGAGAAATCGTGGAACGTCGTTCATTCCTCAAGAAGGCCAGCGTCGGCCTCGCAGCCGGTGCGGCCGCAGGCGTCACCTCCACCGCGGCCGTCGCCGCCCCGGCCGTCCAGACCGGCCTGCCCGAGATCAAGTGGCGCATGACCTCGAGCTTCCCCAAGAGCATCGACACGCTCTACGGCAGTTCCGAGCTCCTCGCCAACCGCCTGCGCGAGATCACCGGCGGCAAGTTCGACATCCGCATCTTCCCCGCCGGCGAGATCGTCCCCGGCCTGCAGGCGCTCGACGCGGTGCAGCAGGGCACGGTCGAGATGTGCCACTCGTGCTCGTACTACTACGTCGGCAAGGACAAGACCTTCGCCTTCGGCACCGCCGTGCCCTTCGGCCTCAACGCCCGCCAGATGGACGCCTGGATCGTCGGCGGTGGCGGCCAGGAGCTGCTCGACGAGTTCTACAGCAACTACAACGTTTACTCCTTCCTCGGCGGCAACACCGGTGTGCAGATGGGCGGCTGGTACCGCAAGCAGATCAACACCCTGGAAGACATCAAGGGCCTCAAGATCCGCATCGCCGGCATCGCCGGCGAGATCATGTCGCGCATGGGCGCGATCCCGCAGCAGATCGCCGGCTCGGATATCTACCCCTCGCTCGAGAAGGGCACGATCGACGCCGCCGAATGGGTCGCCCCCTACGACGACGAGAAGCTCGGCTTCTACAAGGTCGCTCCGAACTACTACTCGCCGGGCTGGTGGGAGCCGGGTCCGGTCGTGCACTTCTATGTGAACAAGGCCGAGTGGGACAAGCTGCCCAAGGAATACCAGGCCGCGTTCCGCGCCGCCTCGCGCGAGGCGCACATCCAGATGACCGCGATGTACGACCACAAGAACCCGCAGGCGCTCGCCCGCCTGCTGGCGCAGGGCGTCAAACTGCAGAACTTCTCCAACGACATCATGAAGAAGGCTTTCGATGTGTCGCGCGAGCTGTATGCCGAGGAGGCCGCGAAGAACCCGGCTTGGGCCAAGATCTACACCGAGTTCGAAAAGTATCGCAAGTCGCAAAACGCCTGGTTCAGCGTCGCCGAAGCGGGCTTCGACCGCTTCATGCAATCGGTGCGCTGACGGGCGTCAGGCGTCAGGCATGAAAAAGCCGGGCATTGCCCGGCTTTTTCATGGTGCGTGCGCTCAGTTTCCTTGGAGCTGGCGCATGAGGTCGGAGCTCGAGTCGCCCGCGGGCGCGGCCCCGCCGCCGCCCTGCAGCAGCTGCTCGAGGTCGAGCTCCTGCTGCTGCGCCGGCTTGGCGCCCGCGTCACCGTAGGACACCAGCCCGGGGAAGGCGATGATGAGCCCGACCATGATGAGCTGGATGATCACGAAGGGCACCGCCCCCCAGTAGATCGAGGCGGTCTTCACCTTCTCCGAGGCCACCGAGCGCAGGAAGAACAGCGCAAAGCCGAAGGGCGGGTGCAGGAACGAGGTCTGCATGTTCACCGCAAGCAGCACGCCGAACCAGATCAGGTCGATGCCGAGCTTGTCCGCCACCGGGGCGAGCAGCGGCACGATGATGAAGGCGAGCTCGAAGTAGTCCAGGAAGAAGGCAAGCACGAACACCAGCACGTTCACCGCGATCAGGAAGCCGGTCTGGCCGCCGGGCAGCGAGGTCATCAGGTGCTCGACCCACAGGTCGCCATCGACGCCGCGGAAGGTGAGGCCGAACACGCTCGAGCCGATCAGGATGAAGAGCACGAAGCACGACAGCTTGGTGGTCGAATCCATCGCCTGCTTGAGCAGCGGCAGCGAAAGGCGCCTGCGCGCGAGCGCCATCAGTACCGCGCCGAGCGCCCCCATCGCGCCGCCCTCGGTCGGCGTGGCGACGCCGATGAAGATGGTGCCCAGCACGAGGAAGATCAGCCCGAGCGGCGGGATAAGCACGAAGGTCACGCGCTCGGCCATGCGCGACAACAGGCCGATGCCGAACAGGCGGTTGATCATCGCGATCACGAAGGCGATGCCGATGCCGACCATGGCCGACACGACCACCACCTCGTCGCGCGGCGCATCGGCACGATAGACCTCGCTGGCGAAGAGCCAGGCGCCGGTCACCGCCGCCAAGGTCAGCAGCGCCAGCGAGCGCAGCCCGCTTGCGCCATCGGGCTCGCTCAGCGTGCGCGCCTCCGGCGGCATGGCCGGCACATGGGACGGGCGGAAGATCGCCACCAGTACCACGTAGCCCACGTACATCGAGGTCAGGATAAGGCCGGGCAACAATGCCCCCTGGTACATGTCGCCGACGCTGCGGCCGAGCTGGTCGGCCATCACGATCAGCACCAGCGAGGGCGGGATGATCTGCGCCAGCGTGCCCGAGGCGGCG
>ENA-UOUJ01000328-UOUJ01000328.1-activated-sludge-metagenome-genome-assembly--contig:-NODE-328-length-35741-cov-7.701536_pt1 | contig 35741 bp, 26 predicted proteins | sample MGYA00249839_ERZ747224 | MGnify/ENA primary metagenome ERZ747224 (study PRJEB28782, sample SAMN03220277) | activated sludge metagenome | biome: wastewater; feature: sewage sludge; material... | reverse complement strand
GATGGGCGGGCCGGATCCCGGTCGGAAACCCCCGGGGCAGCCGCCTGTTGCGGCGCCCCGCGGTGGTCAGCGGGAGAAGGCCTGGTCCAGCAGGACCGACGCCTCCTGGTCGTGACGGGCCTTGGAGCCGGCCGCGGTGGAGGCCGAGGCCGGACGCGACACCAGCGTGACCTCGCGGTCCAGCTGCGGCAGCAGGTTCAGGGCCATGAAGGGCCACGGTCCCTGGTTGGCCGGCTCGTCCTGGACCCAGCAGACCTGGGCGTCCGGGTACTTGGCCAGCTCGGCCGCGATCTCGTCCTCCGGCAGCGGGTAGAGCTGCTCCACGCGGACGATCGCCGTCTTGGTGTCCTGGTCCTTGCTCCGGCGCGCCAGCAGGTCGTAGTACAGCCGGCCGGAGACCAGCAGCACCTTCTCCACGGAGGAGTCCACCTCCCGGTCCGGGATGACGGCCTGGAAGCGGCCCCGGGTGAAGTCCTCCACCGAGGACGCCGCCGCCTTCAGGCGCAGCAGCTGCTTGGGTGTGAAGACGATCAGCGGGCGCCGCGGCCGGGCGTACGCCTGCTCGCGCAGCAGGTGGAAGTGGTTGGCGCCGTTGGAGGGGTTGGCCACCCGCATGTTGTCCTGCGCGCACATCTGCAGGAACCGCTCGATGCGGGCCGAGGAGTGGTCCGGCCCCTGGCCCTCATACCCGTGGGGCAGCAACAGCACGAGCGAGGAGTTCTGGCCCCACTTCTGCTCCGAGGAGGAGAGGAACTCGTCGATCAGGGTCTGGGCGCCGTTGACGAAGTCGCCGAACTGGGCCTCCCAGAGCACCAGGGCGTCCGAGCGTTCCACGGAGTACCCGTACTCGAAGCCCATGGCCGCGTACTCGCTGAGGAGCGAGTCGTAGATCCAGAACTTCGCCTGGTCGCTGGAGAGGTTCTTCAGCGGCGTCCACTCGTCGTCGTTGGCCCGGTCGTGGAACACGGCGTGGCGCTGGACGAACGTCCCGCGGCGGGAGTCCTGGCCGGCCACGCGCACCGGCACGCCCTCCATGAGGAGGGAGCCGAACGCGGCCAGTTCCGCGAAGCCCCAGTCGATCTCGCCGTTGACGGCCATCTTGGCGCGCCGCTCGAGCAGTGCCTTCAGCTTCGGGTGGACGGTGAAGCCCTCCGGGATCTCGAGGTGCGCCTCGCCGATCCGCTGCAGGACCTCCTCGGGGATCCGGGTGCCGTCCGGGGCCTGCGGGGCGCGGTCGACCTCGTTCGAGGCCCTCTCCAGGCCCGCGCCGACCACCGGGATGGGGGAGGTCTGGGCCTCGTGGGTCTCCGAGAACACCCGTTCGAGGCGCTGCTGGTAGTCGCGCAGCGCCGAGTCCGCCTCGTCCTGGGTGATGTCACCACGGCCGACGAGGTTCTCCACGTACAGCTTGCGGACGGAGCGCTTCTGCTCGATGAGGTTGTACATCCGCGGCTGGGTCATCGAGGGATCGTCACCCTCGTTGTGGCCGCGACGCCGGTAGCAGATCAGGTCGATGACGACGTCCTTGTTGAACCGCTGCCGGTACTGGAAGGCCATCTGGGCCACGCGGACCACGGACTCCGGGTCGTCGCCGTTGACGTGGAAGATCGGCGCCTGGATGGTCTTGGCCACGTCCGTGGCGTAGACGGAGGACCGGGCCGAGGACGGCGGGGTGGTGAAGCCGACCTGGTTGTTGACGATCACGTGGATCGTGCCGCCCGTGCGGTACCCGCGCAGCTGGGACAGGTTCAGGGTCTCGACCACCACGCCCTGGCCGGCGAAGGCCGCGTCGCCGTGGACCAGGATCGGCAGCACCGAGTAGGAGTTCACGGACTCCGCACCGTGGTCCAGCCGGTCCTGCTTCGCGCGGACCAGTCCCTCCAGGACCGGGTTGACGGCCTCGAGGTGGGACGGGTTGGCGGCAAGGTAGACCTTCGTGCGGTTGCCGCGGTCCGAGACGAACGTGCCCTCGGTGCCCAGGTGGTACTTGACGTCACCGGAGCCCTCGACGGACCCCGGGATCGCGGTGCCCTCGAACTCGCGGAAGACCTGTGCGTAGGTCTTCCCGGCGATGTTGGTGAGCACGTTGAGCCGGCCGCGGTGGGCCATGCCGATGCCCACCCCTTCCAGGCCCTCGTCCGCGGCACCGGAGATGACGCCGTCGAGCAGCGGGATCAGTGACTCGCCGCCCTCGAGGGAGAACCTCTTCTGGCCCACGAACTTGGTCTGCAGGAAGGTCTCGAACGCCTCGGCGGCGTTGAGCCGGCCGAGGATGCGCAGCTGCTCCTCCCGGGTCGGCTTGGAGTAGGGGTGCTCCAGCTCGTCCTGGAACCACTGGCGCTCGGCCGGGTCCTGGATGTGCATGTACTCCACGCCGGTGTTGCGGCAGTAGGCGTCACGCAGCACGCCCAGGATGTCGCGCAGCGGCAGCATCGGCTTGCCGCCGAAACCACCGGTCGGCCACTCGCGGTCCAGGTCCCACAGGGTCAGCCCGTGGTGCAGGATGTCCAGGTCCGGGTGCTTGCGCATCGTGTACTCGAGCGGGTCCACGTCCGCCATCAGGTGTCCGCGCACGCGGTAGGCGTGGATCAGCTGCTGGATCCGGGCCACCTTGTTGATCTGGTCCTCGGGGTTGACCTGGACGTCGGGCCGCCAGCGGGCCGGCTCGTAGGGGATGCGCAGGGACTCGAAGATCTCGTCGTAGAAGTCCTGCTCGCCCAGCAGCAGCCCGTGGATGAGCTTGAGGAACTCGCCCGAGGCAGCGCCCTGGATGACACGGTGGTCGTAGGTCGAGGTCAGCGTGATGGTCTTGGAGACCGCCAGCCGGTTCAGGGTCTTCTCCGAGGCGCCCTGGAACTCGGCCGGGTAGTTCAGGGCACCCACGCCGATGATCGCGGCCTGGCCCTCGGACAGCCGCGGGACGGAGTGCACCGTGCCGATGCCACCGGGGTTGGTCAGCGAGACGGTCGTGTTCGCGTAGTCCTCGAGGCCCAGCTTGTTGTCGCGGGCACGCTTGACGAGGTCCTCGTAGGCCCGCCAGAACTCGATGAAGTTCAGGGACTCGGCGCCCTTGATGTTCGGCACGACCAGGGTGCGCGAACCGTCCTTCTGGGGCAGGTCGACGGCCAGTCCGAAGTTCACGTGCGCCGGCTCGACGAGGGAGGGCTTGCCGTCGACCTCGCGGTAGAGCACGTTCATGGCCGGGTACTGGGCCAGGGCGCGCACCAGGGCATAGCCGATCAGGTGGGTGAAGGACACCTTGCCACCGCGGGTGCGCTTGAGGTGGTTGTTGATGATGATCCGGTTGTCGATCAGCAGCTTGGCCGGGACATCACGCACGGTGGTGGCGGTGGGCATGGACAGCGAGGCGTCCATGTTCTTCGCCACGGCCCGGGACATGCCGCGCAGCGGGGTGACCTTGTCCTCGAGCGGTTCGGAGGCGTCCTTCTTCTTGGACTTCTCCGGCTCCGAGGGCACGGGGGTGCCGGCCGGTGCGCTGGACTTCTTGACCGAGGGCGACTGGGAGGACGACGGGGACGCCGCCGTCTGCGCGGCAGGCTTGGCGGCCGGCCCGGGAGCGGCCTTCGGGGCGGGCTTCGCACCGGAGGCGGTGGCCGCGCTGGCACCGGGCTGCTTGCCGGGGTCCCGGGGGAGGTCCTTCACCTGGGTCGCGGTCGAGGTGCCGGAAGGACGGGCCCGATCGTTGGACGTCCCGGCGCCGGCCGGGGACGCGCCACCGGCCGGTCCGTCCGCCTCGAGACGCTCGAAGATCTCCACCCACTTCGCGTCCACGGAGGACTTGTCCGCCTTGTACTTGTCGTAGATCTCCGCGACGAGCCATTCGTTTCCGGGGAATTCCGCGGAAAGCCGGTCGGACGTGAGTTCTGGCACGGTGGATACGCCTCTTCCGTAGTCATGATGTGATTCACCGGCGGGGATTTCGCCCGCGCGCCCCGCTCCGGTCCGGCGGGCACCGGACCGTGCAGTCCGGCCCGTGGGCACGCTCGTACCAGCATAGTGATATTTCGAGGTCAGGCACCAACGCCCCCGCGGGGAATTGCCGCCGTGGCGCGAACGGATGGGACGATGGGGCCATGGAGTTCATCACGGCCCCCACCACCGACCTCACCTACTCCGACGTCTTCCTGGTCCCCTCGAAGTCCGAGGTGACGAGCCGGATGGACGTCGACATCGCGGCCGACGACGGCACGGGCGCCACCATCCCGCTGGTGGCCGCCAACATGACCGCGGTGACGGGGCGGCGCATGGTGGAGACGATGGCGCGCCGCGGCGGCCTCGGCATCCTGCCCCAGGACGTGCCGATCACCGTGATCCGGCGAGTGGCCGGCTGGGTCAAGGACCGCCACCCCGTCTTCGAGACCCCGCTGGAGGTCCACCCCACGGACACCGTCCTGGACGTGCTGCACCTGCTGGGCAAGCGGAACCACCCGGCCGTGTGCGTCGTGGACGAGGACGGCGCCTTCGCCGGGATCGTGCGCCACGAGGACTGCGAGGGGGTGGACCGCTTCTCCTCGGTCGACTCCGTCCTGCGTCAGCCGTCAATGGCCCTCCAGGCCGGTGACTTCCCGGCGCCGGTCGGCGGGCGGGTGCCCGAACAGGCCCTCGAGAGGGCCTTCACCGCCATGGACGCCAGCGCCACGCCCTATGCACCGGTGCTGGACGGGGACCGGCTGGTGGGCATCCTGACGCCCGCCGGAGCGCTGCGCTCGGGCATGTTCGCCCCCGCGCTCGACGGCGACGGACGGCTGCGACTGGGTGCCGCCGTCGGGATCAACGGGGACGTGGCCGGCCGGGCCGCCGCCCTGGTGGAGGCCGGCGTGGACGTCCTGGTGGTGGACACCGCCCACGGCCACCAGCGCAAGATGCTCGACGCCCTGGCCGCGGTGCGCGGGCTGGGCCTGACGGTGCCGGTGGTGGCCGGGAACGTGGTGTCCGCGGCCGGCGTGCGCGAGCTGGTCGCGGCCGGCGCGGACATCGTCAAGGTCGGCGTGGGCCCCGGCGCGATGTGCACCACGCGCATGATGACCGCGGTGGGCCGCCCGCAGTTCTCCGCGGTGCTGGAGTGCGCGGCCGCCGCCCGGGACCTGGGCAGGCGGGTGTGGGCCGACGGCGGCGTGCGGTATCCGCGGGACGTTGCCCTGGCGCTCGCGGCGGGTGCCTCCCAGGTGATGATCGGGTCCTGGTTCGCCGGCACTGTCGAGTCCCCGGGGGACCTGGTGACCGATGCCGACGGGCGTCGCTACAAGGAGAGCTTCGGCATGGCCTCGGCGCGGGCCGTCCAGAACCGGACGCGGACCGAGGACGCCTACGCCCGCGCCCGCAAGGCCATGTTCGAGGAGGGGATCTCCACCTCGAGGATGTACCTGGACCCCGAACGGCCCTCCGTGGAGGACCTGCTGGACATGATCACCGCCGGCGTGCGCTCGTCCATGACCTATGCCGGCGCCGCGGACCTCGAGCAGTTCCGGGAGCGCGCCGTGGTGGGCGTGCAGTCGGCCGCCGGCTATGAGGAGGGGCGGCCCCTCGCGCAGTCCTGGTGATGGAGTGCCCGACAGGGGGAGGTCCCGGGCACCCCATATACTGGGTCCCATCATGGACAGACACCGATCCGGTGCCTCCTCCCGCCACCGCGCATCCGCCGCCGTGGCCGGAACGGAGCCCTCTAGTACGTGCTCACCCCTGACTGACGGCCGGCCCTGCGGGGCCCGTTCCGACGCTCCCCGTGACGGGGGTGAGCGCTGACCATGGAATGGCTCCTGCTGGCCCTGGGCCTGCTGCTCATCCTGGGCACCGGGTTCTTCGTGGCCGTCGAGTTCTCGATGATCGCCCTGGACGTGCCCACCGTGCAGCGACTGGTGGACGACGGCGACCGGGGTGCCGAGCCCCTGCTGAAGTGCCTGAAGTCGCTCTCGACGCAGCTCTCGGCCTGCCAGCTCGGCATCACGCTGACCACCCTGCTCACCGGTTACCTCATGGAGCCCTCCCTCGGGGCGCTGCTGGCAGGGCCGATGACCGCCTGGGGCGTGCCGGAGGCCACCGCCTCCACGGTGTCCCTCGTGGTGGCGATGGTGGTGGCCACGCTGCTGTCGATGCTCGTCGGTGAGCTGATCCCGAAGAACCTGTCCATCGCCCGCTCGATGCAGGTCGGCCGCGCGCTGGCCCGTCCCCAGCTGGTCTTCACCGCCGTGTTCCGGCCGGTGATCTTCGTGCTCAACGGCTTCTCCAACCGCGTGCTGCACCTGTTCGGGATGGAGGCCAAGGAGGAGATCTCCGGGGCCCGCACCCCCGATGAGCTCTCCTCGCTGGTGCGCCGCTCGGCGGAGATGGGCACCCTGGACGAGAAGACGGCCAGTTTCGTGGACCGCACGCTGCGCTTCTCGGACCGCACCGCGGCGGACGTCATGACCCCGCGCATCCGCATGGAGTCCATCGAGGCTGACGAGCCGCTGGACTCGGTCATCGACATCGCCCGGCGCACCGGGTACTCCCGGTTCCCGGTCATCGGCGACTCCCCGGACGACGTCCGCGGGGTGCTGCACGTGAAGAAGGCCGTGGCCGTCCCGCGCGCCAAGCGTCCCGAGCTCGTCGCGGCCACCATCATGACCGACGTCGGCCGCGTTCCGGAGACCGTCCACCTGGACCAGTTGCTCGGCGAGCTGCGCTCGGCCAGCCTGCAGGTGGCGATGGTGGTGGACGAGTACGGCGGCACGGCCGGGATGGTCACCCTCGAGGACCTGGTGGAGGAGATCGTGGGGGAGGTCTCCGACGAGCACGACCGGGTGACACCGGGCGTGCTGCAGACCGCCTCCGGGAAGTGGTACTTCCCGGCCCTGATGCGCCCGGACGAGGTCGGCGCCCAGATCCCGTCCCTGAAGGTCCCGGAGGACGGCTCCTATGACACCGTCGGCGGGTACGTGATGGCCGTCCTGGGCCGGGTGGCCGAGGTCGGGGACCGCGTCGAGGCCGAGGGCGGCACGCTCGAGGTGGAGCGCATGGACGGCCGGCGCGTGGACCGGGTCAAGTTCATCCCGGCCGCGCGTGCCGCCGGGACCCCGTCCGCCGGGTCACCGGCGGAGGCGTCCCGGACCGCCCGCAGCGCCCGGGCCCAGGAGGAGACCCGATGAACCAGGACATCATGGGCATGCTCTGGCTGGTCGTGCTGCTGGCGGCCAACGCCTTCTTCGTGGCGGGCGAGTTCGCCGTCATGGGCGCCCGCCGCAGCCAGGTCGAGCCGAAGGCCGAGGCCGGGTCCGGGCGGGCGAGGACGGCCCTGTTCGCCATGGAGCACGTCAGCCAGATGCTGGCCGTGTGCCAGCTCGGGATCACCGTCTGCTCGCTGCTGATCCTCAACGTCTCCGAGCCGGCCATCCACCACCTGCTGGTGGCCCCGCTGGAGGCGGCGGGGGTCCCGACGGCGGTCGCGGACGTCTCGGCGTTCGTCATCGCCCTGCTGGTGGTCACCTTCCTGCACGTCACCTTCGGCGAGATGGTCCCGAAGAACGCGGCCGTGTCCATGGCGGACAAGGCCGTCATGCTGCTGGCTACCCCGCTGGTCTGGCTGAACAAGGTGCTGCACCCGGTCATCGTCATGCTCAACTGGGCCGCGAACCTGGTGCTGCGCGCCCTCAAGGTCGAGCCCCAGGACGAGGTCAACTCCACCTACACCCTGGAGGAGGTCCAGTCGATCGTCGCCGAGTCCACTCGCACCGGGCTGGTGGACGACGGCTCCGGGCTGCTCAGCGGGGCCCTGGAGTTCTCGGACTACACCGCCGGTGCGGTGATGGTGCCCAGCGCCGAGCTGGTCACCCTGGCCGCGGACGTGGCCCCCGAGGCCTTCGAGAAGGCCGTGGGGCGGACCGGGTTCTCCCGGTTCGTGCTCCAGGACGCGGACGGCTCCTACACGGGCTACCTCCACCTCAAGGACGTCATGACCGTCCCGGAGCAGTACTACCGCGAACCCGTGCCCGTCACCAAGGTCCGCTCCCTGGCCAACGTGGGCGTCGCCGACGAGATCGAGGACGCGTTGTCCCTGATGCAGCGCACCGGTTCGCACCTGGCGCGCGTGATCTCCGCGGCGGGTGAGACGGTCGGCGTGCTGTTCCTCGAGGACGTGCTCGAGGTGCTGGTGGGGGAGATCCACGACGCCACCCAGTCGAACAACCCGAACCGGGTGCGTCGTCACGCCTGACGGATCCGGGGGCTGGCCAGCCTTATTGGGAACAGTTCTCAACATGCTACGCTGGTCCCCATTCCCGACCGCTCTTCCCGAAGGACCCCGATGCCCGATTCCCCCCGCCCCGGCCGCCGTGCCCGCCCGCTCCCGACCGTGGCGGGCGTGAGCGGCCTGGCCGTCGTCGCCCTGCTCACCCTCACCTCCTGTGCCGGCGGCGGCCCGGGAGGCGCGGGAGGCACGGACCAGGAGACCGCGGCGGGGGGCGAGCCGGTGGCCGTGGCGACCACGACGCAGCTCGGCAGCGTCCTGGCGGACATCACCGCCTGCGCGGGGACCTCGTCCCGCACGCTGATGGGCCCGGGGGACGACCCCCATGACTTCGCCCCGTCCTCCCAGCAGATCGCGGAGATGACCCGGACCGGGCTGGTCGTGGCCAACGGACTGGGCCTGGAGTCCGGGATGCAGGCCGCCCTGGACAATGCGGCCGCCGACGGCGCCACCCTGCTCGAGGTCGGCCCCCAGCTCGACCCGCTGCCGTACGCCTCCGAGGAGGACGCCCACGCGGAGGAGGAGGGGGAGGCCCATGCCGGGGAGGACGCGGACGCCCACGGTGCACAGGATCCGCACGTGTGGATGGACGTCTCCCGGATGGCGACGGCCGCCGGGGTGATCGGTGACGAGCTCGCGCGCACGACCGGGGACGAGCGGTACGCGGACTGCGGACAGGAGACCGCCGAGACCCTCGGGGCCGCGGACGCCGAGGTGCGCGAGGTCCTCGAGGCGATCCCCGCGGACCGCCGCACGCTGGTCACCGACCACGCCGCCTACGCCTACTTCGCCGACGCCTACGGCTTCGAGATCGCCGGCGTCGTCGTCCCGGGTGGGGCCACCGACGCGGAACCGTCCTCCGAGCGGCTGGCCCAGCTGGTCGCGCAGATCGAGGACCAGGGCGCCGATGCCCTCGTCATGAGCGCCGGCTCGGGCAACAAGCTCATCCCCGCGCTCTCCGCGGAGACCGGCGGAGAGGTCCCCGTGGTCGAGGTCTACGAGGGCGGGGTGGGCCCCCAGGACTCCGGTGCCGAGGACTACGCCGACGCCATGGTGGCCACCGCGCGGGCCCTTGCGGACGCGCTCGCGTGAGCGGGCCCCGCACCGCACGCCGCCGCGAGCGGCCAGTAGGGTGGTCGCCGTGGACTGGTTGATCGAGCCCTTCGCCCTGGGATTCCAGCAGCGTGCCCTCGTCGGCGGCCTGGTCGCGGCGCTGATGTGCTCCGTCGTCGGCGTCTGGCTGGTGCTGCGCGGCATGAGCTTCTTCGGCGACGCCTTCGTGCACGGGGTGATCCCCGGCATCGCCGCGGCCGTGGTGGTGGGGTTCTCCCCCTACCTGGGCGCCGCGGTCGCCGCGGCCGCCATGGTCGGCGGGATGCAGCTCGTGTACCGGACCACCACGCTGAAGGAGGACACCTCGATCGGCCTGCTGTTCGTCGGGATGATGGCCCTGGGCGTGGTGATCATCTCCCGGGCCGAGTCCTACACCGGCTCCCTGACGGCCATCCTGTTCGGTGACGCGCTGGGCGTGACCTGGGCGGACATCCGCGTCCAGGCGATCATAGCCGTCGTGGTCATCCTCTTCGCCGTCCTGCTCTACCGCCCGCTGATGGCCCTGTCCTTCTCCCGGGCCAAGTCGGAGTCCCTGGGCATGCACCCGAAGCTGACCCACGCCCTGCTGCTGGTGCTCATCGCGACCGCCGTGATCGGCAGCTTCCAGGCCGTGGGCACCATGCTCGTCTTCGGGCTGCTGGTCGGCCCGCCGGCCACCGCGGCACTCGTGTCCCGGACGGTGCCGGTGATGTTCGCCGTCTCCACCGGCATCGCGGCGGTCTCGGTGGTCGTGGGGCTGGGCCTGAGCTACCACCTGGGCACGGCGGGCTCGGCCACCATGGCCCTGGTGCCCATCGTGCTGTTCTTCATCGTCCTGACCGTCCGGGAGACCCTGCGCAGGATCCGCCCCCTGCGCCGCGGTGCCGAGGTGACGGCATGAGCGCCGCGGCCCAGGCGCTGGTCGAGGCCCGTGACCTCGTGCTGTCCCACGGGCGCCACGTCGCCCTGCGGGCCTCCACGTTCCGGGTGCCGGTGGGCGGGGTGACGGCCGTGATCGGACCCAACGGGTCCGGGAAGTCCACCCTGCTGCAGGCGATCGCCGGGGTGCTGGAGCCGACGTCGGGCTCGCTGCGCGTGCTCGGCGGATCCGCGCGCGCCAACCGCCGGCGGATCTCCTACGTCATGCAGTCCGTGGTGTTCCCGGTGGGCACGCCGATGACCGTGCGGGACGTCGTGAGGATGGGCCGCTACCCCTCCCGGGGGTGGCTGCGCCCGTTCTCCCGGGCGGATCGGGCCGCCGTGGCGGAGGCCCTCGAGAAGATGAACGTGACGGACCTGGCCGGCCGGCACCTGGAGGAGCTCTCCGGGGGCCAGCGGCAGCGCGTGTACGTGGCGCAGGGCCTGGCGCAGGGGCACGAGGTGCTCATGCTCGACGAGCCGATGACCGGACTGGACATCACCTCGGCCCGGACGATCGACCGCATCATCCACGCCGAGACGGAGCACGGGCACTCCGTGGTGCTGACCACCCATGACCTCGAGGAGGCCGGCGCCGCCGACCACGTGATCCTGGTCAACGGGCGCGTCGTGGCCTCCGGGGCCCCGGCGGAGGTCATGACCCGCAGGAACCTGGAGGACGTCTACGGGCTGGGGTCGCTGCACCGCTCCTCGGCACCGTTGCTCGTGGACCCGGACTGCGGGCCGGACGAGGTTCAGGGGCGCGAGCAGTCGGGGCAGATGCCGTAGATCTCCACCGTGTGCTCCGCATCCGTGAACCCGTGCTCGCTCGCGATCCGTGCGGTCCACCGCTCCACGGCCGGCGCCTCGATCTCCACGGCGCGCCCGCACCGCCGGCACACGAGGTGATGGTGGTGGGTCTGCACCTCGCAGCGCCGGTACAGGGACTCCCCGTCGTCCGGGTTGAGGACGTCCACCAGCCCCTCCTGCTGCTGCTGCTGCAGGATGCGGTAGACGGTGGCGAGGGAGACCTGCTCACCCTGGTCCTTGAGGAGGGCGAACAGGTCCTGGGCGCTGACGAAGTCGCGGAGTTCGTCCAGTGCCCTGTTCACCGCGGTCTTCTGCCGAGTGGACCGTCCCCGGGCCGGCCTGGGGGGCTGCGGCGGGGGCGGCGTGGTCGCGTCGGGTCCGGCGTTCATGTCCCGCACAGGCTACCAGCGCCGGGTCCGGCCCCGCGTCCTCCGCAGGCCCCGCCCGTCACCGGGTCCTCACCGGCTCACCGTCCACCCTCCTCGACCCGCGGTTGACCGGGCGGTTCGGTGCCGTTCCGGACGGGTCGGTGACTGACGACGGCCGAGGTTCCGGGATAGGCTGGCCGGGTGGAATCGCAGATCGCCCTGACCAAGTTCGGTCACGCGTGCGTCCGGCTGGAGAAGGCCGGCCGGCGCCTGGTCATCGACCCCGGGAACTTCACGGACGTCCCGGTGGCACTGGAGGGTGCCGAGCACATCCTCGTCACCCACGAGCACGCAGACCACCTCGACGACGGACCCGTCCTCGACTTCCTCGCGGCGAACCCGGAGGTCACCGTCCGTGCCCCCGCGGCCCCTGCCGCCCGGCTCGCCGGTGCCGCCGGCGCCGCCGGGGTCCCGGCCGAGCGGATCATCGCCACGGGTCCCGGGGAACAGTTCGAGACCGCGGGCTTCGCGGTGCGGACCGTGGGTGGCCAGCACGCCCTCATCCATCCCCAGATCCCCGTGGTCGCCAACACCGGCTACGTCCTCGACGGGCAGGTCTACCACCCCGGGGACAGCTACATCGTCCCCGACGGCCCGGCCCCGCACACCCTCCTGGTCCCGCTGAGCGCCCCGTGGTCCAAGCTGGCCGAGATGGTCGACTTCATCACCGCCGTGCGCCCCCGCCAGGCCATCCCCGTCCACGACGGGCTGCTCAACGGCCGCGGGCTGCCGATGTACCGCCGTCAGGCCACCGCGTTCGCCGAGCGCCACGGGACCACGCTGCTCGTCCTGGAGGAGGGGGAGACCGCGTGGATCGGGTGAACGGCGCCGCCCCCGTCCTGGTGGACGCACGGACGGTGGCCGCCTGGCAGGGCCATGCCCCGGCCGCGGCGCCGGTGCCGGACGGACCGCCACGTCCGGGGTTCGCGGCCACGGAGCCGCGTCCTGATCCCGAGGCCGTGAAGGTGCTGGACGTCCGGTGGACCGCCCTGGGGTCCCAGAACGGCCACGGCGAGTACCTGCGGGGCCACCTTCCCGGGGCGGTGTACGTGAGCATGGACAGCCAGCTGGCCGGCCACGACAACCCGCGCGAGGGCCGGCACCCGCTGCCGGACCCGGACCGGTTCGGGGACACCGTGCGGATGCTCGGCATCGACGACGGGGACACCGTGGTGGTCTACGACGACGCCCAGGGGACCTCGGCCGCCCGGGCCTGGTGGCTGCTGCGGCACGTGGGCCTGGACCGCACCTACCTGCTCGACGGCGGCCTGGCGGCCTGGCGGGCGGCCGGACTGCCGCTGCAGGCGGGGGAGGTGATCCCGCGCCCCGGCAACGCCCGGACCGACTGGGGCAGGATGCCGGTGCTCGACATGGACTCCGCCGCGGGCCTGCCCCGGTCCGGGTTGCTCCTGGACGCCCGGTCCGCCGCCCGCTACCGCGGGGAGGAGGAACCGCTGGACCCCCAGGCCGGACACATCCCCGGCGCCGTCAGCGCCCCCACCACGCAGAACGTGGACGAGGACGGCCGGTTCCTTCCGGCGGCCGAGCTGGCCGAGCGGTTCCGCGCCCTGGGGGCGGACCGGGACCACCCGGTGGGGGCCTACTGCGGCTCGGGCGTGAACGCCGCCCACGAGGTGGCCGCGCTGAACATCGCGGGGTACCGGGCGGCGCTGTTCCCCGGTTCCTGGTCGGCCTGGTCCAACACGCCGGGTCGTCCGGTGGCCACCGGCGAGCACCCCTGACGGCCCGCCGCGCGGATCCGCCCGCACCCGTCCCTGAACGTCCACCCACGCACCACCACGATGGAGGAGTCCACACCATGAGCACCGTCTTCACGCGCATCATCAACGGGGAGCTGCCCGGCCGCTTCGTCTGGCAGGACGAGACCTGCGCGGCCTTCCTGTCCATCGGTCCCCTGACCCAGGGTCACACCCTCGTGGTGCCCCGCGCCGAGGTGGACAAGTGGACCGAGGCGGATCCGGGGCTCGTCTCGCACCTGGTCACGGTGGCCCAGGCGATCGGCAAGGTGCAGGTGGAGGCCTTCGGCGCCCAGCGGGCCGGACTGATGGTCGCCGGGTACGAGATCCCGCACCTGCACGTGCACGTCTGGCCGTCCAACTCCCTCGACGACTTCGACCTGGAGCAGGTGGACAACAGCCCCGAGCCGGAGGACCTGGACGCCGCCGCCGAGAAGATCCGTGCCGGGCTGCGGGTGGCCGGTCACGGGGAGTTCGTCCCCGGGGACTGACGCCCTGGCCGGTACCGGCTAGGGCCGGGCCCGGACCTGGATCCGGCCGTCCCGCACCCGCGTCTCGTAGGCCGGCTGGGCGACGCTGGCCGGGCCGCGGACGATGCTTCCGTCCCCCAGCCGGAACGTGCTGCCATGCCAGGGGCAGGTGACGCAGCCGTCGGCGATGGTGCCCTCCTCCAGGGGGCCGCCCATGTGGCTGCAGACGCTGTCCAGCGCGGTGATCCCCTCCGCGTCCCACACCAGCAGCACGGACACCGGGCCCGCCTGCACCACGCGGTGCCCGCCGGGCGTCAGCTCCGCGGCGTCCAGGACCTCGGTCCAGTCCCGGGGGCCCTTGCGCCACGCGGTCCGGTTCACGTTGACGCCCAGGGCGTAGCTGAGGTGCCCACCGAGGTACCCGCCGGCCATGACGGCCCCGAGCCCGGCCAGGCCGAGGACCTTGCCCGCGGTGCGGGCCCCGCGGCGGCGGGACACGAAGGAGGCCGTGTAGAGGGCCAGGCCGATGTTGACGGAGGCGGCGTGCACCTGGCCCACCCGGCGGGCGGCACCCTGGGTGTCGGACCAGTCGTTGAGCCCGGTGGCGGCCGTGGGGACGGCGCTCGCCATCCCGGCGGCCACGAGCAGGTCGGCGGCCGGTTCGGACGCCCGTCCTCCCACCAGGTCCAGCAGCGTGGCCATGGACCAGGCCCCGATCGGCAGGTCGGTGAGCAGCGGATGCGCCGGGTGTCCCAGGGCGGTGCCGCTGAGGAGATTGCGTACCGGCCTCGGGCTCACCACCCGTCCCACGGCGGCCGCGGCGGGACGCCCGACCCGGTCCAGCGCCTTCCAGCGCTCCACGCGTCCCATGAGCTCGTCGAGTACCTTCATGGCGGCCAGTGTGGCACCGGCGCCTCGACGCGGACAAGGGACCGCAGGCCGCCGCCGCGGGCCGTCAGGTCAGCCCGTGGCCTGCCTCAGGGCCTGACGGACGCGCTTCTCGGAGACGGACACGGCGGTGCCGAGGTCCTGCGCGAAGAAGCTGATCCGCAACTCCTCGAGCAGCCAGCGCACCTCCTCCAGGGCCGCGGGCACCGGCCGGCCGGCCGGTACGGCGGCGACGGCGGCATCGAAGTCGTCCTCGAGGGCCTGGACCACGGCCATGTCCAGGCCGTCCCGTTGCAGGTGCCCACCGGCCTGGAGCCTCTCGATCCGGCGCAGCATGCCGTCCAGGTAGCGCGGCAGGTGCTGCAGGTGCCGCCATCCCGTGGCCGCCACGAAGCCGGGGACGATGAGCTGGTCCAGCTGGGCCTTGATGTCACTGAGCGCCGGCGCCATCGCCAGGGACACCGAGCCCTTGAGCTCGCGGCGGACCCGGCTGGCGCGGGACAGGACCTTCTCCACGACGGCCGTCACGGCGAACACCGTGTCGATCAGTTCCGCGCGCACGGCGGTGAACAGGTCCTGGAACTCGCCGGCGGTGAAGGGCAGGTCCTCGGGCACCAGCCTGTCCACCGCGGCCCGGGTGCAGTCGGCCACCAGCTGGTCCACCGAGCCGTGGGGGTTCTGCGTGAAGGTCAGCTTCTCCCGGTTGTCCAGGTGGTCCAGCACGTAGCGCTGCGGGCTCGGGACCTGGGCGAGCAGCAGGTTCACCACACCGGCCCGGTGGGCGGCGCGCTGGTCCGCCTCGGTGCGGAACACGGTCAGCCCGGCCGCCGGGGAACCGTTCGCCAGGGTCTCGGCGGTCAGACCCGGATACCCGGTGATGCGCTGCGTCCCGGACCCGGCGGCGATCCTGGTGTCCAGCTTGCGGGGGATGTCCCCGACGTCCCACGTCGTCATGCCGTGGCGTTCGGCCAGGGCCGGCACCGCGGACCGGGCCGGTCCTGCCTGCCCGCCGCCCGGCGTCGCACCCCGGCCGGTCCCGCCGCGGCCGCCCGTCCCGGGGACGGCGCCGGGGGAGGGGGTGCCGCCGGCGGGCCCTGCCGCGGGGCCGCCGGCGGCCCGCGCCAGCGACTCGGCGATGGCCGTGCGATTCTGGCCGGCCAGCCGGTCCTGCAGGGCCGCCAGGTCCTGGCCGCCGCCGATCACCGCACCGCGGCCGTCGACCACCCGGTAGTCGGGCACCAGGTGCGGCGGCACCGCCGAGAGGTCCCAGGACCCCGGCGGGATGACGAAGCCCTTGAGCCGGCGCAACGCCAGCTCCAGCGCGGGCAGCAGGTCGTCGACCTGCGGGTCGGCGTCCTGGCCCAGGCGCTCGACGGCGGCCCGGGCCACGTCCGGGGCCGGCACGAAGTTCTTCCGCACGGCCTTGGGCAGCGACTTGATCAGCGCGGTCACCAGTTCCACGCGCAGCCCCGGGACCAGCCACCGGAAGCGCTCCGGGTCCATCTGGTTGAGCATCAGGACCGGGATGATGACCGTGATGCCGTCCGGTTCGCCCGCGGTCGCGGCCGGGTTGAAGTCGTAGGACAGGTCCAGGTCGATCCCGCCACCGGCCGTGGGGTGGTGGAAGGTGGTGGGGAACTGGCCGGTGTCCAGCTCGTCGGTGTCCACCGCCAGCAGGGACCGCGGGTCGAAGTCGAGCAGCTCCGGACTCCGGTGGCGGGCCTTCTTCCACCAGGAGTCGAAGTGCCGCTCGGAGACGACCGTGGCGGGGATCCGGGCGTCGTAGAACTCGAACAGGTCCTGGTCCGAGACACGCAGGTCGCGCCGGCGCAACCGCGTCTCCAGTTCCTCGACCTCGGCCAGGGCCTGGCGGTTGCGGGCGAAGAAGTGGTGGCGGGTCTTCCAGTCACCCTCCACCAGCGCGTGCCGGATGAACAGCTCGCGGGACAGGGCCGGGTCGATCCTCCAGAACTGCACCGGGCGGTCGGGGACGAGGGTGACGCCGAACAGCGTGACCTTCTCCCGGGCCACCACGGAACCGGAGCGGCGGGACCAGTGCGGCTCGTTGTAGGTGCGCTTGGCCAGGGCCCCGGCCGCCTCCACCGCCCAGTCCGGATCGATCCTCGCCACCATCCGCGCCCAGAGCCGCGAGGTCTCCACCAGTTCGGCCGCCATGACGAAGGCGTGGCGCTTCTTGAACAGGGCCGAACCGGGGAACACGGCGAACCGGGTGTTCCGGGCGCCGGCGTACTCGCGCTTGCGCTCGTCCCAGGAGCCGATGTGGGACAGCAGCCCGGACAGCAGGGACCGGTGGACGGCCTCGTGCTGTCCCACCGGGTCCACCGGGCCGGGCGAGACCGAGATGCCCAGGGGCCTGGCCAGCTGGCGCAATTGCTGGACCAGGTCCTGCCACTCGCGCACCCGCAGGTAGTTGATGTACTCGCTGCGGCACATCCTGCGGAACTGGTTGCCGGAGAGCTCCTTCTGGCGCTCGCGCAGGTAGGACCACAGGTTCAGCAGCGCGGAGAAGTCCGAGTTCTCGTCCCTGAACCGGGCGTGCTGCTCGTCGGCCTGGGCCCGCTGCTCCGTGGGGCGTTCCCGGGGGTCCTGGATGGTCAGGGCCGCGGCGAGGACCATGACCTCGCGCACGCAGCCGCGCTCGCCGGCCTCGACGATCATCCGCCCCAGGCGCGGGTCCACCGGCAGCCGCGCCAGCTTCCGCCCCACCGGCGTGATCGTGCCCTGGGGGTAGGCCTTGCCCCGGGCGTCGGGCTGGCCGCTGTTCAGCGCCCCGAGCTCGGTGAGCACCGCGGCGCCGTCGGTGACCTGGCGGGAGTCCGGGGCCTGCAGGAACGGGAAGTCCCCGACGTCGGCCGGGGTGCGCGCCACGCCCATCGAGCACATCTGCAGGATGACCGCGGAGAGGTTGGTGCGCAGGATCTCCGGGTCGGTGAACTCCGGCCGGGAGGCGAAGTCCTCCTCGGAGTACAGGCGGATCGCGATGCCGTCCGAGGTGCGTCCGCACCGGCCCGAGCGCTGGTTCGCGCTGGCCTGGCTGATCCGCTCGATCGGCAGCCGCTGGACCTTGGTGCGGTGGGAGTACCGGGAGATCCGCGCGGTGCCGGTGTCGATGACGTACTTGATGCCCGGCACGGTCAGGGACGTCTCGGCGACGTTCGTGGCCAGGATGATCCGCCGGCGACCGCCCGGGGAGAAGACCCGGTGCTGCTCGGCCATGGACAACCGGCCGTACAGCGGCAGCACCTCCGTGGTGCCCAGCCGGCGGTTGGCCGCGACGCGCGGGGCCAGGGCCTCGGCGGCGTCGCGGATCTCCCGCTCACCGGAGAAGAACACCAGGATGTCCCCTCCGGGCTCCCGGGAGAGCTCGTCGACGGCGTCGCAGACCGCGTCCACCGGGTCCCGGGCGTCCTCGTCATCGTCCGCGTCGTCGTCGGGATCGTCCTGCGGCCGGGGCTGGTCCAGGGGCCGGTAGCGGATCTCCACCGGGTAGGTGCGTCCGGAGACCTCGATGATCGGGGCCGGCACCGGTGCGTCGCCGGGTGCGGCGTCCGGGGCCGGCAGGGCGAAGTGCGCGGCGAAGGACTCCGGGTCGATCGTGGCGGAGGTGATGACCACGCGCAGGTCGGGCCGTTCGGGCAGGACCCGCTTGAGGTAGCCCAGCAGCACGTCGATGTTCAGGCTGCGCTCGTGGGCCTCGTCGATGATGATGGCGGCGTACTTCGACAGCAGCCGGTCGTGCTGGATCTCGGTCAGCAGGATGCCGTCCGTCATGACCTTCACCCGGGTGTCCGCCGAGGTCTCGGCGGTGAACCGGACCTGGTAGCCCACGTCGGTGCCGATCGGGGTGCCGAGCTCGTGGGCGATGCGCTCGGCCACGGACCGTGCCGCCAGCCGGCGCGGCTGGGTGTGCCCGATCATGCCGGTGCCGGACACGGCCGGCTCATCCGGGTCCAGGGACAGTTCCAGGAGCATCTTGGGCAGCTGGGTGGTCTTTCCCGAACCCGTCTCCCCGGCCACGATGACCACCTGGTGGTCCCGGATGGCATCCTTGATGGTGTCCCGCTCGGCCGAGACCGGCAACTGCGGTGGGTACTCGAGGCGGATGGTGGCGGCGGGGGACTGGGACATGGCACCGGCCAGTCTAGTCGCCGGGACGGCCGGACCACGGCCTGTCTGCGGCGGGGCCGCCCGGCGGACCAGACGTCCTGATCCGGAGGGCTTCTCCCCGGCGATGAGAACAGAAGGTCTGCCGATCCGTGTCCCTGGGACGGGATTTTCCACGGAGAGGGCGCGTTGTGGTGCATTGTGTTGCGCGTCACGTCTATTCTTAGCTTCCAACGTCCCCGGTCATCCCACCCGACGGCGCAGCCTGCGTCCATCCGCCGGGGACCGCGGCATGGAAAGGACCATCATCATGATTCGCACCCACAAGGCCCGCACCGGGCTTCGTGCCGGGGCCCTGCTGGCCGTCTCCGCCCTCGCACTGACCGCCTGCGGCGGTTCCGGCAACGGCGGGGAGGCCACGGCAGGCGGCGGCGAGGGCACCGAGGCCGACGCCCAGTCGTACAACATCGCCATCTCCCAGTTCGTCACCCACCCCTCCCTGGACGCCGCCCGCAAGGGCTTCGAGGAGGGCCTCGAGGAGGCCGGGCTGGACGTCACCCTCGACGTGCAGAACGCCCAGGGCGACCAGGCCACCGCGAACACCATCGCCGGCACCTTCGCCTCGGCCGAGCCGGACCTGATCCTGGCCGTCGCGACCCCCTCGGCCCTGACCGTGGCCCAGGCGGTCAGCGACATCCCGGTGCTGTTCACCGCCGTGACCGATCCGGTGACCGCCAAGCTCGTGGACTCCCTCGAGGCCCCGGGCGCGAACGTCACGGGCACCTCGGACGCCAACCCCGTGCTGGAGCAGTTGCAGCTGCTCAAGGAACTGGCCCCCGAGGCCAAGCGGGTGGGCATCGTCTACTCCTCCGGTGAGGTCAACTCGGAGGTCCAGGTCGAGTGGGCCAAGGAGGCCGCCGGTGAGCTGGGCATGGAGATCGTCGAGGCCACCGTCTCGAACTCCTCCGAGGTGCAGCAGGCCGCCAACTCCCTGGACGTGGACGCGTTCTACGTGCCGACCGACAACGCCGTCGTCTCCGCCCTCGAGTCCCTGCTGGGCGTGGCCCAGAACCAGAAGATCCCGGTCATCGCGGCCGAGGGTGACTCGGTGGAGCGCGGGGCCGTGGCCACCTACGGCCTGAACTACGAGAAGCTGGGCGCCCAGACCGCCGAGATGGCCGTGCGCATCCTCACCGAGGACGCCGATCCCGCCACCATGCCGGTCGAGACCCCCACCGAGCTGGAGCTCTACGTCAACCCGAAGGCCGCCGAGGCCATGGGCGTGGAGATCCCCCAGTCGATGCTCGACGAGGCCGACCACACGGTCGGCGAGTAACCGCCCCGCCCGGCGCCCCTCACCTCCCACGACGCGGTGCCGCCCCGGCCCAGGCCGGGGCGGCACCTCCTGAAACTGCCGCATTGGAGCTGTCATGACGACCGCCATCGAGCTCGGTCTGATCTACGCCATCATGGCCCTGGGGGTCTACCTGACCTTCCGCATCCTCGACTTCCCCGACCTGACCGTGGACGGCTCGTTCACGACCGGCGCCGCCGTCGCCGCGATCTCGATCACCAACGGGATCAACCCCATCATGGCGATCCTCATGGCCTTCGTGGCCGGGTTGATCGCCGGCGTCATCACCGGCCTGCTCAACACCAAGGGCCGCATCAACGGCCTGCTGGCCGGAATCCTGACCCAGATCGGCCTGTACTCGATCAACCTGCGCATCATGGGCAAGGCCAACGTCCCCCTGCTCGGGGAGGACACGGCCATCACCCCGCTGCGGGAGGCCGGTGTCCTCGGCGGCCCGGTCGGCATCGCCGCCTTCACCCTGCTGGCCGTGGTGCTGGCCCTGGTGCTGGTGTGGTTCCTGCACACGGACACGGGACTGGCCATGCAGGCCACGGGTGACAACGAGAAGATGATCCGCTCCTTCGGGGTGAACACGGACAACCAGAAGATCCTCGGGCTCGCCCTGTCCAACGGCCTCGTGGGCATGTGCGGTGCCGTGATCGCCCAGTACCAGGGCTTCGCCGACATCGGCATGGGCATCGGCCTCATCCTGGCCGGACTGGCCTCGGTCATCATCGGCCAGGCCATCTTCGGGCAGCGCACCATCCTGATCGCGGCGCTGGCCGTGGTGGTCGGCTCCGTGCTCTACCGCGTGGTCATCCAGCTGTCCCTCGAGGTCGGCCTGAACCCGAACGACATGAAGCTGGTCTCGGCCATCCTGGTGATCCTGGCCCTGATCGTGCCGCAGTTGCCGTTCTTCAAGCGCCGGCGCAAGACCCGGGCCCGCAAGGGCGAACCCGATGCCGTGCTGGAGACCCCGGGTGCTCCCGCGCTCGCCACCGGTGCCCCGGGCACGGGCTCCTTCACGGGTGCCGCCACGACGACGACCGAACAGGGAGATCGCTGATGCTGACCATTTCCTCCGTCTCCAAGACCTTCTTCGCCGGTACCGTCAATGAGCGTCGCGCGCTGCGCAGCGTGGACCTGCACCTGGCCGAGGGCGACTTCGTGACCGTGATCGGCTCCAACGGGGCCGGCAAGTCCACCGTGCTGAACATCGTCTCCGGGGACCTGTTCCCGGACGAGGGGACGGTGACCATCGACGGCCGGGACGTCACGAAGCTGCAGGACCACCAGCGCGCCGCCTTCGTCGGCCGGGTGTTCCAGGATCCGATGGCCGGCACCGCGCCGCACCTGACGATCGAGGAGAACATGGCCATCGCCGACCGCCGGGGCAGGCCGCGCCGGCTGGCCACGGGTGTCACCCGGTCCAAGCGCAGTCGCTTCGCGGACGAGCTCGCGACCCTGGAGCTGGGCCTGGAGAACCGGCTCAAGGCCAAGGTGGGACTGCTCTCCGGCGGCCAGCGCCAGGCCCTGAGCCTGCTGATGGCGACCTTCTCCGACCCGAAGATCCTGCTGCTCGACGAGCACACCGCCGCCCTGGACCCCCAGCGGGCCGATCTGGTCACCCGGCTGACCCGCCAGGTGGTCGAGGACAAGGGGCTGACCACGCTCATGGTCACGCACAACATGGAGCAGGCCCTGCGGGTCGGCAACCGGCTCATCATGATGCACGAGGGCCAGATCATCCTCGACCTCACCGAGGAGGAGAAGCGGGGCCGGACGGTGAAGGACCTGCTGGGCGAGTTCGAGAAGATCAAGGGTGCCACGATCGACGACAAGACCCTGCTGCAATAGGGCCCACGTCGGCGCGGGCGGTTGGCCCTCGACGGGAATTCGTGGCATGGTGACCCATCGCACCCTGCCGTCGAGGTCCCCCGGCCGTCTCGCGCCGACGGGGACGAGGAGAACATGGACTACGCCTACAAGCTCATCGCGATCGGGCTGTACTTCGCGGCCATGCTGGCCATCGGGTTCTACGCGGCCCGGAAGAACACCGACCTGGACGACTACATGCTGGCCGGACGCAGGATGCGCCCCAGCGTCGCCGCCCTGTCCGCAGGGGCCTCGGACATGTCCGGCTGGCTGCTGCTCGGCCTGCCCGGTGCGATCTACGCCGCGGGCCTCGTCGAGGCGTGGATCGCCATCGGCCTGACGGTCGGGGCCTGGCTGAACTGGCGGTTCGTGGCCCCGCGGTTGCGTGCCTACACCGAGGTGGCCCGCAACTCCATCACGATCCCCTCCTTCCTGGAGAACCGGTTCCGTGACCGCACCCGGGTGCTCCGGATCGTGGCGGGGCTCGTCATCCTGGTCTTCTTCACCTTCTACGTCTCCTCCGGCATGGCGGCCGGAGGCAAGTTCTTCGAGTCCTCGTTCGGGTCCACCTACCTCTTCGGCATGCTGCTCGTGGCCGGGATCACGGTCGTCTACACCCTCTTCGGCGGCTTCCTGGGTGCCTCGCTGACCGACGTCGTCCAGGGACTGATGATGCTGGCGGCCCTGGTCGCGGTGCCGACCGTGGCGATCATCGAGCTGGGCGGCTGGGGCGAGGTGGTGTCCTCCATCCAGGCGGCCGACGCGTCACTGGCGGAGGGCGGCAACCGGTTGTCCTTCTTCGCCAACGCCACCTGGGTGGGGATCGTCTCCGCACTGGCCTGGGGTCTGGGGTACTTCGGCCAGCCGCACATCATCGTCCGGTTCATGGCCCTGCGCTCGGCGAGGGACGCCGTGGTCGGCCGGCGGATCGGCATCGCCTGGATGGCGATCTGCGCCCTGGGGGCCGTCCTGACCGCCCTGGTCGGCATCGCCTACGTCCAGGCGAATGCCGGCGTCACCCTCGAGGACCCCGAGACGGTCTTCCTGGCCCTGTCCCAGGTCCTGTTCCACCCCTTCGTGGCCGGACTCGTGCTGGCCGCTGTGCTGGCGGCCGTGATGTCCACCATCTCCTCGCAGCTGATCGTGTGCTCCTCGGCCCTGGTGGAGGACCTCTACAAGCTCGTGGGCCGGGAGGCGAGCCCCCGGAGCGGGCTGTGGCTCGGCCGGGGAGGCGTCGTCGTCGTGTCTCTCGTGGCCCTGCTGCTGGCCCTGGATCCCGAGTCCAGCGTGCTGGAACTGGTCGCGTTCGCCTGGGCCGGTTTCGGGGCCTCGTTCGGCCCGATCGTCATCCTGTCCCTGTTCTGGAGGCGCTTCAACACCTGGGGCGCCCTGACCGCACTCGTGGTCGGTGCCGCGACCGTCTTCTGGTGGGGCAACATGCCGGACGATGCCTGGGGCGGGGCCTTCGCCCTGTACGAGATCGTTCCCGGTTTCGTGCTCGCCGCCCTCGCGGGCATCGCGGTCTCGCTGGCCACCTACCGCGGTGACCCGGAGATCGACGCCGAGTTCGACGAGGCCGTGGCCGTGTCCCGGGGTGCCGACATCACCGTGTCGCCGGCCACGGTCTAGGCGCCGGGTCAGGACACCGCGCCGCGGGACGATGTGGCGTCCCGAGCCGGCCGGGGACCGCGGTATCCGCGCAGGGCCGCGTCCTGGCGCATCCCCAGGGACAGGTACAGCTGCTGCGCGGCGGTGCGGGACTCGCGCACCGTGAGGTGGACCAGTTCCGGGGAGCCCTCGGCGAGCAGCAGCCGGACCAGGGCCGTGACCACGTGCCGGCCCACGCCGCGGCGGCGCGCCGACGGGTCGACGGCGGTGAAGTCCACGTAGGCCGAGCCGTCGTCCTGGATCCGCCCCGAGGCATAGCCGAGCAGCCGGCCGTCCGGTGCCTCCGCGACCACCGTGCGGTGGTGGGTGAGCAACTGGTCCACGGTGGCGTACGCCTCGCCGAACTCGGGTGCGTGCAACCGGGCCAGTGCGGCCCGGTCTGCCGGGACGGCCGGCCGGACCGTCACGGCCTGGAGCGGTTCGGGCGGGATCCAGCCGGCGGCCTCGTCGGCCGCCACCACCAGGGCGAGGCTCGTCTCCGTCGGTGCGAGTCCCAGTCGGTCCGCCACCACGGCCATCGCCGTGTTGGCCACGTGGCCGCACAGCTCGAACCGGCGGATGGCCGGGGGCACCTGGTCCACCGCCGCCATGACCAGGCCAGGACCGTGCGTACGCACGGCGTCCGGGGTGCCCCAGGGGCCGTGCACCCACGCCATGGAGGGCTCCTCGTCCCATTCCACGGCGACGGCGGCCAGGAGCCGCCCCCGTTCCACCACGGCCCGCACGGTCTGCAGCCACGGTTGCCCCAGGCCCTCGAGCTCGGCCTCGACTCCGGCCCGGTCCTCCCCGAGGAACGCCGTGCCCGTGGCGGGGTCCTGCTGGCAGGACACGATGAAGTCCAGGGCGGTCGTCCGGTCGGAGAAGGGCTGTGGCGTGGTCATGGGGTGCTCCCGTCGACGGAGGTGGCTCAGGTGAGGCGGTGGTCCTGGGGATGGACGGCCCGCAGCCACCGGTAGCCGTAGCCGTCCAGGCGTACCTCCACGGTGCCGTCGGCAGCGACGACGAGGTCGTCCCCGTCCAGCAGGTCCAGCAGCGGCCGGCCCGCGAGGCCGTCGGCCGTGGGGTGCTGCCCGGTCAGGTCCAGCCGGACCGACTTCGCACCGGCGGAGAGGTTGTGCAGCATCAGCGTGGACAGCGGCACCGCGCCACCGCGGCCCCCGGGATCGTGCCCGGGACCGCCCCAGGACAACCGGTGTGCCAGCACCGATTCCGTGGAGTCCGCGGGTGCTCCGGCGGCGGAGTGCTCGAGGATCTCCAGCTCCCCCCAGCCGATCTCCGGGGACCGACGGTAGGCGTGGATGAGCCGGCGGATGTGGTGGTACAGGGAGTCCGGGTCCTTCCGGGCCTGCAGGGCGTTGACGTGTTCCGGACCGTAGGCCCCGGTCACGGGGCGGGCGGCCAGCCGCGAGGGGGCCGCCGTGGAGAAGCCGCCGTTGCGGCCGGGATCCCATTGCATCGGCGTCCGGACGGACAACCGTCCCGGGGCGTCAAGGTCCTCGCCCATACCGAGTTCCTCGCCGTAGAAGAGCACGGGCGAGCCCGGCAGGGAGAACAGCAGGGAGTAGGCCAGGCGCAGCCGGCGTGGATCGCCCTCCAGCATCGGCGGCAGGCGCCGCCTCAGGCCACGGCCGTAGACCTGCATCGCCGGATCCGGGCCGAACGCCGCGAAGACCTCCTCCCTCTCGCTGTCACTGAGCTTGTCCAGGGTCAGCTCGTCGTGGTTGCGCAGGAACGTCGCCCACTGGTTGTCCGGGTCCAGGCGCGGCCGCCGGGTCAGGGTCCTCGCCAGCGGACGCGCGTCGGCCCGGGCCAGGGAGAGGTAGGTGTACTGCATTGAGAGGAAGTCGAACATCATGGTCAACTCGTCACCGTCCCGGCCCCCGAAGAACTCGCGCTGCGCGGCGAACGGCAGGTTGACCTCGCCGAGCAGCACCGAGTCGCCCTTCCGGCGGTGGGTGAAGGAGCGCAGGTCCCGCAGGATCTCGTGCGGATCCTCGGGCTCCCGGGCACCGTCCGTGGGAGAGGCCTCCAGGAAGTAGGGGACGGCATCGATCCGGAACCCGTCGACGCCGAGCTCGAGCCAGAACCCCATGGCCTTGGCGAGCTCGTCCCGCACGCGGGGGTTCATGACGTTCAGGTCGGGCTGGTGCCGGTAGAACCGGTGCAGGTACCACTGCCCGGACTTCTCGTCCCGCGTCCAGATCGAGTCCTCCTGGTCCGGGAAGACCACCTCGTGGGAGGTGTCCGGCGGCGGGTCCTGCCGCCACACGTAGTAGTCGCGGTAGGGGGAGTCCTTCGACCGCAGGGCCGCGCGGAACCAGGGATGGCGGTCCGAGGTGTGGTTGACCAGGAAGTCGACGATGACCCGCATGCCCCGGTCCCGGGCGGCGCGGAGGAACTCGACCAGGTCACCGTGGTCGCCCAGCCGCGGGTGGACGCCGTAGAAGTCGGTGACGTCGTAACCGTCGTCCTGTCCGGGGGAGGGGTAGAAGGGCATCAGCCACAGGCAGGTGACCCCGAGCTCCTGGAGGTAGTCGATCCGGTCCGTCAGGCCCTCGAAGTCTCCGGTTCCGTCCCCGTCCGCGTCCATGAACGTCTCGACGTCCAGACAGTAGAAGACGGCGTTCTTCCACCACAGGTCCGAGGTCTGCGCCGACCTCATGGGTTCGCCTCCGTCGTCAGGCCGGCCAGGGCCGGCAGGACCTCACGGCCGAACGTCTCGATGAACGGACCCTGGTCCTGGGCCACGCAGTGCAGGTATACCTCGTCGAACCCGAGCCCGGCGTACTCGGCGAGCCGTTCCACGTGCCAGTGGGGATCGGCGGAGACGTCCACCGCCTGGGCCACCTCGTCCAGTCCGGCCCCGGCCGAGGCCGCCTCGAAGTCCTCCGTCCGGGCCAGGTCCTCCAGCTGATGACGGGGGACCGTGTTGGACCGCCACTGGTCCACGGCGATCCGTTCGGACTCGGCACGGGTCGGGGCCCAGGACAGGTGGACCTGCAGCACCGCCGGCCCGGTTCCGCCCTGCCCGCGGTAGGCCTCCAGGACCGTCCTGAGGTCGTCGAGGGGCTGGTTGACGGTGATGAGACCGTCGGCCCAGGCCGCGGAGCGCGCGGCGGTCTCCGGGCTGAGCGCGGGCGCGATGAGCGGGACCGGCGTCGGCGGCAGGTCCCAGATCCTCGCCCGGTCCACGGTGATCCGGCCCCGGTGGTCCACGGTGTCCCCCCGGTGCAGGCGGCGGATCACCTCGACGCACTCCTCGAGACGCAGCTGCCGGTCCTCCTTGTCCGGCCAGGGGTCACCGGTGACGTGCTCGTTGAGGTTCTCCCCGCTGCCGGGGGCCATCCAGAACCGTCCGGGGAACATCTGCGCGAGCGTCGCGGATGCCTGGGCGAGGATCACCGGGTGGTAGCGCTGGCCGGGGGCGGTCACCACGCCCATGCGCATCCCGGTGCCGGCCAGGGCGGCGCCGAGCCAGGACCACGCGAAGCCCGAGTGCCCCTGCCGTCGGGACCAGGGGGCGAGGTGGTCCGAGCACATGGCGGCCGCGAAGCCCGCGCGCTCGGCGGCGTGCACGTCCTGGAGCAGCTGGCGCGGAGAGGCCTGCTCGTGGCTGGCGTGGAATCCGAAGACGGTCACGGTCCCGTGGCCTCCCTCAGGGGTCGTCGGGCGTTCGGGGCACTGCGGTCACGGTTCATCCTCGCGGCTTGCCGCGGGACAGTACAGCCCCGGGCGTCCTGCCGACCCGGGCCCGGCGCCCGGGTGCGGACCCGGCACGGCTCCGGTCACGGGTGGCGAGCCGGCCGGGGCACGGCCCAGGTCCTGGTGCCGGCCCGTGGGGAGTATCACTCGAGACCCGTAGTATCGGGTAATGAACTCGACGCTCTCGCTCTACCGGCGCCTCTCCGCCCTGCCGGGCGGCCGACGGCTGTTCACCGCCGCGTTCTGCCGCCGTGCTCCGTACTTCGCCTCGGCGCACCTCGGCGTGCAGGCCATGGCGACGCACTACGGGGAGGTGACGGTGCCGTTGCGGCGCTCGACGCAGAACCACCTCGGCACTGTCCATGCGATCGCGGTCTGCAACGGCCTGGAGGCGGCGATGGGCCTGCTCGCCGAGGCCACCGTGCCTCCCGGGATGCGGTGGCTGCCGAAGGGCATGGAGGTGGAGTACCTGGCCGCGGCGGACTCGGAGGTGACGTGCGTCGCCGAGAGCACCACGGCGGACTGGGACGGGGCGCCGGACGTGCCCGTGGCGGTGACGGCCACGAGGGAGGACGGGACCGTGGTGGTGCGGGGGATCATCCGGCTGTGGGTCACCCCGGTGCCGGGGGGATCGTCGGCGCGGAAACGCGCTGGACGATGAGGAGGAAGAGGGTGCCCCCGGCAGGATTCGAACCTGCGGCCTTCTGCTCCGGAGGCAGACGCTCTATCCCCTGAGCTACGGAGGCGGGGGTCTCGCGGCCGGTGGGGCCGAGCGGGACTTCACAACCCTATCGCATCCGGGGCCGACAGAAGAAATCGCACCCGGTCGGGCCCCGTGCGCCCCGTCAGGTCACGCGGCCGGCCGGTTTCGCGGCGGCTGCCTGCGCGACATTAGACTGTCCCGGGTGACCCCCGAAGACCTTTCCACAGCCCTGGCCGCCTGCCTGCAGGACGCCGTCGACTCCGGCGAGATCGCCGTCGAGATCCCGGCGCAGGTGAAGGTCGAGCGACCGAAGAACCGCGAGCACGGGGACTGGGCCACGAACGTCGCCATGCAGCTGGGCAAGAAGGCGGGCATGGCCCCCCGTGACCTCGCGGCCCTGCTCGTCCGGCGCCTGGAGCAGGTGCCCGGTGTCGCCGGCGTGGACATCGCCGGACCGGGTTTCCTGAACATCACGCTGGACGCCGCCGCCGCCGGTGAGCTGGCCCGGACCATCGTCGAGGCCGGTGCCGACTACGGCAGGAACTCGGCCCTGACCGGCCACGTGGTCAACATGGAGTTCGTCTCGGCGAACCCGACCGGGCCGCTGCACATCGGCCACACCCGCTGGGCTGCCCTGGGCGATGCCATCGCCCGGTTGCTGCACGCCTCGGGGGCGGAGCTGACCGCCGAGTACTACATCAACGACGCCGGCAACCAGATGAACGTGTTCGCCCAGTCGGTCTACAACCGGCTGCACGGCCTGCCGGTCCCGGAGGGCGGCTACCCGGGGGAGTACATCCAGGACCTCGCCCACCAGGTCCTGTCCGAGCACCCGGACATCCGGACGGTGAACGAGCAGGCGGCGCTGCCCATCATCCGCGAGTCCGCCTACCGGCACCAGATGCAGGACATCCGCACCACCCTGGCCGACTTCGGCGTGCACTTCGACGTCTGGTTCTCCGAGAAGCAGCTGCACGAGTCCGGGGCGATCGAGAACGCGGTGGCCCGGTTGCGCGAGCTCGGCCACATCGAGGACCGTGACGGCGCCGTCTGGCTGCGCACCACCGACTTCGGCGACGACAAGGACCGCGTGCTCATCCGGGCCAACGGCGAGCCGACCTACTTCGCCGCCGACGCCGCCTACTACCTCTCCAAGAAGGACCGCGGCTTCACCGAGAAGATCTACCTGCTCGGCGCCGACCACCACGGTTACGTGGGCCGGCTCAAGGCCATCGCCGCGTGCGCCGGGGACGATCCGGACCGCAACATCGAGGTGCTGATCGGCCAGCTGATCTCCGTCAACGGGGCCAAGCTGTCCAAGCGTGCCGGCAACATCATCGAGCTCAAGGACCTGGTGTCCTGGCTCGGCGCCGACGCCCTGCGCTATTCGCTGGCCCGGTACCCCGCGGACTCGCCGATCACCATCGACCCGGAGATCCTCACCTCCCGGACCAACGACAATCCGGTGTTCTACGTCCAGTACGCTCACGCCCGGACCCGGGGGGCGGCGCGCACGGCCGAGGCGGCCGGCGTCGACCGCTCCGCCTTCGACGCGTCCCTGCTGACCCACGCCACCGAGTCGGACCTGCTGGCCCGGCTCGGCGAGTTCCCCTCGGTGGTCGCCCAGGCCGCCGAATTCCGCGAGCCCCACCGGGTGGCCCGCCACCTGGAGGTCATCGCCGGGGCCTACCACTCCTGGTACGGTGCCTGCCGTATCGTCCCGGTGACCTCCCGGGAGGGCACGCCCGGGGAGATCACGGACCTGAACCGCACCCGGTTGTGGCTGAACGAGGCCACCTCCCAGGTGCTCGCCAACGGACTGGGACTGCTGGGCGTCAGCGCCCCGGAGAGGATGTGAGGACGCCGATGCCGACCCCGACCGATCACGCGAACCCGGCCGCCGGGCCCTCGCCGCTGGCCCCGGACTGGCTGGAGTACCCCCGGGACCCCAACGCCCTGGTCCCCAAGCTCTGGGCGGCCGGGGTGTCCCGCGACGACGACGGCGAGATCGCCGTGCAGGGCATTCCCGTCTCCCGGCTCGCCGCGGAGTTCGGCACCCCGTTGCTGGTCCTGGACGAGGAGGACTTCCGGGCCCGGGCACGGGCGTTCCGCGACGCCTTCGACGCGGCGTTCGCGGAGCTCTGCGGGGGAGTGGACGTGTACTACGCCGGCAAGTCCTTCCTGTGCACCGCGGCCGCCCGGTGGGTCGCCGAGGAGGGGCTGCGCCTGGACACCGCCTCCGGCGGTGAGCTGGCCATCGCGCTGCGCGCCGGGGTGGACCCGGCCCACATCGGCCTGCACGGCAACAACAAGTCCGATGCGGAACTGCGCCGTGCCCTGGACGCCGGTGTCGGGCGGATCGTCGTGGACTCCCTGGACGAGCTCGACCGGCTGGCCGCCCTGGCCGCCGAGGCCGGGGTGAGGGCACCGGTGATGCTCCGGCTCACCCCGGGCGTGCACGCCCACACCCACGAGTTCATCGCCACCGCGCACGAGGACCAGAAGTTCGGCCTGTCGATGTCCGCCCCGGACGCCGGGCAGGGCAGCGGCACGGCCGGTTCGCCGGCCGCGGCCGCCGTGGCCCAGGCCCTGGCGGCCGAGTCCATCGACCTGCTGGGCCTGCACTGCCACATCGGCTCCCAGATCTTCGAGGCCGAGGGCTTCGGGGTGGCGGCGGAGAAGCTGCTGGGCTTCCTGGCCGAGATCCGGGACACCCACGGCGTGGAACTGGCCGAGCTGGACCTCGGGGGCGGGCACGGCATCGCCTACACCGCGGCGGACGATCCGCGCACGCCCGAGGACATCGCCACCACCCTGGCCTCCGCCGTCCGGGCGGCCACCGAGCGCCTGGGGCTGGCCTGTCCGCGGATCTCGATCGAGCCGGGCCGGGCCATCTCCGGACCCTCCACGTTCACCCTGTACGAGGCCGGCGTGCGCAAGACCGTGTCCGTGGACGCCCCGGACGCGGCGGGGGGCGCCGGTGGGAGGACCCACCCCCGCCGGTACGTGTCCGTGGACGGCGGGATGAGCGACAACGCCCGCCCGGTGCTGTACGACTCGGACTACTCCGTGGCGCTGGCCTCGCGCACCTCGACCGAGCCCGCGGTGCTCTCCCGCGTGGTCGGCAAGCACTGCGAGTCCGGGGACATCGTGGTCCGGGACGCCTACCTGCCCGACGACGTCGCGCGCGGTGACCTGCTCGCGGTGCCCGCCACGGGTGCGTACTGCCACTCGCTGTCCAGCAACTACAACCAGCTCACGCGTCCGGCCATCGTGGCCGTCCGGGACGGGCAGGCCCGTGTCATCATCCGGCGGGAGACCGAAGAGGACCTCTTCGCCCGCGAGACCGGCCTCTGACGCCCCCGCCCCCGGACACCCCAGCACTTCATCCCAGACCCAACGGAGGACCATGACCGACACGATCCCGCCCCTGAAGATCGCGCTGCTCGGCGCCGGCACCGTCGGCTCCCAGGTGGCCCGCATCCTCACCGAGGACGCCCGGATGCTCGCGGCCCGCGTGGGCGCCGAGCTCGAACTGGTCGGGGTGTTCGTCCGCAACCCCGAGGGAGCGCGTGACTACCAGCTGCCCCGCGAGCTCTACACCTCGGACGCCGAGTCCCTCGTGGACTCCGCGGACATCGTCATCGAGCTGCTGGGCGGGATCGAACCGGCCAAGACACTCATCGAGCGGGCCATCGCCAACGGCTCGGCCGTGATCACCGGGAACAAGGCGCTGCTGGCCCAGAGCGGCAGCCAGCTGTTCGCCGCGGCCGCCAAGGCCGGCACGCAGTTGTCCTTCGAGGCCTCGGTGGGCGGGGCCATCCCGATCCTGCGGCCGCTGCGCGACTCCCTCTCCGGGGACCGCGTCAACCGGGTCATGGGCATCGTCAACGGCACCACGAACTACATCCTCGACCAGATGGACACCACCGGGGCGTCCTTCGACGACGCCCTGGCCGAGGCCCAGCGGCTCGGGTACGCGGAGGCCGACCCGACGGCCGACGTCGAGGGCCTGGACGCCGCGGCCAAGGCCGCGATCCTGGCCAACCTGGCCTTCCACGCGTCGTTCTCCATGGACAAGGTCCACGCCGAGGGCATCACCCGGATCACCGCCGCGGACAACGAGGCCGCCGCCGAGGCCGGATACGTCATCAAGCTGCTCGCGATCGCCGAGCGCATCCGGTCCGAGGCCGGCGTCGACGGCGCCGTGCTGCGGGTGCATCCGACCCTGTTGCCGCGCGAGCACCCCCTGGCCGCCGTGCGCGGTGCCTACAACGCCGTGTTCGTGGAGGCCGACAACGCCGGTGAACTCATGTTCTACGGCCCCGGCGCCGGGGGTGCCCCCACGGCCAGCGCGGTCATGGGGGACACCGTGTCCATCGCCCGCCGACTGGTCCGCGGCGGGCCCGGCCGCACGCGCACGCCGAAGAGGGCCCTGGCGGCACTGGACGTCGGAGAGGCCACCACGAGCTACATGATCGTGCTGCGCGTGGCCGACCGGCCCGGCGTGCTGGCCGCCATCGCCACGGTCGTGGCCGAGCACGGCGTGTCGATCGAGGCGATGCGGCAGGTGCCGCTGCCCGAGGACAGCGCCGTCTACGAGGTGCACGCCGCCGAGGGCGTGCCCGGCTCCCCGGGAGCGGAGGGGCCGGCCGAGTCCCTGCTGCGGATCACCACCCACCGCGCCCGGGAACGGGCCCTGGCCTCCACCGTCACCGCCATCAAGGAGCTGGACGCAGTGACCGACGTGGTCTCCGTCCTGCGCGTCGAAGGGAACTGAACACCAGTGGCACACCAATGGCGCGGAGTGATCCGCGAGTACGCAGACCGGCTGCCCGTCAGCGAGTCCACCCGGGTGGTGACCCTGGGCGAGGGCGGTACCCCGCTGATCGAGGCACCGGCCCTGTCCCGGCTCGTCGAGGGCGAGGTCTGGGTCAAGTTCGAGGGCATGAACCCCACGGGCTCCTTCAAGGACCGCGGCATGACCATGGCCATCACGGCCGCCGTGGAGCAGGGGGCGAAGGCCGTCGTCTGCGCCTCCACCGGAAACACCTCCGCCTCGGCCGCCGCCTACGCCACCCAGGCGGGACTGACCTGCGCGGTGCTGGTGCCGGAGGGCAAGATCGCCATGGGCAAGCTGTCCCAGGCGATCGCCCACGGGGCCACGCTGCTGCAGGTGGACGGGAACTTCGACAATTGCCTCGACGTGGCCCGCAAGCTCTCCGAGAACTACCCGGTGTTCCTGGTCAACTCCGTGAACCCCAACCGCATCGAGGGCCAGAAGACCGGTGCCTTCGAGGTGGTGGACGCCCTCGGCGACGCCCCGGACTACCACCTGCTGCCCGTGGGCAACGCGGGGAACATCACCGCCTACTGGAAGGGGTACCGCGAGTACTCCCAGCCGTACACCAACCCGCACCCCGGCGCCGCAGCCGGTGAGCTGCCGGCCGTGTCCACCAGGACGCCCGTGATGTGGGGCTTCCAGGCCGCCGGCGCCGCACCCATCGTGCTGGGCCACCCGGTCACGGATCCGGACACGCTGGCCACGGCCATCCGGATCGGCAACCCGGCCTCCTGGGAGCAGGCAGAGGCCGCCCGGGACGAGTCCGGGGGACTGATCGACTCCGTGACCGACGAGGAGATCCTCGCCGCCCACCGCTGGTTGTCCGCCAAGGAGGGCGTCTTCGTGGAGCCCGCCTCGGCCGCCGGGGTGGCCGGGCTGATCAAGCACCACGGGCTCGGCAACGTGCCCACCGGCAAGCGCTGGGTCATCACCGTCACCGGTCACGGGCTGAAGGACCCCCAGTGGGCCCTGCGCAACGCCGACGGCTCGGACGTGGAGCCCCAGCGGGTGCCCTTCGACGTCGTGGCGGTGGCCGAGGCGCTGGGGCTGTCGTGATGCCCGCCGCCGAGCCCCGGACCACGCCGCCGGCCACCGGGTCCCCGGCACTGCGGACCGTGCCCGTCGGGATCACGGTCCGCGTCTCCGTCCCGGCGACGTCGGCGAACCTCGGGCCGGGCTTCGACTCGATGGGCCTGGCCCTGGACCTGCGCGACGAGGTCGTCATCACCACCGTGGCCGAGGGGTTCTCCGCCGTGGTGGAGGGAGAGGGCTCCGGCTCCGTGCCCACGGACGGCACCCACCTGGTGATCGCCACCCTGCGCGAGTACCTCGCCGAGCGCGGCTGGGAGGTCCCGGGGATCGAGCTGACCGCCACCAACCGGATCCCGCACGGGCGGGGACTGGGGTCCTCCGCGGCCGCCCACGCCACCGCGGTGCTGGCCGCGGACGCCCTGCTGCCCGAGTCCGAGCGCGCCTCGGCGGAGGGGCTGCTGGACGCCTCGGCGGGCCTGGAGGGTCACCCGGACAACGTCGCCCCGGCGCTGACCGGCGGTTTCGCGGTCTCCTGGGGTGAGGTCGGGGGCTACCGGTCCGTGCGGATGGCCGTCCATCCGGACGTGGTGCCCGTGGTCGCGATCCCCGAGGAGCCGCTGAGCACGGAGACGGCCCGCGGACTGCTGCCGCCGCAGGTCCCGCACCACGTGGCCGCGGCGAACGCGGGCCGGGCCGCCCTGCTGGTCCACGCCCTGACCACCGACCCGTCCCGGTTGCTCCCGGCCACCCAGGACTGGCTGCACCAGGACTACCGCGAGCCGGCCATGCCCGAGTCCGTCGGGCTGGTCCGTGCGCTGCGCGCCGAGGGCCTGGCCGCCGTCGTGTCCGGTGCCGGGCCGACGGTGATGGTGCTGGCCCCCGACCAGGACAGCGCCGAACGGGCCCGCGGGACCATGGAGTCCGCCCTCAGCGGATCGGCGCAGGGGTGGCGGGTGCGCATTCTCCCGGTGGACGTGGCGGGTGCTAAGGTGGAGTCACACCGCACAGGCCATCCCCCCCGGGGCTGAAGCCGGCCGGACCCCGTTTCTACGTGGAGCCGGCGGACGGTGTGGATCCAGGCACCGAGCGGACCGAAGGCGGTCCTGCTGGCCCCCGGCCTGTCACGGCACCCTGGATCGCCCCTCCCGGACCGTCTGCGGTCCGGTCGGCGCCATCCGGCGCCACGTCCATCGGCCGTCATTCCGGCCGGCGGACTCGAATCCCGGTCTTCAGCCCCTGGTTCTCCAGTGTTCACGGGGCGGCCGGAGCACACGTAGCGGGATCCCTCCAGTCGGATCCCGCCTGACGAGGGAGAAGGAACCTTCGTGACCGAAACCACTGAACTGCCCACGGCATCCGAGGGCAATTCCCCCCAGGCCCCCACCGGTGGCGGCCTGGCCGGCCTCAAGCTCGCACAGTTGCAGGCCCTGGCCTCCCAGCTCGGCATCACCGGGGGCTCCCGGATGCGCAAGTCCGACCTCGTGGCCGCCATCTCCAGCCACCAGCGCGGCGGCGCCGTGGCCGACCGCAAGCCCGAGCACAAGGATGCCGCCGACAAGGCCACCGCGGGCGACGGCGCCACCGGGACCGCCTCCGGCCGCAGCACCCGGGGCCGGGGTGCCGCCAAGCAGGCCGACGCTCCGTCCGTGACGAGCGCTGACGCCGCCGTGGCCGACACGTCCGCCCCCGCACAGCAGGAGGCCGGTCCGCAGTCCGCCGGCGAGAAGTCCGACGAGTCCGGCCAGGGCGCCGGCCGCCCGGCCCGCCGTTCGCGCTCCCGCCGCGCCGAGTCCCCGGCAGGTTCCTCGGCGGAGGCACCGGCCGAGGCCGCTCC
>ENA-UOUJ01000327-UOUJ01000327.1-activated-sludge-metagenome-genome-assembly--contig:-NODE-327-length-35830-cov-61.752397_pt1 | contig 35830 bp, 34 predicted proteins | sample MGYA00249839_ERZ747224 | MGnify/ENA primary metagenome ERZ747224 (study PRJEB28782, sample SAMN03220277) | activated sludge metagenome | biome: wastewater; feature: sewage sludge; material... | reverse complement strand
CTAAAGGGTATAGTGCTGTAAATCGGGGTTGGTTCATTGGATACAAACTTCATGTGGTAATATTTGATAATGGTGTAGTTCAACAAAGTGGTGTAACAAAAGGAAATATTCACGACATTAATTACCTGAAGGGGCTTAGAGAATTGCCTTCTGGAAAACTATTATTGGGCGACAGGGCATATCGTTCAAATCCTCTGCAGATGGATCTTTTCGTTGGTTAAAGTCTTATTACATCCAATTGAAAGTAAAATAAACAGTAAAAGGGTATGTTCAATTTTTCTGGTCGTTTTGCTTAGTGTTTAATATAGATTTTCATAAACAACTTCTCTATCTATCATAATTTCCAAAATTATGTTTTCGCATATATGAAATATTTTTTCAACACTACCTATAACGGGGTTGGCAGATGTTTTACTTTCTTCCAATTGTTTTTACAATTTCTTTAAACTCATCAGCTTTTTCAAGTTCTTTCCAATATTTTTTTACGTATTTAGTTCGGTCAAAACTGTCGTTTCGCTTTTCATATATCCAAATTGCATTTTTGTCGGCAATTACTAACACTCTTGCTGACAATCGTAAAGCATATGAATATGTTTGCTTAAATGCTTCTTCCAATTCTTTATTGTTCTTAATCCAAAACTTTGCTTCAAGTAACATTGAAGCAACTTCATAATTTTTTTCCTTTTTTGTTAAAAAAGCATAATCAGGAAAGTTTCTTTCTCCTCGTCCCATTCTTACTGAAAGTTGTCTGACCCAATGTTCCTCTGTATATCCTAATTCTCTTAAAAAAGGTTCTATCAGTACAAGTTCTACATCTCTTTCTACTTTCAATGATTGGTTTGAAGTGAAGCTTGGGCTATATAACTGTGGCAAATGTGAAGTCTCACCACCATTTATTTTAATAAGCTCTTTTAACCGTTCATAATCTTCACTATTAAAAGAATAACCATTAACACCCTGCATATTTTTTCTAACTAATGGATGCTTTCTAAAATATTCATCTTCTTTTAATTGCTTCAATGTAATAGGTTCAACTTTAATTCCTTCACCTATAAAAATACTACTGTAATAATGAAAAAAAGGATCGGCAATTCCATCTTTTGTAGCTCTCCAGATTGAATGAATACAACTTCGTGGTGATAGACAATACATAATTACTATGTCACCTCGTTTTGTATCTACATTACCTTGCCAAAATGAAGTGTTACCTGGTATATAATTTTCAAGAAATTTAATATCTCTACCATCTTTATCTCCTCCGACTAACCATACTTGTGTTGGTTGTGGTAATTCTGTATCTGTGGCAGAGTTTTGTTCAATATATTTTGGTGCAAAGTCATATAAAAAAGCGCAGAACTCATATGCAGACATTTTGTTTTCGTCTTGAAATATTAAGAAGGCCTCACATAATTTCCAATAATATTTTATGCGTTCCTCTCTGTATCTTTTTAATGGAACCTCCGGCAATTCTATTCCAAAAGTATCTGCAATTTGAGTTAACAATTGAAACTTAGAACGTAATAAATATGGTTTAAAATAATCTGGGTACTTATAAAATAGCCACGTTGAAATTGTTGGAATAATATAGAGGAAGTCAATTTTATCTGGTTTAAACTCTTTTACTTCTCCTTCGATTCTAATTGAAAAACCGTTTTCTACAATCGTATTGAATAAATTTTCAGCACTTTCCTTAGTTAGTTCATTAGGTAATTCTGGACTAACTGAATAATCTGATAGGTCGTTAATAAAATCAATAGCACCTTGATTTATATTCTGATTAAAGTAATTGTAAAAAATATCAAATGTTGATTTATTTGTAAAATGTTCGATTGCCTTTTTACCTTGTTCAGTTTCTTTATAATTGTTCCAAAGGAATTTATTGAACTTCATTGTATTATTTTGTCTTGAAAAAATATTTCTGCTAACTTTAAATATACGTACAAACTAATCCTTTTCTTAGGGCTTTGTGGTTAAACCTTTTCATAACCACGGGGGTTCGGTAACTATTTACTTTTACCCTACCCATTCAATCCCCAAAAAAACATAAGCCGAACAAAAGGCCGCCTCGTGTCTTTGTATCCATTTTCGGCGTAAATTTCCATTGCCTATTTACATCGAATGAAAAAGAAACTCCATGTTTTTTTAAAATACAACAAGCAGGTTTTTCTGGAATACTTAGCCGATAATGTAATCAAGTACAGTGCCTCACTGGCTTATTATACCACGTTATCAATCGCGCCCCTACTCGTTATCGTTATCAACCTTACCGGATGGCTGTTTGGCGAAGAAGCAATGCGGGGTGAGGTATACAGCGAACTGCACGAACTGGTGGGCAGCCAGTCGGCCAAGTTAATCGAACAAACCATACAAAACATCCACCTCAGTGAAAACACTTCCTTTGCTACCTATATTAGCATAGGTGTTCTGCTGTTTGGAGCTACCGGAATTTTCGCGGAAATACAGGATTCACTGAATAAAATCTGGGGATTAAAAACCATCCACACCAGGCATTGGTGGAAAATCATCATCGACCGGCTGATTTCTTTTTCTATGATCATCAGCCTGGGATTCGTGCTGATGGTATCACTGGTTTTGAGCGCCCTCGTAGCAGGTTTAACCATGAAACTCAATACCTGGCTGGGCACCTCCGGTGAAACCATGTTGTTTATTACCGACAACCTCATGTCGGTGCTGTTTACCACCATTGTGTTTGCAGCCATTTTTAAAGTACTTCCCGATGCCTATATACAATGGAGGGATGTAATCATCGGTGCACTGATTACTTCCGTTCTTTTTTTAGTCGGAAAAATGCTGATTGGTTTTTATCTCAGCAACAGTAACCTGGCCACCGTGTTTGGTGCTGCCGGTTCTGTGGTGATTATTATGTTGTGGGTGTATTACAGTTCCGCCATCCTGTACCTGGGCGCGGTGTTTACCAAGGTATATGCCACCAATCATGGAGGTAAAATTCAGCCTACCGGTTATGCGGTATGGATTAAAACAGTAGAGAAGCCTGTGGCAGACGTAACCTTGAACGAGCCCCAAACTATCGGCAAGCACTGATGCTGCATTTGCTCATTCAAATATGTAGTAAAGCCCGAAAAATATCAGCAGAATGGCCAGCGAGGTCAATCCGTATAAAATCATGTGAAACATGCCCGGCGCCGCATTCATCAGCGTCAGTACACAGCTGATAAATCCCAGCAATGCACCGGAAGCCAGCAGAATGCAACCTACAAACTGGCGTTTCGCACACTGCGCCTTGAGGTACGCTTTGAGGTGTTGGGCAATACGCTCCTCCTCCCAACCGTATGATTGTAACTTCACTCTGAGTGAATCCTGATTTAAATTTTCATCCTGCCAGGTTTTAATCACCTGAGGGTCAATTTGAATGGTCGTTTCCATTCTGTCAACTTTTAGGTTGGAGTAACGGATACTAATTTATGAAAAATGATTGAAATCATACACAATGGCCTAAGGCATACAGATACAACTATGCACACCAATTGCGGGTTTCGGAGGATGGAGCTGTACAATCAACTGCAGGTATCCAATCAATAATAATCTTCTTCGTATAATGGTAATATATGAACCACGGCATCCAGAAAGGCCTGGTCGAGATAGGGGATTTTATGGCTGCGGGCATCCATCACCTGCCAGGCTCCGGTATCGTTCAGTACTAAAGTAAACAGGTATTTTTTGTTCTGATGGTACACCTCATACTGGCGGTTGGATTCGGTTTCGTATGCATAGAAACCAAAGGTTACGTAATGCCCGAGGAAATTCTCATGATGCCATACTAGCACTTTGGGAACATGTATGGGTTGACGTGCAAATGGCATGGCGGCTATGCCTACCTGTGAGGCCAGATCAGTGAATCCAAGATCTTCTTCTACCCAGCGGCCGGTTTCAACATCTTTAAAAAAGATGTTTTCGTATCCGTTGCTGAAGGTAACCCTGAACAATTGCTGAATACGGTTTGCTTCGGGCGTAATATGGGCAGATACGGGTTCTTGCTGAATATAGAAAGTGTGTTGAATCGTCATGTTTCCTGTTTTTGTGTGATAATAAATCTACGCTGCATACACAGGCTTGAACTGTGTGCAGGCAACTTTCAAAGGTTACACAAAGCGGTTAAACAGGATTGATGGAAAGACAGATTTCCGGGTGATTTCAAAATAGGGTGTACAGATTCAAACCTGCTCACAATATAAAACGAATATCCCGAATTTGCAATGCCCCAAACGGGGAACAAGGGCTTTAACAATTCATTCAGACAGGGTAATTTCAGGTAGATGCGGCTACCCTATTGCATTTGATGCATTCTGTCCGGCCCGGAAAATTATTTTTTAGTGCGCCAGCGGATGCCTGCAAAAAACCGAATGCCCTGGTTGGGCGCATACACATAATTGGGATCGAAGGTGAGTGCGTAAGGATTTTCCGGAGTGGCCAAGGCCTGTCCGTTGCCATCGAACTGCACCTGCCGGTCGAACGGATCATGTGCCCGGGCAATAATAAACGGAGCCCGTTGGGCTGGAGTGAAGTTCAGCAGGTTTTTGATGCCGGCAAATACGGAAAACTGAGGGTTGGGCTGATAGGTACACTGGATGTTTTGGGTACTCCATACGGGCGCATAGGGGCTCCGGGGGTCTAACGGGCCCAGCAGGGGCACACGCATACGTCCGTACACGTTGCCGGTATAATCAAAGGAGAATTTTTTATTCCCTAGGGGGAAGGATATCAGCCAGGTGCCCCCTATCCGTTCGGTGAGTATCTGCTGGCGTCCTGTGGCATCGGGTATGTGCTGCAGGGTAACGCCAAGGTTTATACGCAGTTGGCGTGGACTACTGTATTCCGCATTGAGTGTAACGCCCTTTCCGGTAGTGTGCCGGCTGAGGTTGTTGTACAGGATAAGGTTGGGGTCGCTGTCATAATCAGCTGTGATGCGGTTAAAAAATCGTGTAACCCATCCCGTTATATCAAACGATCCGTGTCCGCCCCACAGCAGAAACTGTTTCATGTAATTGAGGTTTACATTCAGGGAACGTTCGGGCTTCAGTGCGTTTTCAATCACTACTTTCCTGGCACCGGTTAAGGCTGCATGGTCTTCGGTAAAAAGGTTTACCACACGGTAGCCCGTACCGGCATTGAAACGTATCAGGTGCATGGCATGAGGTTTCCACTTGTATGCCAGCCGGGGAGTGAAGATGCCGCGGTGCACCGAATGATAATCAAATCTCCAGCCCGTGAGCAGGGTATGCTTTGGATGAAACTGAAATTCATGTTGTATAAACGCGCCGGGCAGCCAAACCGTTCGCCGGAAGTTTGCATCGGCTTCTACGGGCGTGTTGTCTTTATAGTATTGAAATCTTAGGGCTGATCCCGCCAGCCATTGATGCCGCCTATTTCCGCCCGACCAGGTTAACTGGGTGAAAGAGGTAGATTGGGTAGCATTGAAGGAGGTTGTTCCGTAAAAGCTGTTCTGACGGTGAAGGGCAAACGAAGTTGACAGCCTGAGATTTTTTATGCGCGGTAAATCGTACATGCCTGTAAGTTCCAGCCGGTTGGTGTAAATGCTTTCGCCGTACACCTCATCCCCGCCGCGGTGTTTCTTCTTCCATTGCATTTCGCCACCCCATCGGTCTTCGTACATATAACGCGCATACCATTGCAGCACCTTATCCGGTGTGCGCCGGGCAATGTCCCACTTCTGAAATACGGATACACGCTGTTGAAGTGTAACATCTGTGAAGTTATCATTGTTTTTATCTGTGGGCTGGTTGTAGTGATAATAATTTAGCCCCTGTAGCAGCCCCACCCTTCCTTTCTTTGAAGTTGTGGAAATATCCGCATTGAATTCCCCCCAACTGGTGCCCATGGTTTCTGCGTGTATGCGTGGGGCTTTGCCCGGATGTTTGGTGATTACATGGATGATGCCACCTACCGCTTCACTGCCATACAATGCAGACGCGGGTCCTTTAATGACTTCAATACGGTCTACCAGCGCATTAGGAATACCAGACAAGCCATACACACTCGCCAAACTCGACACGATGGGCATGCCATCAATCATCACCAAAGTATACGGCCCTTCTAATCCGTTGATATGGATATCTCCGGTGTTGCACACATTGCAGTTCAGTTGCGGACGAACACCGTTGATGTTTTGCAAGGCATCAAATAGTGAGGGGGTGGGATTGCTTTTTAAAAATGTTTGTCCGTATACTTCAACCGGGATCGGACTTTCCAGTTTTCTTACCGGTTTCATGGTGCCGGTAACCACTACATCATCTATGCTTTGAATCGAATCTTTCCGTAACGGAAGGGTATCGTTCACCGGGTGCGATGCCCGGGCACCCACCGTCAGGCCCAGCGTTAAAAGTAAGTACAATATATGTTTCATAGTTCGATTGGCAATATTAGAAAAGTTAGACTAATCTAACAAAAGTTTTCAGCAGAACTTGTTTTATCTTTATCACATGTTAAGTATTACGGAGGAGAATTACCTGAAGGCCTTATTCCGGCTCACCTGTGAAGAGGTGGGTAAAACCGATGCGGGTACCAATGAAATTGCGGCACAGCTTGAGGTGAAGCCGGCCACTGCGAGTGATATGTTGCGTAAGCTGAAGGAGAAGAAACTGATTGAGTACGAGAAGTACGGAAAATCAACACTTACCCGCAAGGGAAAGAAAATGGCGATGGAGATCGTGCGGAAGCATCGTTTATGGGAAACCTTCCTTTACGAAAAACTTGGGTTTACCTGGGATGAAGTGCATGAAGTGGCGGAACAACTGGAACACATTCAAAGCCCGAAGCTGATTGACCGGCTGAATGCATTCCTCGGCAATCCCAAATACGATCCGCATGGTGATTTGATTCCGCGTGCGGATGGCGAATTTAAGCTGGTTGAAAAGAAAACACTGAACGATATTGCCGAAGGTGAAACAGGTATGGTGGTGGGAGTGAGCGATAACTCCTCTGAGTTTTTGCAGTATGTAGACGGGTTAGGAATCGCCATCAATCGTCCGCTGAAAGTAATATCCCGCAAACCCTTCGATGCCATTCTTGAAATTGAAGTAAAAGGTAAACGTTCGTCAATCAGTACACGACTGGCCGATCATATTTTTATCAGCCGCGAAATAAAGAAATCAACCAAGGCATAAGGAGTAAAACAAAGCATAAAAAAAGCTGCATTCAAAAGATGCAGCTTTTCTGTTTATAACCGATTGTGTTATTTCACAATCTTCAGTTCATCAATAATGTTAGAAGCACCACCAAGTTTATCGATACACCACAATACGTAGCGGATATCCACACAAATGGTTCGGTTGAGGTCTTTATCGAATGCAATTTTATGACTAAGGGCTTCATAATTACCATCAAATGCCAGTCCGATCAGGTTTCCTTTACCATCAATCACAGGGCTACCGCTGTTACCACCGGTAATGTCGTTGTTGGTAATGAATCCAATGATCAGATCGTTTCTTTTCTTGTCGATGTACTGGCCAAAATCGCGCTTTTTCAGCAGTTCAATTTGTTTAGAAGGTAAATCAAACTCATAATCACCGGGAATATATTTTTCAAGTATTCCTTTGCTGGTGGTTACATAATCATAGTGTGCACCATCTCTTGGAGAATAGCTTTTCACACTGCCATAACTCACGCGCATGCTGAAGTTTGCATCAGGATACATCTTCTTCACGGCATCCGGATTCATTTCCATGATACCCTTCATGTAGCTCTTCGCCAGTTCATTGTTTTTACTCACAAACTTCGTGTACAGGTCACCGTACTTTTCGTTGTAATTTTTGGTGAGAGTGGCAGCGTACTGATAGGCAGGATCTGATTGCAAGGCCAGCACGGTTGGGTTGCTGACAAAATCTTTCCACTTGGCGTCGTTTACAAACATAGATTGTGCATACACATCCTTCGCCCATTTCTGGAAAGTTGATAATTCATCCAGCTTACCGTAAGCAGCAATTCTTTCAAATACGATGGAGGGTTGCTGACTCTTATCAATATCGTTGTAGAACATCATGGCGGTGTGTGCGAGAATTTTTTCATCGCTCGGGAAATCAGCATTCTTCATGAAGTTGCCGCGTGCCCTTTCCAGTCCGTCTTTCAGCCTCTTCATATCCGCTTCAGAAGCACCTTCTTTCATCAGTGCCGTTTCAGCAGAAACCATAGAAGCGGCGAGTGAAGCCAGTGAAGAACCTAAAACACCCTCACGGATGTACTGGCGATGCTTGGCGTACGGCGTCCAGGCTGCATAGTTTTTGATGTACTCCTGCATGATGGATTCATATTCCGGTTTGCCTTTTGCCCATTGCGAAAACTGACTTTCAAATGCCTGCTTTTGTTCGTAGGTTTTAAACTTTTTCAGTTGTTTGGTTTCACCGTCGAAAAATTTCCAGTAGTTGGCGATGCCCGCGTAACTTGAGGAGAGCTTCAGTTTTACCGCAGGATCTTTTACCATTTGTTCGTGCATGTATTTCAAGCGAACATCACGCAGTGCCACCAGAGATGGATTTTCAATATCATTCTTCAACTTAACACCCATGCTGGTTTCGTAACGGTTGGTGCCGCCGGGATAACCATAAATCATGGCAAAACTTCCGTCTTTCACACCTTTAAGGCTCACCGGTAAAAAATGTTTTGGCTGGAATGGAATGTTAGCCGCATTGTATTCGGTAGGCTTACCATCGGGTGCCATATACACACGGAAGATGGCAAAATCGCCGGTGTGGCGTGGCCACTCCCAGTTATCCGTATCACCACCAAATTTACCTACGCTTTCGGGAGGTGTTCCCACGAGGCGGATATCCCTGTAGGTTTTATACACATACATGATGTACTGGTTGTTGTTGAACATGCTGTACACACGTCCGGCTACACCATTTTGCTCATCACGTACTTTATCGGTGATACTTTTATATACATCCTGGAGTTTTTTAGAGCGCTCTTCCCAGTTCAAACCTTTTAGTTGAGCTTCAACCTGCTCGGTAACATCTTCAATGCGCTCCAGAAACTGCACCGTAAGCGCGGTTTTAATTTCCTCGCCCATGTTTTTAGCATAGAACCCATCACGCAGGTAATTGTTCTCCACACTGCTGGCAGCAGCAATAGCTCCGTAACCGCAGTGGTGGTTCGTAAATATCAACCCTTTGTTGCTCACCATCTCTCCGGTACATCCGCCACCAAAGATGATGATGGCATCTTTCAGCGAAGCCTTATTGATGGAGTACAATTGTTCTTTGGTGAGTTTCAATCCTTTTTTCACCATATCGTTGTACACCTGCTGGCCCAACAACATCGGAAGCCACATACCTTCATCGGCCCGGGCTTTAAATAAGCTTGCTATCAACACAAGCGACAAGAAAAGTTTTTTCATATCTGTCTAAATTTTTTACCCGACAAACCTACCCAATTTTATGAATAAACCGGTACCATTCGTGGAGTTGTTTTAGCGGATGTGGCTCATTTGCAATGTTTCCTGAAACATCAAGGGCTATATTATTTTATATTTGTCCGAATACATTTCCTGAATGGGTATCATTGATATTAAAATTCCTGATTATATAGCGCGTGCGCTGAACCTGCCGGTGCTGGATAACAGGCGTCAGCAACTGAAGGTATTGAAGAAGTTGCTGAGGAAGGCCAGGTTTACTGAGTTTGGCCAGACTCATCGCTTTGATGAGATTTTACTGAGTCGGCATCCCGGTAAGGCATTCAGTGAGCTAGTGCCAACGTATGATTATTCAACCATTTATAAAGAGTGGTGGTACAAAACACTGGAGGGTAGTCCGGATGTATGCTGGCCCGGGGTTATCCGTTATTTCGCGTTGAGCAGTGGTACCAGTGAAGCGGCCAGTAAGTACATTCCGATTACGAAAGACCTGCTGAAAAGCAATACCATCACCAGTTTCCGGCAATTGCTTACCCTGCGCCGGTATGAAAGCTTACCCACGCGATCTATCGGGAAGGGCTGGCTGATGATTGGCGGCAGCACAGAATTGCAGAAAGGGCCCACCTATTATGCAGGAGATTTGAGCGGCATTCAGCAACGGAATATTCCATTCTGGTTTTTAGGATTAGGACTGTATAAGCCCGGAAAGAAAATTGCACGCCTTAAAGACTGGAGCGAAAAAATTGAAGAGATTGTAGAAAACGCGCCCAACTGGGATATTGGTTTCATTGTGGGGGTACCGGCGTGGCTGCAACTGTGCATGGAGAAAATTATTGAACGTTACGGGTTGAACAACATCCACGAAATGTGGCCCAACCTTGGCGTATACGTGCATGGAGGAGTGGCCATGGAGCCTTATAAGAAGGGATTGCAAAAGTTATTGGGCAAGCCGTTGATTTATATTGAAACCTATCTGGCCAGCGAAGGATTTCTGGCATACCAAACCCGGCCTGATACACGCGGCATGCAGCTCGTAATCAATAATAACATCTATTTTGAGTTTGTGCCTTTTGATGAGAGAAATTTTGATGCAGACGGTAACCTGCTGCCCCACGCAGAAGTACTGATGATCCATGAAGTAGAGGAAGATAAGGATTACGCCATACTCATCAGCACCAACGCAGGTACCTGGCGCTATGCCATCGGTGATACCATTCGTTTTGTAAACAAGGAGCGCTGCGAAATCATCATCACCGGGCGTACCAAGCATTTCCTGAGTTTAGTGGGCGAACACCTGAGTGTGGATAATATGAACAAAGCAGTTGCCAACGTGGCTGCTGATTTGAACATCTCTATTCCGGAGTTTACGGTAACGGGTATTCCTTACGAAACTTCGTTTGCCCATCACTGGTATATAGCCACCGATGATGAAGTAGATTCCAACTTGCTCATTCAGCGCATCGATGAACAACTGAAAAAACTGAATGACGATTATGATGTGGAACGCCGGCATGCGCTGAAAGCCGTTATGGCAACCGTTTTACCCGAAAAGGTTTTTCTGGGTTTCATGGAATCTAAAGGCAAAGTGGGCGGACAACACAAGTTTCCAAGGGTGTTGAAGGGAACGATGCTGGCCGACTGGCAGCAATATCTTTCAACGATTAAATCATAAAACATTTGTCTGACGCGTGCAGACGCTTTATATTGGATGAATTATGACAGATGCGGTACTAACAGGACTATTTCTGGGGCTGGCCCTGATATTTTCCGTAGGCCCGGTAATTTTTACACTCATTAAACTGAGGATTAATTACGGGCTGGCACCGGCATTTTATTTTATTTCTGGTGTATGGCTGAGTGATTTATTGTGGATACTGACCGCCAATTTTTTCAGCAGCCTCCTCGGACAGCTCAATGCCTATAAAACCACCATTGGTTTACTCGGTGGAATCTTCCTCATGACTTTAGGGATTTATTATCTGTTTTTTAAAAAGTATCACACCAAGGAAGAGTTGGATGCGGGTGTACAGATTGGTAAATCCACCCATATTCGCCTGTTTCTTACAGGGTTCTTCATCAATACCTTGAATCCCGGCGTAATTGCATTGTGGTTTGCCGCAGCCGCTCAAACCATCCAGAATACCAACCAACAAAAGCTCGTCATCTTCGGATTATGTATTTCAATTACAGTATTGGCGGATATCTTAAAGATTAACCTGGCCGGTAAACTGAGGAGAAAACTTACCAACAGAAATATCATCATCATCAACCGCGCGGCAGGTATTTTATTTGTGGTTTTTGCAGTGGCACTGATAGCCGGGGTACTGTTTAGTAAAGAATAATAACGTTCATACATACACGAAAAATATGTGGCGTATCCTCAAAAAAATATTCCTGTACCTGTTTGTGTTTCAGTTTGTATATATCATAGCCCTGCGCTGGGTGAACCCACCCATAACCATCACCCAACTGAGTAACTGGATTTCGGGAAACGGACTGGCAAGAGATTATGTAGATTATAATGAGATGAGCGCGTCGGTTAAGCTGGCGGTGATTGCAGGAGAGGATCAGTTGTTTGCCGAACACAATGGTTTTGATATGCGCAGCATCCGCAAGGCGATGAAGTACAACGAAAAAAATCCGAATAAAAGAAGGGGCGCCAGTACCATCAGTCAGCAAACCGCTAAGAATGTTTTTCTGTGGCAGGGTGGAGGTTTTTTCAGAAAAGGGCTGGAAGTATATTTTACATTTATGATTGAACTTTTCTGGCCCAAGGAACGTATCCTGGAAGTGTACCTGAATGTGGCAGAAACCGGCAAAGGGGTGTTTGGTGTAGAAGCTGCGGCCCGCAGGTATTTTAATAAAAGCGCATCACAGTTAACCGATACGGAAGCCGCGCGAATTGCTGCGGCATTGCCCAACCCTAAACGATATACCGTTAAGCCGCTGAGTAACTATGTGTCTAAACGTTCAGCTAAATTATTACGCCAGATGAACAACCTGGAGGGCGATCCTGCCATTCAGAAAGTAATACAGGCCAGATAAAGCCGACGAAATTTTCTGGTGGATATTTTATTGACGTGCGGCTGATTTCAATCCCGCTTTGATGCCTGTATTTTATACATGCGGACAATACCTTTTTACCGATTCGATAGCTTGTTGAACCCTTGCGCTTTCTGTGCCATGGATTATTTCAAAAGGCACGGATTGCTGCACCAGGGTATCATGATAATAATGAAACAATCGGCGTCGGGTTTCCAGGTCAGGATACTCACGCAGTGCATCCGCTTCCCAGGGCAGATCGGTATCGCATAAAAGATACAGGTTGTACTGCCGGCGGGCAATGTGTTGCAGGATGCGGTTGTCGCACCGGTTAAACACAAATTCACTCCAAACCCGAATAACATGTAAATCCGTGTCGATAAACACCAAGGGTTTATCCGTTAAATCAGCAGTGGCTTTACTTTCAAGCGCCAGTTGTCCTATGGCAATAGTGTACAAATCTTCGTACGTATATTCCTTTCCGTTAGTAAGCAGGTATTCACGGGCATATTCCTCCACCCAGCCCGTATTGAAATGGGCTGCCAAAGACCGGGCGAGTGAACTTTTTCCGGTTGATTCGGGTCCTATAATAACCACTTTATACATGCGTTGTATATCTGTGGGCTTTTTGTTTCCAGGAATACCAACCGAAAAATGCCATTATGAGTAAGATGAAGTAATACACGCTGGTGAGCGACATGTCCTTCACAAAATACAGCGGTATGGATACGATGTTGGTAATGATCCAGTAAATCCAGCTCTCCACTTTTTTTCTTGCCATCAGCCACATGGCAGTAAACGCGGCAGCACTCGCCAGCGCATCAGCCCAGGGAATAGCACCGGGCCAGAACGCTTTTTTCATGTAGGTGAGTGCAGCAAACAATGCCACATACAATATCAGAAAAAACGCGATGCTTTGTCGTTGTTCCGCTGCAGTGTTGAAACGGATATTCCAAACGGGCCGCTTGGATGCCTCATACTTCCTGCTCCATAAATACCAGCCATATACATTCATGATGGTATAATACACATTCACCGCGGCTTCTCCTGCCAAATGAGCCTGCAGGCTTAAATAAGAGTAAATCATCGTGTTCACTAACCCTACCGGATACACGAGAATATTTTCGCGCTTGCTGAGCCATACACTGATGATGCCGGTAATTACCGCAATCCACTCCAACAGGTTGGCGCGCTGAACAGAATCAATAAAGGTTTGCCAGATTGTGGCAGGAGCATCCATGCGGTAAAAATAAATAAAAAGGCTGCCGGGAATGACAGCCTTCACTCAATTTCATTGAACAGGTTTATTCTGATTCAGCCACTACTTCTTTCACTTCCGGAATCATGCGCTTCATCATGCCTTCAATTCCGGCCTTCAGCGTGATCATGCTCGAAGGACAACCACTGCAACTGCCTTGCATCACCAGGTTTACACGGCCATCGTCATAACTCTTAAACTGAATGGCACCACCATCCATTTCCACAGCAGGTTTTACATAATTCTCCAGCAATTCCTTAATTCTTTTCACCACATCATCATCGTCGGCCAGTACAATATTGCTGCTGTCTGTTTTAAGGGTTGCCGCCAGCTCTTCGTTTACAATTACTTTGTTTTCCTCCATGTAGTTCTTCAGGAACTGCTTGATGGTTGGAATAATATCCTGCCAGTCTTCCGCCTCTGTTGTTTTGGTGAGCGTTACAAAATTGCTGGCAATAAATATGGATTTGATGAACGGAAAAGTAAACAACTCCTGCGCTAATGGAGATGCTTTGGCACTTTCTTCATCAGGTATATCAATGCTTTTGCCCGGGTATAACAACTTATTGGCCACAAATTTCATCGTCTCCGGATTCGGCGTCATCTCTGTATAAATGCTGATTACCGGATTGCCTGTTTTAATCATAATAAAAGATTTTAATTCTTCCACCGCAAAATTACGAAACATCGGGCAGCCTTTGCCGCTTTCCGGTTTATTTTAAGCTTTATGTAATGTGGAGCTGATTTTTTAACAGAATTCTTCGTTTTTCAACTGCCAAATGTGTACCTTATATCCCGTTAAATATTAACCCTATGTTCAAAATAACCTGGTTGTGTGTGCTTTCCGTCTTTTTGGGAACGTATGCTAACGCACAGCGTGTTAAAAGAAAAGGCGTGGATCCTATCCCCCTGAAACAGCCTCCAACCAAAACCACTACACTCAACACCTCCCTTTTTACCGGAAAATGGCAGGAAACCCGTAGAATGGATTCTAAGGGAAAGGCGGTTTCATTTTCAGATACTTTGTATGTGCATTTTTTGCAGCAGGATTCGGTTTCGGTACGATTGGGAAGATCTATGACCATGAAAGGACTCACTCAATTGGAAGGCAATATCATATCGCTGGCGGGCGATGATTACCAGGTACTAAAACAAACGGCTTCTCAACTCACCCTCGATGATGGGGATTACCGGCGCGTGTTGGAAAAGACAAATTCCTTTTATTGGGAAGAAGCGGAACGTACCCGGATAAGCCGTAAAGAATACAGCCAGCCTGTTGCTTTGAACGCAGCACACTTTCCCGGAAAATGGGGAGTGTACCGAACTCAGTCTGCCCCCGGCGAACTCCCCAAACAACATGAACCATTGCGGTCGCTGTCGGTTGATTCTGTGTGGCACGCCACCCAATGGTCGGGCACGGCAACTACCGTAGTGCAGGGTAAAAATCAAACCTACACCGTACAGTTTGAACAAAAAGGCACCGTACTGGCTATTTCCGGAGAGCAATACAACCAGCAATTCAATGTGCTGGAAAGCAGTGCGAAGGAACTGGTGATAGAACAAAACAACATCAAATACTTTTTTAAGAAACTGAACTGATACGATGGGTGAGGAGGATAACGCCTGAAAAAAAATGTTGATTTAAAAATTTCTGCTTTATATTCACCATACAAATCAAAAAAAGAATACCGGAATATATGAACTACGCTGCGCTCAATAATAATAATTTTAACCGGACAAAAGTCCGTACAGGGGGCGTATAGCAATTCATCCAACAAAATATTTGAAGCCCGCCTGATGAGAGCGGGTTTTTTTATGTCGATCAACAAACAACCATGCGAACAGCACTTCAATATTCAAATAATAATAACAATCCGGCATCACCCTGACAGGCGATCGTTTTGTTGTAACACAAGGCCCGCCCGATTGGCGGGTTTTTTTATTCACCATTAAAAAATACATCATGAACACAACAGAAAAACTTCAGACGGAATCAGCCATTCAATTTGTAAAATCTACTTTTTCCGGGGCGCTGGAAAAAAAACTTAACCTCACCTATGTTTCAGCGCCTATGATTGTGCAGGAACATACCGGAATTAACGACGATTTAAACGGAGTGGAGCAACCCGTGTCTTTTCCGCTCAGGGCATTAAGCCCTCATCGTGCGGTGGTGGTACATTCGCTGGCCAAATGGAAACGTTTGCGGTTGAAAGAATACGGTATTGAAGCAGGCAAAGGAATATGGACGGATATGCGCGCCTTGCGACCGGATGAAGAGTTGTCGCCCCTGCATTCTGTATATGTAGATCAGTGGGATTGGGAGAAGCATATCACCGAGCCTGAAAGAACCGTAACCTATCTGCAGGATACGGTGGAGCAGATTTATGAAGCATTGAAGGAAACCGAAAGGCAAACGGCACTCCGGTATCCATTTGTTACTCCTGTATTGCCCGATCAGATTCATTTTATTCATGCAGAAACGCTATTGCAACAGTATCCTGGTTTAACAGCGAAAGAACGCGAGGCAGCTATTGCACGTAAATATGGTGCCGTGTTTATTATGGGGATAGGCGGCACTTTATCGAACGGAGAAGCGCACGACGGTCGCGCGGCGGATTATGATGATTGGTCAACCCCCACTGAATCAGGACTGCCCGGCTTGAATGGAGATATCATTCTGTGGCATCCGGTGCTGGAGTGTGCATTCGAAGTGTCATCAATGGGCATACGTGTGAATCCGCTGGCCTTGGTGCGTCAGTTGAAAGAAAAGGATTGCACAGAACGAAGTACATTGCTGTATCATAAACAGTTGCTTTCAGGTCAGTTGCCCCAGAGCATGGGAGGAGGAATTGGTCAGTCGAGAATCTGTATGTTTATGCTTCGAAAAAAACACATCGGGGAGGTACAGGTAAGCATCTGGCCTGAGGCCATGAGAACAGCTTTACGTGAGGAAGGCGTTTACCTATTGTAATAAAAACCTTATGAACAATCTGTTGCACAAAGAGGGGGAAGCATACTATTATGGCAGGGTGCTGGATGAAGCTTCCGCCTGGCAATACTATGATGTGTTGTGGAATGAAATTGAGTGGAAACAAGATGTGGTGAAGCTTTATGGAAAGGAATGGATTACCCGGCGAAAGACGGCATGGTATGGTGATAACGGTATCGCATATACGTACGGAAAGCTAACAAGGTATGCATTGCCGTGGACGCCCGCCTTGCTGGCATTGAAAGCACTAACAGAAAAAATTACCGGATCAACGTACAATAGTTGCCTGTTGAATTTGTATCATCACGGAAATGAAGGCATGGGCTGGCATAGCGATGATGAACCCGAAATGAAATGGCATGCCTCTATTGCGTCACTGAGTTTGGGGGCAGCGCGCCGGTTTGATTTTCGTCACCGAACCACGGGTGAAACCCTTTCAGTTGTACTGGAACATGGCAGTTTACTTGAAATGAAAGGGGGTACGCAACATCACTGGAAACATCAGATGCCTAAAACAACAAAAGTGCTGCAACCACGCATCAACCTCACTTTCAGAACGGTTGTACCGTTGGTATGAATCGGGAACGGGTGTCAGGAAAAATGGGTATATTCACAGAGGTAATCTGAGAAAATGTTAGGTATATGAAAGAGCAGGTATTTAAAACTACTACAGGCACTATCACACTGAAGCAGGATACGTTGATTTTTAACAGACTCATTGGCGAAGATGATAGTCGGTACCGTTACCATTCGTTTATATTGCTTACGCTGGTTATTGTGTTGCGATGGTGGTGGTCAGAATCCGACAGAAAAGCAGAATCAGATTTTGACACATTTCAATCAGTGGTATGGACAGCTATATTTTTGTATTGGATGTACCCTCATTTAAAGTATGCATTTAACTGGTTGTTCAGGTTTACCTGGAAGAACCGGATTCCGATGAGTCGCATTCAGTCTGCTGAAAAAATTGAAACGGAGAATGAACTCGAATGCGGGGTGCGTTTACACCTGCAAAGCGGCAGGGTAAAGGAAGTGATGTTCAGAAGGGAAGAAGGGTATGCGGAAAAGTTGCTACAGTTGTTTGAACCCCAGGGCATAACCATTCACCCGGGATTAGTATAAACTCCCTGCATAGGGATTGTTGAGGGCGTCATGTGGCAATGGTAAGCCCAAATAAATTACCAGGATATTTATTTATGAAACCTTTTGTAGCACATGATTCCATCGTCAGAAAAATCTGGGGCAGCAGCGATACCGTGCTGTTTATTTTTGCCGGTGCCGCGGCAGAGTTTGCGCTCAACAAAGCGGTAGACTGGCTCTACTTTACCGGCAAATTACCGGCCGATCCGATAGGGCGACTCTTCTCTACGGTAAGGTATGCACGAAATATAGTGTTTGCTCCTGAAGAGGTGGCCCTGAAAACCATCGATACCATCCATCACATTCATTCAGCAGTGGAAGAAAAACGCGGTAGTCACATCCCCGAATGGGCATACCGTGATGTATTGTTTATGCTGATTCATTATTCCATTGCAGCGTACGAATTATTGAACAGGCGTTTGTCTGCACACGAAAAGGAAGAAGTGTACAACGTTTTTTACCGGCTGGGCACAAGGATGCAGGTGAAAGATTTACCGGATACCTACAGCGAATGGTTGCCGGTGCGTGAAGCACACTTAATCAATCATCTCGAAAACAACCACTTTACCACCGACCTGTTTAAACAATACAAAAAGCATCTGGGCAGTGCCCGGTATGCCATACTGATTGAAGCGCAAAAGCTTGTAGTACCGGCGCACGTGAAGCGGTTGCTTGGGTTCTCCTCCAGGCATTGGCTGGCACCTGCTGTACCTCTTTACGCTTTCAGCCGGAAAATAAAAATGGATGGTTGGGTGCGTACACTTCTACTGCCTTCAACATACAAAGCACAAATCGATGCCATCGATAATCCTCCCGCATTCAACCGGGAGTGAACTCAATGATAAAAATTATTTCGCGGCTTGCACATCAGCCCAGTTCTCTCCCCGCTTAATCCGAAGAATCTGCGTTTCAGTTACTTTGAAAATTTTCACCAACTGCTTGATGGGTTTGTTTTCATTCAGTAATTTTTTGAGCAGCATCACCTTTGTTACGGAGAGTTTGGTGTTTTTATGCGGGGGCGTTAATCTTAATCTTCGCTTGTTGATTTCTGCCTGTACACTCGGACTATTCACCCGGTGTTTATGAATTTCTTCTGTTGTCATCCAGCGCAGATTATCTACGCGGTTGTTCAGTTTGTTGTAATCCAGATGCGCGATGATGTTGGCATCGGGAGAAGGTTTAGGCAGAAAATAGGTAGCTACCAAACGGTGCACCAGTGCATGGTAGTGCATGGTACGACGGGACAGGTCTTTTGCAAATGCCTTACTTAATGCTGCTTTCTTTTCCTCATAAAGTTGTGTGAGGGTATTGATTTCTTCTTCAGAAGCATTTTCTTTCACCAACTGCTTTTTCTTTGCCAGCAGTTGAGCTACTTCTTTTTGTTCGTTTTTGAATTGTACTTCAAGTTCAGGTTCGCGCGGTTTGTAAAACTTCAGTCGAATAATGCGGTATCCTTCACTCATAGAACCTTTCATGATACGGCCGCTACCCAGTTTCGTGTACGTACGTATCCTACCCCAGTTCGATACTTCCAATCGGTACTTATTGGTAAACTCAAAATCAAACTCAACTTCCTTCCACTGTTCGAGCCAATAACCATTATTCATAGGTCAAAGATACATTTTTTGATGTGACCAAACGCATATACAAATGACGAAGAACTTATATTAAACGCCGGTTTAATACAACAGAAACAAACGTACGAAAGAGGTGTTACGAATAAAAAAATTCAATGCGTTTATGCCACACCGTTATTAATCTTCCACAATTCTCAGTTTAGCATAATTCAGCATGATTTTTTTCTCTCCGTTCAGTTTAAACTGTATAGTGGCAATAGGATTGTGTGAAGCGCCTTCCATTTTAGTTACTTCTCCAAATCCGAATTTCAAATGCTCTACTTTATGTCCGGCACGAAGTTCTTTTAAATCACTCGCCACAAAATTTTCAGTGGGTACGTGTTCAACAGTTTTGGGCCGGGCAGAAAGGCTCGAGTACACATTGCTACCCTGGGGTTTGGGAGAGGATGGCTTAGCAAACCCACGCTGCATACGCTCATACGCACTACCCATGTTGGCGTTTTGTGAACGTGCAGAGGAGCCGGCCAGTTTATAATCAATATACTCCTGAGGGATTTCTTCCAGAAAACGACTGGGTTCATTTTGCTGAAGCTGACCAAAACGGTAACGCGCATTCGCAAAACTCAGATACAATAATTTCTTGGCGCGGGTAACGGCCACATAAAACAAACGACGCTCTTCCTCCAGCTCTTCGCGGGTGTTGATTGACATTGCATTGGGGAAAATCGTTTCTTCCAAACCTCCCACGAACACCACCGGAAACTCCAGTCCCTTAGAAGCGTGAATGGTCATGAGTTTCACCACATCGCCATCTTCTTCCTGTTCAGCCGGATCAGTCAGTAACGCAATCTGCTGCAAATACGCCCCCAAATCTTTTTCTCCCACTTCGCCATCTTCTGTATTCATCGGTGTTTCGGTAAACTCCTTGATGGAGTTCAGTAACTCCTGTACGTTTTCATACCGTTGTAATCCTTCTACCGATTTATCATTAAACAACTCTTTCACCAGCCCGGTTTCCTTGCCCACCATAAAGGCCACATCATAGGCATTCTTTTTGGGCAGCTCACTTTGAAACATCTGCACCATGGTAGCAAAATCCTGCAGCGCTTCCAGGGTAGAGGCTTTGAAGCCATACGTTGATGCTTTGGTAATTACCTCCCACATGGAAATGTTATTCATGTTGGCAGCTAAAATAGCCCGCTCGATGGTGGTTTTACCAATACCTCGCGCAGGATAATTGATGATGCGCTTCAGTGCTTCTTCATCATTCGGGTTTACCACTACACGCAGGTAAGCGAGCATATCTTTCACCTCTTTGCGCTGGTAAAAACTCATGCCTCCGTAAATTTTATAGGCAATGCCCATGCGCCTCAACGCTTCTTCAAACGAACGGCTTTGCGCATTGGTTCTGTAAAGGATGGCAAAATCTCGATTGAAATAATGCTTGCGCAATTTTAAATCCTGAATGGTATCGGCCACCATACGGCCCTCGTCGTTGTCTGATTGCGTGCGGATGAGATTGATTTTATCTCCTTCCACATTATCAGTAAATAACTTTTTTTCTATCTGTCCTTTATTGTTCGAGATTACCTGATTGGCTACGTGCAGAATGTTTTTTGTACTTCTGTAATTCTGCTCCAGCTTAATCACCTTTACTTCATCATAATCTTTATTGAACTGCAGGATGTTTTGAATGGTAGCTCCGCGGAAACTGTAAATACTTTGGGCATCATCTCCCACCACACACACATTCTCATGCATGGCCCCGAGCAGTTTTACAATTTCATACTGAGCAGGGTTGGTATCCTGATACTCATCAATCAGAATATATTTAAACTTATGCTGGTATTTACTCAACGCCTCCGGAAACCGCGTGAGGAGTGTGTGCATGTTCAGCAACAGGTCGTCAAAATCCATCGCCCCGTTTTTAAAACAACGCTTGCAATACTGCAGATAAATCTGATGAAACATCGGTTTGTTGGTACGCGCATCTTCCTGAATCAACTGCTGATCGGCGGCGTACTCTTCTGCCCGCACCAAACTGTTTTTGGCCGAGGAGATGCGGTTGTAAATGGTGTTGGGTTTATAGTTTTTATCGTCGAGCCCCAGTTCGTTAATCACCGCTTTCACCACACTCTTGGCATCATCCGTATCATAAATGGTAAAGTTGGAGGGATAACCGAGCTTGGGTGCTTCCGTGCGCAGGATGCGTGCAAATACACTGTGGAAGGTGCCGATGTATAAATTCCTCGCTTCCGTATTGCCCATCACTTTTTCCACCCGCTCCTTCATTTCTGCGGCGGCCTTGTTGGTAAACGTAAGCGCCAGGATGTTGAATGCATCCACTTTATGCGCCGCCATCAGATGCGTAATGCGTGTAGTGAGTACTTTTGTTTTTCCACTGCCGGCACCGGCAATAATCATCAAAGGGCCATCGGTATGGAGTACGGCTTCTCGTTGCGGACCGTTTAAATCTTCCAGGTATTTGAACATGCTGCAAAGGTACATGCTATCCATGGGTTGAAGAAGTTGAGAATGGGGTATATTATGAAAAGCGGTGAGAGGCTTTGTTTATCCAAAAGGATGTTGAGCCCACCAATGCTGTAAAATGTATTCAAAACATAAAATCCTTGTATAATGGCATTTTTCATTTCATTTATCCATGCGTGGATACATGAACAGCAGGGATGTAGCCTATTCATCCTTTTAAAGTTGTCACCCACGCTGAAATAGCCTAAATTAGTGCCCTAAAATGTTTGGTGTGAAGAAGATTTTTTTCCTTTTTTCCCTGGTTGGATGTGCAGCAGCACTGGTTTCATGTGATAAGGATACGGAGCACAACCCCGTGGGCGGCGATTTGCCGGCTAAACATATCATCCTTACCGATACTACTTTTAACCCCGAATCGGTTATTATTACAAATGGTGGCGGCGCTGTTCGTTTTGTGAATTCAACCGATTCACTGCATACCGTGGTTTCCATGGATCCTTCCTATTTCCGCATTCCGCTGGAAGGGTATCAAACGTTTTACTATCGCCCCGATACCATTGTACAGGCCCCGCTCAACATTCCCTATTTCTGTGAACAGCATCCCAATGTGCAGGGCGTAATCACCATTATGCCGTAAGGAAATAGTTCGGGCGTTACTTTTTCTTTGGATGAAAAGTACAGCAGCTTTCGGTTTTCTGACATAGAGATAGTGGTTGTACTAAAAACCATCGCGGCATTTCCGTTGGTCATTTTTTTTCAACAGGTACACTTCATCAACCCTTTACATATTATACCTTTGCGACCTTTATGAATCGCAACCAAAAACCCCTTCTGTTCATTTTCATTACGCTGGTGCTGGATGTAACCGGACTCGGGCTAATCATCCCCATCATGCCGGCGCTGATTATGGATTTAGGGCATTCATCGGTGAGTGAAGCTTCACGCATTGGCGGGTGGCTCACGTTTACCTATGCGGTGATGCAGTTTGTTTTTGCACCGGTGCTGGGGGCATTGAGCGATCGTTACGGAAGAAGGCCGGTGTTGCTGATCGCCCTGTTTGGTTTTGGAGTAGATTATTTGTTTCTGGCCCTGGCTCCCACACTGGGGTGGATTTTTGTGGGCCGGGCTTTATGCGGTATTACCGGAGCGAGCATTACCACGGCCTCTGCCTATATTGCCGACATCAGCACCCATGAAAACAGGGCAAAAAACTTCGGACTGGTGGGCGCGGCGTTCGGACTCGGATTCATAATTGGTCCGGTGATTGGAGGATTGCTGGGCACCTTTGGCCCGCGGGTTCCGTTTATGGTAGCGGCCGGTTTAAGTTTTCTGAACTGGCTGTACGGATATTTTTTTCTGCCCGAATCGCTGCCCCGTGAAAATCGCAGGGCATTCAGTTGGAAACGCGCCAATGCTTTTGGAGCGCTGAAAAGTTTAAAAAAATACAAGGGTATGCTCGGATTGATGCTCACTTTCTTTTTAGTGTATGTGGCATCGCACGCGGTACAAAGCACCTGGAGTTTTTTCACCATAGAACAGTTTCAGTGGGATGAAACCATGATTGGTATTTCATTGGGTGTGGTAGGCGTGCTGGTAGCGCTGGTACAGGGCCTCTTGATAAGAATTGTACATCCCCGGCTGGGAAATGTAAAGAGCGTCTACCTCGGTTTCTGGATGTATTTTCTGGGGTTGATTTTATTTGCCTTTGCCAGTACTTCGTGGATGATGTTTGTGTTTCTGATTCCGTACTGTTTGGGAGGACTGGGCGGCCCCGCCTTGCAATCGTTATTGTCTGAACAGGTGCCTACACAGGAGCAGGGCGAATTGCAGGGAACGCTCACCAGTTTAATCAGCCTCACCAGCATTATTGGTCCGCCATTGATGACCGGCCTCTTTGCTGCCTTTACTGCAAAGCAGGCACCGGTGTATTTTCCCGGAGCGGCGTTCCTGTTGGCGGCGGTGATCATGGTCATCAGTATTTATATCGCCCATCTGTCGCTGCGTGCACGTAAAAGTCCTGCGTCAACCGCGTAAAACTTCGGTTATATATTGGCTTATTGTAAGATGAACTGCAAAATTTTAAAAAAGTGCAGGGCTGAACACAATTTTATAAGCATTTAAACGCTATTATAATAACTAACCCTTACTACTACACGAGAATATCTGTGAAAAACACCTGCTTCACTTTTTATTCTCCTGATATATAATTATTGCAGCGTTTACACAACTGTAACGGTTGTTGAACAGCACATAAGTGTTTTTTGTTAGGCACTACAGGACAAGAATAGGCCCCGTTATTGGACGGGGCTTATTCGTTTTTAAGATGGTGCGGGGGTGATGGGTTGCTGATATTCTGCAGTCGGTTGTAATAAAAATGAGCGCAACACTACATGATGTACATTTTCAATATGCTATGAAGGTGTTCTGTTGGGTGATTACACCCGCGCCTTCAGAAATATTGCATCGATACTGCATTCATTCACTCTGGTTGTATCAGCAGGTATGCAGGATTATTGCTTATTCGAAATATAATTCGTTAACTCATCTACACTGCTGCTGAAAGAAAAAATATCGTTCAGGTTAAAATAATTTTTGGTGTCTGTGCAATAATCATACGCAAACTTTGCAAAATCCAGTTTGCCTTCTTCAAAACTTAATTCAGAGGCAATCTGTTTAATTTGTTGAACCGATAAACAGTTGGCACTCGCAATCTGTTTGGCCACTTTTAAACGGGTGTCATCAAAACTTTGCTTCTTTACGGTTTGCAATGCATTGTTGAAATCGGTTCCCGACATGGCATAGCGGTTGCGGCAACCTCTGGGTGCAGGAGCCTGTGTGCTGTGCGTTTCAGAATAAGTTCTCTGCTCGCGGGTGGTTACCTGCATATTGGGATCCTGAATGGAAACATCAATGTTTACACCACCCATGTTCACGCCCATGTTTACACCGGGTTCGTTGCGGCGGGGTGAACCATAATGAATCACGTGTACATTGGATGCCGGAATAAAATCAGGCTGAACAGGCACTGAAGAAAAATAATTCAGTTTCATTTTAGTGCTCATGTTTTTATCCCGCTTGATTTTGTAGGTTACATCCATCAGGTTGCCGTCTACATCTTCAATCATGAGGCGTTGTTTTTTCAACTCTGTTTTAGCAGGATCTTCAAATACAATCCTGGCATTGTAAAAAGGTTGAGGGAGATCTTCTACCCGAAGGTTAGCCATCGGCTCTTCGTTGATCAGTTCACCGTTTAAATACAATTGAAACTTGTCGCCGTCTTCTGAAAAAATACTCAGATGGCCCACCCTGTTCTGGGCCAAAGTGCATAGTGTAACGCAGGAAAGAAAAAGGGTAAAAACGAACTTCATAAATGTGGGTTTAATTTTTTTGAATTAAAAGGTGGATGCTATAGCATGGCTGATTAGCGCAACAAATTACTCGCTTCTTAAAACGTATCAAAAAAAATATATATTAAATTCCTGTGAAAATCATAGCTGCCCATTGAGAGAGAATGCCGATTAAAATGCCGTAGTAAATTTCACGCGGTGTGTGGGAAGAGATCATCAGCCGGGCAGTGGCTACGAGGCCGGTAAGGGCAATCACCAGCGCCAGAGGCCAGGCCATATGTAATTCTCCGTTCAGGAGCAGGGCTAAAAAGAACCCTAACCAGCCGCCCATGCCAATACCATGTAGGCTCACTTTAAAAAAGATGTTGGCCATTAATCCGGCAGAGGATGCCAGAAAAATGCCCAATAAAAAAGCAACCAGCATCAGCGGGTATTGATGTTGCTCCTTAAAAACAAGGTACGCCCAGAAAAAGAAAATGCCGGCGGCGATGAGCGGAATGATACGGTCTTTCCGGGTGTGCAGTTGAATGGAATCAATAAACCCAACGGCCTTCGACAGCAAGGTGGCAATGAGTGGAAACAACACTACATTGATGCCAATGATGCTAAACGTTTTTAATTTATCGTATGCTGAAAAACCGGTGAAGGCACCGGGATGTATGTACAGTAAAAAGTACGCCACATACATCGGAATGAAGATAGGATGCAGGATAACAGAAACGGCATAACCGAACACCTTGTCAAATAGGGTTGGATGCGTGTTGTACGCAGGGTGCACGGCTGATACATCGTTTTTGCCACTCCTCATCATAATATTTTTCTTAAACGGGCAACCGGTATGTTCAGTTGTTCCCTGTATTTGGCTACTGTTCTGCGTGCAATATTATATCCTTTTTCCTGTAATAACTCAGTGAGTTTTTCATCACTGTATGGATGTTTCTTGCTTTCTTCGTCAATTAAATCATTCAGGATTTTTTTCACCTCACGGGTACTCACTTCTTCGCCTGATTCTGTTTGCAAACTTTCACTGAAGAAAAACTTCAAACGGTACGTGCCAAATTCGGTTTGTACAAACTTGGAATTGGCTACGCGGCTCACGGTTGAAATATCGAGTCCGGTTCTTTCGGCAACGTCTTTCAGAATCATCGGCTTTAGCGTGGTTTCATCTCCCGTTACAAAGAAATCATACTGATAATTCATGATGGCCTCCATGGTGTTGAGGAGCGTATTCTGACGTTGCTTGATGGCATCGATAAACCATTTGGCCGAATCAATTTTTTGTTTGATGAATAACACGGCTTCTTTTTGGCGCTTATCTTTTTTGGCACCGCGTTCATAATCTTTCAGCATATCGCGGTATCCTTCGCTGATGCGCAGGTCGGGAGCGTTTTTGCTGTTGAGTGATAACTCAAGCTTGCCGTTGTTGTTTACAATAAAGAAATCGGGGATGATGTAGTTTTCTCCTTTCAGGGATCCGCCTCCGATGTTTCCGCCGGGTTTGGGGTTCAGCTTTACAATCACTCGAATGATTGCGCGGAGTTGTTCATCGTCTAAATTCAGTCCACGCTGAATTTTTTCATAATGCTTCTTGGTAAACTCATCAAAATATTTCTCCAATACCAGGATGGCATTTTCAGTGGTTTTATCCGGATTGGATTTGCGGTAGAGTTGCAGGAGCAAACATTCCTGCAGGGAGCGCGCACAAACTCCCGGCGGGTCGAATTGCTGAATTTTCTGGATGATTTCAATCAACTCATCCTCATTGGTATCAATATTCTGGCGGAAGGCTAAGTCGTCGGTTAATGCATTGAGTTCACGGCGCAGGTATCCGTCATCGTCCAACGTGCCAATGATATGCTCGGCAATTTTACGCTCCTTGTCGGGCATTTGTAACATGCCCAGTTGCTGAAGCATTAGCTCAATAAAGGTAGTTTCCACCTTGTGTGGTATCACTCTGTTGTCGTCTATTTCCGGGTAGTTGTCATCCCTTAGCCTGTAATCGCCGATTTCATCGTCTCCATCCTGCACATATTCAGTGATGTCGATATTGTCATAATCCTCCTCACTGCCGTCGGGCTCGCTTTCTTCCTGCGGGTGCAATTCATCCTCCAGGTCAAATTCATTTTCGCTAACATCTTCTTCACCCTGTTCCAAGGCAGGATTTTCTTCCATTTCCTCCTTAATACGCTCATCCAGCACGGCTGTAGGAACCTGCAGCAGTTTCATCAACTGAATTTGTTGGGGGGATAGCTTTTGTAGCAGTTTTTGCTGTAAACTTTGATGTAGTGCCATAAAAAAGCGGTTTAAGGTTTACGGAATTACAGCGGTTAGATGCTTGGTTGGATAAAAATACAACACCCTGTCTACATTTAGAAAAAAATTGCACGATTTTTGATGTTAAAAAAATGGTAACGCATTTTCTTCACATAATCAGCCACAGTAGCGGATTACAGAGGAGTGTGCGAGTGAGGTGCTGATGTAGGTCTGAAAATAAGGGGCCGAAACAGGCCGGAGGATTAAAAACTATTTTCCTTTTCTGATTTTATCGAGCAGGGTATTTAGCATTTGAGCTTCTTCGGGAGTGAGGTTGCCAATCAGGGCATCCATTTCATGGGCGTATCGGTCCAACGATTCCAGCAAAGACAACCCTTCCGGGGTGATGGACACATCCACCAGTCGCTTATCGTTGGTGCAGGTTTCTTTTTTTACGAGTTTTTTTAGTACGAGGCGGTCTACAATGCGGCTGGTATCACTGGCCTTATCCAACATTCTCTGCCTGATTTGTAAGGTGGAAATAGGTTTACCGGCACCCCGCAAAATGCGCAGGATGTTAAACTGCTGTTCGGTGATTTTTTCACGTTTCAAAATACTCCTCAACCTTTCGTTCAGCCAGTTGAAGGTAAAAATGATGTTGATGAGTCCTTTCTGATAAGGATTTCTGAACTGTTGTTGCTTAATATCTTCTTCAATGCCCATATTCGTGCTGCAAAGGTGGGAAACATCTGTCATAAATCCTCTGTTTCAGAGAATTCATTCACATAAATTTTAATTAAAATAAACAGGTAGCTGATGAGTAACGGACCAAATATCAACCCGATAAACCCAAACAGGCCCAACCCTACAATTACACCCATTACTGTTACCAGCGGGTGTACATTGCCCATTTTTTTCATTAGTCCCAACCGGGTGATGTAATCCACATTGCCGGTAACAATGATGCTGTAGATGGTGAGTCCGATACCCGGCCCGGTATCTCCCACTGAAAACTGATAGATTACCAGCGGTACCCATACGGCCATCGTACCAATGATGGGGAAGTATGCCAGCACCCCGGTTACAAATCCCCATAAACCCCAGTCTTCAATTCCAAAAATCCAGTATCCCAGGGTGGCAAAGATTCCCTGCACCGCACAGATGATAGGGATGCCCAGGGCATTGGCCTTTACCATGATCTTGGTTTCTGAGGTGAGCTGGTCGATGTTGCTTTTCTTCAGCGGTACCATACGGGTGAGTTGTTTCTCCATCTCCAGCCCGTTCATCAGCATATAGTAATAAATAAAGAACATGAGCAACAGGTTGGAGAATACATTGGCCGTGCTGTTGAGCAACTGGGGTATCAGGCTGGTTACTTTCTCTGAAATATTCTGCACATTAGATTCAGATAACACCCGGAAGCCGGTCATACTATATACGCGGTCTGAAAAACCTTTCAAACTGATCATGATGGCATCCTGGTTTTTAAGTAGCTCATTGATTTTGGGAGATACCAGCTGCACACTCATGTAAATGGGTATCGCCACAATAATCAGGAAACCGAAGATGTACAAAAATGCAGTGAGTGATTTGTTCCACTTGTGTTTCATGGTATGCTGAAAATACATCCCACGCGTAAGAATGTACAGCGTAACCGCACCCAACATGCCGGTGAGCAGGGAACGAAGCGTTCCAAACAACACGAGTAGTATGAGGATAATCAAACTGAGTAAGATTACCTGGCGCAAGCGGTTGTTGAATGTGAGGTTATCCATAGAGGTGAAGTTATTTCCAAACGGAGAGGCCTTCGCTGCAGTTGGCGCAAATATCTATCTGCTTACGGCTACGCATCAACGATTTTCGGAATTGTCGGTAGTTTTCATTCTTCCATATCTCCCGGAACGATTCGTTTTGAAGATTCCCCAGTTGATGTGTGGCGTCTTTATCGAAACAGCAAGGCACTACCCGTCCGTCAAATGTAATCACATTTGCGTGCCAAAGTTTCCAGCAACGGTTCGATAATTTGTTTTTGGGGATATTTTTTCCTTCAGCTGTTTGGTGGTATCTGCTGTAGGCGCGGTTTTCGGGTATGAGTTGATGCGGATCGTTCTCGTAATCGTACACCTGAGCTGTTTTAAATCGCACCTGATCCACTCCAATGCGTGCGCCCAGTTCCTGCACTGCTTTCATCTGATGTTCGTTGGGTTTCACCACCAGAAACTGAAAGATTACAAAGGGTTTACTCGATTTCAGCTCTTTTTTCCATTTCACAATGCGCTCGGCTCCGGCAATTACTTTTTCCAGGTTTCCTCCCACCCGATACTGTTCATACACTTCCTGTGTAGTGCCGTCAATGGATATAATCAGCCGGTCTAACCCGCTCTCTACCGTTTTTTTGGCGTTTTCATCGTTTAGATAATGCGCATTGGTAGAGGTGGCGGTATAGATTTTTTTGGAGGAGGCGTATTGAACCATATTCAAGAAATGTGGGTTCAGATAGGGCTCTCCCTGAAAGTAAAAAATCAGATAAAAAATATCGCGATGGATTTCGTTGATGGTTTTCTCAAAAAACGACGGCTGTAACATACCGGTGGGGCGTGTAAAGCTGCGCATGCCGCTCGGGCATTCCGGACACCTCAAATTGCAACTGGTGGTGGGTTCAAAGGATATCGAAAAAGGCAATCCCCATTGTATGGGCTTACCGGTTAAGCGGCTGATGTAAAAGCTGCTGTATACTTTAATGCCATTCCATATTCGGCGCAGGGTGAGCTTGCGCAATAAATTCAGACTATCTCCTGCATGAAACTGGGGCATGCCACAAAGATACTTCTTCCGGATGGGTTTACAGGGTTTGCGCCGTGGGGTTGATAACGGGCAGGAGTAGTTGCTTTACTTCACGGTCTTCAAACCGGAGGTCGTTTTTGAGGAAGGCCTCATAGTTGTGGAACAATACATTCAGGGTGATGAAATTCAACACGTATGCACGGGTTTCTGCCGGCACATAAGGCTCAATGTCCCAGTAACCGGGTTGTTCCATCTTTGTTTTTTTCATCGCGGCCCACACGTTCCCTACGCCCCAGTTGTAGCTGGCGGCAATCAGTAACCAGTCGTTGTTTAAATTCCTGCTGCGGTCGCGCAGGTATTGGGCGGCTGCGTAGGTTGATTTGGTGAAATGGGTACGGTCGTCGGTGGGCTGTACTGTTTTTCCTTTGGAGTTAACCGTGGGTTTGAGGGTGGCTGTCGGTTTTTTTCCGGGGAGCTGCTTCTCAATAATTTTTAATCCATACTCCCGGGCGGGCTGGTCCATAAATTGCCAGAAGCCCACCGCACCGGCTTTGGATACGGCTTGTGCATTGAACGCGCTTTCCAGTGCCATCAATACCCTGAACTCTGAGGGCACCCCGTACTTTTTAAATATGCTGCTCACCTTTGAAAAATAACGACGGCCTTTATGATGCATACGAATAACATAATCACGCCGGTTTTTGGCAAACTGGAGGATGTAGGTTTTCATTCTTTCTTCCTGTCCGGAAAAAATACTCGGAAATACCACATTCGCTTTGTATATTTCTGTGCAGATAGGGGTTTCAGCATGGGCTACCTGAATCCGTCCGGTGTCTGATACCGTAGATGCGCGGGCAGTAAACAATACCGCTAGGCACAGGAAGAGGGAAAGGCATTTTTTCAACGAATCAGACATTGGATTTTTTGCAATCAGGGAGCAAATCTAACGTACTTTTTAAAAAAATATTGTCCATTTTTACCAATAATCTCATGTGTTTATGCGAATACTTTTATACTGTGTAGGAGCATTTTTTCTTATTATAAATAATGCATATGCGCAACCTGCCGTATGTAAGCATTTTACAGACGCATCCACGTTGGAAAGCCTGCGTTCCGGCAATGTATTGCTGCAAAACCGCACCCGCGCCACGGAGCAGATGGATGTACATTTTTATGATTGTTTTTGGGAAATGACACCTGCCGTACGCCGCATTCAGGGCAATGTGGGCGTACATTTTACAGCGTTGGATAACTTGTCATTGCTGGTGCTGGACCTGTCGGAAGCGTTAACGGTAGACAGTGTAAAGAACGGCAACATCCAACTGGCGTTTACGCATACCCGTGATGCCGTTGAAATTTCAATGAACCGTACGGTAATGGCCGGTGAAAGAGATTCTGTTCATATTTACTATCGAGGGGTGCCGCCCAACAATGGTTTTGGTTCCTTTGCCCAGCGTTTTCACTCAGGCGTTCCCGTGATGTGGTCGTTGAGTGAGCCGTATGGTTCCATGGACTGGTGGCCTTGTAAGAACGGACTGAATGATAAGGCCGACAGCATCCGGGTGTCTATTCTTCATCCGTCGCAATACCGGGCTGCCAGTAACGGGATGTTACAGTTTGAAACGCCCGTGGGTACCGACCAAACCCTCACGCAATGGAAACACCGTTATCCGATTGCTACTTACCTGGTTTGCTTTGCCATCACCAACTATACCGTGTTACAACATTCCGCCACCCTAACGAATGGAGTGCTGCCGATGTATTCTTATTGCTACCCTGAACATGTTAACTTTTTCATCGCAGAAATACAGGAGGTGCTGGATCAGTTGGTGTATTACGATCGCTGGTTTGGACCCTATCCGTTTATGAATGAGCGCTATGGGCATGTACAGTTCAGCTGGAGCGGAGGGATGGAACATCAGACCATGTCATTTATCGGCACGCTGGATGAAACCCTGGTAGCGCACGAGCTGGTGCATCAGTGGTTTGGCAACAAGGTTACCTGCGGTTCATGGGAAGACATCTGGCTGAATGAAGGTTTTGCTACTCACTTTTCTATTTACTGGATGGAAGAAAAGTACCCACTAACGAGGTTGCCTACACGAAGAGCGCTGATTGATAATATTACTATGGAACCCGGAGGTTCGGTAAAGGTGGATGATACCACCAGTGTTTCAAGAATTTTCTCAGCGCGGTTATCTTATTACAAAGGCGCCTACCTGGTGTACATGTTGCGCTTTATGCTGGGAGAAGAAGCGTTTTTCACCGGACTGCGCAACTACCTGAATGATCCGGCGCTGGCCTATGGTTTCGCCCGTACCCCGCAACTGGTGCAACATCTTGAACGGGCGAGTGGTAAAAACCTGACCACCTTTTTCAGGCAGTGGTTCGAGGGAGAAGGGTATCCCACCTACCGGTTGCAATGGAGTAAGTATGGTTTAACCGGTGCGCGTTTTCAATTGCATCAAACCGCATCGCATCCCTCCGTTTCATTTTACGAAATGCCGGTGCCCATTCAGTTTGTCAGTGGCAACCTCAGGAAAACGGTGGTGGTAGACCATCGTTTCAGCGGACAAACCTTCATTGAGCAAATCGGGTTTACGCCGGATTCTGCTTTCATTGATCCGGAGCTGTGGTTGCTGTCGGATGATAATGTGGTGGAGGAAGTGGCTTATATAGTGAGCGGACCTCCTACCGTTCAGGTGTATCCCAATCCGGTAACCGGTCCTGTACAGGTAGTGCTGCAAAACTTTCAGGGAAACCAGGTGCGGGTATCGCTGTTCAATAATCTCGGCCAGCGATTGATGCAACGCTCCGTTAGTTTGTTGAATGGCGCGGCCTTCTGGCAACCCAACCTGAACGATTTACCCCGCGGCGTGTATTATCTGGAAGTGTTTAATGCTTCAGAAAGACAGGTACATAAAATCATTAAATAGTGGCGCGTAAGAAGAGGCGATCGGGGCCGATAATATTTACTACGTTAGTGATGTTGTCATTGATTGCGGTGGCGTTTTATTATGCACGACAGGATTTGTTATCTACGAGTGTGCATTACCGTGAGTTTGGAATTGCAATCCCCAAGCGATATCATATTCACGGCATTGATGTGAGCCGTTACCAGCATAAAATACAATGGGAGGATGTGCGGGCGATGGAAGTAGAAGGCATCCGGCTGGGTTTTGCCTTTATAAAAGCTACAGAAGGACGGCGTATAAAAGACCATCATTTTAACCGCAACTGGAGAGCCGCCGCGGCCAGTGGTATGGTACGCGGCGCGTATCATTATTTTCATCCCGCCGTTGATCCGGCAGCCCAGGCTGCCCACTTCATTCAACAGGTAAAACTGAAAAAAGGAGATTTACCCCCGGTGCTGGATGTGGAAGAAACCAACGGAGTATCCAAAGGGGAATTGATTGCGGCGATGAAAGTTTGGCTCGATGCCGCAGAGCAGGCGTATGGTGTAAAGCCAATCATTTATACCGGTCCACACTTTTATGAAACCTGGCTGGAAGGGCATTTCGATGACTATCCGTTATGGATAGCACATTACGATACCCATCGCCCGCGCATTGGGCGGCAATGGCATTTCTGGCAGCACAGCGAATCAGGTAGTGTAGATGGCATTCGGGGAAAGGTGGATTTTAATGTGTTCAATGGCGACAGTGCAGCTTTCAAGCGGTTGTTGATTCGTTGATCAGCAGGGGGTATGGATGTGTATTATTCAGTATTCCTTATCTGTTATAACTTTACTTCATGTCTGATATTCAGAACACGCGAATGTTTTTAATACGCATTGCACAGTCTATTGGTATGGGCCTGCTGTGGATGATATTTCAGATGGGCTGGGGTATGTACTTTGAATGGGCTTATATCGGATCCGTACCGGCATGGATGAACGGAGTGTTTTATGTTCAGTTTGTGATCACCGCCTGGTGGGTGGTTCGCTACATCCGCAATAAATGGAAATAAGTTAGCTGCTGTGGTCGGAAATAATCAGCCACCGGCCATTGATTTTTTTGAATACCAGGGTGAAGTGTCCGCTCAAATCTCCTGCAGTGCGTTTCAACATCCATTTTCCCGTTACATAACGGTAATGCTTACCTGTTTTTTGTATGTGTATGATGGTGAACTGCAGTTTGCTCATGGCCGCTGCATCCGGATAGCTTTTTTGATAACGGCTCAGGGTGTTGTTCCAGCCATAGGTAATGCCGCTTTTTCCAATGAAAGCGAGGGAATCGTTTTTCCAGTAAGGTTCCATGAAGGCTTCCAGGTTGCCGCTGTTCCAGGCCATCACCTGTTCATCCATGATGGAACGAATTGCCGTCTCCGCATTTTGTGAGCGGGTGGTAAAAGTTGTAGCAGCAAACAACAAGATCAGCAGGAAATATTTCATCCTTAAAGTTAATGCTTATGGTGCTCAGATGTGCAAACACTTTTATGGCAAAGGCGGTAATTCATCCAGTGCGCCGCAATAATAAACGGTACGGCCAGGATTAAAAAGAGTGTTTGCTGATCGTGCAGTAATTGTTTGGTGATGAGCAACAATGCCCCGGTAGCAAAGAGGATAAATGGCAATAGTTTCCGGTGGTGTTTAATAAACCCGTGATACAGAGAGTACACTCCAATGCCAATGGCGAGGAAAATCATACCCCACTCAAAATACGGGTCGTGTATTAAATCTATTCCCAGTATAGGTAAACTGGTTAAAATCAACGGGAGTACCGCACAATGTATGGCACACAGCAACGAGGCCGCTACGCCTACACCGTCCCAGTTCACTTTTAATTTCATCGTGCGCAAAGATAATCTTAAATTTGCAATAATGTTGCAAAATAATGAGGCAGATTTTTACTGCCCGTTGGGATGCAGTACCTTTGTGCGAATTGTATATACTCATGAATAAGCTTACTTTTTACCTGATATTTTTTACCGTGTTGGTGGCCGGTTTTCTTTTTTTCGCCTTGCGCGGATATGATTTTTCCAGATCGAAGCTGGCTGTTATCAACTCCGAAATACCGGAGTTCAGTTTTGTAAATCAAAATAACAAGCCCATTACCAAAAAGCAGGTGGAAGGCAAAGTGTATGTAGCCGAGTATTTTTTTACTACGTGCAAGGGTATTTGTCCGAAAATGAATGCCAATATGCGCAGGGTGTACGACACATATAAAAATGAAGAGCAATTCCTGATTGTATCGCATACCTGTATGCCTGAAACCGACAGTATTCCGTTGCTGAAGGCATATGAAAAACAAATGATCCAGGGCAAGTTGTTGCGCAAGGATGACGGCTCCTACACCTTCGGTGAGTTGATGCCGCAAACCCCCGACACTAATAAAAACTGGCACTTTGTAACCGGCGAAAAGGAGCAACTGTATTTTCTGGCCAGGAAAGGATATATGATTGACAACGGCAAGCCTGATACCACACAACACATCGATGATCAGTTCATTCACACTCAGTTTTTTGCACTGGTGGATAAAATGGGACGCGTGCGGGGTATATACGACGGACTCATCAGTGATGAAGTGGATAAGATGATGCTCG
>ENA-UOUJ01000326-UOUJ01000326.1-activated-sludge-metagenome-genome-assembly--contig:-NODE-326-length-35831-cov-9.121310_pt1 | contig 35831 bp, 32 predicted proteins | sample MGYA00249839_ERZ747224 | MGnify/ENA primary metagenome ERZ747224 (study PRJEB28782, sample SAMN03220277) | activated sludge metagenome | biome: wastewater; feature: sewage sludge; material... | reverse complement strand
AGGCCCGGCACGATCACCAGCGCGTAGCGGAACAGTTGGTTGAACCACGTCCTGACCTTCTCGGCGATGGAGAGCGCACTGCGCTTCTCGATCTTGGCAATCACCTCCAGAAGATCAGGGCGCTTGATCTCATAGATCGACCGCTTCCCCAAGGTCGGGAGTACGTCCCTGTCGAAGATGCGCGGAAGCATCGCGAGGGTCGTCTGCCGGCCTTCCTTGAGGCTCAGCCCGCGATGCTCGAGCCACCCGCGGTACACCACCTCGAAGTTGTTTTCGTCGGCGAGCCGCACAGCGGTCCGCTTCTGCTTGCGGTGATCACGTGGATTGATGCCCTTGGCGATCAGGGCGCGCGCTTCGTCGCGCAGGCTGCGCGCCTCGCGAAGCGTCACCTCCGGGTAGGTTCCGAGCGAGATCCGCTTCTGCTTGCCCGCCCAGTAGTAGCGGAAGTGCCAAGTCCTACCCCCCGCAGCCGTCACGGCTAGTGAGAGGCCATCCAAGTCAGGGAGGGTGTAGGCCTTGCCGGTTGCCTTGGCCTGTCGAACGACCAGGTCTGAGAGTGCCATGCTCTTGCTCCTGAACATGAGTCAGGAACCAGATGCTGGTCACATCGACCTCGCCCCTCGATCAACAATCCGGAAACCGCCGTGCGCTCAAAAATGGACTTGTTTGTGGACTTAAAAGTCCCGGCTGTCGGCGGATCGCGGTGGAACACAGCAGAACGTAAAGGAGAGAAAAGTCGTTGTGCGCCAACTACTTGCAGATTCTCCTGGACTTCTGCGGAACTCCGCAGATTGATGCGGTGGAGCGGGTGAAGGGAATCGAACCCTCGTCATGAGCTTGGGAAGCTCAGGTAATAGCCATTATACGACACCCGCATTTCGCGGCCGGCCTGCGGTCGGCGCGAACGAGGCTGGATTGTACTGCCATGGCCGGTGCGCTTCAACCGCAGCTGCAGTCTCTGCGGCTGCAGTCTCAGGCCGTGAGCCGCTCCACCGCCTCGCGGATGCGCGCCGGTTCGTCCATCTTGAGGATGCGCTGCACCTTGGGGGCGAGCTCGCCGAGGTCGGCGCGCAGGATCTGCTGCTTGATCTCGAGGATGCTGCCCGGGTGCATGGAGAAGTTGCGCAGGCCCATGCCGAGCAGCAGCTCGGTGTACAGCGGGTCGCCCGCCATCTCGCCGCACACCGACACCGGCAGGCCGAAGCGGGCGCCGCTGGAGATGGTGCCGGCGATGAGCTTGAGCACCGCGGGGTGGAGCGGGTCGTAGAGGTGCGCGACGGCTTCGTCCGAGCGGTCGATCGCCAGGGTGTACTGGATGAGGTCGTTGGTGCCGATGGACAGGAAGGCCAGTCGGCGGATGAACATGCCGAGCGAGAGTGCGGCGGCAGGGACCTCGATCATGCCGCCGATGCGGATGCCCTCGTCGAACTTGACCTTCTCGGCGCGCAGCTCGGCCTTGGCCTTCTCGACCAGGGCGAGGCACTGGTCGACCTCCTGGGCGTGGGCGAGCATGGGCACCATGATCTGCAGGCGGCCGTGCGCCGAGGCGCGCAGCAGCGCGCGCAGCTGGGTCTTGAACATCTTGGGTTCGGCCAGCGAGTAGCGCACCGCGCGCAGGCCGAGCGCGGGGTTGGGCTCCTCGCGCGCCTGCGCGCCGTTGAGCGCCTTGTCGGCGCCGACATCGAAAGTGCGGATGGTGACCGGCTTGCCGGGCAGGGCCTTGACCACGGCGCGGTAGGCCTCGTACTGCTCTTCCTCGTCGGGCAGGGTGTCGCGGCCGATGAAGAGGAACTCGGTGCGGTACAGGCCGATGCCGTCGGCGTTGGCGGTCTTGACCGCGGGCAGGTCCTTGGGGCCCTCGATGTTGGCGAGCAGGTTGACCTCCTCGCCGTCGAGCGTGGCGGCGCGGGTGTCGCGCAGGCGGTTGAGCTTGGAGCGCTCGATCTCGAGTTCGCTGCGGCGCAGGCGGTATTCCTCGACGATCTCCTCGTCGGGGGCGACGATGATCACGCCGCGGGTACCGTCGACGATGATGAGCTCGTCGTCCTCGAGCAGGTCGCGCACATGGTGAAGGCCGACCACCGCGGGGATCTTGAGGCTGCGTGCGACGATCGCGGTGTGGCTGGTGGGCCCGCCGACGTCGGTGACGAAGCCGGCGATGTTGTGGTCGCGGAAGCCGATCGTGTCGGCGGGCGAGAGGTCGTGCGCGACGACGATGCTGCCCAGCCCGTCGCGACGGCGCGGCGGCAGGTGGCCGGGGTGGCCGAGCAGCACCTTGACCAGGCGCTCGACGACCTGGACCACGTCGGCCTGGCGTTCGCGCAGGTAGGGGTCCTCGATCTGGCGGAACTGCTCGACCAGGTGCTCCATCTGCTGCACCAGCGCCCACTCGGCGTTGCAGCGGCGCTCGGTGACGAGCTGGCGGGCGGCGTCGACCAGCATGGGGTCGGCGAGCATCATCAGCTGCAGGTCGACGAATGCGCCGACCTCGCTGTGCGCCTGGCCGGAGGTGGTGATCGCCTTGAGGCCGATCAGTTCGCCCTGGACGGTGGCGAGCGCCTCGTCGAGGCGGGCGAGCTCCTCGTCGAGATAGCGCGGCGCGACGTGGTAGTGGTTGACCTCGAGCAGCGCGTGCGAGACGAGGTGGACATGGCCGATCGCGATGCCCTGCGAGACCGCCAGGCCGTGCAGCGTGAATGGCATCTCATTCCCCCTCGCCGAAGCGGTCGGCGACCAGCTCCTGGATGGCCAGCAGCGCCTCGTCGGCGCCTTCGCCCTGGGTGTCGATGGTGATCGTGCTGCCGCGCGCGGCCGCCAGCATCATCACCCCCATGATGCTCTTGGCGTTCACCCGGCGGCCGTTGCGCTCGAGCCAGACCTCGCACGGGAAGCTGCTGGCGAGCTGGGTGAGCTTGGCCGAGGCGCGCGCGTGCAGGCCGAGCTTGTTGATGATGGGGGCGTCTCCTCGCGGCATCTTCGCGGTTCTCCGTGGTGCGTTCGTTCGTGTCGTTGTGTGGCGGCGGCGATCAGCCCGGCTGCACGTGTATCACGCCGTCGCCCGCGCCGCCGACCGCGCGCCGGATCAGGGTGTCGAGGTCGCCGTCGCGGTGGGTGAGCAGGCGCAGCAGCATCGGCAGGTTGACCCCGGCGACGAGCTCGATGCGCCCCGGCTCGATCAGCCGCGTGGCCACGTTGCAGGGGGTGGCGCCGTAGAGGTCGGCGAGCAGCAGTACGCCCTCGCCGTCGTCGACCGTGGCGATCATCCGGCGGGCGAGCGGCAGGGCGTCGGCGGGATCCTCGCCTGCCGACAGGCCGAGCTGGCCGAGCAGCGGCGGGCGCTTGTCGAGGACGTGGCAGACGCACTGGATCAGCGCTTCGCCGAGGGTGCCGTGGGTGACGAGAAAGAGGCCGATCATGGGGTTCTCCGCAGCCTTCGATTCTAGCCGAGTCGCCGCCCGCCGTGCCGCTGCGGGCGGGTCGGGTGCGCGGACGAGGCGAGGTGCAATCCCATTCGTCCTTATATGTTTGCGCAAAACATATGTCGAGAAATGATAGACTCCGCCCCTCGTCGCCGCGGCGAAGGCTCGGCCGTGCGCGTGAATTCCACGAATTTCCATAATGACAAGGAGCTGCAATGACGGATGGCAGCGATCCGATGGCCCCCTCGGGGGCGGTCAATCCGATCGACACCGACTACAAGGTCGGCCAGGACAACATCATCGTAAACGTGGGGCCCTTCGGCCTCGACATCCACAACCGCGTGTTCGCGATCTCCGGTCTGCTGGTGGTCGCCTTCGTGGTGCTGACGCTGGCCTTCCAGAACCAGGTCGAGCCGATGTTCACCGCCATGCGCGGCTGGCTGACCTCGAACCTCGACTGGTTCTTCATCAGCGCCGGCAACATCTTTGTGCTGGTGTGCCTCGGCCTGGCGATCTCGCCGCTGGGCAAGGTGCGCCTCGGCGGCACCGAGGCCACGCCCGACTACACCTACCTGGGCTGGTTCTCGATGCTGTTCGCTGCCGGCATGGGCATCGGGCTGATGTTCTTCGGCGTGTCCGAGCCGCTGTCGCACTTTGGCAGCGCCTTCGGCGGCACGGCGATGGAGAACGGCGTGCGCACCGACTGGGCGCCGCTCGGCGCCGCGGCGGGGGACGCCGAGGCGGCGACCCGGCTCGGCATGGCTGCGACGATCTACCACTGGGCGCTGCATCCGTGGGCGATCTACGCCATCCTGGCGCTCGGCCTGGCGCTGTTCTCGTTCAACAAGGGCCTGCCGCTGACGGTGCGCTCGGTGTTCTACCCGCTGCTGGGGGAGCGCATCTGGGGCTGGCCCGGTCATGTCATCGACATCCTCGCCGTGCTGGCCACGCTGTTCGGCCTCGCCACCTCACTCGGCTACGGCGCGGCGCAGGCGAGCTCCGGCCTCAACTTCCTCTTCGACGTGCCGCTCGGCAACACCACGCAGATCGTGCTGGTGATCGGCATCACCGCGATCGCGCTGTTCTCGGTGGTGGCCGGCCTTGACGCCGGTGTCAAGCGCCTGTCCGAGATCAACATGATCCTGGCCGTGCTGCTGCTGCTGTTCGTGGTCGCGGTCGGGCCGACGCTCGACATCCTTTCCGGCTTCTTCGGCAACCTCGGCGCCTACTTCCAGCACCTGCCGGAGCTGTCCAACCCGGTCGGGCGCGACGACGCCAACTTCTCGCAGGGCTGGACCGCCTTCTACTGGGCGTGGTGGATCTCGTGGTCGCCCTTCGTCGGCATGTTCATCGCGCGCGTGTCGCGCGGCCGCACGGTGCGCGAGTTCATCGTCTCGGTGCTGATCGTGCCCTCGCTGGCCTGCGTGCTGTGGATGACGGTGTTCGGCGAGACGGCGATCATCCAGTTCGTGCGCGACGGCTACGAGGCCGCCACCAAGGCTGAGCTGCCGCTGCAGCTGTTCGCCATGCTCGATGCGCTGCCGCTGGCGCAGATCACGTCCTTCCTCGCCATCATCCTGGTGGTGGTGTTCTTCGTGACCTCGTCCGACTCGGGTTCGCTGGTCATCGACGTCATCGCCGCCGGCGGCAAGGTCGATGCGCCGACGCCGCAGCGCGTGTTCTGGTGCGTGTTCGAGGGCTTGGTCGCGATCGCCCTCATCCTCGGCGGTGGCCTGGTGGCGCTGCAGGCGATGGCGGTGTCGACCGGCCTGCCCTTCACCATCGTGCTGTTGATGTCGACGGTGGCGGTGATCAAGGGCCTGGCCTCGGAGCCGCGCGCGCGCTGACGCCGTGGCGCCGATCGCCGGCGTCGCGCTGGCTTCAGGCAAACTTCGCGGGCAAGCCCGCTCCCATGGCGACGCTGCGGTGGGTGCGGGCCTGCCCGCGAATCGCTTTTGAATGACGGAACCCGCCATGCAAGTCGAACAACTCGAGATCCTCGATTTCCTCCGTGCCCATCGGCCCTTCGACGAGCTGCCGGAAGAGGTGCTGCAGCGCACGGCCGCGACGATCGACGTGCGCTACTACAAGGCCGGCGAGCGCATCGTCGAGTTCGGCGAGGTGGCCGAGTACTGGCACCTGGTGCGCAGCGGGGCGGTGGAGGTGTTCCGGCGCAACGGCACGCTCTACAACCGCCTTACCGAGGGCGGCTATTTCGGCGAGTTCGGCCTGCTGCGCAGCGGGCGGGTGCGCTTCCCGGTGGTGGCGCTGGAGGATTCGCTGATCTATCTGATTCCGCGCGAGGTCTTCGCCGAGCTCTTCGACCAGTACGAGAGCTTTGCCGACTACGTCGAGGTCGAGGACAGGACCCGCCTGCGCCAGGCCATGTCGCGCAAGGAAGACGCCAACGACCTGCTGTCGGCCACGGTCGATACGCTGGTGGGCCGCGCCGCGGTGACGCTCGACAGCACGGCGACGGCGCGCGAGGTGGCGCAGCGCATGAGCGAGGAGGGCGTCTCCTCGCTGTTGATCGTGGACGACCACCCCGACGTGCCCGGCCTGCCCCAGCTCTCGGGCATCATCACCGACCGCGACCTGCGCACCCGGCTGGTGGCGCCCGGCCTGGCCTACGACACGCCGGCCACCGAGATCATGTCCTCCGGCGTGGTGTCGGTGAACCACAACCAGCTCGTGTTCGAGGCCATGCTGGTGATGCTGCGCCACAACGTGCACCACCTGCCGGTGCTCGACAACCTGCGCCCGGTCGGGGTGGTGGCCTTGTCCGACATCATCCGCTACGAGTCGCGCAACAGCCTGTTCCTGGTCGGCAGCATCTTCCGCCAGCAGTCGCAGGACGAGCTCGCCACCCTGGTGCCCGAGGTGCGCGCCTGCTTCGCGCGCATGGTGGCCGAGGACGCCAGCTCGCAGATGATCGGCAGCGCGATGGCGGCGATCGGGCGCAGCTTCAAGCAGCGTCTGCTCGAGCTCGCCGAAGCCGAGCTCGGCCCGCCGCCGGTGCCTTACTGCTTCCTCGCGCTCGGCTCGATGGCGCGCCAGGAGCAGCTGCTCGTCACCGACCAGGACAACGCGCTGGTGCTCGACAACCGCTTCGACCCCGCGCAGCACGACGCCTATTTCAAGGCGCTCGCCACCTTCGTCAGCGACGGCCTGGCGCGCTGCGGCTACAGCTACTGCACCGGCGGCGTGATGGCGACCAACGGCAAGTGGCGGCAACCGCTCGCGGCGTGGGAGCGTACCTTCACCGACTGGATCGAACGCCCCACGCCCGAGTCCCTCCTCCACGCCGGCATCTTCTTCGACCTCGACGGCGTGTGGGGCAAGACCGCGTGGGCGAACCGCCTGCGCGAACTCATCGCGCGCAAGGCCCGCGGCAACTCGCGCTTCCTTGCCTGCATGGCGCGCAACGCGCTGCAGCGCACGCCGCCGCTGGGCTTCTTCAAGGACTTCGTGGTCGAGTCCGACGGCCGCCACACCGGCGCGATCAACATCAAGCGCCGCGGCACCGCGCCGCTCGCCGATCTCATCCGCGTGCATGCGCTGGCGATCGGTTCGGAGTCGCTGAATTCCTTCGAGCGCCTCAAGGACATCATCGACGCCGCCATCCTGCCGCTCGGGCGGGGCCAGGACCTGTTCGACGCGCTCGAGTTCATCTCGATGGTGCGCGCCCGCCACCAGGCCGAGTCGCTCGCCGCCGGCGAGGAGCCGGACAACAGCATCGTCCCCGAGAAGCTGTCCGAGTTCGAGCGCAAGAGCCTGCGCGACGCCTTCCTGATCCTGGGCAACGCGCAGAAATTCCTCAAGTACCGCTACCAGCCCGGGCGGGCGAACTGAGGGGCGCGCGATGCTGCATCTGGGGGATATCAAGGGCGCCGGGAGTGGCGCGCGCAGCCGCAGGCCCGCGGCGGTCGCGGCGCCGGACTGGCCGGCCCGCTTCGCGGCGCTCGCCGATGCCGCGCACGATCCGCGCCTGCGCGCCTTCTACGCCGCCGGCGCGGTGGCGGGCGACACGCCGCTGGCCGAGGTGCCGATGGTGGCGATCGACGTCGAGACTACCGGGCTCGATCCGGCGCGCGACGAGATCGTGAGCATCGGCCTGCTGCCGATGACGCTCGAGCGCATCGCCTCCAGCGCCTCGCGCTACTGGGTGGTGCGTCCGCGCATCGAGCTCAACGCCGAATCGGTGGTCATCCACGCCATCACCCACGCGCAGATCGAGGCCGCGCCGGATTTCGGTGCGGTCATCGACGACTTGCTCGCAGCGCTGGCGGGCCGGGTGGTGGTGGTGCACTGCCGCGACATCGAGCGCAGCTTCCTCGACCGCGCGCTCGCGGCGCGCATCGGCGAGGGCATCGAGTTCCCGGTCATCGACACCATGGATCTCGAGGCGCGCATCCACCGCGCCGCCCGGCCTGGCTTCTTCGCCCGCCTGTTCGGCAAGAGGCCGGCGCCGGTGTCGATCCGCCTCGCCGATAGCCGCACGCGCTACCACCTGCCGCGCTATCGCGCCCACCACGCGCTCACCGACGCGCTCGCCACCGCCGAGCTGCTGCAGGCGCAGGTGGCGCACCGGTTTGCGCCCGACACGCCCCTGCGCGAGTTGTGGTCCTGAACCGACTTCCGTGGGAGCGGCCTTGGCCGTGAAAGTGGCGGTTGATCTTGCGACATTCGCGGGCAAGCCCGCTCCCACAGACAGTTGCTCCCGCGGATCGCTTCGGATCAGTCCAGCCCTTGCGAGGACAGATACTCTTCGTACGTCCCGCGGTAATCCACGATCTGGTGATCCAGCTTGATCTCGATGATGCGCGTGGCCAGCGAGCTCACGAACTCGCGGTCGTGCGAGACGAACACCAGCGTGCCGTTGAACTTGTCCAGCCCGGTGTTGAGCGACTCGATCGATTCCATGTCGAGGTGGTTGGTCGGCTCGTCCATCAGCAGCACGTTGGGGCGCGACAGCATCAGCTTGCCGAACAGCATGCGGCCCTGCTCGCCGCCGGAGATCACCTTCACCGACTTCCTCACCTCGTCGCCCGAGAACAGCAGGCGGCCGAGCGTGCCGCGCAGCAGGGTCTCGTTGTCCTCGCCGGTGGCGGCGGCGGTGATGCGGGAGTAGGGCGCGATCCAGTCGGTGAGGCTGACGTCCTCGGCGAAGTCGCTCGAGTGGTCCTGCGCGTAGTAGCCCGGCTTGGCCTTCTCCGCCCACTTGATGGCGCCCTTCTGCGGCTGCAGCTCGCCCACCAGCAGCTTGAGCAGCGTGGTCTTGCCGACGCCGTTCTCGCCGATGATGGCGACCTTCTCGCCGGCCTCGATGGCGATCGAGAAGCGGTGGATCAGCGGCTTGTCCATGCCCTCGTAGGCGAAGGAGATGTTGTCCACCTCGCAGGCCAGGCGGTGCAGCTTGTCCTTGTCGTCGTAGTCGAAGCGGATCCACGGGTACTGGCGCGAAGACGGCTTGACGTCCTCGGGCTTGAGCTTGTCGATCAGCTTGAGGCGGCTGGTGGCCTGCTTGGCCTTGGACTTGTTTGCCGAGAAGCGGCGCACGAAGGCCTGCAGCTCCTGGATCTTGTCCTTGGCGCGGGCGTTGGCCGACGACTGGCGCTCGCGCGCCATGGTCGACGCTTCCATGTAGTCGTCGTAGTTGCCCGGATAGATCGTGATCGTGCCGTAGTCCAGGTCGGCCATGTGGGTGCAGACCTGGTTCAGGAAGTGACGGTCGTGCGAGATGATGACCATCGTGCAGTCGCGGTTGTTGAGCACGTCCTCGAGCCAGCGGATGGTGTTGATGTCGAGGTTGTTGGTCGGCTCGTCGAGCAGCAGGATGTCGGGGTTGGCGAACAGCGCCTGGGTGAGCAGCACGCGCAGCTTCCAGCCCGGGGCGACCTCGCTCATCGGGCCGTTGTGCAGCTCGGTGGGGATGCCCACGCCGAGCAACAGCTCGCCGGCACGCGCTTCCGCCGTGTAGCCGTCGTATTCGCCGACCTTGCCCTCGAGCTCGGCGGCGTGCATGTAGTCGTCCTCGGTGGCGTCCGGGTTGGCGTAGATCGCGTCGCGCTCCTTGATCGCCGCCCACAGCTCCTCGTGGCCCATCATCACCACGTCGAGCACGCGCATGTCTTCATACGCGAACTGGTCCTGGCGCAGGTAGGCCATGCGCTCGTGCGGATCCTTGGAGATGTTGCCTGCGCTCGGGTCGAGGATGCCGCACAGGATCTTCATGAACGTCGACTTGCCGGCGCCGTTGGCACCGATCAGGCCGTAGCGGTTGCCGTCGCCGAACTTGACGGAGACGTTCTCGAACAGGGGCTTGGCCCCGAACTGCTGGGTGATGTTGGCTGCGACGAGCACGGAGAGATCCTGATTCGTAGATAAAACAAAGCCTTGCATTATAGCCTGGAAACGGCGGAGTGGCGCGGAGTGGGACTGCCGGGTCAGCGCGCGCGGTGCAGGGAGCTCGCGCCTCGTGCCGTGCGGGCCGGCTCCGGCCCGTCGGCCGCGTCGCAGCCCTCGTCACCCGTCGCAAGCCTGCGGGCGGGCTGCGTCGGCCGCGTTTGGCGGCATACTGCAGGCCCCGCATTCTTCGGCACCGTCGCTTCCCGATGCGTTTCCTCCATACCGCCGACTGGCATCTCGGCCGTGTCCATCACGGCGTCTCCCTGCTCGAGGACCAGGCCCACGTGCTGGCCGAGTTCGTTCGCATCGCCACCGACAGCCGACCCGACGCGATCCTGCTCGCCGGCGACGTCTATGACCGCTCGGTGCCGCCGGCCGAGGCGGTGCGCCTGCTCGACCTGGTGCTCGAGCAACTCGTGCTGGAGCTCGGGATCCCGGTGGTGATGATCGCCGGCAACCACGACGGCCCCGACCGCATCGCCTTCGGCTCCAGCTTGCTGCAGCGCGCCGGGCTGACCGTCCGCGGGCCGGTGGAGCCGGATGCCGGGCCGCTGGTGTTGCGTGACGAGCATGGAGCGGTCGCGATCCATGCGCTGCCGTACGCCGAGCCCGCGCAGGTGCGCCATGCCTGCGGCGACGACACGGTGGACAGCCACGCCGCAGCCCTGGCCGCCCAGCTCGCCGCGGCGCGTGCCAGGCAGCCGGCGGGCGCGCGCGCGGTGGTGGTCGCTCACGCCTTCGTGCTCGGCGGTGCGGAGAGCGAATCCGAGCGGCCGCTGGCGGTCGGGGGGAGCGGTGCGGTGGGGGCGGCCGCTTTCGAAGGGTTCGACTATGTCGCGCTCGGCCATCTGCACCGGCCGCAGGCGGTGGGTGCGGGCGCAGGGCCGGAGACCTGGCGCGACGCATGCATCCACTATTCGGGCTCGCTGCTCAAGTACTCGTTTTCCGAGGCCGACCATGCCAAATCGGTGAACCTCGTCGAGCTCGATGCCGCAGGACGGTGCGCGGTCGAGCGCATTCCGCTCGTGCCGCGCCGTGACCTGCGCATCGTCGAGGGCGAGCTCGATGCGCTCATCTCCGCCGCCGCCGCCGATCCGGGGCGCGACGATTACCTGCTCGCCCGCCTCACCGATCGCGGTGCGCTGCTCGACGCCATGGGGCGCTTGCGTGCCGCCTATCCCAACGCGCTCGCCATCGAACGCCCCGTGTTCGCCGGGGACGGCAGCGGGCGTGCGGCTCCCGACCATCGCCGGCTGCGCGTGCAGGATCTCTTCGCCGGCTTCCATCGCGACGTCACCGGCCTCGCCCTCGACGCGCCCGAGACGGCTGCGCTCGAGCGCGTCCTCGAGGGCCTGGAACGGGAGGCGCGCGCGCGATGAAACCGCTGCGACTCGTGATGCAGGCCTTCGGGCCCTTCGCAGGCCGCGAGGAGGTGGATTTCACCCGCCTCCCCGAGGGCGTGCTGTTCCTGATCGCCGGCCCCACCGGCGCGGGCAAGACCTCCATCCTCGACGGCCTCAGCTACGCGCTCTACGGCGATACCTCGGGTGGTGAGCGCAGTGCGCGCGAGATGCGCAGCCACCACGCCGACGCGGCGCTGGAGACCGAGGTCGAGTTCGACTTCGCGCTCGGCGCGCGTCGCTACCGCGTGCGCCGCGTGCCCGAGCAGGAGCGCGCGGCGCGGCGCGGCGGCGGGTTGGCCAAGGTGCTCGCCAAGGCGGAACTGTCCCGCCTGGGTGACGACGGTCAGACCTGGATCCCGCTCGCGCACAAGACCACCGAGGTCACCACCCTGGTCGAGGAACTGCTCGGCTTCAAGGCCGAGCAGTTCCGCCAGGTCGTCGTGCTGCCCCAGGGCCAGTTCCGCCGCCTGCTCGCGGCGAGCTCGGCGGAACGCGAGAAGATCCTCGAGACCCTTTTTTCCACCGCCACCTACAAGCGTGTGCAGGACGCCCTCAAGATCGAGGCCGCGGGCTTGCGCGAGCGCGGCGAGAAGGCGGCGCTGCAGCGCCGCACCCTGCTCGACCAGGCCGGGGCCGAAGGCGTCGAGGAGCTCGCGGAGCGGCATGCGGGCCTGCAGGCCACGCTCGCCAGCCTGGCGGAGGAGGAAGGGCGGGCACGCGGCGAGGATGCCGCCGCGCGCCTCGCGCTGCAGGAAGGTCAGGGGATCGAGGCGAGGTTCGCCGAGGCCGCGGCTGCGGCTGCGGCGCTGCAGCCGCTCGAAGCGGGCAAGGTCGAGCTGGACGCGCAGCGAACCCGGCTTGCCCAGGCGCGCCGGGCGCTCCAGGTCCTCCCTGCCGAGAAGGCGCTCGCGAGTGCCCGCCGTGATGCCGCCGAGGCGGGCGCGCAGGCCGAGCAGGTCGGCCGGGAGGCCGTCGACGCCGCCCGTCAGCTCATCGCGGCGCAGGAGGCATTGCAGGCCGAGATCGAGTGCGCGCCCGTGCGCGAGGCCGCGCAACGCGAGCTGTTGCGCCTGGAAGCCCTGGCCGACGTCGTCGGCCGTGTGGCCCAGGCCGACGCCGAGGCTGCGCGCTGCGAAGCGGTGCGTGTCGCGCAGGAGCAGGCTTTCAGGACGGCCAGCGCACGCCATGAAAGCCTGCGCGTACGCCGCGACGAGATCGTGACCCGGATCGAGGCCTTGCAGGTGCCCGCCGCGCAGGCAGCGGGCCTTGCGCTGCAGGTGCAGCAGGCCGAGCAGCACGCCGAGGCTTGTGCAGCGATCGATCGGGCACGCCAGCAGCTCGCCGTCCGGAGCGCGGCGGAAGCCCGCGCCAGGCAGTGCTTCGACTCAGCCGCGGAGGCGTCCCGAGGCGCACGCGCTGCGTTCGAGGCGCTGGATGCGCGCTGGCGTCAGGCCCAGGCCGCGATCCTCGCCCGCCACCTGCATGCGGGCGAGGCGTGCCCGGTGTGCGGTGGCGTAGAGCATCCCGCACCGGCGCGACACGACGGCGAGCTGCCCACCGAGCAGGCACTGCAGGACGCTGCGGAGCAGGCGCGTGTCGCAGAGCGTGTGCTCGACCAAGCGCGCCACGCGCTCAACGCTGCGGAGCTGGCGCGGGCCTCCGCGGCCGCGGAGGCCGATACCCGCGTGGCCGCGCTCGTGCCCACGACCCATGCCCTCGACGGGGCGGGGGAGATGGTCGCGCTCGCCGAGCTGCGACGCAGCCTGGAGCTCGCCCGCGTCGCGACGCGCGAGCTCGTGCCACTGCGCGCAGGCTTGGGCGAGGCCGAGGCGGCGCTTGCCACCGCTGCCACTGCCTGCGAGCAGGCGCGCGCGAGCGCGGCCGAAGCCGCAAGCGCCGCCCGCGCCGCGCTCGACGTGGCGGGGGAGCGCCGTGCCGGCTTGCCTGAAGCGCTGCGTACGCCGGCTGCCTTGCAGGCTGCGACCGCCGCGGCCATGGCCGCACGCGAGCGGGCCGAGCAAGCCCTGCAGCAGGCCCGGACTGCACACCAGGAGGCTGCCGGTGGCGAGGCCGCGCTGCGCGCCCGTCATGCCGCCCTGGTCGACTCTGCCCGGAGCGCGCTCGTACGTGCCGATGAGGCTGCCCGGCATTTCGGTGAGGCCTTGCATGCAGCCGGCTTCGTTGCCGTCGGGGCCGATCCCGCGCAGGGCCTTGCCACGGCGGACTCGGCCTGGCGAGCGGCTTTGCTGCCGGGCGGACGCATCGAGGCGCTGGAGGAGGCCCTGCGCGAGGCCGAGGACCGCCTCGCCGCCGCGCGCGAGCGCGCGCAACGCGCCAGCCGGGACCTTGCCGGCCTGGTCCGCCCCGAACTCGATGTGCTCGAGGCGCGCGCCGCTTCCGCGCGCGAACGGGTCGAGTCGGTGCTCGCACGCATCGGTGCCACCCGCGCCGCCGTGCGCGCACTCGACGATCTGTTCGCACGCCTGGAGACGATCGCGCGCGAATCGGGCGCGATCGAGGCCGAGTACCGTGTCCTCGGCCACCTCGCCGATGTCGCCAATGGCAACAACGGTCGCAATCTCACCTTCCAGCGCTACGTGCTCGCGGCCCTGCTCGACGATGTGCTGCGCGCAGCCTCGGAGCGCCTGGCCGCCATGAGCCGCGGCCGCTACCGGCTGCAGCGCCGCGAGGAACTCGCCGACGCTCGTCGCGCAGGCGGCCTCGATCTCGAGGTATTCGACGAGTACACCGGCCGCACGCGTCCGGCGAGCACCTTGTCCGGCGGCGAAGGCTTCATGGCTTCGCTGGCGCTGGCGCTCGGCCTGTCGGACGTGGTCCAGGGATACGCCGGCGGTGTCCAGCTCGACACCTTGTTCATCGACGAAGGCTTCGGCAGCCTCGACCCCGAGGCGCTCGACCTGGCGATGCGGGTGCTGATCGACCTCCGCCAGCGCGGGCGCAGTGTCGGCGTGATCTCGCACGTCGAGGAGATGAAGCGGCAGATCGATGTGACGATCGAGGTGACGCAAGGGGTGCGGGGAAGCCGGGTCATCGTCGCCGGGGGCGGCTGACCGGGCGGGTTGCGCAGACGCCCCGCCCGGCGCCCTCCTCGAGTGCTCATTCGAGGATGCGGGCGATGATCTGGTCGCGATCGTCGTCGCGAAGCTGCTTCGACCGCAATTTCTGGTCCGCTGCGGCGACCAGGGCTTTGAGCTTGTCCCGCTCCGCCGTCACGAGCGAGCGACAGGCTGCCCAAAGGGCGCTTGCCGCGTGGTAGCCGACGAAGGGCGGCTCCTCGACCAGGCGATCTGCCAGCCATGGGCCGTATGCGGGGTCGAAGCGGACCTTGAGCATCACCACGGCGGCGAGCCGGTCCCCCGCCTGCGGGCTGCTTGCGAAGCGCGAAAGCTGCGACTGGGCACCGAGCGCGACCACGGTCATGCGCGCGACGATCTCCGACATGCGCCGGGTGCGCTCGCCACCCGATGGCATGGTGGCACGGGTCTGCTCGTATTCGTGTGCGAGCTCGGACATCTTCTCCACCGCGGCGCGCGGATCGTCCGCAACCACGCGCTGGACCTCCGCGGCCGCCTGGAGCTGCGACGGCGATGGCAGGGAGGGCGTGCCGCCCGAGCTCGCGGCTTCCATCGGGGTGTGTTGCAGCACCTGCTCGATCGCCTTGCGCTTGGAGCCCATCATGTCCTCGTCGGAGCGGGCAAAGGCGCCTTGCAGGAAGAGTCGGGTGTAGATGTATCCACCGAAGAAGCCCTCGATGGCGAATCCCACTACGATCGCGGTTGCCAGCGAGACGTGGGTCGCCGTTGGAACCGCCGCCATCGCCGCAGCCGCATTGGTGCTGACCGCATGAATGATCGCCGGCGCGTCCTGCAGATGCACCAGGCCGAGGCCGACGATGATCTTGGTCAGCCAGTCGGATACTTCCTCGAGATTGGTGTTCGGCCGCAGTCCCTGCGTGCCCTCGGCGCCTGCCGTTCCCGGCGGGCGGGGCGGTGGCGCAGAGCCGGCAGCGGACCTCGCCTGTGCAGCCGCCTGCTCAGTCCTGACCGCAGCGGGCCCGGGGCTTGCGCCACGCGGGATGCCGAACAGGAAACCGGTCGCCGCCCCGGCGGCGAGGCTGGCCATGCACCAGACGAGAACCGGCCCGAGGGCGCCTTCCTGCCATCCGGCGTATCCGGCAATCAGGATGCTGAGCCCGAGCGTCGCAAGGAAGGCCCGGTTCACCCGCTTCAGATCCTGTTCCAGCTCGGTGCCGGGCCGGAAGGCGGCAGGGAAGCTGGCCGGGCTCCCCCGCGAGAACCTGTCGCCGAGCCACCTTGGGATCATGTTCATGACGCACCTCCGTCGTGCCTTGCGGCAAGGGCCTCGCACGTTGATGCCAAGCCGCCGGCCGCCCTTCAGGTGTCGAGCACCTGGGGACGGGCGGCCGCGCCCTGCGCCTCGGCCAGCTTGGCCCGGGTGTCCTTGTAGCGCGTCCAGTCGAAACCCTCGAGGAAGCGCAGCGCGGACTCCGCCCCACGACGGAAGAGGTCGAGCTTGTCCGCGTCGGGCAGGTTGAAATCGAGCCAGTCATGGTCGGCGGTGTCGATGTAGGCGACCAGCTGGACGAAGTCGGGATTCCTGCGGATGAACTCGTAGTCGAGGCAATGGCGCGCGGAGTTGAAGGTCTGGGTCACCAGCGTGAATGCGTTCGGGATCTCGTGCCGGCGTTCATCCCACTGGAGCTTGACCCCGAAGGTCGGACGGGTGGGGACCTTCCGGGAGTTGTGGAAGACATCGATCGGGAAGTTCGAGAGCACGCCGCCATCGACGAACAGGCATCGGCTCGGAAGGAAGTCGCCCTGGACGTCGTGCTCTCCGAAGCCAGCCATTTCGCACCACATCTTCCGGTGCGCCTCGTCGCGCAGCTGCATCGGGATCGAGAATGGGGCGAAGAAGACCGGAATCGACATCGAGCACCGTGCGTAGTCGGCGGGATGGACGGCGTCCGTATCCGCCCAGTAGAGCGGCGCCATGTGGGGAAATTCCACCTTGGTCTCGGTGGAGATGTCGGCGGCGACGATGCAGAGCTGGTCCTTGGCCGGGTCCAGGGGCGCAAGCATGCTGCGGCCCTCCAGCTGGGATGCGCGGTGCGGCGAATCGGCTCTCAGGTGCCAGCCCGCGGGCGTGCGTGACATCCGGGCGCGCAGGCTCCGGGTGTCGGAAACGCCATGCGCGTCGAGTACCTCCCTCATCCACGAATGGAATCGCTCGCCGCGGTTGAGGCCCATCATCTCGCCCAGGTTGTCGACGATCTGGAAGCCCTTCCAGAGCGCACGTGCCAGCCCCGGTCGCTTGAGCATCGTGTGGATGAAGTCGGGGGCATCCTCGTCGTCGTCGTCCTTGCCATCGACGAAGCTGGCCATCGGCATGTTCGCGACGATATCGATCAGCCTGGAACTCTTCTCGGCCTGCGGCTCGTCGATGGCGGCGAGGGCCAGGGCGGTGATCGAGCCGGCAGACGCCCCGCCCAGGCTGACGAAGCGCAGCCCCGCCTGCTCCAGCACGTGGATGTAGCCGAGCAGGGCGACGCCGAGGACTCCGCCCCCCTCCATGACCAGGTCGACGTACTGGTGGCCCTCTCCGTCCAGCGCGTCGCTGTATGCGCGGCGATGCAGTTCCTTCGTGCGCAACTCCTGGAGCAAGGGGGTGACGTGATGGAAAAAGTCTGCAGCCTGGAGCGCCATGGCGTGCCTCGCTTGGGTGCGACCCGCGCAGCGCAGGTCATACGTTCAACATAGTCGAGGCACGGGAAAATGGTAACGCCGACGAAGCGAGGGCCGGTCTCCATCCGGAGCGGGCGGCCCGCCCAGCGGCGGTCCGCCGCCGCCCTCAGGGCCGTTGCGTCTGCGCGATCATCTTGTCGAGCGCCATCGTGTGGTCCGCCTCCTCGGTGGCGAACTCCATGGCCAGCGCCTTGATCTCCGGATCCGTGCTGCCTTCCGAGATGGTGCGGTAGAAGTTCATCGCGCGCGCCTCGTTCTCGCGCGCGTATTCCAGCGCCTGCCAGGGGTTCATGGTGTAGTCGAAGGCGTCCTCGTCGCCGACCTCGGTGGGCGCGACCCAGCGGTATTGCCAGGACTTGAGGCGCGGCAGCTCGAGGCCGGCGGCACGCTCGACGATCGAGTCGCCGTGCATGTTGGAGTAGCGCACCATGTCGCGGAATAGCGAGGCGACCTCGAGGTTGTTGTGCGCCTCCATCATGTCGGCGAGTTCAAGGTAGCGTTCGGCGGCCTCGCGTTCCATGGCGATCGCGTGGGCGAGAAATTCGGGCATCGTGTAAGACATGGTCGTCCTCCTGGAATCGTGTCGTTTTGTTGGACTTCACATATATCACATCGTGAAGGCGACGACAGGCTATACGCCGACGGTCTGCTTGTCTCGCCGCAGCGCACAAGGGGGGCCACGCACACACCGAAACTCGCCGTCGCCCATCTTCATCAAGACCGTCGCCTGGGCATCGGTCACCGAGGCACGCGCCGGAACGATCCCGCCCCCGCACTGGCCCGCACCCGCATGCCGTCTTGTGCCACCTGGCGCAACTTCACCGTTGGAGCGCGTGTTGATGCCGTGCTTGATTCTCTCGTGAGCTGGTCTATAAACTGGTCTATGGCAACCGGAGAACGTGATGAACCTTGAGATCGGCTCATACGAGGCCAAGACCAAACTGCCCGAACTCCTCCGCGGCGTGCAGGCGGGCAAGCGCTACACCATCACCCTGCGTGGCGAGCCCGTCGCCGACCTGATACCGGCTGAAGGCGCCAAGCAAGCGGATGCCGCGGCGGCCGTCGATGCGATGCGCCAGTTCATGCGCATGGCACGGGCCGTCGAGGGGATCGACCTCAAGGCGCTGATCAACGAGGGGCGGGCATGAGCTTCGTGCTCGATAACTCGGTGGCGATGTGCTGGCTGCTGGCCGATGGCAAACCGGCCGATGTAGCGTACGCCGAGGCCGTGCTCGATGCGCTGCGTGAGCAGCAGGCGCTGGTCCCGTCGCTATGGGTGCTCGAGGCCAGCAACGTGATCGCCCGGGCCGAGGCCAAGGGGCTGCTCAGCGAGGCACGCTCGCAGGCCTTCCTCGTCCTCCTGCAGCGACTGAACATCGCGACCGATCCCGCCACCGCCGCGCACGCCTTGGGCGACACCCTGCACCTGGCCCGGCGTTACAAGCTATCGGCGTACGACGCGGCGTATCTGGAGCTGGCCCTGCGAACCGGCCTGCCGCTCGCGACCCTGGACGCAGATCTCGAGAAGGCGGCGCAGGCCGCGGGCGTGGAGGCATTCGCGCCGAACTGACCGGGCGCCTAGCCGTCGCCCTTGTAGCGGATGGGCTGATCGGCGGTGGCTGTAAAGTTGTCCAACGTCGCTTCGAGACGAAGCTTGTCGACGAAGTTGACCTTGATTCTCATGGCAGCGCGGACGCAGCGATTGGGTAGCTTGGCGGACGGCTATCGACGACGCAGTCCCGCGGCGCGAACGCGCTGCCAAGCGCACAGGTAGTCGGTTTAGTGGCAGACTATGCCATTGCTTGACATCGCCTGGAGCACGCCATGTCCCTCAACGTCTCCTTACCACCAGAGCTGGAAAACCGCGTGCGCCAGCACGTCGAATCTGGCCTCTATAGCTCTGCGAGTGAAGTCATCCGCGAAGCCTTGCGATTGTTCGAGGCCTACCAGGGCGTGCAGGCGGCGAACCTGGCCAGCCTGAAAGCCGACATCGCCCAAGGCGTCGCCGACATCGAGGCGGGCCGGGTGCGCGAGCTCGACATCAACGAAATCAAGCAACGCGGCAGGGCAACACTGGCAACTCGGCGGCCGGCGTAGCGACGGCGTGAGCAAGGTTCGGCATTCCGCCAGTGCGGAAAACGATCTGCTCGAGGCTTGGCTGTTCATCGCCGAGGACAGCGTCGAGGCGGCCGACCGCTTACTCGATCAGATCCAGGCCGATTCGCGAGCGCTGCTCTTGCAGTCGAGAATGGGCCGGGCTCGGGACGAACTGGCGGTCGGCCTGCGCAGTTGGCCGACGTCGACGCCCTACATCCTGTTTTATTTCGTTGAGGACGATGGGATCACCGTTGCGCGCGTCCTCCACCACGCCCGGGATGTTCCCGCGATCTGGAACTGGCCAAGGCACTGAGAGCGCGCGGAAAGCGCCATGCGTTGCAATCCGCCGATGTAGAGCAGGCGCTCATCTGGCCGCTCCTCGTCAGGATCGCCGGTCCTCGGGCTGAGTCGCACGCGGTGGGTGCCTACCCCGATAGCCGCCTGCCACCACGACTCCCCGCACGTCTCCACCCGGCAGTGCGCGCGGATCGTTGAGCACTGGGTGGTGGTGGCCGGCCTCGATCCGTCCGCCTACGGTACGTACTCGATGCAGCGCACGAAGAACCTGCGGGCTGTTCAGCTTCTGCTGGGGCATTCCAAGCTCGAGTCGACAGTACGGTACTTGGGCGCTGAGGTGGATGACGCGCTGGAGATCTCTGAGCAGATCGAGATCTGACGTTGGAGTAGCCACCGGCCGAGCGTGTATGACCAGCGGGCGGCCGCTTACGGCGGCCATGCCGAGAGAGGGCACAATCGGCCATCAAGAGACGTAGCGGCAGAGAAACTTCGCAGAACGCGAACGGCAGGTTACTGATCCTGGTCCGGTTGGCGGTCTCTCTTCGGCCGCAGACAGGTCATCGGCCTTATGTGGAGCTCCACATAAGGCCGAGCTGCTGCCAGACGTTTGGCTTGACGTAAACGTCCTCGAAGTCGATCAGGCCGTGCTTGGTGCGCAAGCCCGGCCTCCGAGATGGTGGTCAGGCGGTTGATCCGCGCATCTGCAGCGTCGCCCGACATTTCGGGAAACGGACACAGCCCCAGAATCGCCCGTGCGTGCTGTCGCGCGCAGCCATCTTCACCCCGCAGGATGGGCAGGTGGGCGTCGTCCAGTCGCCTTCCGTCGCGAAGTCGAGCAGTTGTCGACGCAGGGCTTCGGGCAAGCGCTCGAGCATGGCGAGGAACAGTCTGCCGTCGAGCAGGGTGATGCGGTTGTCGGCGGCGAAGGCGCGGGCCTCGTCGGTGAAGCCGTTCGGCGCCATGAAGAAGGCCTTGTCGACGCGCTCGTGCGCCATCACGCCCCGCAGTTCCCGCACCGGCTTTACGCCGACGGCCTGGTTCCAGGCCTTGCACTGGACGACAGCCGTGCAACGCTGGGGATCGGCGTCGTCCTGGAACAGGCGGATGTCCACGCCGCCGTCGGCGCCGAGCCGGGTGGTTTCGGCGCGGATGCCTTTCACCCGATAGAACTCGCAGCACAGGTCTTCGAAACGCTTCCACTCGATGCGGTCGATGAGCTCGCGCGACCACGCGGTCGGGCGGGACTCGGGCGCCGCGGCGCTGGTGGGTGGGGCGACTGATTCTGCAAGCGGGGCCTTGTCGACTTCCGGCAACGAGGCTTCGGTCGCGCGAGCCGCCGCTTGCGCCGGGCGGTTTGTGGGCGAGCGCGGCGGAGCTGGCGAGTCTTGCGGGCGCTGCCGCAAGAAGCGGATCAGCGATATGCCGCCGAAGACGACGGCCATCAGCCAGACCAGCGGTACGAAGATCAGCACCAGACTGCCGAGCACGCGGCTGCTGCCGAACAGGGCGGGGATGATCACGGTGGCGGCAAGGACGCACACGGCCGCCATGGTGGCAGAGACCTTCCAGTCGGACGTGGCGGCGATCTCGATCAGGCCCGGATCGCGGCGGGGCTTGCGGTAACGGCGGGACATGCCGCAATTATGCTGTGCGCGAAGACATGCGGCATATCCGAAGCAATGACACCCGCGAACTACTTCTCGGATCTGGGCCGATTTGACGAGTGTGTTGCGAGGCGCGACGATCGCCGCCGCCGCGCCACTTGCCTCAGCGCATCTCGAACGCCTCGCGCCGGAAGCTCAGCCGCCTACCCCACAGCCGCGCGAGCCCGGCCTTGAGCTGGTCGCCGAAGCCGCGCGGGCCGCAGAACCAGACTTCCGCGCGCTGGCCGTCGGTGGCCGTGGCGGCGAGGCGCTCGGGCGTCAGGTCGTCGCCGGCGGCGCGGTCGTGGATGTGCAGGCTCACGCTCGGCAGCTCGGCGCACAGGCTGCGCAGGCGTTCGACGAAGGGGTCGTGCGCCGCGCCGCGGGTGCTGTAGTGCAGCTCCACCGCCGGTGCCGCGGCGGGGTCGGCGCGCAGGGCGTCGAGCCAGGCCAGGAAGGGGGTGACGCCGATGCCGCCGGCGATCCAGATCTGGCGCGCCTTGCGGTCATGGCGGCCGAGCACGAAGCGGCCGTAGGGGCCTTCGATGGTGACCGCCTGGCCGACCGCGACGCGGCTGGCGAGCTGGCGGGTGTAGTCGCCCAGGGCCTTGATCTGGAAGGTGAGGCTGCGGTCGCCGTGGTCGGCGCTGGCGATGGTGAAGGGGTGCGAGCCCTCGAAGCGCTCGAGGCCGACGAAGGCGAACTGCCCGGCCTGGTGACCGCGCCAGGCGCCGTCGAGCCGGCACACGATCTCGGTGACGTCGGGCGCGGGCGAGGACACGGCGGTGACCACGCCCTGCACCTTGCGGTCGTGGCCGATGCGGCCCGTCAGCGCGATGACCGAGGCGACCGTGCCCGCGGCCAGCAGCAGCGCGAGCAGCACGCCGACCGGCTGCGTCCAGTAGTCGGGCGGCGCCAGCACGGCGGCGTGGAAAGCGAGCAGCAGGTAGAAAACCGGCATCGCGCGGTGGAGGTGGCGCCAGAACTTGTAGGGGAAGCGCTTCCACAGGCTGAGCACGACCATCGCCAGTACGAGGTAGATGGCGAACTCGCCGAGCTCCTCGCCGGCGTCGCGCAGCATCTCGTAGAGGCCGCCGAATTCGTCGTGCGCTGGCTTCCCGGCCTTGCCGTAGAGCGACTTGATGACGTCGTCGGACATCTCGATCAGCCAGTGCAGCGCGGCGAACACCGCGGCGAGGATGCCGGCCCACTTGTGCAGGCGGAAGATGCGGTCCATGCCGCCGAGCGGGCGCTCGAGCACGGTGGGGCGGGTGGCGAGCACCATCGCCAGCGACATCAGGCCGATGGCGAGCAGGCCGCTGAGGTAGAGGCCCTGTTCGCGGACGAGCCAGGGCAGGGAGGCGCTGCCGCCGTCGAGGGCGGCGACGTTGAGGCCCCAGGCGAGGGCGAGGATGCCGATGAAGGCGGATAGGACGGGGATCATGGCGGGGCCTCCCGAGTGGCTGGAATGAAGAAAGGGGCGCCGGCTGTGCCGTCGCCCCCTCGCGCAAGCGCTTATTTGCTGCGCTTGACCTCGGTCTTGAGGACGTCGCCGGTGACCGGATCGACATCCAGCTCCACGCGCTGTCCTTGCGGGTCGGTGGCCTTGACCTCGTACTTGTTCTTCTCGCGCTCGATCTCGCGGAAGTCGGTGTAGCCGGCGGCTTCGAGCTTGGCTTGCACGTCCTTGAGGCTCAGCCAGTTGGATTGGGTGGCGGGGGCGGTCGCGGTGGCTGGGGTGGCAGCGGGGGCGGCGTTCTGGGCGAACGCGGGGGCGATGGCGGCGCCGGCGCCGATGAGTCCGCCGGTGAGGGCCAGGGTGGCGATGAGGGTGGTGGCACGCATGATGGCATCTCCTTGGTTGGGGGCGGTCCTGTCTTGACCGTGATGCCATGGTGCGCGCCGCTGCCTGAATCGATGCTGAAGGCGCCGTTCATCGCGCGTTCATCTTTGCGGCGACGGCGAACGGGCGGATTCCGGTGATTGCAGTTGCAGTTGGGGGAGTGGCGGCGGGCGTGGGTACGGCCGCCGCCGCCGTAGATTCAGTCCGTCAGGCGCCGGTAGCGCGCCAGGCGCACGTCCACCGTCATCGTCAGCGCGGTGAGCGCCGCCGCGCGGGCGCGGCCTTCGGCGGTGGCGCGGTAGAGGTGGGGTGTCATCGCCAGCAGGTCGGCGATGGCGGCGGCGCCATCCACGTGGATCTGGAAGCGCAGGGTGTCCGTGCCGAGGAGCTCGAAGCCAGGCGGTGCGCTGCGGCTGGCTGGGCGTTCGGGCTTGAGGGTGGGATAGATGACCTCGCGCAGCTCGCGCAGGTGATCGGGGCCGGCGTCGACCTGCAGCAGCTCGCCACCGCGGCGCAGCACGCGGGCGAATTCGGGGTAGACCGGAAAGCCGAACATGCACAGCACGCGGTCGAGCGTGCCCGGCAGCACCGGCAGGCCGGCGTTGCTGCCGACGATCCAGGTGGTGCTCGGGGCGGTGCCTGTCTGGCTGCGGGCGTCCTGAAGGTCCCGCTTCGCCGCCGCCTGCACCGCCCACTTCGAGATGTCGAGGCCGGCGAGCGCGAGCGGGCGCGCTTCTGCCGCCGCCGCGGCGAGCTGGCGCAGGTAGTAGGCCTCGCCGCAGCCGGCGTCGAGGCAAGTGAGCATGCGGCCCGGCACGGCGCCGGCGAGCACCGCCTGCGCCACCGCCTCGGCGATCGGCTTGTAATGCCCGGCCTCGAGGAAGCGCCGGCGCGCGGCGACCATCTCCTTGCTGTCGCCGGGGTCGCGCGAGCGCTTGTTCTGCACCGGCAGCAGGTTCACATAGCCCTGGGCTGCGAGGTCGAAGCAGTGCCCTTCGGGGCAGCGCAGGCTGACGGCCTGGCGTTGCAGCGGCGCGCCGTCGAGCGGGCAGGCGAGGGCGGTGAAGGGAAGGGCGGACATGGTCGGCGGTCGTCGATGGAGGCGGACGCGATGATAGGGGAGGCGGCGGCGCGGCGGCGAGCGGCCCGGCTGCGCGCGTCCCGGGCTACCATCGGGCGGATGACCGAGGAGGTCCGCCGATGGACGCATCCGAAACCTTGCTGAACACCCTGCGCCGGCCCGGCGTGCTGCCCGGCTCGGAGGGTGGCGTCGAGCTGATCGAGACCCACATCTCGTGGGTGCTGCTCGCCGGCGAGCACGCCTGGAAACTGAAGAAGCCGCTCGACCTCGGCTTCCTGGACTTTTCCACGCCGGCGCGCCGGCGCGAGGCCTGCGAGGCGGAGCTGCGGCTCAACCGCCGCACGGTGCCGGAGATCTACGAGGCGGTGGTGGCGGTGAGCGGCAGCCCCGAGGCGCCCCGCCTGGACGGCGGCGGCGCGCCCTTCGACTGGCTGCTGCGCATGCGCCGCTTCGACCAGGCCGGGCTGTTCTCGCGCCTGCTCGACGAGGGCCGGCTGGCGCCGGCGCTGTTCGATCGCCTCGCCCGTCACGTCGCCGAGTTCCACGCCGCCGCCGCGGTGGCGCAGCCGGGCGGGGGCTATGGCGACGCGGCCGCGGTGCATGCGCCGGTGCGGCAGAACTTCGCACAGATGCGCGAGCGCCTCGATCCTGGCGTCCATGCCGACCTGCTCGCGATGCTGGCCCGGGTGGAGGCCTGGGCGGAGGCGCAGTACGCCGCGCTTGCGCCGGTGTTCGCCGTGCGCCTGGCCGAGGGGAGGGTGCGCGAATGCCATGGCGACCTGCACCTGGGCAACCTGGTCGTGCTCGACGGCGAGCCGCGCCTCTTCGACGCGATCGAGTTCAGCGCCGAGCTGCGCTGGACCGATGTCGTCGCCGACGTCGCCTTCCTGGTCATGGACCTGCAGGCGCGCGGCCGGCCCGCGCTGGGCTGGCGCTTCCTCAACGCCTGGCTGGAGCGCTGCGGCGACTACGCCGGCCTGCGCGTGCTGCCCTACTACCTGAGCTATCGCGCCATGGTGCGCGCCAAGATCGCCGCGATCCGCGCCACCCAGCTCGACGGCGCGGCGCGCGACGCGAGCGTGGACGAATGCCGGCGCTACCTCGCGCTCGCCGAGGCGCAGATGGCGCCGGGCGCGCCGGCCTTGCTGGTGGCCTGCGGGGTGTCGGGCGCGGGCAAGACCAGCCAGTCGCAGGCCCTGGTGGAGGCGGGCGGGGTGATCCGGGTGCGCGCCGACGTCGAGCGCAAGCGCCTCGCCGGCCTGGCGGCGGAGGCGACGAGCGGCTCCGGCCTCGGCGGCGGGCTGTACACGCCGGAGGCGACCTTGCAGACCTACGCGCGCCTGGCCGAGCTGGTGCGCGGGGTGCTCGAGGCCGGGCGCCCGGTGCTGGTGGACGCCACCTTCCTCGAGCACGCCCGGCGCGCCGCCTTCGCGAGGCTCGCGCACGAGCTGGGCGTGCCCTTCGCGATCCTCGCCTTCGATGCGTCCGAGGACGTCCTGCGCGCGCGGGTGCGCGCCCGCCTGGCGGCCGGCGGCGACGCGTCCGAGGCCGACGAGGCCGTGCTCGGGGCGCAGCTGCGCAGGCGCGAGGGCTTCGCTGCCGAGGAACTCGCGCGCGTTCTGCCGATCGATACCGGGTCGGCGCCCGATTGGGGCAGCCTGCTGCCGGCGCTGTCGCGGCTGTGGCCGGGGGCCCCCCGGATGGACAGCCCGTCCCTCACCCACTGAACGCGCCTCGCGGCGCGACCGGACTGCCCGCGCACGGCGGCCGGGCAAGGCCACACAGAGAACGCTGCACCCGATGGATACCCTCACCCACGCCCTCTCTGGCGCCCTCGTCGGCCGCATGCTCGCCGGGCGCCGGCCTGCCGGCGACGCCCGGGCGGCGAACGCCGCGCAGGTGCCGGTCTGGCAGATGGTGGTCGCCGGCACCGCGGCGGCCATCTTTCCCGACCTCGACTTCGTGCTCGGCTGGATCTCCGAGCTCACCTATCTGCGCGGCCACCGCGGCGTCACCCACTCGCTGATCCTTTTGCCGCTGTGGGGCCTGCTGATCGCCTGGCTGCTGGCGCGCTTCTGGCAGCGCGGCGGGCGCGCCGGCGTCGGCTGGCGGTCCTTCTATCTCGTGGTGTGCAGCGCGCTCTGCGTGCACATCCTCGGCGACCTCATCACCCAGTTCGGCACCATGATCCTGGCGCCGTTCTCGGACCAGCGCTTCGGCTGGGGCACCACCTTCATCATCGACCTGCCCTTCACCGGCATCCTCCTCGCCGGCCTGCTGGCGAGCGCGCTGTGGCGCCACAGCCGGATGCCGGCGGCGACCGCGCTGGTGCTGCTCGCCGGCTGGGTGGGCGTGCAGGCGATGGGCCGCGCCGAGGCGATCGACGCCGCGCGCGCCTACGCCGCCGCGAACGGCATCAAGGCGGTCGAGGTCGACGCCGCGCCGCGGCCGGCCTCGCCCTTCAACTGGACCGCGATCGTGTTCGACGGCGAGCGCTACCACTACGCCCACATCAACACCCGGCGCAGCGAACCGCTGGTGGCGACCGACGACGACAACTTCATCCGCCGCTTCTCCGCGCCCTATATGCCGGTGGCGATGGCGCAGTGGGAGGTGCGCGAGCGCTTCGGCAACGGCAGCACGCGCGCGCTCGCCGAGCAGGTGTGGAACGCGGAGGACTTCGCCTTCTACCGCTGGTTCGCGATGTTCCCGGTGCTCGACCATGCGGGCGAGGGGGCGGACGGCGAGCGTTGCGCCAGCTTCAAGGACCTGCGCTTCCTCACCCCGGGGCGCGATGCGCAGCCCTTCATCTACGGCCTGTGCAACGCCGCCGGCGGCTGGCGCCTGTTCGAACGCGAGGCTGGTGGGCTGCGCTGGATCGATCCGCGATGATGGCGCCGACGGACGACCCGCACGATCCGCGATCCGCGCCCGTGCCCGTGGGAGCGAGCTTGCCCGCGAACGCCGCGCCCGAAGCCCCCGAATCCGCCCCCAGGCCCCCGCGCTGGCGGCGCTGGGCGGTCGAGATCGGCCTCTTCGTGGCAGTCTTCTTCGCCATCCAGGCCTGGATGGCGCGCGACGTGCCCGCCGGCCCCGCGCCGGATTTCGCCACCGTCGCCGCCGACGGCCGCGCGCTCAGCCTCGCCGAGTGGCGTGCCACCCATCCCGGCGAGGCGGTGGGCGTATATTTCTGGGCCGACTGGTGCCCGATCTGCACCGCGCAGCAGGGTACGATCGACGGCGTGCAGGCCGACTATCCGGTGCTCACCGTCGCCATGCAGTCGGGCGGCGCGGCTGCCGTGACGTCGGTGCTCGCCGAACGCGGTCTCGACTGGACCACCGCCATCGACGCCGACGGTCGCATCGCCCAGACCTACGGGCTGCGCGGTGTGCCGGCCTTCGTCATCGTCGACCCGGCCGGCCAGATCCGCTCGGTGTCGCTCGGCTACACCACCGGCTGGGGGCTGCGCGCACGCTTGTGGTGGGCGGGTGTCGACATCTGAGCGCGGACATTGCGAGGTGGAATGATGAACACGGTCGTTCTTGAAGTACGCAGCCTGGCCGAGACCTTGGCCGACGCCGAGCGCGCGATGAAAACCGGGCGCGGCGACGCCCAGGCCCGGATCGCCTTTGCCTCGCCCGAACTGCTGTGGAAGGTGTTGAGCGCCAAGCGCTGGGAGTTGCTGAAGGCGCTGTGTGCGGCGGGCCGGGTGTCGATCCGGGAGGCGGCACGCCGGGTCGGGCGCGACGTCAAGGCGGTGCATGGCGACGTCAGCGCCTTGCTCGATGCCGGCGTGCTGTCCAGGACCGACGACGGACGGATCGAGTTTCCGTTCGATGCAGTGAAGGTCGAGTTTCTGCTGCAGGCGGCCTGAGGAGCACTTCCGAATGGGCGCACAGGGACTGATCGCCGCCTTCACCGCCGGTGCAGCCACGCTCGCCGGTGGGCGGGCGCTGGTGCATTGGGGGATCCGCAAGGGCCTGGCGGCGCCGCGGGTGCCGCATCACACGGAGCCTGGCGCGCACGGGCTGGCGTTCGAGACGCTGCGCATCGGCACCGAGAACGGCAAGTCGCTGCATGCGTGGTTCATCCCCGGGCCGGGTCGCGCCGCAGGGGCCGAAGCGGAGGTGGCGACCGCCGCCGCCGCGGCTCGAGAGGAAGCGGAGGTGCCGCCCGTGGCCGCGCCGGCGGTGGTGGTGATGCACGGCTGGGGTGGCAACGCGGCGCTGATGCTGCCGCTCGCGCGCCCGCTGCATGAGGCCGGCTACGCGACCCTGTTCGTCGATGCGCGCTGCCACGGCGCGAGCGACGACGACAGCTTCGCCTCGCTGCCGCGCTTTGCCGAGGACACCGAGCACGCCTTCGCGTGGCTCTCCGCGCGCGCGGGTGTCGACCCCGCCCGCATCGCGCTGCTCGGCCACTCGGTCGGTGCCGGCGCGGTGCTGTTCGCGGCCTCGCGCACGCCGCAGGTGGCTGCGGTGGTCAGTGTGGCGGCGTTCTCGCACCCGGCGGCGATGATGCGGCGCTGGCTGGCGGCCAAGCGCATCCCCGAGAAGCCGATCGGGCGCTACATCCTCGACTACGTGCAGAAGACCATCGGCCACCGCTTCGACGAAATCGCGCCGGTGACGACGATCGCGCGCATCCGCCGTCCGGTGCTGCTGGTGCACGGCGCCGACGACGAGGTGGTGCCGATCGACGAGGCCATGCAGATCTACGCCATGCGCGGCGACACCCCGGTCGAGCTGATGACGCTGACGGGCGACCATGAATCCTTTGCCGACCTCGAGCACCACATGGGGCGCTTGGTAGGGTTTCTCGACCGCGTGCTGGCCGTGGGGCCCTCCGGTTTGTAGAATCGACCCTCGTTCCCATCCTCCGGCGTGCATTCCGGCCGGAAAAACAAGCACAACACGGAGACCTCCTCATGCAGAAACGCCGCTTCACCGCCCTCATCGCCGGCCTCGCCGCCTCCGCCGCGCTCGGCTTCTCGCTGCCGGCCACGGCCCAGCAGTACAAGGACGAATACAAGCTCTCCACCGTGCTCGGCGAGGCCTTCCCCTGGGGCTGGGGCGCCAAGCGCTGGGCCGACCTGGTGGCCGAGAAGACCGAAGGCCGCATCAAGATCAAGGTCTACCCGGGCACCTCGCTGGTGTCGGGCGACCAGACCAAGGAATTCACCGCGCTGCGCCAGGGCATCATCGACATGGCGGTGGGCTCGACCATCAACTGGTCGCCGCAGGTCAAGGAACTGAACCTCTTCGCGCTGCCCTTCCTGATGCCCGACCACAAGGCGATCGACGCGCTCACCCAAGGCCGCGTCGGCACGAAGATGTTCGAGATCCTCGCCGAGCGCGACGTGGTGCCGCTGGCCTGGGGCGAGAACGGCTTCCGCGAGGTCTCCAACTCGAAGAAGCCGATCCGCACGCCGGACGACGTCAAGGGCATGAAGATGCGCGTGGTGGGCTCGCCGCTCTTCCTCGCCACCTTCAACGCCCTCGGCGCCAACCCGACGCAGATGAGCTGGGCCGACGCCCAGCCGGCGATGGCGACCGGCGCGGTCGACGGCCAGGAGAACCCGCTCGCGGTGTTCAACGCGGCCAAGCTGCACACCGTGGGGCAGAAGAACCTGACCCTGTGGGGCTACGTCGCCGACCCGCTGATCTTCGTGGTCAACAAGACCGTGTGGAACTCGTGGTCGGAGGCCGACCGCAAGGCGGTGTCCGAGGCCGCGCAGCAGGCCGCCAAGGAAGAGATCACGCGCGCCCGCGCCGGCATCTCGGCCGGCGACGATGCGCTGCTGAAGGAGATCGAGGCCAACGGCGTGGCCGTGGTGCGCCTGACGGATGCCGAGCGCGACGCCTTCCGTCTCGCTACCGCCGGGGTCTACAAGGAGTGGGCCGAGAAGATCGGCGGCGATCTGGTGAAGCAGGCCGAGGAAGACATCGCCAAGCGTTGATCCTGGACTGTGCCCGGCGCTGCCCTCGTGGGCGGTGCCGGGCGCTTCCCCGTGGTCGTTGCAAGTTCGTTTTCGCGGGCGAGTCCGCTCCCACGGTGCCGCGTGCGCCGGTTCGTGTGGGAGCGGGCTTGCCCGCGAATGTTTTTAACCGTAATCAGTTGACCCAATCCGCCGGGCACCTTCGCGCCGCCGGATGACCCGTTCCATGACCCCCGAAATCCCAGATTCCGTGCCCGCCGAACAGCCGCCCTACACGATCGAGCAGATCCTCTCCGGCATCGTCATGGGCCTGATCGTGCTGATCACCTTCGGCCACGTGCTGGCGCGCTACTTCACCTCGCAGTCCTTCGCCGCGACCGAGGAGTTCTCGATTGCGCTGCTGATCGTGCTGTCCTTTCTTGGTTCGTCGGCGGCCTTCGCCTTCGATCGCCACATCCGGGTCGACTTCTTCATGCGCAAGCTGCCGCCGGGCTTGCACGCGTTCGCCGACTGGCTGTCGTTCGCGGTCACCGCCAGCCTGTTCGCCTTCATCGCCTTCTACGCCGGCAAGCTCACCTGGGACCAGTACCGCTTCGAGGAGACCTCGCCCGCGCTCGGCGTGCCGCAGTGGTGGTACACGGTGTGGATGCCGGTGCTGGCGGTGGCGTTGGTGCTGCGGCTGGTGATCACCCGGCTGCGGCGGCAATCGCCGCCTCCGGGGGGTAATGCGCGCGGTGACGCGAGGGCCGCCCAATGATCGGCACCGTCCTCATCGGCCTCTTCCTGCTCGCGCTGGTCGCGGGCATGCCGCTCGCCACCGGGCTGGGCGTGGCCAGCATCGCGGTGCTGGCGATGGCCGGCTTCGACCAGCTCGCGGTGCCGACCAACATCTACGCCGGCATCGCCAAGTACCCGCTGCTGGCGATCCCGATGTTCATCCTCGCCGGCATGATCTTCGAGCGCTCGGGGGTGGCGATCCGCCTGGTGCGCTTCGTCACCGCGATCGTCGGCGAGTGGACGGGCTCGCTCGCGGTGGTGGCGGTGCTGGTGTCGATGCTGCTCGGCGGCATTTCCGGCTCCGGTCCGGCTGATGCGGCCGCGGTGGCGGCGGTGATGCTGCCGTCGATGATCGCGCGCGGCTATCCGAAGGGCTTCTCGGCCGGCCTGATCGCCGCCTCGGGTTCGACCGCGATCGTGATCCCGCCCTCGGTGGCTTTCATCGTCTACAGCGTGATGGTGCCGGCGGCTACGGTGCCGGCGCTGTTCGCGGCCGGCCTGTTCCCGGGCATGATCGCCGCGCTGTGCCTGCTGGTGCCGGCGATCGTCATCAGCCGCAAATATGGCTTCGGCCGCGACTACAAGGCCGAGCGGCCGCCGCTGGGCAAGAGCTTCATCGATGCGATCTGGGGCCTGCTGGCGCCGGTGATCATCCTCGGCGGCCTGCGCACCGGCATCTTCACGCCGACCGAGGCGGCGGTGGTGGCGGTGGCCTATGGCATCTTCGTCGGCATGGTGATCTACCGCAGCATCAGCTTCAAAGGCCTGTTCCGCATCCTGGTCGAGGCCGGCGAATTGTCGGCGGTGGTGCTGATGATCATCGGCATCGCCTCGGTGTTCGCCTGGGCGGGCAACACGCTCGGCATCTTCGACGTCGCGGCGAAGGCGCTGGTCGGGCTGCACTCGAGCGAGTGGCTGATGCTGCTGTCGATCAACCTGCTGCTGCTCGCCGCCGGCATGTTCCTCGACGCGATCTCGATCTTCCTGATCCTGTTGCCGCTGCTGGTGCCGATCGCGGTGGCGATGGGCTGGGACCTGGTGTGGTTCGGCGTGATGATGACGATCAACCTCGCCATCGGTCAGTTCACCCCGCCGATGGCGATCTCGCTGATGATCACCTCGCGCATCGCCGGCATCGGCATGGAGGAGACCTTCAAGTGGGTGATCTGGCTGGTGCTGGCGATGGGCGCCGGGCTGACCCTGATGATCGTGTTCCCGCAGCTCGCGCTGTGGCTGCCGGGCAAGCTCGGCTACCTTTGAAACCAATGGCAATGGGATCAATGGGGTCTGACCCCATTGATCCATTTGTCTCTGGTGTTCAGAGCTTGTAGGGATTGCCCTGCTCGACCTTGTAGCGGCCGCGGTAGTTGCCGTCCTCGAAGTAGCGGATTTCGCCGTCCACCTCATAGAGTCGAGCGCATTGTCGCGCGCCGCCGCGCCAGGTTTTCCACTGGTTGCAATGCTGGCCGTCGGCGGTGACTTCCCAGGTGCCGGTGTCGCTGCTGTTGCCGCTCTTGCCACGCATGGTGCCGTCGGGGGCGTTGTAGACCATGAAGCCGCTGCCCGACGCCGTGGTGCCGGTTGTTGTGTTGCCGGAGAGCAGGGTCTGGGCCTTGGCTGCGGCGACGGGCTGCATGCCCTTGTCGGTAAGTTCCTTCTCGGTGGAAGCGCAGGCGCCAAGCAGGAGTGCGGCGGCCGCGCAGGCGATCAGTCTGTTCATGTGGGTCTCCATCGGGACGTTGTTGTGGTTCTTCGTCGTGACGCGGCAACTTCATGCATGCCGCAATCCCGGTGTAGAACCCGGCTATGCTGCCGTCAAGAACAGCGATGGCCACCCCGAACGGAGCCGTCGTTCAGCCCGGCTGGTCGAGCAGGTCGTTGATCGCGATCTGGATGCGTTGGGCGACGCGGGCGCGGTCGAGCCCCGGGTTGCGGATCGTGCGCAGCAGCAGGCCTTCGAACAGGCTGGCGAGGACTTCGACCATCTCGCCGACCGCTGCGGGCGAATCGTCGTGGCCGGCGGCCTGGCGGATTGCGCGGATGGTCACCGCGAGCTCGCTGCGACAGGTGGCGTCGGCCTCGCGCACGATCTGCGCCACGCGCGGGTTGCGCGCGGCCTCGGCGACGATCTCGAGCTTGAGCGCGGCGCTGATCGGGTCGAGCTGCTCGGCCACGCCCTCGGCGGCGCGCTCGATCAGTGCAGCGCGAACGTTGCAGGCTGCGCGCAATTCGGTCGTTAGCGTCAGCAGGCTCTCGAGGTCCTGGGCGACGATCGCGGCGATGATCGCTTCCTTGTTCTCGAAATAGTGGTAAATGTGGCCGGCGCTCATGCCGGCGGTCTTCGAAATCTGCGCGATGCTGGCACCATGAAAGCCGTGTTCGCGGAAGCACTGCGCGGCAGCGTTCAGAATCTGCTGGCGGCGGGCGGTGGCGCGCGGGGCGTCGGTGGCGTGAGGGCTGGAGTCCGTGATCTGCATGCTGTCCTGCGGGCGCGCGGCGCCTGTCGCTCGCGGAACGGACGGCGCGCTTCAATGTCATGAAATACCTTGCGGTGCAACAAACCATAACATAGAATGAGCGTTCGATCTAGAATAAACGTTCTAATTCGTGGGAAGTCAGGAAGCGATCACCCTTCGCTCACCTTGCTTCCCGCGCTTCGCGTTCACGAGGCTCCAATGAAGATCCGATCCCAATCCCGATACAGAGCCGCAGCCTTGGTGACGCTGGGCGTCCTGTTCCTTGCCGCGTGCAGTGGCGGCAAGGAACAGGGCGTCGCGCCGGGCGCAGGCGGCCCGCCGCCGGCACCCGCAGTGACGGTGATGACGGTCGCCAGCGGCAGCGTGCCGATGGTCACCGAGCTGCCCGGTCGCACCGCGCCCTACCTGATCGCCGAGCTGCGCCCGCAGGTCACCGGCATCCTCACCCAGCGCGCCTTCGACGAGGGCAGCGAGGTCAAGGCCGGGCAGGTTCTCTATCGTATCGACGACGCTCCCTACCAGGCCGCCCACGACAGCGCCAAGGCCGCACTCGCCCGCGCCGAGGCCAACGCCCAGGTCGCGCGCAGCAAGGCCGAGCGCCACGCCGGGCTGGTGAAGATCGACGCCGTCAGCAAGCAGGCCAACGACGACGCACAGGCCGCGCTCAAGCAAGCCCAGGCCGAGGTCGCCGCTGCGAAGGCCGCGCTCGACAAGGCGCGCATCGACCTCGACTACACCCGCCTGAAGTCGCCGATCGCCGGGCGCATCGGGCGTTCGGCGGTGACGCCGGGCGCGCTGGTCACCGCCAACCAGGCGCAGGCGCTCGCCACCGTGCAGCAGCTCGACCCGATCTACGTGGATCTGACCCAGTCGAGCGCCGACCTGCTGCGCCTGCGCGCCGAGATCGCCGCCGGCCGCCTGCAGGCGGGTGCGAAGGGCGAGGTGCCGGTGAGGCTGATCCTCGAGGACGGCAGCGAATACCCCGTCGAGGGCCGCCTGGCGCTCTCCGAGGTCACCGTGGATGCAGGCACCGGCAGCGTGACCCTGCGTGCGCGCTTCGCCAACGCGGACGGCGTGCTGCTGCCCGGCATGTACGTCCGCGCCCGCCTGCCGCAGGGCACGCGCAGCGAGGCCATCCTGGTGCCGCACAAGGCGCTGTCGCGCGACCCGCTCGGCAATGCGCTGGTGATGGTGGTCAATGCCGAGAGCAAGGTCGAGGCGCGTCCGGTGCAGGTGGCACAGTCGCTCGGCTCGGACTGGGTGGTGACCGGCGGCCTCGCGGCCGGCGAGCGCATCATCGTCGAAGGCCTGCAGAAGGCCCGCCCGGGCACGCCGGTGCAGGCGCAGGAAGCCGGGGCAGGTGCGCCGCCGGCCGCCGCGCCCAAGGCCAGCTGAGGTAGCCGAACATGGCCCGTTTCTTCATCGACCGACCCATCTTCGCGTGGGTCATCGCCATCGTCATCATGCTGGCGGGCGCCCTGTCCATCCAGCAACTGCCGGTGTCCCAGTACCCGTCGATCGCGCCGCCGGCGATCGTCATCAACGCCAAGTATCCCGGCGCCTCCGCCAAGGCGGTGGAAGACTCGGTGACGCAGATCATCGAGCAGAAGCTCACCGGCCTCGACGGCCTGCTCTACATGAAGTCGACCAGCGACGCCTACGGCAACGCCTCGACCACGCTGACCTTCTCCGCCGACACCGACCCGGACATCGCCCAGGTGCAGGTGCAGAACAAGATGCAGACCGCGCTGCCGCTGCTGCCGCAGGCCGTGCAGCAGCAGGGGGTGACGGTCGCCAAGTCGGCGATGAACTTCCTGATGGTGGTCGGCTTCGTGTCCGCGGACAACTCGATGACCGGCACCGACCTGTCCGACTTCCTGGTGTCCTCGGTGCAGGACCCGTTGTCGCGCGTCGATGGCGTGGGCGAGGTGCAGGTGTTCGGCGCGCAGTACGCGATGCGCGTGTGGATGGACCCAGCCAAGCTCACCAACTACCGCCTCACCCCGGGTGACGTGCGCACGGCGCTGATGGCGCAGAACACCCAGGTCTCGGCCGGCCAACTCGGCGGCACGCCGGCGCTGCCCGGCCAGGGCTTCACCGCCACCATCACCGCGCAGAGCCGGCTGCAGACCGTGGAGGAGTTCGAGGCCATCCTGCTGCGCAGCAGCCAGCAGGGCGGCGAGGTGCGCCTGAAGGACGTCGCGCGCATCGAGATCGGCGCCGAGAACTACGGCACCCTGGCGCGCTTCAACGGCCAGCCGGCCGCCGGTGTCGGCATCCGCCTCGCCTCGGGCGCCAACGCGCTCGACACCGCGACCGCGGTGCGCGCCAGGCTCGACGAGATGAAGCGCTACTTCCCCGAAGGCGTGGAGTACGTGGTGCCCTACGACACCACGCCCTTCGTCAAGATCTCGATCGAGTCGGTGGTGATGACGCTGATCGAGGCGGTGGTGCTGGTCTTCCTGGTGATGTACCTGTTCCTGCAGAACTTCCGCGCCACGCTGATCCCGACCATGGCGATCCCGGTGGTGCTGCTCGGCACCTTCGGCCTGATGGCGGCGTTCGGCTTCTCGATCAACACCCTGACCATGTTCGGCATGGTGCTGGCGATCGGCCTGCTGGTGGACGACGCCATCGTGGTGGTCGAGAACGTCGAGCGCGTGA
>ENA-UOUJ01000325-UOUJ01000325.1-activated-sludge-metagenome-genome-assembly--contig:-NODE-325-length-35841-cov-8.029704_pt1 | contig 35841 bp, 24 predicted proteins | sample MGYA00249839_ERZ747224 | MGnify/ENA primary metagenome ERZ747224 (study PRJEB28782, sample SAMN03220277) | activated sludge metagenome | biome: wastewater; feature: sewage sludge; material... | reverse complement strand
AACACCGTCGCCAACGGCGGCACCACCACCACCGCCGACACCGGCTGACCATGCCAGTGCTCACCGTCCGCGGTGATGGTCCCGGGGTTGCCCACGCCCGAACCCCCATAGGTCTCGGCGTCCGTGTTGAGCACCTCCTCCCACTCCCCCGCGAGCGGCAGCCCGAGCCGCACGTCGTGGTGGGGATGGCCGGCGAAGTTGGTGACGCACACCAGGGGGCGGGCCTCCTCGCCGTCCGAGCCCGGCGCGGACCAGCGGATGAAGGAGAACAGGTTGCGGTCACCGTCGTTCTGGTCGATCCACTGGAAACCTGCCGGGTCGTTGTCCTGGCTCCACAGTTCCGGTGCGTTGCGGTACACCATGTTGAGGTCCCGCACGGCCTTCATCAGCCCCTTGTGCTGGAGGTTCTCGGTGAGCCACCAGTCCAGCCCGTGGGATTCCTTCCACTCGGACTCCTGCCCGAACTCGGATCCCATGAAGAGCAGCTGCTTGCCCGGGTGGGCCCACATGAATCCGTAGTAGGCGCGCAGGGATGCCAGTTGCTGCCAGCGGTCACCGGGCATCTTGCGCAGCAGCGAGCCCTTGCCGTGGACCACCTCGTCATGCGAGAGCGGCAGCACGAAATTCTCGCTCCACGCATAGACGAGCGAGAAGGTCATCTCGTTGTGGTGCCAGCGCCGGTTCACCGGGTCCTCGGACATGTACTTGAGCGAGTCGTGCATCCAGCCCATGTTCCACTTCAGGCCGAAGCCGAGCCCGTCCTGGTCGGTCGGTGCCGTGACACCCGAGAACGCGGTGGACTCCTCCGCGACCATGACCGTTCCGGGGTTGCGCTTGTAGGCCGTGGCCGTGGCCTCCTGCAGGAAACTGATCGCCTCGAGGTTGTGGTTGCCCCCGTGGATGTTGGGGATCCATTCCCCGTCCTCCCGGGAGTAGTCGAGGTAGAGCATCGAGGCCACGGCATCCACCCGCAACCCGTCGATGTGGAACTCCTCGAGCCAGTACAGCGCATTGGCCACCAGGAAGTTGCGCACCTCGGTGCGGCCGTAGTCGAACACCAGGGTGCCCCAGTCCGGGTGCTCCCCCTTGCGCGGGTCCGCGTACTCGTAGAGGGGCGTCCCGTCGAACTTCGCCAGCGCCCACTCGTCCTTGGGGAAGTGGGCGGGCACCCAGTCCAGCAGGACGCCGATGCCGGCCTGGTGGAGGCGGTCCACCAGGTACTTGAAGTCGTCCGGGGTGCCGAACCGTGAGGTCGGGGCGTAGTAGCCGGAGACCTGATAGCCCCAGGAACCGCCGAAGGGGTGCTCGGCCACGGGCATGAACTCCACGTGGGTGAACCCCTGCCAGGAGACGTACTCCACGAGCTGCTCGGCCATCTCGCGGTAGCTCAGGCCCGGACGCCAGGACCCGGCGTGCACCTCGTAGATGCTCATCGGCCCGTCGTGCGGGTCCGTGCGCGACCGCTGCTCCATCCAGTCCTGGTCGCCGAACTGGTACCGGGAGTCGTCCACCCTCGAACCGGTCGCCGGGGGCACCTCGGTCCAGCGGGCCATCGGGTCGGCCTTGTCCCGCCAGTGCCCGTCGTGGCCGAGGATCGCGTACTTGTACACGGTCCCGGCGCCGATACCCGGGACGAAGATCTCCCAGATCCCGGAGTCACCCAGGGAGCGCATGGCGTGCTGGTGCCCGTCCCAGCCGTTGAAGTCGCCCTTGACCCGGACGGCCTGGGCGTTGGGGGCCCACACCGCGAAGGAGGTGCCGGTGATCTCGCCCTGGGGGGACGAGTAGTGACGGACCCGGGAGCCCAGGACGGTCCACAGGGTCTCGTGCCGTCCCTCGCGGAAGAGGTGCTGGTCCAGTTCGCCCACCGTGGGCAGGTACCGGTACGGGTCGTCCTGCTCGGTGGCGTCCAGGCCGGGAAAGGACACGAGGATCCGGTACCCCGGTACCTGGCCCGGGTGCGTGGCCGGCAACGTCCCCACCCAGATGCCCTCGACCTCGTGGCGCAGCGGGACCACCGTCCCGTCGTCGGTCCGGACCGACACCTCCTCCGCCATCGGCCGCAGGACGCGGAAGGTGACGGTGCCGGCGTCGTCCAGGTGCGCCCCGAGGACCTCGTGGGGCTGGTGGTACCGGCCGTGCGCGACGGCGGTCAGCACCTCCGCGCGCACCCCCAGGGGGGCGGGGCCCCCGGTCTCTCCCGCGCTGGCTTCGGCGGTGGCGCTCGCGGGTGCCCCGGCGGACGGCGCCGCGGCGGGGGCCGGAGCGTCCGGCGTCGTTGATTCGGTGTTCTCGGCGTGCATGGTGTCCTCCTGGGGTTCACCCTCGATGACTGTCTCCACCGTATCCCGCATGGGCGTGGCTGCCACGGTCCCTGCGGAGGCCGCGCCCCGCCCGAGGGCCCGCCGGACGGCCGCGGCGGGGACCTCGACCCAGTCCGGGCGGTGACGCAGCTCGTAGACCGTCTCGTACAGGGCCTTGTCCAGCAGCAGGGCGGTGAAGACCGTCGAGGCCGTGTCCACCGGTTCTCCCACGGTGCGCCCATAGCCCTCCAGGAAGGCCCGCTGCGTCCCGGCGGTCCACTCCGGGGTCCCGGCCAGCGCACCGGCGTAGTCGAAGGACCGCAGCATCCCGACGACGTCCCGCAGCCGCAGGTCCCAGCCGGAGCGTTCCTCGGCGTCCCGCAGTGGTTCGCCCTCGAAGTCCAGCACCGTCCAGCGGGTCGTGCCGTCGGCGTCGGAGGCGAGGACCTGGCCGAGGTGGTAGTCGGCGTGGATCCGCTGCAGGGGCGGCAGCCCGGCCGCCGCGTCCGCCGAGCGCAGGGAGGTGAGGACCTGCTCCACGCGGTCCGCCAGGTCCTCCCCGATGGTCGCCGCGGCCTCGCGCCAGCCCCACTCGATCCGGGTGGCCAGTTCGGACAGGACCTGGGGCGCCCGGCCGGTGCCGGCGGGCACGGAGCGCGTTCCCAGGGCCCCGGCCAGGGCCAGGTGCAGCCGGCCGGTGGCCTCGCCGATCCCCGTGGCCTCGGCGAGGAAGTCCTCCCCGGCCTCGGCGGCCTCGGTGGCCACCCGCCAGGCGTCCCTCGACCCGGTGATGAACTCGCGCAGGACGCAGGCCTGGCCCGAGACCCACTCCTCCGGCGTGCCGCGCCATCCCACGGTGACCGAGCCGTACGTCACCGGGACCTCGCTGGAGCCGGCGGCGGACAGCGCCAGGCCGATCTCGACGTCGGGGTTGGCGCCGGCGGCCAGGACGCGGAAGAACTTGAGGATCAGCGTGCCGGGACCGGCCTCGATGACGACGGAGGTGTTGGACTGCTCGCCCTGCAGCAACCGGGCCCGCAGGGTGTCGGCGTGGAAGGCGGGCCACTCCTCGAAGCCCGCGTAGGCGTGCCCGGCCGACCGCCGGTCCGCCGTGGGCAGTTCGCGCCGCATCATCTCGAGCCAGGCGGCCACGAACTCCGGGTCGTGGGTGCCGTCGTAGACCCAGCGGGGCCCGGAGGCGCTGTCCCAGCGTCCGATCAGCGCGGCGTCCCCGCCCTCGAGCGGTTCCTCGCGGATGGCCACGGGCACGGACAGGGTCACGGTGTCATCGTCCCGTCCGGCCGTCACCACCTGCAGCTGGAGCTGGACGTCCTCCCGGCTGGCCGTCAGCCGGATCCCGCCGACCCGGTGCAGGTCGAAGGTGCCGCGCACCGGGAACCAGCGCTGGGACGGCAGCCAGGCGGAGAGCAGCTCGGGGAAGGAGGCGGAGGAGTTCTGTTCAGTGGTCATCGGACGCTCCCTGCGGACATCTCGGGGGTGATCACGGGAAGGGCGGTCGTGTAGGGGTTCCGTTTGCCGGCCAGGGCGGTCCGGTCCGTCCCGCCCATCAGGTCCGGCCCGGTGCGCAGGCGCAGCCAGAAGAAACCGTGTCCCGGCAGGGTGACCGGCAGGCGGCCGTCCTCCCCGATGTCCAGGAAGGCCCGGCCACCGAACACGTCCCGCAGGCCCCGCCCCTCGTACCCCGGCACGCTCAGCCACGTGGCCACCGGGTCCGGGGACAGGTTGAACACGCACAGCACGGTCTCGGGGTACAGGTCCTCGTCGTCACTGATCGGCAGGTCCCGGACGAAGGCGAGGACCTGTTCGGCCTCGGCGTCGACCATCGTGAAATCGCCCAGCCCGAAGACGGGGTGGCGCTTGCGCACGGCCAGCGTCTCCCGGACCCAGTGCAGCAGGGAACCGTTCGAGGCCAGCTGTGCCTCCACGTTGACGTGGTTGTAGTGGTAGACGAGGGACTGGATGACCGGCAGGTAGAGCTTGCCGGGGTCGGCGTCGGAGAACCCGGCGTTGCGGTCCGGGTTCCACTGCATCGGGGTGCGTGAGGCATCACGGTCCGGCAGCCAGATGTTGTCCCCCATGCCCAGTTCGTCCCCGTAGTACAGGAACGGCGAGCCCGGCAGGGACAGCAGCAACCCGTGGATCAGCTCGAGCTCGGAGCGGTTGTTGTCCAGCAGGGACGCCAGCCGGCGGCGGATGCCGACGTTGGCGCGCATCCTCGAGTCCGGGGCGTACCAGCCGAGCATGGCCTGGCGCTCCTCGGGCGTGACCATCTCCAGGGTCAGCTCGTCGTGGTTGCGCAGGAAGGTCCCCCACTGCGAGCCGGCCGGGATCTGCGGGGTCTCGGCGATGGCCTCCAGGATGGCGGTGGCCTTGTGGTCGCGCAGCGCGTAGAAGATCTTCGGCATGATCGGGAAGTGGAAGCACATGTGGCACTCCGGGTCCTCCTCGGACCCGAAGTAGTCGACCACGTCCTGCGGTGGCTGGTTGGCCTCGGCGATGATCACCCGGCCCGGGTACTCCGCGTCCACCATGGTCCGCAGGTCCCGCAGGAACACGTGGGTGCGCGGATCGTTCTCGCAGTCCGTGCCGTCCTCCTCGTAGAGGTACGGGATCGCATCGGCGCGGAAGCCGTCCACGCCCATGTCCAGCCAGTACCGGACCACGTCGTAGAGGGCCTCGATCACCGCCGGGTTCTCGAAGTTCAGGTCCGGCTGGTGGGAGAAGAACCGGTGCCAGAAGAACTGCCGGCGCACGGGGTCGAAGCTCCAGTTCGACTCCTCGGTGTCCACGAAGATGATGCGGGCGTCCTCGTACTTCTCGTCCGTGTCGCTCCAGACGTAGAAGTCCCCGTACGGTCCGTCCGGGTCCGATCGGGACTCCTGGAACCAGGGGTGCTGGTCCGAGGTGTGGTTCAGCGGCAGGTCGATGATGACGCGCAGGCCGCGCGCGTGGGCCTCGGCCACGAGCCGCTTGAAGTCGGAGACGGTGCCGAAGTCGTCCAGGACCTCGTAGAAGTCGGCGACGTCGTACCCGCCGTCCCGCAGCGGGGAACGGTAGAACGGCGGCACCCAGAGGCAGTCGACGCCCAGCCACTGCAGGTAGTCCAGCTTGTTGATCAGCCCGTCGAAGTCCCCGGAACCGTCACCGTTGCCGTCGTGGAAGGCCCGGACCAGGACCTCGTAGAACACGGCGGTGCGGAACCAGTTCGGGTCGTGGGAGATCCCGTGGGTGTGGAGCTGGAACGAATTGGCCATCGGGTGCAGTGTCTTCCGTCGTGGGTCGTGCGTCGGTCCGGCGGATCCCCCCGGGGGTCCGCGGCGTGGTCTCTCGGCGCGCGGCGGCCGCTCAGTCGCGACGCACCACGCGCAGCACGTGGGCCGGCTCGACGTGCGGGTCCAACCGGACGTAGTTGTGCGCGGACCACTGCCAGCGGGCGCCGGTGATCAGGTCCTCGACCTCGAAGCGGCCCTCGGCGTCCAGGTCCTGCGGACGCAGGTCCAGCGCGGACAGGTCCAGGTGGGCGGTGGCCTCCTTCACGTCGTGCGGGTTGCAGTTGACCACCACGATGACGGTGTCCGCGTGACCGGGCAGCCCCTCCACCAGCGCCGAGGGATCCTCGACGCCCGGGAAGACGGGGCCGATGTCGGGCAGGTCCTCCGTGCCGGTCGCGGCCGCGGCGTGCCAGCCGGCGGCCCGGTGCCGGCGGGTCTTGGAGAAGACGAGGATGTCCTCGTTGTCCGCCTCGTGCAGGGTCAGGTTCTGCAGGTCCTGGAGGGCTGGGTGGGCCCGGCGGATGTGGTTCAGCCGGGTCAGGTAGGGGGCCAGCGAGCGCCCCTCGGCCTCGGCGGCGGCGTAGTCGCGGGGACGGAACTCGTACTTCTCGTTGTCGATGTACTCCTCCGCGCCCGGACGGGCCACGTGCTCGTACAGCTCGTAGCCGGAGTACATGCCCCACAGGGGGCTGGAGAGCGCGGCGAGCACGGCCCGGATCTTGAAGGCCGCGGGCCCGCCGAACTGCAGGTACTCGGTCAGGATGTCCGGGGTGTTGACGAAGAAGTTCGGCCGGTAGAACGCCGCCGTCTCGGCGGTGACCTCGTGGAGGTACTCGGCGATCTCGTCCCGGGTGTTCCGCCACGTGAAGTAGGAGTAGGACTGCTGGTACCCGGCCCGGCCCAGGGCGTGCATCATGGCCGGGCGGGTGAAGGCCTCGGCGAGGAAGACCACCTCGGGGTGGCGGCGGTGCACCTTGGCGATCAGCCACTCCCAGAACCACAGGGGCTTGGTGTGCGGATTGTCCACGCGGAAGATCTTCACGCCGCGGGCCACCCACAGCTCCACGACCCGCAGCACGGCCCGGCGCAGTCCGCGCGGGTCGTTGTCGAAGTTCAGCGGGTAGATGTCCTGGTACTTCTTCGGCGGGTTCTCCGCGTAGGCGATCGAGCCGTCCACCCGGGTGGTGAACCATTCGGGGTGCTCGGTGACCCACGGGTGGTCCGGGGAGCACTGCAGGGCCAGGTCCAGGGCGACCTCCATGCCCAGCTCCTCCGCGCGGGCGACGAAGCGGCCGAAGTCCTGCACCGTGCCGAGCTCGGGGTGGATCGCGTCGTGGCCACCGTCCTCCGAGCCGATGGCCCACGGCGAGCCCGGGTCCTGCGGCCCGGCGGTGAGGGTGTTGTTGGGTCCCTTGCGGTGGGCGCGGCCGATCGGGTGGATCGGGGGCAGGTAGACGACGTCGAAGCCCATCCGGGCGATCGCCGGGAGCCGCTCGGCCGCCGTCGTGAAATCGCCCGAGGTCCAGGTCCCCAATTCCGGGTGGTAGACCGCGCCCTCGGAGCGGGGGAAGAACTCGTACCAGGCGCCACGGCCGGCCAGGGCGCGCTGCACGTCCAGGGGGTACTCGGTCGAGGGCGAGACGAACTCGCGGATCGGGCGGGCGGCCAGGACCTCCGCCAGGTCCGGGTCATCGGCCGCGGCGAGCCGTTCGGCCACGTCGCGCGCGGTGTCCTCGAGGCCGCGCACGGCGCGGGCCAGGACGGCGCGGTCCGTCTCGGAGCGGTCCGGGTCCTCGGCCGCCCGGCGGAACAGGGCACCGCCCTCGGCCAGCATCAGCTCGACGTCGATCCCCGCCGCGATCTTCACGGTCGCCGCGTGCTGCCAGGTGGCGACGGGGTCGGACCAGCCCTCGATGACGAAGGTGTGCGGACCGGTGTCCACGGGACGCAGGACGGCCCGGTACTTGTCCAGTCCGGGCGCTCCCTCGGTCATGCGCACGCGGTGCACCTCGGACCCGGAGGGTCCGTAGAGCACGGCCGTGGCACCGAGCCGGTCGTGTCCCTCGCGGAACACGGTGGCGCGCACGGGGATGTCCTCTCCCACCACGGCCTTGGCCGGGTGGGCGCCGCAGTCGATGACCGGCTGCACACCCGTGACGGGGATGCGGCCGACCCTGACCTCGGAGCGGAACATCGGGGCAGTGATGGCATTCCTGGAAGCTCCCACGCGGTCGACGTTACCGGTGCGATGCTCGGCTGGCCAACGGCATTTCCGGCGGCGACCGCGCATGACGTGCCCGCGGGGCCCGCGGGGAGAGGATTCAACCGGTGGTCGACCCGGCGTCGGCCGGGCGTCGACCGGGGTTCACCCGGTGCCCGGATCCGGCCGGTGGACCGTGGATAATGAGGGCCTGTGAAGGCTATCCGTCGGTTTACCGTTCGTACCCACCTGCCCGAGTCCATCGCGGGGCTGAGCCGCCTGGCCACCAACCTGCGGTGGTCCTGGCACCCCCAGACCAAGGCCCTGTTCCGGGACCTCGACCCGCAGGCCTGGGACGAGCTGAACCAGGATCCCGTGGCCCTGCTGGGCTCCTTCGACCGGGCCCGGCTCACCGAGCTGGCCGCCGACGAGTCGATCGTGCAGCGGGTGGCCGCGGCCACCCGGGACCTCGACCGCTACCTGTCCGAGGACCGGTGGTTCCAGCACGAGGTCGCCGGCGTGGAGCCGGCGCCCCGGCCGATCGCGTACTTCTCCCCCGAGTTCGGCATCACGGCCGTGCTGCCCCAGTACTCCGGCGGACTGGGCATCCTGGCCGGCGACCACCTCAAGTCCGCCTCGGACCTCGGCGTGCCGGTCATCGGCGTCGGGCTGCTCTACCAGTCCGGGTACTTCAAGCAGTCGCTCTCCCGCGATGCCTGGCAGCAGGAGACCTATCCGGTGCTGGACCCGGACAACCTGCCGCTGACGCTGCTCAAGGAGCAGGACGGCTCGCCGGCGCTGGTGTCCCTGCCGATCCCCGGCAACCGCACCCTGCACGCCCAGGTGTGGCGGGCCGACGTCGGGCGCGTCCCGCTGCTGCTGCTGGACTCCAACGTCCCGGCCAACGACGACACCGCCCGCTCCATCACCGACCGCCTGTACGGCGGCGGCGGTGACCAGCGCCTGCAGCAGGAACTGCTGCTGGGCATGGGCGGGGTGCGGGCGCTGCGGCTGTACTGCCGGCTGACGGGCACGGACGCGCCCAGCGTCTACCACACGAACGAGGGCCACGCCGGGTTCCAGGGCATCGAGCGGATCGAGGAGCTCATGGCCGCCGGGCTGGACTGGGAGGCCGCGCTGTCCTCGGTGCGGGCGTCCACCGTGTTCACCACGCACACCCCCGTGCCCGCCGGCATCGACCGCTTCGACCGGCACCTCGTGGAACAGTTCTTCCGCGCCGGGCTGGCCCCCAGCGTCCCGGTGGAGCGCATCATGGCCCTCGGCGCCGAGGACTACGACGGCGGCAATCCGGACGTGCACAACATGGCCGTCATGGGGCTGCGGCTGGGCCAGCGGGCCAACGGCGTGGCGAAGCTGCACGGCGAGGTCTCGCGCGAGATGTTCAAGGGGCTGTGGCCGGGCTTCGACGCCGACGAGGTGCCGATCAGCTCGATCACCAACGGCGTCCACGCCCCCACCTGGGTGTCCAGCACCGTCTCGGACCGGGCCATCGAGCTGTTCGGCACCTCCGCGGTGGCCGGCCACGACTGGAACCGGGTCTTCGAGGTCCCCGACGAGGAGCTCTGGGAGATGCGCCGGACGCTGCGCCGGGCCCTGATCCAGGACGTCCGGGCCCGGTTGCGGTCCTCGTGGCTCAAGCGCGGTGCCTCGGCGGCCGAGGTGGCCTGGACCGAGAACGTGCTGGACGAGGACGTCATGACCATCGGCTTCGCCCGGCGGGTCCCCACGTACAAGCGCCTGACCCTGATGCTCCGGGACCCGGAGCGGCTCAAGCGGCTGCTGTTGGACCCCGAGCACCCGATCCAGGTCGTGGTGGCCGGCAAGTCGCACCCGGCCGACGAGCAGGGCAAGCTGATGATCCAGGAGATGGTACGGTTCGCCGACGACCCGGAGGTCCGCCACCGGATCGTGTTCCTGCCGAACTACGACATCCAGATGGCCTCCACCCTGATGCCCGGGTGCGACGTGTGGCTGAACAACCCGCTGCGCCCGCTCGAGGCCTGCGGGACCTCCGGCATGAAGGTGGCCATGAACGGCGGGCTGAACCTGTCCGTGCTGGACGGCTGGTGGGACGAGATGTACGACGGAGAGAACGGCTGGGCCATCCCCTCCGCCTCCTCCGCCGCCAGTGCCGAGGAACGGGACGACGTCGAGGCGGCCGCCCTCTACGACCTGCTCGAGACCCAGCTGGTGCCCCGCTTCTACGCCGCCGAGGACTCCGACCAGGCCGGTGCGGCCGGGCCGTCCCGGGCCTCCCGGGACGGCATCCCGCACCAGTGGCTGGCGATGGTCAAGCACACCATGGCCACCCTGGGTCCGGCGATGTCCGCCGACCGGATGGTGCAGGACTACGTCAACGAGCTCTACCGCCCCGCCGCCGCCGCCGGCCGGACCATGGACACCGACGACTACGCGAGGGCCCGCGAGCTGGCGGCCTGGAAGACCCGGGTCCGCGCCGCGTTCGGCCAGGTGACCGTGGAGCACGTGGACTCCCTCGGCGTGCGCGAGGAACCCCAGATCGGCGACGAGCTGCAGGTCTCCGCGTACGTCAGCCTGGGTGACCTGCAGCCGGCCGACGTCTGCGTCCAGGCCGTGTACGGCCGGGTCTCCGCCACCCCCGCCGGCAGCCTGGAGGAGGACCGGCTCCTGGACACGGCCACCCTGGAGCTGGACCCGGCCGAGGACCTGGGCGGGGGCCGGTGGCAGTTCACCGGCTCGCTCGTGATCGACCGTTCCGGCGCCTTCGGCTACTCGGTGCGCGTGCTCCCGCAGCACGAGCTGCTGGCGTCCCCGGCGGAGATGGCCCTGGTGGTCAACGCGGGCTGACCCGCGCTCCCCGCCTGGCCCCGGAGGCCGGTCAGACGGAGTAGACGGAGATCGAGTTGCCCTCGATCATGTCCGTCTCCCCCGGGGAGAACAGGGCGCCGCGGCGCAGGTCGCCGTAGTGGGACGTGGACAGCTGCAGGGTGAACGTCCGCAGGTCCGCTCCGGTCGGGTCCGTGATGCCGCGGAGCTCGTCCGGGGTGGGCAGGTGGAACCAGGACTTGGACAGTCCCCCGTTGAAGACGATCAGCCCCTTGCTCAGCCCGCCGGGGACCCCGACGAGCAGTTGCAGCAGCCGGTGGGACGGGTCCGCCCACTCGTCGTGGGCCATCGGCACGCCCTGGGCGTTGAACCACATCAGGTACCCGGGATCGCGGGCCGGGTACGTGTAGGGCTGCCCGGCCAGGAACTCCTTGCGGATCGCGATCAGCCGGCGCGTGGTGGACAGCATGCGTTGCTGGCGCTCGCCGAGGTCCCAGTCGGTCCAGGAGATCTCGTTGTTCTGGCAGTAGGCGTTGTTGTTCCCCCGCTGGGTCCTGCCGATCTCGTCCCCGGCCGTGATCAGGGGGACCCCGAGGGAGAGCATGAGCGTGGCCATCAGGTTCCGGGCCGTCTGGGACCGGGAGTCGCGGATGTCCTCGTCATCGGTCGGCCCCTCCACCCCGTGGTTGTAGGACCGGTTGTGCGAGTTGCCGTCCCGGTTGTCCTCCCCGTTGGCCTCGTTGTGCTTCTCGTTGTAGGAGACCAGGTCCCGCAGGGTGAAGCCGTCGTGCGTGGTGACGATGTTCACCGAGGCCAGGGCGGACCGTCCGGACCCGGCGAACAGGGCGGCGGAGCCGGCCAGGCAGTCGGCCAGCCGGGCGGTGGACCCCCCGGCGCCGCCGTGCTCCATGGCGCCGCGGTCGGCCACCCAGAAGTCCCGCACCACGTCGCGGAAGCGGTCGTTCCAGTCCGCCCAGCCGAGGGGGAAGTTGCCGGTCTGCCACCCGCCGATGCCCACGTCCCAGGGCTCGGCGATCAGCTTGGTCCCCGCCAGCACGGGGTCGGCCTGGGCGGCCACGAGGAACGGGTGGTCGCTGGTGAAGTGGTGGGCGCCGTCCCGGCACATCGTCACGGCGAGGTCGAAGCGGAAGCCGTCCACCTGGAAGTCGCTCACCCAGCGCCGCAAGGAGTCCAGGGCCATCCGGACCACCTGGGGGTCGCTGAAGTCCAGTGAGTTCCCGCAGCCGGTGGTGTCCAGGTAGCGGCCCATGGCGTCATGGCGGTAGTAGTGCCGCTCCCCCAGCCCACGCCAGCAGAAGACCGGGCCGCCGGGCCCCTCCTCCGCGGTGTGGTTGTAGACGACGTCCAGGATCACCTCGATCCCGGCCGCGTGCAGCAGCTTGACCATGCCCTTGACCTCGTCCTGCACGGCCCGGGGTCCGGCCGCCTGCGCGGCGGCGGTCGCGTAACCGGGGTGCGGCCCGAAGAAGCTGACGGTGTTGTAACCCCAGTAGTTCTCCAGGCCCAGGCGCTCGAGGTGGGACTCGTCCCGGTGGTGGTGGATGGGCAGCAGCTCGACGGCGGTGACCCCCAGGTTCCTCAGGTACTCCACCATGACGGGGTGGGCCAGTCCGGCGTAGGTCCCCCGCAGCTCCTCCGGGATCCCGGGGTGCAGCTTGGTCTGGCCGATGACGTGGGCCTCGTAGACGACCGTGTCCCGCAGCGGAACGTGCGGCTTCTGGACGCCGCCCCAGTCGAAGTCCGGGGGAACCCGCGCCGACCAGTACCGGCCCTCGCGCTCCACGACGGCGTCCCCGTACGGATCGATCAGCAACTGCGGCAGGGCATGCACCTTGCCCGAGGACCGCCTGCGCACCTTCCAGACCCCGGGAATGCGCCGGTCACGGGCGACGAAGGCGTAGAGGCTTCCATACCCGAGCCCGGGGATCGTCCCGTGGTGGACGTTGTCCGTGACGTCGTACAGGGGTGCACGGCGCACGTCGGCCGAGGTGGGGACGGCGTCCGGCGGGAAGTCCGGATCGGTGAAGACGACGTCCACCGCGGACAGGCCGGGCGCGTACACGGCCACGTTGGCCGCCCCGGGGACCTCCACCACGCCGGGTACGGAGTCGGCCACGCCCAGGGGGAACGCCCGGGACCGGTGGCCACTGACGCCGCGCAGCCCGGCCGGTATGCCCCCGCCAGGCCGAGGAGTCATGGGCATCAGGAGGTTTCCTCCTGGACCGCCCCCTCGGCAGCCGGCCGGTGCCCGGACCGCTGGACGGCGATCTCGTACAGCGAGATCCCCACGGCCATCGAGGCGTTCAGGGATTCCATGTCCGAGGCGATCGGGATGGAGACGATCTGGTCGCAGTTCTCCCGGACCAGCCGGGACAGGCCCTTGCCCTCCGAGCCGACCACCAGGCACACCGGCTCCGTGGCCAGCGGCAGCCCGGGCAGGGACTGGTCGCCACCGCCGTCGAGGCCGAGGACGAAGATGCCCAGCTTCTTGAACTCCTGCAGGGCGGTGTTGAGGTTGCCGGCCTGCGCCACGGGGACGCGCACCGCGGCACCGGCCGAGGTCTTCCAGGCGGTGGCGGTCACGCCCACCGACCGGCGGGAGGGCACCACGACGCCGTCCGCGGAGAACGCGGAGGCGGAACGGATGATGGCGCCCAGGTTCCGCGGATCCGTGATCCCGTCCAGGGCGATGAGCAGCGGCGGGGCCGCCTGGTAGCCCTTCTCCCACTCCTGTACGGCCTGCCGGGCGAGGCTGAGCGCATCGGCGTACTCGTAGGGCGGCACCTGCAGGACGAGGCCCTGGTGGATGGCGTCGTCCGTCATCCGGTCCAGTTCGGCCTTGCTGTTCTCGAGCACCGGCACGCCGCGCTCCGCGGCGAGCTTGAGGGCCTCCCGGACCCGCTCGTCCATCTCCACCCGGGTGGCCACGTGCAACGCCTTGGCCGGGATGGAGGCGCGCAGGGCCTCGACCACGGAGTTCCGCCCGGCCACGGTCTCGTCACCGTGGCGGGAACGGGTGTTGCGCGTCCCGCCGCGCTTGGCCGAGGAACGCTCGGCCAGCTGCTTGGTCCGGTGGGCCTTGTGGTAGACGCGGTCCTCGGCCTTGGGCGTGGGGCCCTTGCCCTCCAGCGCCTTCCGGCCGTGTCCACCGGTGCCCTTCAGGGGGCCCTTCTTCCCGCTGTTGCCGCGGGAGGATCCGGAGCGTGGTGCTGCGGCCATGTCGGTGGTGCCTTTCTGGCGAGGGAGGGGACGGCCCCAGTCTACGGCCCCGCACCACCGGGACCGGCCCTACTGCAGGGACCAGCGGGCGCCGTCGGCGGAGTCCTCCACCACGACGCCGGCCGCGGCCAGGGTGTCCCGGATGGCGTCCGCGGTGGTCCAGTCCTTGGCGGCCCGGGCCGCGGCCCGGGCGTCGAGCTGGGCGCGGATGAGGGTGTCGAGGGCGTGCTGCGCCGCCGGGTCGGTCCCGGCCTGGGGCTCGGGGACGTCGTCGAGGCCCAGGACCTCCACCATGGACTGGACGTCCGCGTAGTGCTCCTCGACCGCCGCCACGTCCCCGGCGGCCAGCGCGGTGTTGCCGGCCCGGACGGAGTCGTGCAGGACGGCCAGGGCCTGCGGGACGTTGAGGTCGTCCTCCATGGCGGTGCGGAAGGCCGGCGGCACGCTGCTGAACGCGGCCACGTAGACGGCCTCCACGGCCTGGCCGCCCTGGGCGGCCGCGGCCTCCTCGCGCTGCAGCTGGGCATCGGCCACCACGTCGGCGCCGCGGTCCAGGAAGGCCTCGATCCGCTCCACGGCGGCCTCCGCCTCCTGCAGGGACGTCGGGCGGTAGTCCAGCGGGGAGCGGTAATGGGCCTGGCCCAGGAAGTACCGGACCGCCTTGGGCCGGGCCAGGGAGAGCATCTCCTCCGGGGAGATCGTGTTGCCCACCGACTTGGACATCTTCTCGCCCTCGTAGGTGACCATGCCGTTGTGCAGCCAGAAGTTCGCGAACCCGTCCCCGGCGGCGGCCGACTGGGCCAGCTCGTTCTCGTGGTGCGGGAAGCGCAGGTCCAGTCCCCCGCCGTGGATGTCGAACCGGGACCCCAGGTACTTGGTTGCCATCGCCGAGCACTCCAGATGCCAGCCCGGCCGGCCGCGACCCCACGGTGACTGCCAGGTCGCGGTCCGGGGGTCGGAGTCCTTGGCCCCCTTCCACAGCGCGAAGTCGCGGGGATCGCGCTTGCCGCGCGGGTCGGCGTCGGGCGCGTCCTGCATGTCCTCCACCCGCTGGCGGGTGAGCTCGCCGTAGGCGGTCCAGGAGCGCACGTCGAAGTACACGTCCCCCGAGCCGTCGGCGGCCGGGTAGGCGTGGCCGGCGTCCACGAGGCGCTGGATGAGCTCGAACATCTCGGGGATGTGCCCGGTGGCCCGCGGCTCGTAGGTGGGCCGGCGGACCCCGAGCGTGGCGTAGGCCCGGGCGAACTCCTGTTCGAAGCGGTAGGCGAGGGCGAACCACGGCTCCTCGGCGGGGTAGAGGTCGTCCTCCTCGAAGTCCGGCGCGTAGGAGGCGGCGGACTTCTCCAGGATCTTGTCGTCGATGTCCGTGACGTTGCGGACGGACGTGACCCGCAACCCGGTGTGCTCGAGCCAGCGGACCAGGATGTCGAAGACGATCGCCGAGCGCACGTGGCCCACGTGGGGCATGCCCTGCACGGTGGCACCGCAGTAATAGAGGGAGACCTCGCCCTCGGTCAGGGGGACGAAGTCCCGTACCGTCGCGGTCCTGGTGTCATAGAAGCGTTGTGCCACGGTGAGACTCTAGTGCAGCCGGTAGACCAGGGCGGTGGCCACCGCGGCCAGCCCCTCCCCGCGCCCGGTGAACCCGAGTGCGTCCGTGGTGGTGCCGGAGACCGCCACCGGCGCACCGGCCGCCTCGGACAGCACCCGTTCGGCCTCGGCGCGGCGCGTCCCGACCTTCGGCCGGTTGCCGATCAGCTGGACGGACGCGTTGCCGACCCCGAAGCCGGCCTCCCGGACCAGTCGCGAGGCCTCGGCGAGCAGCGTGGTCCCGGCAGCCCCGGACCATTCCGGGCGCGAGGTCCCGAAGTGCTGTCCCAGGTCACCGATCCCGGCGGCGGAGAACAGGGCGTCGCACAGCGCGTGGGCGACCACGTCCCCGTCCGAGTGCCCGGAGAGGCCGGGCTCGCCGGGCCAGTGCAGGCCGGCCACCCACAGCGGGCGGTCCGCGCCCTCCGGGGCGAAGGCGTGGACGTCGGTCCCGATCCCGGTACGGGGCAGGATCGGGGGCTCTCGGTCGGTCATCGGTCCTCCTGCAGCAGGGCCCTGGCCAGCACCAGGTCCAGGGGCGTGGTCACCTTGAACCCCAGCGGGTCACCGGGCACCACGGCGACCCGGTGTCCGGCCGCCTCCATCACCATCGCGTCATCGGTCAGCGCGGGACCACCGGCGGCCGCACGGTGCGCGGCCTCCAGGGCGGTCAGGTCGAATCCCTGGGGGGTCTGGACGGCGCGCAGCGTCGACCGCGACGGGGTCCCGGTCACCCATTCCGGTTCGTGGTCCGGGCCGGACCCCTCCTCGGTGTCCGGTGCGGCCCGTTCTCCGGGAGCGCCCGGCACGGAGACGGTCTTGATGGTGTCCACCACGGGCAGGCCGGGCACGACGGCGGCCGCGCCGGCCTCCAGCGCGGCGGTCACCGCGCGGAACACCGCCGGGGGGACGAACGGGCGGGCGGCGTCGTGGACGAGGACGGCGTGGCGGCCGAACGGGCCGGCCGTGCTCTCCGCCACGGCACCGGCACGGACCGCCGCGAGTCCGGCGCGCACCGAGTCGGCGCGCTCGGCTCCGCCCGGCACGGTCTGCACGGTCAGCCCGGTCCGTGCGGCAAAGTCCCGGCACACCTGTTCCAGCGGTTCGGCGGCGTGGGCGTCGGGGGGCACGACCACCACGATCCCGGCCAGGTCGAGGGCGGCCGCATCAGCGGCGCTCGCCACCGAGTCCAGGCAGTGCTGCAGCAGGCTGCGGCCGTCGCCGAGGTCCACCAGTGCCTTGTGCAGGCCGGCCTGCAGGCGGGAGCCGCTTCCGGCGGCCACGATCAACAGGGTCGAACGCATGCTGTCAGTCTAGGTTCAGTCCGCCCGCTCGCCGGACCGGGCCGGCTCGGCGATCGGGGTCTGACCGGGGCCGGGACGCAATCGGCGCGAGAGGCTGCGAGGCCGCCGCGCCTCAGGCGGCGAGGGTCTCGTCCAGCAGCTCGGTGGCCTCGTCCTCGGAGGTCTTCTTGGCCAGGGCCAGCTCCGAGACGAGCACCTGGCGGGCCTTGGCCAGCATGCGCTTCTCCCCGGCGGACAGTCCGCGGTCCTGGTCCCGGCGCCACAGGTCGCGCACGACCTCGGCCACCTTGATGACGTCCCCGGAGGCCAGCTTCTCGAGGTTGGCCTTGTAGCGGCGCGACCAGTTGGTGGGCTCCTCGGTGAACTCCGCCTGGAGCACGCGGAAGACCTCCTCGAGGCCCTCACCGTCCACGATGTCCCGCACGCCGACGAGGTCCACGTTCTCCGCCGGCACCTCGATCGTCAGGTCGCCCTGGGCCACCTTCAGCTTGAGGTACATCTTCTCTTCACCCTTGACGGTGCGCATCTTGATCTCTTCGATCCGGGCCGCACCGTGGTGGGGGTAAACAACAGTTTCTCCGACCTCAAAAACCATGTGAGTGGTCCCCTTTCACTCCGGCAAAGTTTACCACGTCACATTTTCGGAGCGCGTGTCGATGCTTGCGCCCGCGGCGGAAACGGACACAATTCGCCCTCGCCGGACCGTCCCCCACCGCGTCACGCCCCCGTCGCGCAGCGGGAGGGGAGGGGGCCGGTACGGTAGTCTCGTGTCAGCACCGCGCCCTGTCATCTGCCGTGCCCGTCGGCACCGGCGGATGACCCCCGCGCACTTTGTCCGCACCCGAGGAGATCCCACCGTGAAGCTCGCCGCCCGCAAGGCCACTGCCCGCAATGCCGCCGTGGCCGGACTGGCTGCCGTCGCCCTGCTGGGCGCCACCGGCTGCAGCGCCATCAACCAGCAGGCCACCACCCTGCAGTACGCCCCGTCGGACGGCATCGTGGCCAACGTCGGTGAGGCCGAGCTGCGCAACATCGCCCTGATCACCAGCGGTCCGGACACGGAGGCCCGCTACATCGGCACCATCGCCGCGGACACCTCCGAGGAGAACCTCGAGGTGAGCATCACGGTGGCCGGCACCGAGACCCGGTTCTCCGTCCCGGCCGGCGAGTCCCTCAAGCTCGAGGATCCCGCCAACGAGCAGGTCATCCCGAGCTCGGGCGGCTTCCCCGGTGGCATGGTCGAGGCGACCGTCGAGGTCACCGGCGGGGCCGAGACCGCCACCGAGCAGGTCGACGTCACCGTCCTGGACGGCACCCTGCCGGAGTACCGCCCGTTCGTGCCCGGCGGTGCGGACGCGAGCCCCGGCGCCCACCTCTACGAGACCCCGGCCGCCGAGGAAGGCGGCCACTGACCACCGCCCCACAGGGCGCCGGTCAACCAGCACGACGGCGAAGGGCCGGCACCGCACGGTGCCGGCCCTTCGCCGTCGGTGACCGGTGCCCGCGGCGTCCTGCCGCCGGGCTCCGGTCCGCGGCACCGGTGGCCGACGGACAGGCCGTCGCGTCCCCGGCGCCGGGCGCCCCTCAGGGCTCGAACTTGTAGCCGAGCCCGCGCACGGTCACGAGGTACTGCGGATGGGAGGGGTCGGGCTCGATCTTGCCGCGCAGTCGCTTGACGTGGACGTCCAGGGTCTTGGTGTCCCCCACGTAGTCCGACCCCCAGACACGGTCGATCAGCTGGCCCCGGGTCAGCACGCGGCCGGAGTTGCGCAGGAGCATCTCCAGCAGCTCGAACTCCTTCAGCGGCAGGGACACCTGCTCCCCGTTCACGGAGACGACGTGGCGCTCGATGTCCATCCGGACGGGCCCGGCCTGGACGGTCGAGCTGATGAGCTCCTCCGGCTCCCCCTGGCGGCGCAGCACCGCGCGGATGCGGGCGACCAGCTCACGGGAGGAGTAGGGCTTGGTGACGTAGTCGTCCGCACCGAGCTCCAGTCCGACCACCTTGTCGATCTCGGAGTCCTTCGCGGTGAGCATGATGACGGGGACGTTGGAGCGTTGGCGCAGCTGGCGGCAGACCTCCGTGCCGGACTGGCCGGGCAGCATCAGGTCCAGGAGCACCAGGTCGGCCCCGGCCCGGTCGAATTCCACGATCGCCTCGTGGCCGTCGGCCACGACCTCCACCTCGAAGCCCTCCTTGCCGAGCAGGTAGGACAGCGGGTCGCTGAACGACTCCTCGTCCTCCACGATCAGAATCCGGCTCACGACTGGGCTCCTTCCCCGGCGGCAGGCGCGTTGCCACCCCGTGCTTCCACTGACCTGCCGAGCTGCACACCAGCGTCGGGTTCCATCTCCGGGAGGCGGACCGTGAACGTCGAGCCCCGGCCCGGCTGTGACCAGACGGTCACTTCCCCCCCATGATTCGAGATTACATGTTTGACGATGCTCAGCCCGAGACCGGTACCGCCCGTCTGGCGCGACCTGGCGGCGTCGATCCGGTAGAACCGCTCGAAGATCCGGTCCTGTTCGTCCTCCGGGATCCCGACCCCCTGGTCGGTCACCGAGATCTGGGCCAGGCCGCGGACCGACTTCAGTCCGACACCCACCGTGGTGCCCTCCGGGGAGTAGCGCACGGCGTTGTCGATCAGGTTGCGCAGGGCGGTCATCAGCTGGTCCGGGTCCCCGTGCACCGTGGACTCGATCCGGCCGGCCACCTTGATGTCGATGTTGCGGGCCTCCGCCGGCAGCCGGGAACGGTCCACGGCCTCGCCGACCACCCGGTTGAGGTCGACCGGCTGCCCCGCCCGCACGGTGTCCTTGGCCTGGAGCCGGGACAGTTCGATGATGTCCTGCACCAGGGCGGCCAGACGGGTGGACTCCACGCTGAGCCGGCCCGCGAAGCGGCGCACGGCCTCCTCGTCGTCGGCGGCGCCGTCGATCGCCTCGGCCAGCAACGAGATGGCGCCGACCGGGGTCTTCAGCTCGTGGGAGACGTTGACCACGAAGTCGTGGCGCATGGCCTCGGTCCGGGAGATCTCCGAGCGGTCGTCGGCGAGGATCAGGATGTACTCGTCCGCCAGGGGCGCCACGCGCAGCTGCACGACGAGGATGCCCTGGCCGACCGGGCCACGGGGCAGCTCGTAGCGGCGGTCCACGATGATCCCGTCGGCACGGACGCGGTCGGTGAGCTCGAGCAGTTCGTCATGCGCCAGGCTGTGGCCCCGCACCAGGCCGAAGGCGTAGGCGGAGGGGTTGGCCCGGACCACCCCGTTGACGGCGTCGACCACCACGTAGGCCCGGCCGATCACGGACAGGACCTCGGCGGCACCGTCCGGGATGCTGGGCTCGCCCACGGTCAGGTGCACGGCGCGGCTGCGCTCGGAGATGCGGAAGGCGACCATGGACAGCACGCCCAGCACGAGGCCGATGAGGCCGCACACCACTCCAACCACCACGGGATCCGTCACGCGGTCCAGACTACCCACCGCGCACCCTGCGCCCGGCGCAGGGCATACTGGCACCGGAACGTTCCCGCGGTTCAGCGACTGTTCATCTTCCCCGGGAAGGATGACCGAGGCCCCGTGCCCCGTCCGGGGTGCCGGTGCCCTGCGCCGCCGGGACATTCCCGAGCCCATTGACCGGAAAGAGGGACCATCCATGCGTGAACTGTTCCAAGCCGACCTGAAGGCCCTGGGCGACCAGCTGGTGGAGATCGCCGGCCTGGTCCGCGAGGCCATGGAGAAGGCGCGGACCGCCTTCGAGACCGCGGACGTGGAGCTGGCCGAGGCCGTCATCTCCGAGGACGCCAGGATCGACTACCTGCAGACCTCCGTGGACGAGAAGGCCATCGAGCTGCTGGCCCTGCAGGGCCCGGTGGCCACCGACCTGCGCTCCGTGGTGGGGGCCCTGCGGATGAGCTCCTCGCTGGAGCGGATGGGCGACCTGGCCCGGCACATCGCCCAGCAGGCCCGCCGCCGCTACCCGGACCTGGCCGCCCCGGAGCCGGTCCGCGAGGACTTCCGGCAGATGGCCGACCACTGCGTGGCCGTGGCCACCGAGGTCGAGAGGCTGCTGGCCACCCACGACACGGTCCACGCCCAGGAGATCGTCAAGCACAACGTGGCCATCAACGAGCTGCACGCGAAGAACTTCAAGACCGTGAACTCGGCCGGCTGGAACGCCAGCGGTGCCACCACCGCGGACGTCACGCTGGCCTCGCGGTTCTTCGAGCGCTTCGCCGACCACGGTGTCTCGGTGGCCCGCAAGGTCACCTACCTCGCCACCGGCGAGTGGGAGCCCGTCATCGAGATCGACTGACCCGTCGCGGCCCGGGCCGCGCCCGGCCCCACCGACGACGACGGCCGTCACCCTCCGCGGAAGGTGACGGCCGTCGTCGTCGGTGCGGGATCCGGTCTACTTCTGGGCCCCCTGGGCGGCCACGGCGGCAGCGCCGGCGGCGGCGGCCTCCGGGTCCAGGTAGCGCCCGTGCGCCGTGATCGGCGTGAGGTCCTCGTCCAGCTCGTAGTACAGCGGGATGCCGGTGGGGATGTTCAGCCCGGCGATGTCCTCGTCGGAGATGCCGTCCAGGTGCTTGACCAGGGCCCGCAGCGAGTTGCCGTGGGCGGCGATGAGCACGGTCTTGCCGGCCTTGAGGTCCGGCACGATCTCGGACTCCCAGTAGGGCAGCAGGCGGGTCACCACGTCCTTGAGGCACTCGGTGCGCGGGGCGTCCTCGCCCAGGTCGGCGTAGCGCGGGTCCCCGGACTGGGACCACTCGGAGGAGTCGTCGAGCACCGGCGGCGGGGTGTCATAGGACCGGCGCCAGACCATGAACTGCTCCTCGCCGAACTCCTCGCGGATCTCGGCCTTGTCCTTGCCCTGCAGGGCGCCGTAGTGGCGCTCGTTCAGCCGCCAGTCGCGCTTGACCGGGATCCACTGCCGGTCGGCGGCCTCGAGGGCCAGGTTGGCGGTGGTGATGGCGCGCTTGAGCAGCGAGGTGTACAGCACGTCCGGCAGCAGCCCCTCCTCGGAGAGCAGCTCACCGCCGCGGACCGCCTCCCGGCGGCCCTTCTCGGTCAGGGGGACGTCCACCCAGCCGGTGAACAGGTTCTTCTCATTCCAGTCGCTCTGGCCATGCCGCAGCAGGACGAGCTTGTACGGGGTCTCAGCCATGGGCACATCCTATAGGCGGCCCGGGGCCCGGAACGGTCAGTAGCCGTAGTGCGACGGGCCTCCCCGGCCGAACATCCTCAGCTCGGTCCGCGGGCCGGCCAGGTACACGGCGGCCACGCACAGGGCCGCGATCTGGAACAGGCCGAAGCCGGCGCCGAGGCTGCTGATGGAGCCCAGGAAGGTCAGGACACCGACCACGCCGGCCACCCCGGTGAGGATCAGCCAGAACGACTTCTGCTTCTGGCCGGAGCGCTCGAACTGGTGGGCGGGCCGGGTCAGGCAGTCGCCCAGCGCCCAGACCTCGAGGACCACGGCCACCACCGACAGTGCGATGTACAACCAGTTCTCGATGGAGGTGACCAGGATCCAGGCGCTCATGGGGACAGCCTAGCGGTGGGCGCGGTTCCCGGCCGCGGCGGCGCGCAGTGCCTGCTCGAGGTCGTCCCACAGGTCGTCCACGTGCTCGATGCCGCAACTGAGCCGCAGCAGCCCGGCGGGCACGGTCCTCGGCTCCGCGGCGAAGCGCCGCCGGCGCTCGACGAGCGACTCCACCCCGCCCAGTGAGGTGGCCGGCACCCACAGCCGCAGGGCCCGCACCGCGGCGTCGGCGGCGGCCGCGGATGCGTCCTCGGCCGGCTCGGTCCCGTCCTCGCCGCTGCCGGCGGCGACCTCGACGGTCAGCACGGAGCCGAAGCCGCCGTGCATCTGCCGCGCCGCCAGGGCGTGCTGCGGGTGCCCCGCCAGTCCCGGGTAGCGCACGGCGGCGATCGGCAGGGTGCCCTCGCGCCGGGCCGTCTCCGCCCGGCGGGCCAGTTCGGCCGCGTTGGCCTGCGAGCGCTCCAGGCGCAGGGCGAGGGTCCGCATCCCGCGCAGCGCCAGGAAGGCCTCCATCGGCCCGGCGATGGCCCCGTGCAGGGTCCGGTGGGCGTGCAGCCTGGCCTGCAGCTCCGGGTCGGCGGTGACGGCCGCGCCCATCACCACGTCGGAGTGCCCGGCCAGGTACTTGGTCACCGAGTGCACCACGACGTCCGCGCCGAGGTCGAGCGGACGCTGCACCAGGGGCGTGGCGAAGGTGTTGTCCACGATGACGAGCGCCCCGGCCGCGTGCGCGGCCCCGGTGAGCGCGGGCAGGTCCGCGACCTCCAGCATCGGGTTGGTCGGGGACTCGAGCCACAGGATCGAGGCCCCCTCGAGCGCTCCGACGACCGCCACGGTGTCCGTGATGTCCACCTGGTCGACGCTCAGCCGGCCGGAGTCGCCCATGCTCTCCAACAACGAGGTCAGGCCGTTGTAGGCGTGCTGCGGGGCGATGACTCGTGAGCCGACCGGGACCAGGTGCAGTGCCGCGGCGATCGCGGCCATGCCGGAGGAGAACAGCAGGGCCGGCGTGGCCTGGGGGTCCGGCACTCCCTCGAGCGCGGCCAGCAGCTCCTCGGGCCCGTCCCAGGAGGGGTTGGACATCCGGCCGTAGACCCGGCGGTCGGCACCGCCCCCGGCCTCCCATCCCACGAAGGTGGAGGTGAGGTGCACGGGCTCGTTGACGGGCGCGTCGACCTCCTTCGCGGGACGGGCGGCACTGACCAAGAGGGTTTCGGGATGCATGGGCCACATCGTACGTCCGCCGCCGGGCCCGGGGTGTGGATCGTTCGGCACCGTGACGCCGCCGCCGGTAGGCTGGGCCGGTGACTGAGACGCCTGCTGCCGCCGTCCCCGGAGCCCGAGGGCGGGGCGTGTTCATCGCCTTCGAGGGCGGGGACGGTTCGGGCAAGTCCACCCAGGCCCGGTTGCTGGTCGAGCGGCTCCGGGCCGCCGGCCACGACGTGCTGCCGACCCGCGAACCGGGTGGGACCGACATCGGTGAGCGGCTCCGCGAGCTCGTCCTGGATCCGCGGTACGCCCCCATCGATGCCGTCACCGAGGCCCTGATGTTCGCCGCCTCCCGGTCTGCGCACGTGCGCCAACTGGTGGCCCCGGCCCTGGCGGACGGGCGGATCGTGGTCACCGACCGCTACGTGGACTCCTCCGTGGCCTACCAGGGCGCCGGACGGGACCTCGGCCCCGAGACGGTGGCGCAGTTGAACGAGTGGGCCACCGGCGGACTGCACCCGGACCTCACGGTCCTGCTGGACGTGGACACCGGCACGGCTGCCGCCCGGAGGGCCCTGCGCGAGCAGTCGGCCGGGGGTGCCGGTCCGGACCGGATGGAGTCCGAGCCGGAGTCCTTCCACGCGCGCATCCGGGCGGCCTTCACCGACCGTGCGGACGCCGACCCGGGCCGGTACCTGGTGCTGGACGCCGCGCGGCCGGTTCCGGAGCTGGCCGAGGAGGTGCTGGGGCGGGTCACCGGACTCCTGGACCAGCGGGGCCGCTCCGGGGCGATGGCCACCGAAGGGACACAACCCGAAGGGAGCCGGCCATGACCGCGCCCTCCCCCGTCCCCGCGGACCAGACGACCCCGGTCGCACTGGCCCCGGCCTGGGCCGACCTCGCCGGCCAGCAGGCCGCCGTCGAGCAGTTGTCCCGGGCCGCCGCGGCGGACCGGCCCACGCACGCCTGGCTGTTCACCGGCCCCCCGGGATCCGGCCGTTCCAACGCGGCCCGGGCCTTCGCCCAGGCGCTGCAGTGCGAGGTCGAGGACCCGGACCGGCGCGGCTGCGGCAGCTGCCACGCCTGCCTGACCGTCGCCGCCGGGACAAACGCGGACGTGAAGGTGCTGGCCACCGAGAACGTCACCTACAAGATCGACGAGGTCCGCGACCTGATCGCGCTCGCCCAGGACCGTCCCACCTCCGGCCGCTGGCGCATCTTCATCATGGAGGACGCGGACCGGATGACGGAGCGGGCCACGAACGTGCTGCTCAAGGCGATCGAGGAACCGCCCGAGCGGACCGTCTGGATGCTGTGCGCCCCCTCCCCCGCCGACGTGCTGGTCACCATCCGGTCCCGGTGCCGCCAGGTGGGCCTGCGGATCCCCGCCGTGCGGGCGGTGGCGGACCTGCTGGTGGAACGCGACGGCCTGGACCCGGAGCTGGCCCTGTTCGCCGCCCGGGCCTCCCAGTCCCACGTGGGCATGGCCCGGCGCCTGGCCCGGGACGAGGGATCCCGATCCCGCCGCGAGTCGGTGGTGCACCTGCCCCTGCGCGTGAAGGCCACCTCGGACGCCGTGGCGATGGCCAAGGAGCTCGTGGAGGTCACCCAGCAGGAGGCCGCCTCCTCCGCCGAGGCCCGCAACGCCGAGGAGCGGCGCAACCTGCTGCGGTCCCTCGGGCTGGCCGAGGACGAGAAGGTTCCCGCCAAGCTGCGCCACCACGTCAAGAGACTCGAGGACGCCCAGACGGCGCGGAACAAGCGGGCCGTGCACGACACCCTGGACCGGGCCATGATCGACCTGACGGGACTGTTCCGGGACGTGCTGGCCCTGCAGCTGGGCACCGACGCCGAACTGGTCAACGAGCACCTGCGCGACGAGCTGGCCTCCTACGCCCGGGCCGCCTCCCCGGAACGCACCGTGGAGCGGATCGACGCCGTCTCCACGGCCCGGCGCCGGCTGGCCGGCAACGTCCCGCCCCTGCTGGCGCTGGAGGCGATGGCCACCAGCTTCCTGCCGGACCGGATCCTCGACCGACGACCGCCCGACCATCCCTGAGAGGCCCCGCGTGCGCCAGAGTCCCCGTGCTTCCCTCCGCCCCCTCGGCAGCAGTCCCGGCCGTCGGGTGCCCCTGCTCGCCGGCCTGTTGGCCGCGGGACTGTTCCTGACGGGTTGCATCCCCGAGGGCGGGGGCGGGACGGGCACCGGCACGGAGGGGACCACGCCGGGAGGCGGGCAGGAGGCCACCGGCGGGACCACCGGCCCCGGGACGGCCGCCCCCGGGGAGGTGCCCGACGGCCTCGGGGAGTACTACGACCAGGACCTGCAGTGGCAGGACTGTGAGCAGGACCAGGGCGGCTTCGAGTGCGCGACCGCCCGCGCCCCGCTGGACTACGCCGACCCGGGCGGGGACAGCATCGACCTGGCCCTGGTCCGCTCGGCCGGGGCCGGGGAGGACGCCCCGCACCTGCTGGTCAATCCCGGCGGGCCGGGCGTCTCCGGCGTGGACATGGTGGTCGAGGGGCTGGACTACGCCGTCTCGGCGGACGTCCGGGAGCACTACACGGTGGTCGGCTTCGACCCCCGCGGCGTGTCCCGTTCCGCCCCCGTCACCTGCCTGACGGACGAGGAGATGGACGAGGCCCGGGAGGGCCACATCGACCCCTCCACGGACGAGGGACTCGACCAGCTGCGCGAGTCCGCCCGCGAGTTCGCCGAGGCCTGTGAGGAGCACACCGGGGAGGTCCTGGGCCACGTGGACACCGAGAGCTCGGCCCGGGACATGGACCTGTTGCGCGCGGTGCTCGGGGACGACCGGCTGAACTTCCTGGGTTTCTCCTACGGCACCGACCTGGGGGCCACCTACGCCGGGCTGTTCCCGCAGAACGTGGGACGCATGGTGCTGGACGGTGCCATGGACCCGTCCCTGTCCGAGTCCGAGGTGACGCTGGCCCAGGCCGCCTCCTACGAGGAGGCCCTGGCGTCCTGGGCGGAGTACTGTCTGGCCGGCAGCGACTGCCCCCTCTCCGGGACCCCGGAGGACGCGGTGGCCCAGGTCCGGCGCCTCCTCGAGCAGGTAGAGCAGTCCCCGATGACCGCCTCGGACGGACGCCAGGTGCCGGCCAGCACGTTCGTGTCCGGGATGATCCTCGCGCTCAACGCCGACGAGAGCTGGCCCGTGCTGACCACGGCCGTCCAGGACGCCCTGGACGGCAACCCCGACCTGATGCTGCACCTGGCGGACCTGGGTGCCGGACGGGACGAGGACGGCACGTACGACTCGAACGTCACCGCGGCGATCACCGCCGTGAAGTGCCTCGACGGGCCGGCGCCGGCGGACACGCAGGTCCTGCGCGAGCAGGCCGCGGAGCTGGACGAGGCCTCCCCGACCCTCGGCCGGTTCCTGGCCTACTCCGGGCTGTACTGCGCGGTGTGGCCCGAGGCCCCGGTGAGTGAACCGGCCCCGGCCAGCGCTCCGGGCGCGGCGCCCATCGTGGTCGTCGGCACCACCGGGGACACCGCGACCCCCTATGAGTGGGCCTCGGTCCTGGCCGAGCAGCTGGAGTCGGCCGTCCTGGTGACCTGGGAGGGCCAGGGCCACACGGCCTACGGGCGGGCCGGGGACTGCATCGAGGACGCCGTGGACGCCTACCTGGTGGAGGGGACCGTGCCCGAGGACGGGCTGACCTGCCCCTGACGCCCGCGGGTCCGTGACCGGCCGGCCGCGGGTGGCGGTGACCGGTTCAGGTGGCCGGTGCAGGTGGCCGGTGCAGGTGGCCGGCCGGGGACGAGCCCCGTCAGCGGCCCTGGACCAGCGCCGGGATGTCCCGGACGGAGGGCACGACGGCGGTGGCACCGGCCGCCGTCAGCGCCGGCCCGTCGTGGTAGCCGGAGAGCACGCCGACCGTGAGCCCGGCCCCCGCGCGCTGACCGGCGCGGATGTCCCCGACCGTGTCGCCCGCGACGAGCACGGAGCGGACGTCGTCCAGGTCCAGGGCCAGCAAGGCGGTGAGGATCATGTCCGGGTAGGGCACGCCCCGGCCCGCGTCTGAGGGGCACAGGCTCAGGTCCGAGACGCCCATCCACCCCAGGGACTCCAGGATCATGTTCTGCGTGTGCCGGGCGAAGCCGGTGGTCAGCACGATCTTCATCCCCGCCTCGCGCAGTTCGGCCATGGCCTCGGCGGCCCCCTGCACCGGCCGCACCCCGCGCTCGGCGAGCAACTCGTCGTAGGCGGTCTCGAAGCGCCGGTTGGCCCGCCGGGCGACGACCGCGTCCTCACTGAAGATCGAGCGGAAGACCTCGTGGCGGGGGGTGCCGCGGGACCGCCGGAAGTAACCCACCATCGCGTCATGCCGGGGGCCGCCCGGTTCGATCCCCTCCTCGCGGAGGGCCGTGCTGAACGCGTCGTCCTGCAGGCCGCCCTCCTCGACCGTGGTGCCGGACATGTCGAGCACGGCCAGCCTCAGGGGGCGCGCCGGTTCCAGGCCCGGCCCCGGACGGGTGGTGGAGGGCATCGTCACGTCCGTTCTCCCCTCGAGGACGGCCCGGGCAGGTGCCGGGGTCTCGTTCATGGTCGTCCCACTCCACCGCACCTAGCTGTCCGGGGGTTGGCCGTGAAGTGAACGTCATCTGTGGGTTGTGGACCGCACCGGGCACCCGGATCCTCCCCATCCAACAAGCGCGCCATGACACGCTTTGCCCGGCAGGCCACCCTGCCGCTACCATGGACAGCCGTGGCACTCGCACGTCGGGCGCCACGGTAACGCCTCCTTAGCTCAGCTGGCCAGAGCAGCTCCCTCGTAAAGAGCAGGTCGCCGGTTCGAATCCGGCAGGGGGCTCCAGGAAACCTCCCCGAGACGGCTCACGCCGCTCGGGGAGGTTTTTTCATGCCGTGAGGTGCGTTCCACGGCGTGATCGTGCGCCTGATCCTCCAGCGATCCTTGCATACCCCGGGGGGTATGCAGCATACTGGGTGCACGGGTCACGCCCGCGAATCCATAGACCCTTGAGGAGCAGCCTTGTCCGAGATCACCATCACCGAGGCCGACCAGCGCCGAGCCCAGGACCAGGTCCTGGACGTCCGGGAGGACTTCGAGGTTGCCGAGGGAATGATCCCCGGCGCCATCCACATCCCCATGGGCCAGTTGGGCACGCGCCTGGACGAGCTGGACCGGACACGGCCGGTGATCGTGGTGTGCCGCAGCGGCAGTCGCAGCGCCCGGGTGGCCGAGGCCCTCGAGGCGGCCGGTTACGCCGCGGACACCATGGGCGGCGGGATGGTCGCCTGGCAGGGCGCCGGCCTGCCGGCGGGTTGACCCACGGCCCCGGGGCCTGCCCCTCGGCACCCGGAGTGCGTGGTCAACGCCCAGGGCGGAGCGTCTCTGCTTCCTCGACCGCCGCGATGACCTTCTCGGCCCGGCGTCCCACGGACTGCAGGGAGGACTGGCCGAGCCGGAACATGGCGGCCGCCTGCGCCGTGGTGGCCAGGTCGTTGGCGGCCCGGGACAGCACCCGGTGCAGGTCAGAGACGGGCGCCGGGACCTCCATCCCGTGCTCGGGGTGCTCCCGCCGGGCCTCGACGCACAGCCGCCGGACCCGCGGCAGCAGCTCGGCCAGCACGTTCCCGGCGTTCACCAGCCCGTTCATCTCGTCCTGCGGGATGCTCCCGCTGCGCTGCGCCTCGTCCACGACCTGCCAATACCGGTCCAGGGACCGGGCGAACCAGTCGTAACAGCGGCGCCACAGGTCGGTGCCGAGCTCACGATCGTCCTTCCGCCGCTGGCGCCCGCGTGCGAACGGCCCGGCCATCACGGGCGGTGCCGCTGCGCGCCGGAGTGCACGGCGTCCGCGGCGGCGGCCTCGGTGACGAGCAGCACCTTGCCGGTGCGGTCCGCCTCCTCGAAACGGTCCTGGGCCTGTGCCGCACGGTCCAGGGGGAAGGCGGTGTCCGTCGTCGTGCGGATCTTCCCGGCGCTGACCAGCGGCCAGCACTGGTCGCGGACCTGACGCATGATCTCCGCCTTCTCCTGCACCGGACGCGGCCGCAGCAGGGTCCCGGTCACCGAGCCGTTGACGCCCATCAGCCTCCCGAGCGGCAGGGTCCCCGAGCCCCCGCCCTGCAGGCCGATGACCACCAGGCGGCCGCCCCGGGCCAGGGCGTCGACGTTGCGCTCCAGGTACTTCGCCCCGATGACGTCCAGGATGACGTCCGCGCCGTGCCCACCGGTGATCTCGCGCACGCGCTCCACGAAGTCCTCCTCGCGATGATTGATGGCGGCCTCAGCCCCCAGCTCGAGGCAGCGCTCGACCTTCTCCGGGCTGCCGGCGGTGGCCAGCGGACGCGCCCCCAGCGCGGCCAGCAGCTGCAGGGCGAAGGAGCCGATGCCCCCGGTGCCGCCGTGGACGAGGACCCAGTCCCCGGCCTGGACGCCCGCCTCCATCACGAGGTTGGACCAGCACGTGGCGGCCACCTCGGGCAGGCCGGCCGCATCGATGAGGGAGACGCCGTCGGGCACCGGGACCACCTGTCCCTCGGGGACCGCGACGTACTCGGCGTACCCCCCGCCGGTGAGCAGGGCGCAGACGGGCGTGCCGAACTCCCAGGGCCCGACGCCGGCCCCGGTCTCCTCGATCGTCCCGGAGACCTCCAGCCCCGGCCCGTCCGGGGCACCGGGAGGCACCGGGTAGTTCCCCGCCCTCTGCAGCAGGTCCGCCCGGTTGATGCCGGCGGCGTGCACCCGGATGAGCACCTCCCCCGGTCCCGCGACGGGGATCTGGGAGTCGACGACGGCCACGACCTCACGACCACCGGCGCCGGTGTAGGAGATGGCCTGCATGGTCGGGTGGGACGCGTCCCGGGGCTGCGTGGTCATGGTTCCTCCGTGGCTGTGGGCAGTCGGTGCGCGCCGGACGCGCGCGGGCAGGGCTCCGTCCATGATCTACCGTCAGGCGGGTTCCCTGCCACCCGCGCGGCAACCGGGCGCCGGCCGTCTAGACTGGACCTTCTGGATGGTTGTCCGAGCGGCCGAAGGAGCTGGTCTTGAAAACCAGTGTGCGGTAACCCCGTGCCAAGGGTTCGAATCCCTTACCATCCGCTCTCCGTGGCATCACGCGCCGCATGCTCCCCTGTCAGGCCTGGAACTGGTCCGCCGGTCCACGGCACCTGGCGTATGCCCTCCCGTTATTTTCGGCGTCACCGAGACTTCATGCGGGGGTGGTGCGATGATGGGACCGTCGTCTTTCTCGGACGGCGGTCGTCCACGCCGGAATCAGCCCCGTCGCCGGCTGGAACGCACCGTTTCTGGGGCACCAGAGGAACCACAGACTGATGCAGCCAAGGAAATCCTTGCTGGCCGGTGTGCTCACCGCGGGGCTCGTCATCGCCCCTGCGGCAGCGCTCCCGGCCTCCGCCGACACCACCGTCCCCACCGTGACCGCCGAGGAGGCCATCGAGGCCGCCGCCGTCCCGGCCGCCGAGGGCACGGAGAAGATCTCGCTCCTGAGCTTCAACGACTTCCACGGCGCCCTGTCCCCCGACTTCTCCGGCACGCAGTTCGCCGACACCGTGGAGGACTATCGCGCCGCGTTCGAGGCCGCCCAGGGTGAGGGATCCACCCTGTTCACCAGCGCCGGGGACCTGATCGGCGCCTCGGCCTCGGTGTCCAACGTCCAGCAGGACGAACCGACGCTGGAGGTCATGAACGCCCTCGGCCTGGACGTCTCGGCCGCCGGCAACCACGAGTTCGACAAGGGCCTGGACGACCTGCAGGACCGCGTGCTGGAGATCGCGGACTTCGACATCCTGGCCGCGAACTTCGTGGACCCGGGGACCAAGGACCCGGTCCTGTCCTCCCACGAGGTGTTCGAGGTGGGCGGCGTGACGGTCGCCGTGATCGGTGCCGTGCCGAACAACCTCTACGCCACCACCACCGGCGCCGGCCTCGAGGGCAACGAGGTCCCGTACCACGTGGATGCCGTCAACCAGGTTGCCCGGATGCTCTCGGACGGCGTCGATGAGGAAGACAACGAGGAGGCCGACATCATCGTGGCCTCCTACCACGACGGTGCCGACGGCAACGGCTCGCTCGAGGAGGAGACCGCCCGCTCCGAGGTCTTCGAGCGCATCGTCAACGACACCGACCCGGCGGTGGACGTGATCTTCAACGGCCACTCCCACCAGGCCTACAACTACGCCACCACCGTCCCCACCGAGGACGGACCCAAGAACCGCCCGGTGGTGCAGGCCGGCCAGTCCGGCAACCTGCTCGCCGCCGTCGAGCTCGAGATCGACGCCGAGACCTCCGAGGTCCTCGGATACGAGTCCTCGCTGATCGAGCAGTCGGAACAGGACGCCGCAGCCGCAGCCGCGGAGTCCGAGGCCACCGCCGCCGTCTACGCCCTAGAGCAGGCGGCCGTCGCGGAGTTCGAGGAGCTGCAGAAGACCGAGATCGGTGAGATCGACGCGTCGATCACCACCGACTACCCGGTGCGCATCGCGGAATCGGGCTCCTGGCGCGCCGGCGGCACCCGGCGCCAGGAGACCACCCTGGGCAACTGGGCCGCCAACGCCCTCAAGGACAGGGTCGCCCTGTCCAACCCCGCCGTCGACCTGGGCGTGACCAACTCCGGCGGCCTGCGCGCCGAACTGCTGTACGACCGGTTCACCGCCGGCGGTGAGTTCACCGCCAAGCCGACCGCCGCGCACGGCAAGGTGACCCTCGGCGAGGTCCTCGACTTCGCACCGTTCGGCAACACCCTGGTCTACTTCGACCTCCCGGGCTCCTCGATCAAGCAGGTCCTCGAGGAGAACTGGCAGAACGGCCAGAAGACCAACCACCTGGGCTGGTCCGAGGAGCTGACCTACACCTTCGACGAGTCCCGTGCCCAGGACGACAAGGTCACCGGGATCTGGATCGGCGGCGAGCCGGTGGAGATGGACCAGATGTACACCATCGCCACCCTGTCCTTCCTGGGTGACACCTCCTGGGTCGGCACAGGCAACCCCGCCCCCGACGGCTACGAGGGCTTCGCCACCGGCCAGCAGGGCTACGTCGACCTGGGCATCATGGACAACCAGGCGTACCAGGAGTACATCCAGGCGCAGACCGCCGCCACCGGTGACATCCGCCCGGACTTCTCCAAGAACTCCGTGCAAGTGACCGGCGCCCCCGAGACGGTGGCCCCCGGTGAGGAGATCGTCCTGACCCTGGACGATCTCGAGTTGGACTCCGACGGCGCCGGGGACGCCACCGGCGTCGCCGTGGCCTTCGAGGCCGCCGACGGCACGGTGACCGAGCTCGGCTCCCAGGACATCGCCGCCGAGGGCGAGACCGTCACCCTCGCCGGGATCTCCGCTCCCGGGACCGCGGCCGAGGGCACCCTGGTCATGACCGTGACCTACGACGACCGGTACGCCTCCACCTCCGAGGTGCGCCTCCCGCTCAGCGTCACCGGCACCGGTCAGCCGGATGCCGGCACGGACAACCCGAACAAGGGGCCCGGCAACAACAGCGGCCGGGACAACCCGAACAGGGGCCCCGGCAACAACAGCGGCAACCATGACGGCGGCCGCGCCCCCGGTGAGAACCAGGGCAACGGCACGGGCCCGCGCTCGTCCTGATCCGACGCACTGACATGGACGGAACACCGGCCGTGACGGTGATGCCCCCGGGATCCGTCCCCGGGGGCATTGCCGTCCCCGGGCCCGGCCGGAGGGTACCGCGCCGCCGTCCACCCGCGGCCAACCGCTGGACACCGGCCGTTCAGCGTCACATGTGACCATGTCAACCGTCCTTCACCGCTCGCACCCCACCGAAAGTGACTCCATGAAGACCACCCACCGACTGACCGCCGTCGGGGCCTCGCTGGCCCTGCTCGCCGCGGCCGTCGTCGTCCCCGCCCAGGCCTCACCGGCGGGTGACGACGTCGTCATCAGCGAGGCCTACACGAACGGCGGGTCGGCCAACGCCGTCTACACGCACAAGTTCGTCGAGCTCTACAACCCCACGGACTCCCCGGTCTCCCTGGAGGGCTGGTCCCTGCAGTACCGCTCCTCCGGCGGCAGCTCGGCCCCGACCGGCGTCGTGCGGCTCTCCGGCACGATCCCCGCCCAGGGGTACTACCTGGTCCAGGGCAGCTCGAACGGCTCCGCCGGCCAGGCCCTGCCCGCCCCGGATGCCACCACGGGCGTGTCCTTCTCCGGCACCAGCGGGACCCTGGTGCTCTCCGACCAGTCCGCGGCCCTGACGGGACTGTCGACCGGTTCGGTCCTCTCCGGCCAGGACGAGCGCGTGGTCGACCTGCTGGGTTACGGTTCCTCGAACACCTTCGAGACCGCCGCGGCGCAGTCCCCGTCCGCGAACTCGGACCCGAGGTCGATGAACCGTGCCGCCGGCGGTGTGGACACGGACGACAACGCAGCCGACTTCAGCCTCTACGGGACCGTGACGCCGACGAACTCCACCTCGGAACCGGGCGACCCCGGTGACCCGGCCGACCCGGTCGACCCGGCACCCGGGGATCCCGTCACCCCCACCGAGGTCACCCCCATCGCCCGGATCCAGGGCACCGGGGAGGCCACCCCGCTGGCCGGGCAGGTCGTGACGACGCGCGGCGTGGTCACCGCGGTGTACTCCACCGGCGGCTACGACAGCTACTACCTGCAGACCGCCGGCACCGGCGGTGACGCCGGCGACGGTGACGGAGGCGGAGGCGGAGGCGGTGGAGAAGCCTCGGACGGCATCTTCGTCTACTCGCGGGACACCGTGGACGACGTCGCCCTCGGCGACCACGTCCAGGTCACGGGCACGGCCGGCGAGTACTACGCCCTGACCCAGTTGACCGTGGCCGACGGCGGCGTGGAGGTCCTCGACGAGGACGCCGCCGTGGAACCCACGGAACTGGAGTTCCCGCTCACCGAGGCCGAGAAGGAGGCCCACGAGGGCATGCTCCTCGCTCCCGTGGGTGACTGGACGATCACGGACAACTACGACGTCAACACCTACGGCTCGCTGGGCATCGTGCCCGGGGACAGCCCGCTGCTGAACCCGACGACGGTCGCCGAGCCGGGTGCCGCGGCCCAGGCCGTGAGGGCCGAGAACGACGAGAAGCTCATCGTCCTCGACGACGGCGCCGGCACGAACTTCATGCGCTCCCCCGGGAACCAGAACGCCCTGCCGTACCTGGACCTGGACGACCCGGTGCGCGTGGGCTCCGGGGTGGACTTCACCACCCCGGTGATCCTGGACTTCCGCTACGGCGCCTGGAGCTTCCAGCCGCTGGCGCACCTGACGGACGAGAACGCCGACCAGGTCCAGCCCGCCCGGTTCGAGGACACCCGGACCGGGGAGGAGGCGCCCGCCGAGGTCGGCGGCACCGTCTCCGTGGCCACGTTCAACGTGCTGAACTACTTCACCACCCTGGGGAACCGGTTCGAGTCCTGCGAGGCCTACGAGGACCGCGAGGGCAACCCCATCACGACCAACCGGTGTGATCCCCGCGGCGCCTACGACGAGGTCAACCTCGAACGCCAGCAGGCCAAGATCGTCGAGGCCGTCAACGGGCTGGACGCCTCGGTCATCGGCCTCGAGGAGATCGAGAACTCCGCGGTGTTCGGACAGGACCGGGACCACTCGCTGGCCACCCTGGTCGAGGCGCTGAACGCCGACGCCGGTGCCGAGAAGTGGGCGTATGCCGAGACTCCCTCGGTGACCCCGGACCTGGCCTCGCAGGACGTCATCCGCAACGCCTTCATATACCAGCCCGAGGTCGTGGAGACGGTCGGGGAGTCGGTGATCCTCGACGACCAGGTCGCCTTCGACAACGCCCGCGAGCCGCTGGCGCAGGTGTTCCAGGTCGTGGACGGGGATGAGTCCACCCGGTTCATCGCCATCACCAACCACTTCAAGTCCAAGGGCTCGGGCTCCGGCGCGGGCAACACGGACATCGGCGACGGCCAAGGCGCCTCCAACGCGGACCGTGTGGCCCAGGCCGAGGCCCTGGTCGCCTTCGCGGCGCAGCTGCAGGACGAGACCGGTGTGGAGAAGGTCCTGCTCATCGGCGACTTCAACTCCTATGAGAAGGAGGACCCCATCCGGGTCATGGAGGACGCCGGGTACGTCTCGCAGGCCCCGAGGACCGGTGAGCACACCTACGCCTTCGACGGCTCGGTCGGCTCCCTGGACGGCATCCTCGCCAACGCCGCCGCCGAGGCCACGGTGACCGGTGCCGATGTCTGGGACATCAACGCCGACGAGTCCGTGGCCCTGGAGTACTCGCGCTACAACTACGTCAACGAGATGCTCTACGCCGCGGACCAGTGGCG
>ENA-UOUJ01000324-UOUJ01000324.1-activated-sludge-metagenome-genome-assembly--contig:-NODE-324-length-35859-cov-3.604122_pt1 | contig 35859 bp, 35 predicted proteins | sample MGYA00249839_ERZ747224 | MGnify/ENA primary metagenome ERZ747224 (study PRJEB28782, sample SAMN03220277) | activated sludge metagenome | biome: wastewater; feature: sewage sludge; material... | reverse complement strand
GATGGAACTTTGTATCATGCGCGCTTTCAGCGTTCACCGGCTCCACAGCGAAAACCAGCAACTGCGCGAGGTGCTGAAGGAGCAGCGTGAAACGGCCGTGAACGGCGTGATCGGAAAGAGCGCGGTTTTCCGTCAGGCCTGCGATCTCGCTCAGCGGGTCGCGAACAGCACCGCGAACGTCTTGATCACCGGGGAAACCGGCACGGGCAAGGAAGTGATCGCGCGTTTGATCCATCGTTCGGGCGACCGGGCCAAGGGGTCTTTCATCGCGATCAATTGTTCCGCGATTCCGGAAAATCTTTTGGAGGGGGAATTGTTCGGCTACGCGAAAGGCGCTTTCACGGGCGCGGTCGATCGTAAAACGGGTCTTTTCGAAGAGGCCAACGGCGGAACCCTCTTTTTGGATGAGATCGGCGACCTGCCGATGTCCTTGCAGGCGAAACTTCTCCGCGTCCTTCAAGAGAAGAAGATCAAACGTCTGGGGGAAAACCAATATCGCGATATCGACGTCCGGATCGTCGCGGCCACTCACAAGAACCTTCAAAAAGAGGTGGCCGAAGGGACGTTCCGCGAGGACTTGTTCTTCCGATTGAACGTGATTCCGATCCAGCTTCCGGCTTTGCGCGACCGCAAGGAGGACATTCTTCCGCTCGCGGAAAACATGTTGAGAAAATTCGTCTCCCTGCACGGGGTTTCCGTGAAAAGTTTCTCAAAAGAAACGCTGGAGTTCTTCCTGAACTATGCCTGGCCGGGAAACGTGCGCGAACTCGAAAATTCGGTCGAGCGGTCGGTTCTTTTGTGCGATCAGGATCAGATTCAGTTGAAGCATCTTCTTCTCGATCAGGGCGGGGCCCAGTCTTCGCGGAATGAGGGGATGGGGATCGTTCGCGAGCTTCCTCAGCATCGCGAGAGCGTGAACCCCGAAGTCCTGACCCTGGACGAACTGACCAGACGCCATATCCTGTGGGTCCTTGAAAGAAATGCCGGGGCGAAGGATAAAACCGCCCGGATGTTGGGCATCGATCGAAAGACCCTCTATCGCAAACTCACCGAATACGATGCTTCGAGCTCGATTCACACCCTGAGGCCTTCCGTCTGAGCGGAAGGTCTTTCGTTCGTTGGCGTGCCGGGGATAACGCTTCGTGTTGGCGCTCTTTTCCTTTCGGGGTTTCCTCTTCGAAGCCCCTAGGAAGACGGCGCTTTCTCCAAAAGAAAATTGACTTCGACGGGCTCAGTGAATAAGTCTGTGGGACTCAAAAGCGTGGTGGGGTAGCTCAGCTGGTTAGAGCAACGGAATCATAATCCGTAGGTCGGCGGTTCAAGTCCGCCCCTCACTACCATTTCTTACTTCTTCAGAACCAATAATCGACAAATTATGATCTCCGACCGCAGGCGAAAGCCTGCGGAGACGGACGACATTTGAATCTTCTCCATTTTCACCTAAAGCACCCGATCCGAGTGCACCAAACTGCTCGGCGGCGCTCGTCCAGAATGTCAGATAAAGCTCGTCACGGGTCACGACAATCTCTTTTATGGTTCGTCTCAACAGACGCTTACGGACGGCAGGAGGGGCCTTTTGCCAGCCCTGCATACACACGCGGATTTGATTTTCGACGAAAAGAACCTGGGATGCGATATCTACCTCGATCTCGCTTATGGGACCCAGGTGGAGCAGGGATACTTCCAGGTTCTGTTTCTCTTTCGCCAGGCGGTTCAGCTCATCGGAGGCAAGGCGTAAAGCCTCTTCGCTCAATTGCATTCGCGACTGGCTCACCCAGACCATGGAAATGTTTTCTTGGACGGCGGTGAGTTCCTTTTGCAGGCGCTTGTATTCGGCGGAAGCGCCTTTATGAGTCGCTTCATGGATGGTCTTCAGGTTCTCCGCCAGACCGTCGAGGTAGCCCTGTGTGGAAATGGCCGCCTTCAGCTCAGCAATGACTTTCTCTTCTAATTCCTCGGCATGAAGTCGCGGGCGAACGTTCGTCACCCCTTTCGGTGTGCGTGCGTAATGATAGTAACGGTGAAGGGTGCCGGAGCGCCCTTTGCCCGTTTGTCCCAAGAGCGGCAAGCCGAGTTCCCCGCAAGTTAGAAGTCCGGTCAAAAGGAAGGTACGACGAGGGCCTTGGTTGATTCGTGCGCGCTCTTTTGTCGTGGCCTCTTCGAGTAGTTGTTGGGCATCGAAGAAAGTCTTTTCATCCAGAATTGGTTCCCAAGGGGCTTTCACCATCTGGTGCTTTTGCCACGGCTTCAAATGGTCAGGGTTTTTATCTTTATAGAGCTTATTGACCTCTCGACGTCCGATGTAGACGACATTTTGAAGGACACTGCGGAGAGTTTGAACTGTCCAGGTTCGTGGGATCTTCTTCGTCGCCTTTTGGGTCGCCGTGAGTTTGGGGCGGATTTTCTTTTCGTTCAGACGATGGATCGCTCGTGAGCGAGAGCCTTCTTCCAGGAAAATCTGAAAGATCGTGCGAACAATTTCAGCCTCCTCTTCGTTGACCAACAGAAGGCCACTCTTTTCGGGGTGTCTATCATATCCCAGAGGAAGACGCCCGCCGTTCAAGAATCCTTTTACGGCGCGGGTGTGGCAGTTCATTGACACTCGTTCGGAGGTTGTTTCGCGCTCAAATTGTCCCAAGGCGATAATGATATAGACGATCATACGACCGATGGGAGTGCTCGTGTCGAACTGTTCCTTCATCGAGAGATAACTTGCATGGTGCTTTTCCAGTTCGCCGATGAGATTACAAAAATCGAGTAGATTTCTCGAAAGGCGTGTCAGATCGCTCACCAGGATCATGTTGATTCGGCCACTACGAATGTCGGCCATGAGTCTTTGATACTCGGGACGATTCGTCGTTCCTGCGGAGATACCTTCCTCGACATAATAGTCGACGACGACTCCCCATTTCTCGGGTGACTGGGAATTTTTGTAGCGCATGAACTCTTCGATGCGAAACTTTTGAGATTCGAGAGAGCCTTCGAAGACATTTGCTTGGAAGTCCGTAGACACACGAACATAGGCTCCAATTCTAAGCTGCGGCATTGATTTCCTCCAATTCCCTCTTTGACGGACGACCTCTCTTTTTTCCGAGCAGGATCAACTGACAGATGATTGCTTTCGCTTGTTCCATCCTCAATTCTCCTTCGGGAGAGTCATCTCTTTCAAATTTTACGATCACTTTCAGATCCTGCGCTTTTTTATATTCATCCTGATATTTGCGATTTCGTATCGCGGACATCAGGACTTTCTCGTTTTTTTCTTTTTGAGCTTCTCCGCATGAGCCTGTAAATCATCGCGTAATTCTTGCGACTTTTCCTCCGGCCACTCGTCGAAAATTCTCATTAAGCTTTGAATCAATATGCTGGGGGTGCGGAATCCGCTCTCATAGTGATTGACCGGGATGTAACCGGACAGACCCAAGATTTTAGCGAGTTCCGGCTGTGTGAGCCCCAGATGTTCGCGGATACGGCGAAACTCCTGCGGGTTCACGCGACCTCCCCTTCATCCAAAACATTATCTTTGATAATGTTTTGATTCAAGCTCTTTTTTGATTTTTTTGCGGTCGGTTGGCCCGCAGTGAACTGTTCGAATAGTAGATCGCGTAGGGAATCAGGCAGCACGCCGGTTTCTTTGGCCTTTTTCAAGGTCGCCTCCATCAATGATATAGGATTGAAAAATAAAGCTCTGATACCATGAATATCATTTTCAGTGCAGTCTTTGGCGAAGGACAAAATGATATGACTTGCAACTTCCTGTTTGGTCGCACGGCCTGCGTCGAAGCCATCATTGACCCTTCCGAGGATCTCACCCAAGGCGCGATCCGCCTCCTTGTTGACAGCGATTTTTGCGAGATTGTCCTCGGTTTTTTTCAGTTTGGATTCATTCATTTCTTCTGACATTTATAACCTCCTTTGTTAGATGCGTGTTTTCCTTTGGTGATCCGGGAGCCCTCCGAAACCAAAACAGAGAGGCCCGCAGGGACTCGCTGGTTGTTTCAAGACGCGGAGACAGAGGGGAGAGTCTCGGTAATAAGCTTCGCGCAATAATGAATCAGCGAGCGAAGATCTTTCGCCGTGCTCCTTCGATCTTTCTCTCCCCTCTGTCTTTGTGTCTTGTTGCTTCCTTTCTCTTTTTTTTATTTTTCCTTCAGAATTTGGATGTATTTCCTTTCTCACTTCAATCCCCCCAACCCCGGCCCCCGTTTCCTGACCACCTTCTCGTAACATCGTGGAGAGGGGGTGGTCAGGAACGCGGAGCGAGGGGGCCGGGGTTGGGGGGATGGCCGAAGGCCATTTGATTTCAGTAGTTTGGATCAGGCTGCCTCCGAATTTTTATCTTTCGCACCCCGGACGCAGTCCGGCCTTGTATCCGGGACCGAGGGAAATTCCAGGTTTTCGAGACGGGTCGCGGCGCGCAGGAATTCGGCGAACTCATAGTCACGTCCCTGGAACTGGAAAGCGGCCTTGAAAGCTCTTTCGGTGAAATCATTCAGGAGAAAAGTTCCGGGGATCTTTTGCGCCTTTTGGAAGTTCTCGCCGAGAAAAGCGCGGCGGGTCTCGGAGACGATGACTTCTGACTCGCATCCGAAAATCATCAGATCAATGCGGGGCATGTCGAGGTAAGACATCGCCATTTGCGCGTATCGCGAGCGGGACTTGCGCGTCTTCTCGATCTCCACCGCCACGCGCAGGAATCCGCGGTCGGTGCGGAGATCGAGAATCAAGTCAGGGATTTTGGAAAGACGGTCGGAGCCCAGAATCTGGTAGGCTTCCCATGGAGCACGAGTCAGATCGGCCTCGGTCCACGCCCGCAAGACGAGGTCCGTGCGGTTCATGGACAGGTAGAATGCGCCCAGCTGGCTGTCATGATCGACATAAGTCAAAGCGCGTGCAGGAAGGCAACCTGCTCCGAGCAGCGTCCGGCTCTTGCGAGACAAATAGCAAACCCGCATGTCACGAGTCGAGCGGATGAACCATCCGTCATCGACTAGGGCCTTCCAATAAAAATAGCTCTGGCTGCGTCCTTTGGGGCAAAGGTATTGAAAGAAAATATCCTGTGTGATGAAGCCGAAACGGGCGGCGAAAAGTTGGGCTTTGCGTAAGGTTTCAATATCCTTTCGACTCATTTTTCTTTCCTTGCCGTTTGGCTTTGAGGAGCGAGAACGAAATGCCCGAGGACGACATGTCCGTTGACGACTCCGGGCTCCACCCATTGCAGTTCCATCCCGGCCAGATCGGGACGTTTCAAACTCTCCGGAATTTTGAGATCCGAGCCGACCGTGATCTGGCGAATGCGGATTTCGCACGAGGTTTTCTTGACGTACACTGCTCGCGCTTCGACGGGGTCACCGCAGCGGGGGCCGGAAATGCACCCGGACAGACAGAAAAGAAAAACGGCTATTGAAATTTTCAAGCGACCGCCTTGGTAGATGTTTTATTTGGGGAGCGGATCAAATGGTTGAGCCCGCCGCGCTTTTCCGCAGAGGACTCCGGTGGGATGAGACCCTTCGGCTCCGGTTTGGTGACGGGCGGGATCAGGAACGGATCGAGGTCCGGGCTTCTGCGGAACTTCATGCGTACCGGAAGGTTGCCCTTCGCATGAGGCAGCACAACGACGGCTTCTCCGACGCCCATATGCTGTTTGAAAATATTCGGATGGAATTTGAACTCTTCCACGTCACGGACGGAGCCTTCGCCCGTGCGTTGGGTGAGGAGGACGCCTCTTTTCTGCCGTTCCGTCACCTTCAGAGACTCCGCGGTGCCGATGACACTGGAAAAATATTCGGCGGACTCCGGCTCGTTGGTCCGCATGAAGACCTTGAGGTTGGTGTTAGTCAGAATCGCATTTTTGATGCCGTCGCCCAGGACAGCCAGATCCCCGAGGGCCTGGTGAGCGAAAACGATGGCGACGTTCGCGCTACGCGATTTGTTGAGAAGAGTCACAAAACTTTCGGTCAGGTACTCGCTGAAGTCATCGAGATAGACCGAGAAAAACTCCTTCGATTCGGCAAGCCCAAGATGCCGCGAGGCTACGGCACTTTGCAGGCATTGCAGGATCAATCTTCCGGTCGCTTTTCCGAGTGAAGCGACTTTCAGCGCCGGAAGCTGACAGTAGACGATATGCCCTTGTTCCATCACCTGGGCGAGATCAATATCCGAGCGCTCGCTGTTGAAGATCGGAGCCAGATTGCCGACCGCGAAAGGCTGAAATTGAGCGACGAGGCCGCTGGTTCGTTGCTCACGCTCCTCTCGGGTCAGACTCAGGAAATCACGAACCCAGCGCTGAGTGGCGGTGTCTGTGATTTGCGCTGCGAGGTCTTTCAAGACGACAGGACTTTGAAAAGCCTCGATCACCCTCATAGGTGTTGGTAAAATTGAGTTTTGCTCGAAGAGGAAAAGGAGATACAAAAGAGCTTCATACTGAAGATTTTTGTAGTATTCATTTTCGAACGTAAATGCCTTAAAGGCTCGCTCAGTGACTTCGAGTGCTGTTCCACCACCCAGCGGATTGAAGGTGTGACTGATATCCGGCTCGAAGATAGAGAGGATTCTCACGTCGGCCGCTCGATTGTAACGATAGGCGTAAGCATAGATCTTGTCGATCAGGCTTCGTTCAGACTTTCCGTCCACGATCAAAAGGCCCCGACCTTTGCGAATATCGTCGATGGCCCAAGGCAAAATCACCGACTCGGTTTTACCAGCATTGGTGGTGCCGATGACCTGGGTGTGCATTCGGCGGAAAGACTGCTTGATGTAAACGCGCTTTTTGCTCGAGCTGATTCCGGCGAAGACCGAATCGTCGTCAGCCGATTCGGCCAAGACCTCTTCTTCAAGGTCCTTCGGGGCGGCCTTCTTGGAAATCACCGATTTCAATTTAAGATATGCTGTGAAGATGACGCTTGAAAGTATGAGCGCGCTCCAGATTCGATTTTCGTAATAGAAGTGCAAAAGCGTATTTTTGAACTTGAACCAGGAGACGCTGCCGCTCAGGAGCAAAGCCAGAAAGAAAAAGCTTTGATCCGAAAACTGTTCGCGATTTCCAGGTTTCATTCGGCAAACCCCTGTTGCAAGTTCATGGAGTCACTCAGAAGGACATCGCATTCCGCGCCCGCCGTGACCTCGATCCACTCCCGCTCGGCCTTCATTTTTTCGCCGTATGACTGGGTGCGCTCCTTGGCGGTGGCGGCGACGGCAGTTAAAAGACCATTTTCGATCCCACCGCGAGATCGGCCCATGAAGTCGGTTTCAACACTGCCTGCGGCGAGTCCACCAACGAAGGTCGTCAGGACTGAACCTGCGGTGTTTTTGAGGCCGTCGGAATACACGCGTCCCGCAATGCCGGGTTGACCGTCTTTCCCTACTGCAAGGCCAGCCGCTGGGCGGATTTGCCCATCAGGCAAAGAGACTTGGCGAAATTGAACGGTGGCGCGTTCGCGGCCTTTCTGGAAACTCGCTTCACCATAAAACCTTGTTCCGGCGGGAAGGCGCAGGCCCGCATCTGTTGTCGCGTCCAGCAGGAGTTCCGCTAAAATTGGCACTGGCTCATTGGAGACGATGAATTTGTCCATGATCCGTAATGGCAGACGAACCCCGGCGCGGAGCTGAACTTTGGCATTCCCTGATTTGGCTCCCAGAATCATCGACGTATTGTGATTGATTTGGGTGCCTCCGCCAGCTCCGCTGGGGATTGATGGGCGTGGAGAGTCCCAAAGGCTGTTAGCCGTGCCAGTGCGCTCCGTAGGACTGATGGAAGCTTCACTATCGGAATTTTTCGTCTGCGAAGGGGGAACGCGTTTTTCAGAAAACTCCACGGATCGTTCATCAGGCATGAGCATGACGATGCCGACGAAGATGAAAAAGAACGTCAGCGCCAAAGTGCGAATGGTCTTGAAATTGATTTCGTATTTTGTACTGAGGATTGACTTGCGAAAGAAGACTGCGCTGAGCTTTTTGCCTAAGTCAGAAATTTTCCTCGTAACTTTCTGCATATCTGGTTTTATCGCCATGCAAACCCCTCGGGGATTGTCAGGGAAAGTGACTCTTGTCCTTGTAGTTCAAGTGTAATGGCAGATTTTTCCTGAAGGTCTGTTCTGTTGATAGAGATACCGATGAGAATTGGACGATCCTTAGTGGCTGTTGTTGACGAAAGATAAAGGTGTTGAATGGCCTTTGAGTCTTTACCTTGTTTGATCCAGATTTGCTCCGGTTTCACGGGAAAGCGGGTCTTCGTGATTAAGCGTCCTTCGAGCAGAAAGAATCCACCTGTCGTTAGAGAAATGCGGGTCAACGAGAGGGTGGCGTCTTTGCCTATTTTTGACAGATTGAGAGTGCGCCATGATGGAGGTAACGCTACCCCCGGCTCCTTAACATAGACGACATAATCAGCGATATCCTGAGACAGGGTAACGAGACGGATGTTAAAGCGACGAGGCTCCGTCAGAAGGTAGAGATTGGTCTTCGCGCCATATCTCAGTGGCTTGATGGTAACGGCTCGATCCAGACATTCGACTTTGAACCCAGACTGGTCTCCAATGATGGCGGATTGAGTCGAGGTCGGAACTTGGACAATGGTAGCGATTCCAAGTGCAGTTTTTACTGTCAAAAGCTCATCGTTTTTGAGAACGACCGTCTTCACTGCGGCCAGCGTCGTTTGCGAAAATAAGAAAGCGCAAAGATGAATCAAGATTAACAATCTCACTTTTCACCGCCTTCAGATTCTTTGACGATAAAGATGCCCCAGGGGTTCGCGGCGGATCGGGTATCGAGGCGTGAGTCCACGGTGAAAAAAAGCGTGAGGGTTAGTTCCGTGGCCGCTTTGAGACTTCCAAATTCGGTAATTCTATCAGCAACGAGGAAAGCCTTTTTGTTCTTCATGTCGATGTCGATAGTCAGGCGAGGATAGACTCTTTGTGTGACTTTCTTTTCAGTCACGAACTTTTGCACCTCCAACATGGATTTGCGGAAAGAGCCCACAAGAGAAGGCGCGACGAAAAACTCCGCTTTTTTGATCTGCGTATTGAAGCTCTCGGGTGTCCAGTTGTAGCGGTTGAGCACGTACTCGCGAAGGGCAGCCTGGATTTGTAGATCCGTCACCTTAGTTTCGAGGCGGGCAACTTCGCCTGCGCCATCAAGCGCGATGACCTCCGGCCCCCTTTTTACGAGGTAAAGAGTGAGTATAAGCATTAGGAAAAGAAGCCCGATCAGCGCGGAGCAAAGGATTTTTAGATTGAAGTTCTGTCGGGCGAAGTCCTTCATGATCTCGGGATAGGATCTAGTTTGCAGAGTTTTTGTTTCGGTCATTGTGATTTACCTCCTACGGTTTAAATGGTTTCTAAAAGAGTTGAGTTTTGCGCTGGCGTACATGTGGCTGTCTTTCACGACTTGAAATGCCGTGACTTTCGCGGCGGCGATTTTGATAGGGGCTGTCAGCATGGCTCCTGCGGCGGCGGACCCAAGCATGGTCGCCGTCCCTTGAATGCCATCGCCGATGAGTGACTTCATAAGGAGCGGAGTCGAGAGAAGTCCGATCGCAATGACGAAGTTGAGAACGATGAGGGTCAGATAGCTACCTTCGGTTTTGTAGATGTTGCCGAAAGAAAGAGCCGTCAGCATGGCCGACATTACCGCCCAAAGAATTTTCCAGCAGGCAACCTCGATAAGACCTCGATACAGATTTCGCGTGATTCCCGCTGTTGACGGAAAGATGTAACAAAGAATTAGCAAGGGCGAGAGGATTGAGAGTAAAACCCAATAGAAGTAGTAAAGGGCGACGGTGATGTAACGGGCTATGTAGAGAACCATGAAGCTCAGAAAGCTGAGGACTGCGACGAAGAGGTCATCGAACTGCAAAAGCAGCACATTCTTCGAAAATGTATAGCTATCAAGCTTTTCCCCCGCCATTCGCATGACGGTTTCTAGGCCGCTCATATCATCAATCTTCGAAGCGATGCCGTCACAGATATCAAGAATGACGTTTGAAACCTCCGGAAACGAAACAAGCAAAAGGGCTGCGACGAAGGATCTCTTGATAACCTCGGGGAAGTTGGCGTCGCCGGATTTCAAGTAGCCGACCACCACGAACCAAAGGATTGCCACGGGCATTAGAAGATAAAACAGGCTGCTCATGCCTTCGTGAGTGTCGCGAACCAATGAGCCTAAAACCTCCAGTCCCGGCATCATTGACCACCTCCTAACTTCGGCAGTTTCACGTCGGCGGGAAGCTTGTTGAAGCTGTTGGAAAGTCGTTTGTAATTCTCCCGGAAATTCTGTGTGGAAAGTTTTTCCTTACGATTTTCATAGGCCAGGTTTTGCGCCATGATCTTGAGCATCTGCGATTGCGTTCGGAGGAGCTGAGTTGTGACACCGATCAATACCCCGAGGGCTTGGTTTTGCAGCTTTCCAGCGCCTTGAGGGCTGACCACCTGAGCGTGAAAGAGAATCCGATCCCTTTCACGGTCTACTTGATCGGCGTAGTCGTAGAGGTTGCGATTCATGGAAATGACTTCCGCAACACTTTGATCCTGAGACTGAATAAGTTCCTGGTTGGCTCCCTGAGGGATAGCTCCGTATAGATGCTCAAGGGCACGAAGAACGACTTGAGGGTCACGCATGTCACCAAAAACGCCGGGATTGAAATTTGGATTGATGATCCGAATCAGATCCAGTCCTGAGCGAACTCCGGCGTTGATATCTCTCATCAGATTCAACGTGTCCTGACCGTTCTCCAGAATGCTTTTAAGCTGGAGTACGGTTTGAATAGCCTGAGCGAGAATCTGTGTAAGCACGGCAACATCGGCTCCGAAGAGATCGGCGTGCGCCGGTTTAGGAGTGAACAGCGTGAAGAAAGAAAAGCAGAGAGCAATGAAGAGACGCTTCATCATGCCGCCACCGCCGGATGAATTTCCACGATGGAAGGAATATTCCCTTTCAATGCGGCAACTCCACATGGTGCGAGCTCTGACGCCTTAAAGAGTGCAGCCTCTAGCGAGTAGCCCTTGTCCCTTATATTTTGGAGGAAGCGGTTGTCTCGTGGGTCACTCGTGGAGATCCAGTACTCCAAAGGTGAAGGACGAAAACGCACGACAAGACGGGTTTCTCCCGCCATCAGAAAACCTTCGCTGAAGATCCCCATTCTCTGCTCTAGGCTTTGAATCAGACGTAGCTCTTGGGAGTTGAGTTTCAGTTGCTCCTTTAGAATCTGCGTATTTCCTTTTTGCATCATCACGAGCTTGGTCGCGGTGTTGTTCAAAATGGCGGGACCCAAGCCACTAGCGACGATTTCTTCCACACCCTGAGTGATGAAAGTGATTCCCGATCCTGTTTTGCGGAAGGTGCGGGCGGCATATTCCATGAAGTTGCTTGCAGCGGGACTTTTTAGAAGCTCCCAGGCTTCATCCAGAAGCACTCTTTTCGGGGTACCTCTGTCGTGTTCGACTTGATCCAGGATGAAATTTGTAAGAATCAAGATCATCACGGACTGCAAGTCCGGGTATTGAGAGAGCCCTTTCAGGTCGAAGGCGACAATCGAGCTATCGGCACGAATATGCCCGGGACGGTCCAACAGACGCCCATAGGGGGATTTTCCGATCCATGGAAACAGCAATTTTCCGATACGATGGAGAGACTCCTCACCTGACTTTTCGCAGGTCTTCACAAAGTCGGAGAGAATCGGCGAATTTCCAAGAGCCCTGGTCGCTTCAAAAGTTTCGCCCAGCGACTTTTCGATCTGTACTCGATCGAAGCGAGTCAGCTTCTCACCATCATCCGTGACCATCTGTTCAATGATGTTGACCAGGCTCTTAAGTCTTTCGCCACTGGGGGGCTTTGTGGGGTCTTGCAATGCAAGCGGATTGATTGCGTAGTCGTCCGAAAGGTTCACCTCGAAATATTGACCGTCAAGGACTTCGCAAAGCTTTTTGTAGCTGCCGCCGATATCAATAATAAAAACGCGGCTGCCGCGCGCGATCTGCTGAAGCATGAGGAGATTATTTGCCATGGACTTTCCGCTGCCCGATGAGCCCGTCGCAAGGCCGTTGAAATTTGTCAGCGTGGGCGAATACGGATCGAACGAATAGAGGTTGTCTTGGCGGGTGTGGAGTAAGGTGATCGGCAAGTCACTGCCAGCTCCCGCGCCAAAGAGAGGAAGGAAGTCCGCGAGATTGTTCGTCTTCATCTTCTTGGCTCGTTCCAAGTGAATCGGTGCGAGCGGTAGCTCGGACTTGAAGATCTTCCAGCTTCCAACGGTTTCCTGAGTGCCTTCGGAACCGCTCAAGGACTTGAATCTCGAGAGCACTTCTTTGGTGTGAAGATTCAAGGTCTTGAGGCCCAAACTGTCATTTTCTTCCCGCAAGATAATTGCGAGTTCGGCGTGGAAGATGCGCTGTCCCGTTTCGATGATCTCTCGAATCAGGTCCGTGGTTTGTGATAGGCGAGATTCACTTTCAAGATCGCTAACCCGATTGGAAGACGAATTTGCTAACGAGTGTGCCATCCGGCGCTTTTGCTCAAGGGAGTGCATTTCCTTGGTTTGATCCGGGATCTTGAAGGAGAAAATCAGCTCGTATTTGAAAGGGAACGAAAGAAAGCCGCTCATCATTCCGGCGAACGTCATTTCCGGAAGTGTTTTGAGGGTGAGAATCCGGGTTCTCATTCTGTCGAGTATGAAGTCCTCCTTGTCCAGAATGAGGTCGCCGAAGACAAGTTGATTTCGAGGAGAGTCGCCTTCGAGGTCTGATGATCTGACAGAGAGGGTCGGCGCAGTTTGTTCCAGGGACCTTTTCGGGTTTAAGAACTTATAAATATATTTGATCATTTCTGGGCGATCCATGTCTCGTACATGAAATCCCAGCGAGGAAAGAGTAGAAACCACGCCTTCTAGGGCCTGAAAAAGTGTCTGTAAACGGTCTTCGTGATTTTTCCCGAACTCAGCGGAAAACTTTTTTGGGGCGGAGAATGAAAAGGCCGATGGTTTTAGGAAGCCCTGCGTTTTCAGGAAGAGATGCAATCGAGGGCGGAAGACGGAGCCAGTCTCGATCAAATTGCGAATTTCAGAGATTCTTTGTTCATCCAATGTCTGTAAAAAGGGAGACGTTGTTGAAACTAGGCCGCCGTGAGCTTGAATCATATCGTCAAAATCCGTTTCGACTTTGACCAGAAACTGACAAGTCAGGTCTTCAGGAAGTGAGTTTATGAAAGAACGAAGTCCTAGTATCAGTTGATTGATTCGAGGCTCGTCGAAACACTCGATATCCAAAGGCAAGAGTTCAACACCAGAGGCAACGGCTCCGTCCCACAGAATGACGTGTGGAGAAGGTGCCGTTTCAAATTCCCAAAAGGGAAGCTCTTCGCATAAAGATGGGTTCAGAGATCACCTCCTTGGTGAAAGATTTGATATTCCTGATCGGGAGAATTCGCGGTGCGCACCGTGGGCGAAATGAGATGCTCGGTGAAGTGCTGGATGTAGTTGTCTGGTTTGCCGCGTTTGAAAATAAAAAGAAGAAGCCCAAGTCCGAGACTGGTGCCGAAGACCATCGGAATTTTGAGCGAAGTTAAACCGAATACGAGGTTTTGAACGGAGAGATTCAAGATCAGAAGCAAAACGTCAGACAGCTCAAGACCCAGAATTTTATTTTTGGATTCGAGAGTTCTAGGAACAGTGGAAGTGAGTAGGTTTTCCTCTTCCATCAGCGCACCGTCTGAGAGATGAAATCAACCAGGCTTTGTGCGCCAAAGGCGATGGCCGTGCCGATGATCGCATACCAGATGTGAGTTTTCGCCCGCTCGTTCCCAGTCATTAAGCTGAAGGCGGCCCAAGCGATGGAAATCACGGCGAGCACCGGAAGAATGACACCGATCAGTTTTGAGCGCACGTTATCGAGCGATCCTTTGATGTCCGCATGGGCAAGCTCGGGAGTGAGACCCACAGCGACCGCGACGAGCGCACAGATGAAGACGACAGTGATGATTTGTAAGTAACGAGACTCCTGCTTAAGCCGCATTCGCCACCCCCTTCGCTTCTGGGAAGAGCGAAAGAAAAACATCGTCGCCGAGAAGATGGAATTTAAGGCGGATGAAAACGCCGACGATTTCCCCTTCACCGATCTTGTGCCACGACTTGCGGGTCTCGTTGTTAACGATGTATTCCTCAAGGGATAGGATGTCGTAACGGCTGGCGTCTTGATCGCGAGTCGCAAGGAAATACTGCTCACGGGTGAACATCCAGAGCCTCAGGCGGAACATTTTTGAGCCGGGTTTGATGTAGGCGAAGCCGATCTGCTCACTTTCTACAACTTCGCCATTGCCCTCAATATGTCCCTTGAAAAGACCGAATCGGTCTGTTTTACGAATGGGAACTATGTTTTCATGCATGTATTTACCTCCTATGGGTGACCGCTTTAGGCGGCGTTAAAATTGAGTTCGATGGCGTCGGGACCGCTGTCGATCCAGCCGCAGTCGTGACAGAGCAAAAAGCCGTTCTGAAAACCGGTGGGTTCACCGCAATCAGGACAGTAGTCACCGGGATCTTCAGAGCCGTAGCGTTTGTAGTGCAGGTAACTTTTCTTGAGCGGCTCCCTGACTTTTTTCCTGACCGATGGAGAGGACCCCAGGTGACGGCGGTCTCTATTTGACCGACCCATCACAAGATCCCATTTCGACGAGCTTGGGCGCGAATGGATTGCGGAGATCTACGGAACTCGAAATGCTGCCAGTCCTCGCGTGTCAGTTGGGTTGATGAGGAGAAGAGTCTTTCAAAAAAATTTTTCAGACGGGAATTCTGTCGGATGATGGTGCTGTCTTTTTCATCGGAGGATGCGGAATATTTTTTTGCGAATGGCGTAGCGGTGGTGCTTTGTTGTTTCATTGGGTGCTCCTTTCTAAGCGGAAGCTTCAGCGTTGAAGCCGATTTGATTTTGTGTTTGTTGAGACTCACGGGTATTGAGATCGTCGAAAGAAAGTGGGCTGACGAACTGGCGGTGGGCCGCAAGAGTCAGTTGATCGAGTTGGCCTAGGTCAACGAGCAGACGCGAGTTTGTCCAATCGCAATCCAGACAGATTTGATCGAGGCCTTGTGTGTGTAATTCGTTAGAGCCGCAAGCTGGGCATTTTGTTTTCTTGTGAGAGGATCTGATGTTCATCTCTAGTTCTCCTTTTGCGAGATTGATTTCTCGATGAAGGGACAGAGCACGAATGATTCCGACGGTATGGCATTGCCACGGAAGGGGTGACAACTGTTTGAAAGTGCTTCGGATTTTAGAAGAGAGATGAAAGAAATGAACCGCGAGGGCGTGGCTCAAAAGAGCCATGGGAAAAGTTCAGCGGAAATGCGTGCTAAGTTATTTCAATGACTTACTCTTGAAATAGACCGTGGTTCATTTGAGCCAGATTTCGTTGAAAGTCGTCACGGCTAAAAATGTGTTTGTGAAATTCAATATTTACAGAAGAAGATCGTGTGGCTCAAATGAGCCACACGGAATGCGAGTCTTAGGTTTTTTCAAGGATGAAGTCTTCTGGGTCGGCTACGATTCGCCATTGTTGGCGATCGTGAGTTCGCGTGAGGCGGTCTATTTCAAGATCATGCCCCAGTTTGGTGAACTGGATTTGGAGGCTCAAACCATTTTTGACGAGATGAGCATGAAGCAGCGTCAGAAACTCTCGAACATGAATATCGGCGATCTGTGCATCGGGCTCCCCGCAGTAAAAGGCATGCCCAACAAAATCATTGTTGGCCACTTTGTAAGTGTTGAGCGTTGTCTTGTAGTTTAGGTAAGTGGAGCGGCACCGGAAAGGGCGACTGGCATCCGGCTGGACGTCGAATACAACATGATGCACATTCGGTACATAGGTTTCGAGCTCACCTTTGCTCGAAAGCCGCTCGAATTCTTTTCGACAAGGATCTGGGTAGTTTGCTCGGGTTTCATGCAGGCAGGAAGTGTCGTTGATCCAAACGAAGAAAATTTCGTCCTTGGAAACAGGTGTGAAAAAGAGAGTGTATTGATGATCCGTCGTCGGATGTTTTTGTCGAAAAGGAGTCAAATAGGGTCGTTTATAGATATCGAGATTTGGGTCTTGAGCCGCATGTTCGGCGGCCTCAAATGCCATATCTTTGAGATCTTGCCTCCAAGACAGAACTTTTTCGAGGAATTTTCGAGAGTAGACAATTCGGAAAGCCATAGTAATTCCAATGAGTTAATTTACCTATCTTCGGGTCCATCGTCTCAAAATGCAACAATACCTGGCTTTTTTTAATAAAATCGCTTATTTTATTAAAGTTAGGTGGTTATTCTACCGATCAAAGGAAAGGAGGCTAAGAGATGAAATCCCCGACGACAAGAGTGGTAGTCGAACGTGTTCAAAGCTATTTGGGTGACTGTTCTCAGAAGGTGATCTGTCGTTATCTTGGCGTTACTCCCGTAGCTCTTTCTCAGAATATCGAACGCCCTTTCAATGAGATTCTGGATAACAAAGTGGGCTCTCGCTTGAACGCTCTCTTGTTTCTGCTTGAGTGTGCGAAGAAGGATGAAACATTGGAAGCGCCGATCTTACATCGGTTGCTGACCCTTCCAGCCTTTCCTACAAAAGAGGGTTGGGATTTGGATGTTGTTTCGGCTCTGCATGAGGACTATCCCCATAAAGTTTTGGTGGAGGTTTTTCAACGTGCCGTGGATGTCTTAAGAAAACCTGTTGATCAAACGCCTGTGCGTGACGGTCTTTACAACGAGATCCATGCCGCGCGCGCATGATCTCCGCTCTCAGCCTAAGACCAAAGGCAATTCGTGAAGAGTTGTTTTTGGAATCAGGGACAGTTGCAGATGGGTGCAGCTTTCTAGGATTTTCGGATCATCAAAGTGACCCGTTACTAAGTAGCGGTGAGTATGGGATGAAACTTCTTGCAGAAGATCGAGGCCCGTGACGTCATCGTTATGTAGATCGTAGTCCATGAAAATCAGCGTCTTGTCCGGCGGAAAATCCTTAATGCCATTTCGAAAATCCGGAACATTGAAAAACGAGAGAACTTTTCCAGAAAATCCCACCTCGGCGAGTTTCATTTTCCACAGCGCGTGAATGGATGCTTGGTCATCTACGATGACGAGCGTTGAATCAGGAGTGAACTTGACCCGTGACGTGTACCAGGAGTGACGGCTGTGGATAGGCAGGCGCATTTCAACGATGGTTCCCTTGTTCGGTGGGGAGTAGACACGAATTTCGCCATCCCATTCGTGTAGGTAATTCTGTGCGTGAAAGAGCCCTAGTCCTGTTCCATTAGATTTTCCGAAGGTGAATCCTTTTTTCGTTACGCTGTTTAGGATATCTGTAGGAATGCCGGGTCCATTGTCTGTGACCTCGATGAAAACAGAATGCCCAAGATCTTTGACCGTTAGGTAGATCTGACCATCACCATTTAAAGCCTCAACGGAGTTCGTTACGATATTGGCGATGATGGATCTCATCTCTGCGTGAGCAAAAGGAGCGAGAATGGAAGGTAAAGAGTCGTCATAAGAGAAATCAAAATGAATTTTGGCGGGAATCCCAATCCGGATTTCGTGGACCGCCATTTGCAATGTTTCAAGAAGACTCCCGTTGGAGAATTTTTCTTTTTCCGCCATGGGTGATTTCGTGTCGAGCTTCGAGATGAGGGCGCGGATCTGCGTGATGACGGACTGAAAAACCTCAGCCTCATGTTCATCTCGGAAAGGAACTGTTTGAGACAAGCGCATGAGGGCCGAGAGCGGGGTTCTTATATTATGGCGCACGATATTGGCGATTTCGAGACGACTCGTCTGTCGATCAAGCTCCAGGTCCTTTTCATATTGGTCAGTGATTTGTCTTTTCATGAAATGTGTTTGTGGCAGCGCAATCAGACTTATGATGAGAGAAAAAAGAATGGCCCAAGGAGTGTAGGCCAATCGGTTGAACTCAAAGAAGATCTCGGCCTGTCCTTGACCAGGAATCTCCACGGGAATTCGAATCGTATGATAGATCAGCGAATTCAAAGGAGAAGCGTTGGGAATCAGGTCGGCTAATTCGGGTAGGGTGAACGACTTTTGGGGATCGGTGGATACGAAGCGAATGACCCGGAAATGCTCGAGACGCGCGCTTTGAAGCGTCAAAATAGTTTCTCTGAGATCCTGAATATGAATCATTCGGGAAATCAGTTTGGCGGACTCCGCGGCTTGGCCGCTGCGGTAAAGATAGGTGTAGATCACCGAAAGACCAGTGAGAAATATCAACAACAGAATGAAGAGAATCCTCTGTTTCCTCTCAAAGGCCTTGATAGAGTCTTGAAGGCTGGATTTCATTGTTGTGCCTCAGAAAGGTAGGCGCGTTCTAGTACAAGAGGACAGCCCGCCAATGTCGGCAAGTGCGATGTTGTAACCCGTTCTGAAAGCACAACCGGGAGCAAGATGTCGGAAGTTTCTTCTTCCTTGGACCCGAGCAAATTTTTAACATCGACAAGAAAGTCCCGGCGACAGTTCCAGAGATTCGGGTCTTTCTCGACGGTGCGGTGAAACTTATCCGGATCGTTTTGAAATGCAGCATAGTTTCGTAAGACTTCCAGCGCGGCTTTATCGCTGGCATTTGTCGAATCGACGTCACAAGCAAGACCGAGAAAACTCTCTGACTTGTTAGACAGAAAACAGATAACTGCATGGTAGGGGTAGGGTAGCCCCATGCGGAAAAACCGCATTCCCGGAATGAAGAGCTTCGTTGATTCCGCCCGCAGAGGAATGAACTTCTGTTCATTCTCTATATGCGTATCGAAAGCGTAACGTTCCAGAGCTTCCAAGCGGGCATTGGCTCGGGCGAGATGAGTGACGGTATGGGCGGCGACTCCAATCGTGGAAATATTTAATGAGGCGCAGACAGCGCGTTCGACCGCTTCGGCAAATCCTTTCGAGAACGCCGTATTTTGGTCGAAATCGGAGCCTCTTCCGATGCCGCTGTGGCCGTCAACCGTCAGGCGCACTTCAAAATCATAAAGTGGGACGTCGTTTTGGCGAGCCCATTCAAACTCCTTCGCTGAAAAGGAAAGCTTGTGGCGATTGATGTAGACCCATTGTGCTAGTGATTCTTGACTAGCCATAGCTGATTGTTCGCATAAAGTTCGGAGAGTTCCATTCTCCAGGGTTTTCGTGAAAGGGCCACAAAGGGTGAAATCACCAGTGGCACGATATCCGCGTTACGAAGAGCGGCGAAGTGCAGATCTCGGAGTGATTCAATCCGCTCTTCCTTAGAAGGGGTTTCCATGTAGCGTTTCACCCATCCAGCCCGCTCTGACTTTTTGAGTCCCAGATATCCTGCATTGAGGGAGTAGGAAATCAGATTGATATCCTCCATAAATCCGGTGTCGGTTCCCGCGATCACGGCGGCAGGCATTTCGGAAGGGTGCGAATAGGTGTGAAGATCTGGAATGATCCGGCTCAAGAATAAGTCTAACCCTGGAACCCGGTGTAGAATTGGCTTCGCCCATTGGTCGATGTCTCCGGCTTTCAACAGAGCAATGCGGAGTGGCGGGAGGTTAACTGGCTTAAGAGCCTCGTTGATCCTCTCTAATTCCTGACGTTGCAGATCACTCAGTCCCCCTTCACTCAAAGCGGGGAAGAACTCGCGAGAGCTCTGATACCCCGGAGTTCCGGAATAGATCTCCAAGAAGGATTCACGAATTTTTTCGCCAAGCCAGCGGCGTTGTTCCAGGGACAATTTCTTTCGTCCCTCATCGGTGAAGATTAAGACGAAGTTTTTAATCTTCATTGTCGCGTGAGCTTGCACGCCACCATGGGTTGATGAATAGGAAATAAGTTCTTCGATCTTACCTGAATTGGTGGTCGGGATGTGGTCAACGAGATCTTTCTCGAAAAGAGCTAAAGCAGATTCACCAGCCTTGGCATTGAATGGAACCAACTCCACGGTCTGCGCGATATCGCTTGCAGCATGGAAATGTCCGGGGTTTTGCTTGAGAGTGATACGACCGTTTCCGTCGTCGTTTGCGACATAGTAAAGGCCGCTTGTTTCCTGATAATTTTTGATCGCGAGAGTTTCTGGATCGACGGATTTTTCGGGCAAGATAGCGAAGTCAATCGCCGCCAGCATGGGAAGGAGAATTGTTTTTTTTCCGCCGGGCTTCAGGATGACGGTGTTTTCTTTGTATTCGATTCCGGGGCAGGACTCATGAATGCTTTTGAGCTCAATGCCGGGGCACACAAGGTCCTGGAAGTTGCCGTGTGTGTTTTTAGCCAAGACAATGATTCGCTTCAATGAAAAGACGGCATCTTTGGCGGTGATCGGCTGTCCTGATAGTGTCTTTAAATCATCACGCATTTTGAGGTGCAGTTCATCACCAATCCACGCAAAACTTTCAGCGGCGGCAGGAAGGAGCTGCCCCGTTTTCGGATCGACTTCCACCAATGCGGAATACAAGTTTTCAAGAAGAATGTACTCATACGCGATGCGAATATTGGAGGGTTCATAGGACTCTATCTTATTTGCGGATGGAAATGCCATCCGCAAAGTTGTTGGTCTTGCTTGAAATTGATCCTTGAGTCCCATGAATCCTCCTGCGATCAGCAGAATGAGAAAGAACCACCATGTCTGCTGTTTCTTCATCTATTATTTCTCTGAAATGATGTCCGTGCAAATAGCGGCGACTTCAGGTCTTGAAAATTTCAGCAGTCCCTCTTTTCGCAGCTCTTCAATTAAGCTCCTGTCCAACGTGGGGCCTTTGTCTTCGGATAAAACTAAGGCTCCCGAATCAAGAAGCATCATTAAGGCTTCCTTGAGTTCGGCCCGGCTGTACCCATTGTGCTCAACCCCCGAGGGATCTTTGCTTTCCTTTGCCAGCGCGACCTGGCTGAGCAACAGGCAGGCGATCAGCAAGATTTTTGTTCCTTTATTCATGCGTCCTCCTTTTCCGTAAACGGATTTTCAATATTGAGTGCTCTCATGCGACTTCGAAGGTGGCTTCGAGAGATAGCTAACTTCAAGGCCGCATCTTTTAAATTTGATGCGATTTGCAGACTTCGGTGGATGAGTGATCGTTCTTCCTCGATGGTCTTGATCCTCCAGATTTCGTAATCGAAAAGAGGTGCTTCAGTTGCCCCAACCGTCGAAACTTCTGAAATCTGAAGGGCTCGCTCGAAAGTTTCCTCGCCGATGACAAGACCATCCTCCATGATGTGCATGCGCAGAACGGCATGGCCCAATTCTCGGATATTTCCGGCCCATGGAAGAGATTGCAGACGGCGCACGCAGGACTCGAGAATATCCTTTTTCTGCCCGCTTGAGGTGTTCGCCTCTTTCATGAAAAGCTCGACGAGCGGTGGGATGTCTTCGGGGCGGTTGCGCAAAGGCAATAGCGAGATTGGAAGTGCATTCAGACGGTAATAGAGATCCTGGCGGAAGCGGTCAGTTTCGATCAGGCTTTCAAGCGGTGCATTTGTGGCAGCCACGACACGAACATCCACTTTCTTTGTGGTATTCGATCCAACAGGAGTGATCTCGCGTTCTTGAAGCACTCTTAAGAGAGCGACCTGTGAAGAGGCTGACATTTCCCCAATTTCGTCCAGGAAGATCGTGCCACCTTGTGCGGCTTGGAACTTCCCCGCTCTTTGCGCGGTGGCTCCGGTAAAGGAACCTTTTTCGTGGCCAAAGAGCTCCGATTCAACGAGGTCTTTTGCGATTGCGCCGCAGTTGACGGCGATGAATGGACCTCGTGAAGTGCTCGAGTTCTGGTGGATGGCACGTGCGACCTTTTCCTTGCCCGTTCCGTTTTCACCACGGATCAGGATCGGGCTTTTCGAGGGAGCATATTTTAGAATCGTCTTCGCGATATCGGTAAGATGAGATGAAACTCCCACCATGCCGACGCTAGCAATTAATTTTTGGTTGGCTGAGAAGTTTTGGAATTTGTGAGTCTTTGTGTTTTTCTCAACGTCACGACATAGACGATGAACGATGCTAAGGAGCCTTTCATTTTCTGTGTCTTTCCGAACAAAAATAAGAGCACCGGCATCGAGGGATTCGTTGTGTGTTTTGATGGAGTCATCGGAAGAAAATCCGAGAAGATGCAATTTGGAATCGAAGCTACGAATTTTGTTGATGATCTCTGGTCCCGTTTCATCGGCAAGGTGGTAGTCCACAAGCGCCAGAGAAAACGGAATAATCTTTTGACGAATGAGAGCATAGCCTTCTTCGCCTGTAGCCACAGCTTTGACAAAGAAACCTTCCTGCTCAAGAAAGTTTTTGGTGGATTCTCGAACAGTGCGCTCATCGTCGATGAGAAGAATGTTGTGCTTCATGCCCCACTCCTTCAGGCAAAAGCGGCGAAGCACCGATGCCCAATATTTCGGCATAGTAGTTGTCGGCGAAATATTTTTCCAGTGAAATAAATTTGTTTAGTCTCCTTCTTAAGTTAAAATCGACTTTGATTTTTTTCGTGAAAATCATTCTACGGCAATCGGCAAATCATGCTTGCCGAACGTACTTGCCGCAACTTTTTGCCGATGATTGTAACTAAGCGGATTTCTTTTTCCTCCACTCGCGACGAATTGATTTTGCGAGTGCTTCGCTTTTGTTCTCTGTGTAGATGATCGTATTCTTGATGTTTGTATTTCCTAGAAGCTGCTGTGCGATTTCCAGATTTTCATTTTTGCGGTAATGATCGCGACATCCTCCATGTCGGAGAATATGTGTACCTCTGAAATTTAGACCTTGTCGCTTGAAGGCACAGTCGTAGGCGTATTGGATCATGCGATAAGTGAAGGGTGTTCTTTCTGCTGTATGGAAAACGAGTCCTTTCAATGTCTCGCCTTTTCTCAGCTTTTCGTTCTTCATCCGCATGATCATGCGGTAGCTCTCGGGAAATAGGGGAAGGTCTTTTATACCTTGATTGGCTTCCGAGTTCTTGAAGCCATTTTCAAGAACCGCCTTTCGCGGCGTGTGCCATTTGTAAGATCTTTGAATACGAAGAAATGAAGAAGCGGGGTCTTTTTCGTCGAGATAGATGTCTTCCCAGTGAAGGGCTGCGGCTTCGGAGATTCGCAGGGCATGCAGAAAGTGGAGTGTCGCGAGGCGCGCAAGAGTCTTGCCTTCATTAGAATCAGCAATAAGTGATCTCCGGAAGAGATCAAAATCCTTGCGTGTTAAATTCTTTGAACTGACCTTCTTTATTTTCCCGGGGATGACAGCCCTTTGGAAATGTCGTCTGCGAATCGGGATCTCAAAACGCACGCTTTCAAATGACTCTTTATAGAAACGAAAGATGCTCTTGAGAATTTTGAGTTCGTAAACGAAGGACTGCCGTTTTCCTCTTTTTTCCTCGGAATCACGGATCATAATTTCGAGCCAAATATCCACGTGCTGCGATCTTATATCGCAGATCCGGCGGCCTCTAAAGAAATCATATGCGCTTTCTATGACCCGATAGCGAATTTTTGTGTTGCTACTAAGCTCATGAACATGTCTGTTTCTCCACATAAGGAGAAGGTCTTGAAAAACACGGGGTTCCTCGAAATTTGTCTCTGTCAGTGAATCTTGAAATGTGTGGTCTACAAGTTTGAAGACCACGGAGGTAGGGCCGTGTCTCATTTTTATCCTTTCTTGATTAAGCGACCTCAACAAAAGCCTTGTAGAGGTTTGTGGGTCCGGTTCGGACTTTAGATCAGTAAGCTTTAAACGATTTTAAGAAATCTGGATCAGATAAGGACTCAAGATGATCCGCAGAAGTGCCGATAGGTTCGGTTGTAGAATAAAAGTTTGGCGAGGATATTATGAGAGGTTTAATAATTAGCATCGGGAGAATTGTTAAGAACAGCGTGTTCTTAACCTAAGTCGAGCCCAGTTTTCCTCTGAAAATCGACCGTCGTCGAGTCGATACCCAACTAAAGTACGATGACAATCTGTCAACACACTACACTCAACCAAAATTGAATATTGGATTTTCTAAGACGCGAGAAACGTTGTTTCGCAGCTATTGAGGCGCAAATAGGCTTGTCGTGTTGCCGCCACCGAGGTCCATAGAGAACCAATCAAAGCGCGATCCGTCGTTTTGATTCGAGCGGTAAACCAGCTTCGAGTTGTTGGGCAAAAGAAAAATTGAATCTGCCTTTTTTCCTGCGCCGAACGCGGGACTGATCCTTGTCCGTGAGGACCCGTTGATGCTGACCGCATAGACTTCTGAAATTCCCGCGATGTCTTGATCTCCAAGATAGATCACTTTTGAGGAATCATTCGTAATTAAATATTTTGAAATCTGTCCTGATGCCACCGGGGTCAAGTTCAGCTTCACGCGGTTGCTGCCGGTCAGGTCCACGGAATAGAGTTCCTGCACACTGTTTGAATCTTGCCGTCCCAGATATACAACTTGCGTGGAGTTCGGGGTGAATGACGCCGATGTGATTTTCCCGCCAGAAGGCAAAGTCCCACTGAGTCTGTATCTGCTTGTTCCATCAGGGCTGGCGACATAAAGCTCTGGAGAGTCCAAGACCTGAGCTTCCGCAAGGTAGTAAATCTTTGCGGAGTTCGGTGAAAAATTATAGTCTACCACCTCGCCACCGCTGACGAGGTTCTGGTTGATTTGCACGCGAGAGCTTCCATTGATACTCACGCTGTAGAGATCGAAGTTTGCGGCACTTGTCGCGTTCTGCATATAAGCGACCCGAGTCGAGTCGGGACTGACTTTGAAACTCGGCACTGTGCGAGCGCTAACAACTGCATTGAGCAAGGTCATACTTCCGCTGCCGATGGGAGAGACATAAAGCAGATGATGTCCCCCCGAGACTTTGACGGCGTAAACGACCTTCGAGCTATCGGGCGTAATGACAAAGCTATCAACGTTGGCACCAGCACCAAGCGAACTATTGATTTTCGCAAGACCCGTTCCGTCTGGGTTCACCGAATAAATCTCTTGGGCGCCCTGATAATCTGAAGTGAAGACCACCTTGGAACCATTTGGCGACACCTCAAAATCGAGGATTGTCTTGGTTCCTGTCACCGCCGACACCAGATTGATCAGAGAACTTGAATCGGCGTTAACAGCGTAAAGATCCGTAGTTGCTCCTCCGCTTACCCGATCCGCCAAAAAGATGACCCGTTGTCCACTTCCTATCGGTCTCATCTTTCGAACTCCGCGTCCTGCTACCCAACCTGTCGTATTCAACTGAACCAAGGAACTTCCGTCTACACGAATCGAGAATAGATCGAGGTCCACGGAGCGCTGATTGTTGGCGATGAATACGGCGCGACTCTGATCTCCAGTAAATGCAAAGTCGATCACCTTTGGCGAACTCGCGGCAGCCTTCGACAAACGAAGACCGCTTCCAGAACTAGGTGCCCCAAGTCCTAAAGGCATGGCTGACCCTACGGAGCTAAGAAACAACAGACGACTTGAATCCGTCGAAGAAAGTACCAGAGGACCCGTGAAGGGATCACTTTCAAGGGTGAGCGTGAATGACGATGGAGATCCCAAAGTTCCTCGGCTAGGAGATGCGAGGGTCAAGGTCAGATTTTTCCCGCCAGACCCACGAATCGGATTGATTTGAAGAGTTGTGTGACTTGATCCCGCCACAATACTCACGGAAGTGACGGAAAGTGTGTAGTCCGTTCCGTAAATGGCTGTTCCTGAAAATGAAAGTGCGGCTGTTACGTTCTGAATCGTTGGATGGTCAATTGACACCTGCACCGAATATTGACCTATACTTTCAAGAGCGATCGCGTTGCTTTGAGCAAAGCTGATTTGAGGAGCGGACTCGTCATCAACAATGGTCACGGTTGCAGAGGTCGTTGAAAGATTTAACTTCGATGGGTCAGAGAGGTTCACATGAAAGCCGAGATTTCCCTGGTCTACGGAATTGTTGCTCGTACTGACGGAGATCGTCTTACTGCTCGTGCCAGCGGGAATGACGACGGTCCCATTTCCAGAAGTATAATCCGTCCCCGCAAAAGCCGTATTGTTGGACGTGGCCCATGAGAATTGCACATCAAAATTGCAACTTTGGGAGAGAGCGGCAGTAAGGACGGCGGTATTTCCCTCTGTCACAGAGACATCGGCCATCGTTAAATTTGGAAAATCATTTTCTTCGATAGCGGTCGTGACCGTTGCCATGGAGAGGCTTGCTCCCGATGGTGAAGAGAGCACAAAGGAAAAACTTCGGTCCGCTTGGCAAGCTGTCGCATTGTCCAGGGACTGCACCGTGAGTGTGGCACTTGTCTGTCCTGCGGGGATTGTCAGAGTTCCAGAGAGGGAGTTGAAATCGACGCCTGTCTGTGCGCTTCCATTTTGGGCGAGATAGCTGACAGTGATATTGCTGGCACTGGCTTTGTCCAGTGAGACTGTATAGCTTGCAGTGTTGCCTTCTATGATCTTGGCTGGTCCACTTAAACTAATGGCGGGCACAATGTCGGTGATCGTTAAAGTATGTGTCGCCCTAGCGCCAGCTGTGGCGTGATCCAGTGATGTCAAATTCAAAACCACGGTTTGATTGCCGTTGTATGTATTTTTGGACAGAAGTGATATTGGAAAATTCCCGCTGGTTGTACCTGGAGGAATCGTAAGAGCAATACTGGAAACCCCATAGTCTGTATCTTGAATACCTGTCCCACCAAGTTGGATTGTGGCTGTCACCGTGTATCCCGAGGCCGCACTCAAAGACCAGGCGATATCTTTTGAGCCAGAAGATCTAGCCGCAGAACTGCTACTCACGGACCATGTTAGGCTGGGAGCGATGTTATTGTCTAAAACGTCTACCGTCCCAGAACCTGCGACAGCTCCATAAGAAGTCGAAACAACATTGACCGAAAAGTTCTTTGTCGGACTTTGAATCGAGTCGTTGAGAGTATTGATGGGGAATTGAATGGTCGTCGCTGTTGCGGGCAAGTTGATGGACTGACTGCTGATGGCCGTATAGTTTGTTCCAGCCGTAGCGGTCCCGTTGGCCGATGAAACCGTGATGACTCGATCAAAAGGACAAGCGAGGTCGCTTGTCAAAGTCAGATTCCCGGAAGCTCCTTCTGTGATGGATATCGAATTCAAGCTGTAGATCACAGGACTGTTTTCTAAAATCTGTTGTTCGACTTGAATCGGACTTTGCGACGAGGTCGCAGGTGGCGTCACATGGATATAAAAGCGTTTGGAAAGAGAACAGACGGAGTTCGCTGTAAGCGGAATCTCGAGACGCGCTGCCGTTTCACCAGCAGGAAACGAAATTTGTCCTGATGTGGCGCTGTAGTCCGCGGACGTAGCCGAATCATCCACAATGGAATATTTAAAATTCAGATCCGTATCCGCTTTTCGGTCCAAAGAGAAATTGATTGTGGCCGTTTCACCTTCAAGAAAAGGTACGGGAAGAGATGAGAGATATGGAAATGAGTCGGCGTTTTCAATCTCAAACGCTAAAGTCTTAATCGCGGTTTTGGCTGAGGTGACGTTGATCGTTAAATTGATCTTTTCACTTCGATAAATGCCGTCAGATCCCAACATAAAACCGATATCGAGACGAGTTTCACTTGCGGGAAGAACGACGATGCTCGGAGCTGATGCCGAAAGCGTTGGATCTGAATACTCCAACGAGAGCGTCAAATCGCTATTTAAGGCTGTTTCTGTTGTGATTGTAAATGCCAAACGTTGCCCCTCGATGACCAAGAGGTTGTCAGATGAAACGAAAATCTCCGTAGTTTTGACGGAAGATGATATGTTAAATGGCCAAAGCGAAGCGCCGCATCCCGATAGGGTCCATGCGAAAAATATCAGAGAAATGGTAGACAAAAAATTCAGCTTCACCTTCTACTTGTCGGCTGTTGTTGAATTTGATTGAGATGCAAAAAAAAGAAACGGGGTTTTTCTCGAATGAAAAAGCCCGTTCCCCAATAAAATTACTTTGCCAAGAGCAATGCTCCTGACATGGATATGCCGATCCTGTGATGAACAAAAACTTCTCCGGTTGGCGCTAATGACCAAGCCGAACTCTAGTTTTAAAAAACCAAAAACAATCCTTCACTCACCGGCGGGCAAGGCGCACCGGAACCCGATGTTCGTATTCGTGTTCGTCGGCGCGTTGTTCCAGTTCGACGCCCAACGCCCGTTGTTCGAACTGTTGTTCCAATTGCCGCCGGAATACAGCCCGCGAGAGCGGTCTGAAAAACCCAGATCAGCACCTCCATTTTCAAATACGAGGTCTTTACAATCCATTCTTCACTCACCTCGGCGGGCAAGGCGCACCGGAACCCAAGAACCGAGTCCGTGCCGTAGGGCGCGACAGCCGCGCTCCGCGCCCAACGCCCAGCAATCGACCTGCTGTACCAAGTGCCGCCGGAATACAGCCCGCGAGACAATTGTCCTAAGGAGGATCGGCACCTCCTTGTACTAAGATCACCTTTTCTAAAAGATACTCCTGTAGAAATTTATAATTCGAGCAGTAACGAACGTGTCCTGCATAAGACCGCAGTGTTGAAAGAAGAGGGTCCGGATTTTTCCGAGTCCCAAGTCCTTTTTGTTGCTTGTCCTGAGAGGCTGCGATTCGTCGCTTCATCCGCCGAAAGAGTGAGCCGCGAAGTCGGATCAATTCGGGTTTCAAGTAGAAACCTAAAAAAGCTACACCTTCTTTACAGGGACCAATCATGACTTTTTGTGGACTGAGTTCAAGATGGAGCTTCTCACGGAGAAAAGATTCGATGTTGACTCTCATCTGCTGAGCTTCTTCTTTCGAGTCTACGATGAGCACAAAGTCATCCATGTAACGAATGTAGTGGCGAATGCGGAGTTTTCTTTTGATGAATTGGTCCAATTCGTTCAAGTAAAGATTTGCGAAAAGCTGCGAGGTCAAATTCCCAATGGGTATTCCCGTGCCTGGAGCCGTCATAATCAGCTTCGTCAAACACGCCATGAATGGGGCATCCTTGATGCGATTCCCAAGAAGTTGAACAAGTACATCGCGATCAATGCTCGGAAAGAATTTTCTAATATCGCATTTCAAGAGATGACGATGAGGAGCACCTTTGACCCATCCGTGTAACTTCAGCATGGCAGCATGATGACCGCGTCCCGAGCGACATGCGTAGCTGTGCTCATAAAATGTAGGATCGTACATCTGCTCAAGCATACTATGGATTGAGTGATGGACCACCCGATCTGGGAAACAAGCGGATTCAATCAATCGCCGTTTCGGTTCAGTGACGTAGAAGGCGCGATAAGGACCGAAGGAGTATTCTCCATCTCTCAACAATTTCGAGATATGATGCAAATTCGCTTCGAGATTGATCGAAAAGTTTGCGACCGAATCTCGATTGCCTTTTCCTTTAGAGGCGGCATAGAAGCTGCGACGCAACTGAGGGAAGGAATAAATCTTAGGAAAAAGATCTTTATAAACCAGGGCCATCAGCTTTCCTTCTGGGAGATTCAACAGTTTTAATCCAGCCCGTGAGCATTTTCCCGATCTCCACTAGATCTTCAGAGGTCTGCGCATAGAAGGCTTCCGAGATAAAATTTTGCCTTTTCGCAATTCGCAAAAGAAAATTCACCATCTGAAATTGAGTACGTGCTTCCCGCAGACGCTCGAGTCGTGTGGTTGAATTGTAAGAGGCATAAAAAACATTTTCGGCTCCGTTCAAAAGAGTCTTTTCGGTTCTTTCCGCCAGAGTATAGCGCTCCACCTTCGGATAGCCCCGCACGGACTTCATGATGTGAATGAGCAGAAACTCAATCTTGTGAAGGACTTTCGGACCTTGGGCGTCTTTCATACATTCTCTTTTCGGTTCGTCGAATCAGGCCGCCGATTCCGGGAACGATTTTGCCGATCGTTACCATGGCGGTTTTGATGTCGGATGGTTCTTCTGTTTCTTTTAAGTGTAAATGGGCTAACGAATGAAGAAGGCTCTGTCTGGCAGATCTATAAGCTGCAATTTTGCTTTTATGGTCAAATTCAAAGTATCCGATGCTCAGATGAACCAAAGCCTTCACCATAAACTCGCCGATATTTTCAAATTGAATTTTGTTGAATACCTGGGAACGACAAAACCCTAGAAGTTCAGAATAGACCCCCAACGATCTGACATCACGAAGAGAAACATCTGATTTTTCCTTGAACTGCATCTTTCTATTTGAGGCGGAATTTTCCGGAGTCTGATTCGGGCTTTCGCTATTCCCTTCGGAAGTGCGGGAAGCTATTAGTGGTGCCGATCCATCTTTGGGTAGCCATCCGTTTTCACGGAGTGAGTTCAGATCGACGTACCAATCTTTTCCTTCTTTCTTTGCCCGGAATTTTCCGATCAAAGCATTATGACGAATGGTGCGTGCGGGCCTGTTTGACAGAGCTGCGGCTTCACTGATTTTAACCCATTCCATTCATCATTCTCCTTAAAAGTCTCCTTCGGCAAAGTCCGGCAATCTTGCCGTAAAATTGCCGTTTCTTTTTTACTTTTGCCGATCTTTGCCCCATTGCCGCACCTATGGATAGTGGGATAGCGGATAGAGCATAGGGGAATCACTCACTCGGCGGGCAAGGCGCACCGGAACCCGAGGCTCGTATTCGTGCTCGCCGGCGCGCCGTTCCAGAGCGACGCCCAACGCCCGCCGTACGAACTGTAGGCCCAAGCGCCGCCGGAATACAGCCCGCGAGAGGTCGTATTAGTGATACTGAGGTAGAAACGATCGCCATGAAACTTTGCCGTATTTGCGGCAACGGCAATCGAATTGCCGTTATCATTGCCGACCATCGGCAAACCTAAGGCAACGTTGAAATAAGAGGCGCTGTAAGAGCCCGCGTCGATATTCCAATCCGTCACCATATTAGATCCACCAGGCCCTTGAGTTCCATCAAACTTGAATCCGTTCAGATCAAAGCCGCTGGAGTATCCGTTACCTGAGTCCACCGTCGATGCAGTTCCAACACAGGTGTAGGCATTCAAAGAATAAGGTGTCGCAATCGGAGTGGCCGTATTGTTACAATAGGCTTGATCGCTATTCCATTCCCAGACGTTCCCCACCATATCTTGGGCACCAAATCTAGAAACACACTTGCTTGTTTCAAGGCTCCCAATGACAAAGGATCTGATCGCATCGCCAGCGTCTCCTGCAAGCTTTGTACTTTTAAAGGCACCTGCGGTGAGACCATAATGGTTGTTGGAGTTACATTGGTAGAGTGAGGTGTGAGCTCCAGTAGTACTACCTGCTTCCAACGTACCAATCTCCGTATCGGTCATGACATTCGGCTCGCCTTGGACCGTCGGCCATGCCGCAGCGGCAATGAATTCGCGTTTTCTTAGAAGTCGTTTTGCGCCGTAATGGGGGTCGCTTACAGTGCCACAAGTCGCTGCCGAGTTCGCTTGATTGATGCCGGCCAAAGGAGGTCGATATCCGCCTTCGGCTTGAGGATCGTTGGTAATAAGTGATGCTCTCTGAGCTGTTGTGAGTGTGCTGTTCGCACTGGCCCACGTATTGTCTGATTTTTTGATCCAGCAAGTTGCCCCATCAGTGCGGTAGTAAACATTCCCGGGCACTCCGATACTGTTACTCGGATCTGCACCACTCCCATAGCAGTCACCGGGGTTGGCACCTGCGGCGCACATTCCCGTCGTAGAGCCCGATGTCCAGTTACAAGCGGCTTGCCAACGATCTACGAAGAGGTTGTATCCGAAATCATAGTATCCCGTACTCATGTTCAAAGGGCTTGCGCCCGGATAAGTATTGTATGGAACAGAGCCCACCATTGAGACTCCAGAAATTTGGCAGCGTTGTTTTTCCAATGGACGAGGTGTTTTCCCCATCAACTTACATATTTCATAATTCACGCTGTCGCGATGAACGAGGACCATATTGTCCGGTGGAATTTGAACCGTCGTGCGCCAGACGCTATCATCCGTCCCGGTCGGCATTTCTTCCGGCCAGTTGTTCGTCGGCATCAGAGAAACGGCATAGTCATAAGCCGCGGGCGACGCCGCGACATTGGTATCTGTGCAGCTTTGATTTCCTGCGCCGCTAATCGTGCAGACTTGGCAACTTGTCGTGAGACTCGTGGTACACGGGATTGTGGTCGCCATGTCAATCGTTCCACCTTTGGCGACACGAACCACAGAATAGGAGGCGCTTGTCGTCGTCGTTTCTGGATAGAAGCTTGCCCAAACCAAATGAACTTGGCGTGTTTTTGGGTCAACTCCTGCACCCGGGGCCGTCCCGAAAGCTCGAGCAAGAATAAACCCCTGATACCGATACGCTAAAGGTGTTGGCGGATCGTAGCTATAGCTTGGAGTTCTACCCAGCTGCACTTGGGGGTTTGCCTCCTCGACATTTGATCCATCAAAAGCTAAAACCCGGAACTGATATTTGGTTCCCGAGCGAAGACCTGTGACATTGAAAGAACTTTCTGAATTTGAAACAGAACCGGCTAAAGCCCAATCACCGCTGCGAACAGCCTTATAATAGATATTCGCCCCTGCGGTGGAAGAAGATGAGGGAGAAAAATAGACTGTGGCCGAATTTAACCCTGTCATTGTGACGGAGCTGATTCCGCTGTATGTGAAGATGGACTTAACGATCATGTTGCCATCGTAATTCCCGTTGAAGTCGATAGCCTTCACAAGATAAGAGTGCGTTGAACCGAAAACCAATCCCGTGTGAATGAAGGATGTTTTCGTCGAATCCACCTGTTGGATTGCGGTTGGAGTTCCGTCTGCGGAAATTTCATAAATTCTATAGCCAATGACGTTCGAGCTGGTGGCAGCATTCCACGATACTTTGATAGAATTGGCATCCATATCCTGCACTTTGGCGATTCCATTAAAACCCAAATCGACAATCGTTGGCCCTGAAGGCGTAGGCGTCGGACTTTTAGAAGCCGCCGATGTGTTGTCGCCCTCTTGCAAACAGCCGGAAAGGGCAATTGTGAGCGTGAATAGTGTTGTTAAGAACACGCTGTTCTTAACAAAAACTGTCCCAATACTCGACGTCTAAGACTTGAGCATTTCTAAGATTGATCCGACTTAGTCACCGAGGACTCTGATATGAAAAGCTTTATACTTACATTTTTTTATTTCGTAATGACTTTTGTATTCGCGGGATGCGCGACTTCGAAAATCGTCATCAAGAGTGAACCTTCTGAATCAGAAGTGTATGTCCGGGCCGTAGGATCGGAAGAAAAGAAGTCTATCGGCAAGACCCCCATCACTATGAGTTTTTCGGAGCTCAAAGAAGCAACCAAAATTGATCCAGCTTCTGGTGAATTTTTTGAACTCGTAGTTGAAAAGAACGATTTCCAGTCTGAGCGATTGTTGATCCCGGCGGCGAGAATGGGACATGCGGAAACCATCGTCCTGGCAAAATTGAGATCTTCAGAAAGTGAAGGAAAAACTGTCCACCGTTTATTGCAACATCTATTCAACGCGCAGAAGCTTGCTAATGATCGTGAATATGAACGGGCGCAATTGGAACTGGATAAAGCCTTCGCCATTGACGCAAAGTTCACCCGTGGGATGTCTCTGCGAGGATCTATTTTCTTTGTACAGCAGAAATATGAAGAGAGCCTGAAGTGGTTTCAGAAGGCGCTCGATACAGATCCTCAGTTTGAGGATGCGGTAAAGATGATCTCACAGATCAAGAACATTATGAATGGCCCTGCGCGAGGAGTGTCGTCGGAGGCCAATCCATGAGAATAATCTTATTCCTTGTCTTGGCTTTCGGGCTTTCGATGCCTGAGGCCATGGCTCAAAAGAAAGATCAAAGCTCAAGCTTACTTGAGCACAAGTCGCGTCTTGAGGAAATGATCACACAAAGACTTAGCTCGACTATTGCGACGACTTTACAGAAGGATGATTTCAACGTCAGTGTTCAAGTGGAGTTAGTTGAGGTTCCTCTTAAAAAGGATTCACCAAAAAGAGAGGCCCCTAAAGGAATTGCGGAAGAAAGACCTTTGGATCTATCCGTGGGGTTGGTGGACGCGGAGTCCCTGATTCGCAAATATGAAAATGATCTGCAAGAGGCGAGGGACCGGGCATTTATCTTATCCCAGCGGGCTGCTGCTGAAGTGAAGCCCGAGTTTACCGTTAAATCCATCCAGGTTCTTGTTGGTTTGAAAAGTTCATTGGGCGAAGACTACGCCAAGGAGCTCGAAGGCTGGGTGAAGCAGCGTCTGAGCTCTAATTTTGGTCCTTCGGTGAGTGTGACGACAAGCCTTTTAAAAAGCGCGCCGTCTACGCCGGAAGAACCGAAGACCGTCTTCGACTTCTTGAATAAAATCCAGTCCCTTCTGGGATTCATCGTTCTGTCCGTTGCCGGATTGTTGGCGGTGCTTTTGATGAAGTTCATCTCGTCAAAAGACGCCTCTGAAAACCGTAAACTAACAGCTCAGATTCAACAGAATATGCGTTTACAGCAAGAAGAGAAAGCCGCTCTGCTGAATGAAAGAGAACCGGAAAAACCAGAACTGCCAGAGCTGCCTGCGATTTCTGGTCATGAATTGGAAGCGATTCGCGAGCTGAAAGGTTCTATCGTTTTAAGTCTTTCTGAAAATGGTGCTCGCCTGAATGATATTTTGCGGGAGTGGTTCGATACCGGAGAAAAGGGTATGTATAAGGCGGCTTGTCTTATGGATGTCATGATCTCGGCGAAGCGCATTCTTGCGGAAGCCCATCCCGGTCTTAATATTGACTGGGGTCATGCAGTCCCTCTTAATTTTCAGCGCCGTATGGCGGAAGTCTTCGTCAATATGTCGAGCATGATGCCGGTCCAAAAGATCCAGATTCTCGAAGAAATCTATTGGGATTTTATTTCGTTGAAGGCCTTGGGACCGTCGGCATTGAGTCAACCTTTCCAGTATGTTGAGGCTATGCCGGTGAACGATGTGAAAAACCTTCTGGCGGGGCAGCAGCCACGACTTCGCGCCTTGGCCGTCTTGCACATGAACGAAGAGACAATGGAAGACTATATGAAGCGTCTTCCATTTGAAGGCAAGCGTGAAATTGTCGAAGAGACTTTGCAAATGGAAAAAGTCTTAAGCACGGACATCGAGGCCGCAAGCGAGACTCTGAAATTTGCGATCAAGCAAAAGCAAGATGACACAAGAACCGTATCGCTGAAATCCATGGCGCCGAAGCTTCTGAACGCTCTTTCCGCGTTGGATGAAATTAAGCTCTTGCGTGAACTGAGCGTCAAGCTATCTGATGGTGCGGTCTCAATTAAACGAAGCATTCCGACCCTAGCTTTCTTGGGTGAATGGCCCGAGAGTCTTTTGAAGCGAGTTTTCGTGACTGCCGTCAATGATGAGGTCATGGCGTTCTTGCGTGTGATGCCGGAATTGAAAGACCGCGTTCTTCCTTTGTGTCCCCCTCGGGTGCAGGAGATTGTCGGTGGTGATTTATCAAAGCCGGATCAGATGTCCGATGAGACAAAAGAACGTTATCTGTCAGCCTTAAAGCTGCGTCTGCTCCAGACCGTTAATCGAGAGAGCATCAATTTAGAAGAGATTTTCCCAGAGAAATCTCCAGAAGGAGGCCTGCGTGTGGCTTCTTAGGTATGGTGCAATTCTTTTCCTAATGATCTTCCTGTTGAACACCTATTGTTTCGCGAGCGATTTTGGCGGCATCCGTATAGGTGGAGCCTTAGGACTTGGGCAAGGTGGCGCGAAAAGCGAAAACGTTGTTCGAACTGAAGGTCCCTTAGGAGTAGCTGTGACTGTGGACTACTCTTTAGAGCCACGCTGGAGCCTTGGGGCTGAACATGAACGGAGTATGTCGGGCGCGGCGACTTCCATCGGATTCACAGGCCTAACTTTGCGTTGGTATTTTTGGACGCCACAACCCCAGCGATTGATTAAAACTGATGACCAGATCGAGCGCAGCTTTCTGATTCAGAAAAACTTCGTTCCTTACCTTGGAACTTCC
>ENA-UOUJ01000323-UOUJ01000323.1-activated-sludge-metagenome-genome-assembly--contig:-NODE-323-length-35941-cov-4.743856_pt1 | contig 35941 bp, 23 predicted proteins | sample MGYA00249839_ERZ747224 | MGnify/ENA primary metagenome ERZ747224 (study PRJEB28782, sample SAMN03220277) | activated sludge metagenome | biome: wastewater; feature: sewage sludge; material... | reverse complement strand
GGTATGCCTCTCCCTCATAGTCTGAAGAATAACCCGCAGCGATCAGGGCGGCCGTTCCGATGCGGAAGAGAATTTTCATGGCTGGCGCATAGCACAATTGGCCGCCAGGGGAAGGGAGGCGCATGGCGGCGGCCTAACAACTGTCGGCAAGCCGATCCGAATAGAAGCATTACTGATGGCGCCTATGGCGGATTCCTGCTTTTTACCGGTAAATCACGGGGATCGAACGGCCCTCCGCGCGAAGTAAGCTGTTATAAATCCCACAAGGCGTGTTTTTTTAGCTGGATTTGGAAATATTGTTTTTCGGGCCGAATCAACAGACAGGATCGATGATGGCAACCCAGATGACGAAATCGCAGCTCATTGAGAAGATCTCGACTCAGGTCGGATTGTCCAAAAAGGACGTAAAGGGCGTTCTCGAGGCGCTTGCGACGACAGGTTACAAAGAGCTTAAGAAAACCGGCGCCTTCCTGCTTCCGGGTTTCGCGAAGTTCGTGGTGATCAAGAAGCCGGCGACCAAGGCCCGCAAAGGGACCAACCCTTTCACCGGCGAGCCAATGACTTTCAAGGCGAAACCCGCCCGAAAGATCGTCAGGGCGCGGCCGGTCAAGGCTGCGAAGGACGCGGTATGATGCAGGGGCCCTTCGGGGCCCTTGTTTTTTCGGAGGCTGGCTGCCCACGGCCCATCAAGGTGCCGGTTGGGCTTTAGGTTCTTTGTCGGCATCAGGCTACAGGTATGTTCCAGATGTCCTCGGCGTATTCCCTGATCGTACGGTCCGATGAGAACCAGGCCATTCGCGCAACGTTGAGTATGCTGGAGTGGGTCCATTCCGGGCTGGCCCATTCGGTGTCGATGGCGCGCTGCGTACGGTAGTAATCGTCGAAATCGGCGGATACGAGATAGTGGTCGAGAAACCGCAGCGCGTGAGCAATGGGAATGAAACGAGAAGCATCGTCCGGTGAAAATACTCCGCGCTCGATAGCTTCGATCACGCGGGCCAGTTTCGGCGACGATGAGATGATTTCGGTTGCATCCAGCCTCATGGAGCGGCGGCGCACAACCTCGTCAGCTCTCATGCCGAAGATATGGATATTCTCTTCACCGACATGTTCGGCAATCTCAATGTTGGCGCCGTCGAATGTTCCGATGGTGATTGCACCATTCAGCGCGAGCTTCATGTTGCCGGTGCCGGAAGCTTCCATGCCGGCAGTGGAAATCTGTTCGGACAGATCGCTCGCTGGTACGATCACTTCCGCGGCGCTCACATTGTAATTGGGAATGAAGACCACCTTGAGAAGATCCCTGATCCGGGGGTCGTTATTGATGACATTCCCAATGTCATTGATGAACTTGATGATGAGCTTGGCCTGCCGGTAGCTCGCGGCGGCCTTCCCGGCGAAAATCTTGACGCGTGGTGTCCAGTTGTTCTGCGGGTTGTCCAGGATCGCCTGATAGAGCGCGATGGTTTCGACCGCGTTGAGAAGTTGGCGCTTGTATTCATGGATACGCTTGATCTGGACGTCGAACAGTGCCGATGGATCGACGACTATTCCGAATTGTCTGGCTATGATCTGGGCGAGCGCAGCCTTTTTCGTTCGTTTCACGGCCTGAAACTTCTGCTGGAAAGCAGAATCGTCCGACAGCCGCTCCAGTATCCGCAACCGCGCGGGTTCATCGAGAACCGCGGCTCCACATGCATCCTGCAGTAAGGAGGTGAGTTGCGGATTGCATTGATGCAGCCAGCGGCGAAAGGTAATTCCGTTGGTTTTGTTCGTGATACGATCCGGATAAAGGCTGTTCAGATCGGCAAACACGGTCTCGCGCATGAGTTCGCTATGCATGGCAGAAACGCCATTGATGCGATGAGAGCCGACGAACGCAAGATGACCCATGCGGACGCGGCGGCCTCCGGTTTCGTCAATCAGCGACACCGAAGCTTGCGAGCGTGCGTCCGCTCCGAAATGCTTTTCCGCAGCCGCAAGATGATCGGCGTTGATCCGATAAATAATATCGAGATGTCGCGGCAGCATCCGTTCGAACAGTTCGACTGGCCAGGTCTCTAGCGCCTCGGGCAACAGCGTGTGGTTGGTGTAGGAGATCGTCTTCGTGGTGATGTCCAAGGCATCGTTCCAGGCAATATGATGTTCATCCGTCAACAGACGTATCAACTCGGGAACGGCGAGGCTGGGATGAGTATCGTTGAGCTGGATCGCCGCGTGGGACGGCAGCGACCGGATATCTCCGTCGGTATGGAGATGGCGGTTGAGAATATCCTGCAACGAGGCGGAAACAAAAAAGTACTCCTGACGGAGGCGCAATTCGCGTCCCGCTGGCGTTTCGTCGCTTGGATATAGAAACTTCGATATCGCTTGCGCCCGCGCCATCTCGGACATCGCGCCGAGGTGATCGCCGCTGTTGAAGGTATCGAGGCGCATCGGATCGACGGCGCGCGCAGACCACAGCCGCAGCGCATTGACGTGGCGGCCGCGCCAGCCGACGATTGGCGTATCGTAGGCGATCGCCTGGATGGTCTCATCAGGTATCCAAAGGGTCCGGATTCCGTTGCCGTTTTCTTCGATGCGATCGAGGTGTCCGCCATACTGGATGTCGAATACCACATCGCGGCGTTCGAATTCCCATGGGTTTCCCGAGAGCAACCACTGCTCGGGAAACTCTTCCTGCCATCCGTTTGAGATGATCTGGCGAAAGAGCCCGTGTTCATAGCGAATGCCATAGCCTCGTGCTGGAATCGCGAGCGACGCCATGCTTTCCATGAAACATGCGGCAAGCCGGCCGAGTCCCCCATTGCCGAGCGCAGCATCCGGCTCGACACGACGCAACTCGTCGAAGTCGAGGCCGAGGTCCTCGATCGCTGTTCGGAATGGCTCCATCAGTGACATGTTCGTCAGCGCGTCGGTCAGTAACCGTCCGATCAGGAACTCGAGCGACAGATAATAGGCATGCTTGGCTCCATGATTCTGATTGGCTCGATCGGATTGGAGCCATTGATAGACAATGCGGTCCCGCAATGTCAGCGCCGCTGCTATGTACCAGTCGTGGATATCGGCGTGTTTGACGTCTTTTCCCGCCACCAGAACGATCTTGGACAGTATCGTACTCTTGATCTCTGCGACGATGTCATCGTCTTCAGGCTCGGGCCATGCCGGTGTGTCCTCAACGAGACCGCGAAGTCGTTTGGGCGAAACGTCAAAAGCCATCCAGTATCCCGCTCTCTTTCTGCCAGGAGCATTTCGTTTCTGATTGAATCGGACGCGAAGCTCTAGATTATTGTTCTGACGCGTTCTCTTCACGCGAACCGGTGTCCACTTCGCTCGAGAACGCTATAGCGTGAGTGATGCCCTTTGCAGTCCGGTATCGATTTAGCTTTCTCCGCGGAGTTCACTTGAGGTTTTATTATATCGATTTGTTCTGTGTTTGGAACCATTGTCGCCGCTGCGGTCGGGTCGGGCGGTGAGGCCATGGAGCATCATGAAACGACATCGGAGATGAGTTGCAGGCGATAAGTTCACACGGATTGCCGCTGTTCGACAGGCCGTTCCAGGGACCAGAATACCGACCATGCTCGCAGGCGCACCGGCAACTCGCCACCCCAGATCGGTCGTCCCGGCATCGGGGAGGTGTCATTCGTCACATTATGATCCGAAATATTGGCGCGAAGGTGTAACCGCGCGTCGTTGCCCAGCGTCCAGCGTGCAATCAGCAGACGGTCGTTCTGGCGAATATCGGCGGAATCGAACTTTGCGTTGCCAAGATGGGGCATGAGTTCATCCCTGCGAATCCGCAATAGCCGTTTGACCAGTACATGACGCGGCAGGCGCTGGTCTTGATCGGGCCAGTCAAGAACCGCCGCTTCGAATGTGGACAGCGCGAGGGGATCAGGAACATTGTCGCCGAACATCTCGTAGGCCTCAGCAAACTCTCTCCGGCGGCCTGCTCGCACGGCGTCGGCGAGGTCGCCTTTGAAGTCGCAGAAGAACGGGAAGGGCGTGGTTGCTCCCCATTCCTCGCCCATGAACATCAGCGGTGGAATCGGCGCGAGCAACGTGATCGCAAGCGCCGCTTCGATGGCACGGGCGCCAGCGGACCATTCGAGGCGGTCACCCAGCGCGCGGTTGCCAATCTGGTCGTGATTTTGAAGGAAGTTCACGAAAGCGGCCGGGGGTAGTCCGCCGATCCGTTCACCACGAGCCCGCCCGCCGCGATGAGTAGAGGACTCGCCCTGATAGGCGAATCCGGCATGCAGCGTTCGCGCGAGAAGATGGCGTGGATTGGCGGCGTAATCCCCATAATAGCCGTGGCTTTCCTGAGTGAGAATGACATGCCAGGCGTGATGGTAGTCGTCATTCCACTGGGCGCGATACTTCCCGTCAGGTGCACCTGAGGACGGATCGAGCAGGCTCGCGCGATTATCGTCGTTTTCCAGCACGAGGTGAATGTGGCGTCTGTCTTGCCGCGCCAGAATCCCGATAGCGCGGCTGATATCGTTCAAGATTGGGGGTTCGCCCGTCTCGAGGATGGCATGCACCGCGTCAAGGCGAAGGCCGTCAAATCGATAGTTGCCGAGCCAGTGAAGTGCATTATTGACAGCGAAGGCACGAACTTCGGGAACGCGATAATCGATCGCCGCTCCCCAGGGTGTCTTCGCATCACAGAAGAACTGCGGTGCGTAGCGCTCCAGATAATTTCCCTCCGGCCCGAAGTGGTTGTAGACGACGTCGAGAAAAACCATCAGGCCACGCAGATGGGCTTGATCGATGAGCTCCCTCAGATCGTCCGGCGTACCGTAAACGTGATCGGGCGCATACCACAGTGCGCCGTCGTAACCCCAATTTCGCGCTCCCGCGAAGTCGGCGAGTGGCATCAACTCGATGGCGGTGATCCCTGTCGATACCAGATGATCGAGCTTGTCGATCATGGCACGATAAGTGCCCTCAGGCGTGAAGGTGCCGACATGGCATTCCAGGATGACCGTCTCATGCCAAGGCCGGCCGCGCCAGTCGATTGCCTTCCAGCGGAAACGACGGTGATCGACAAGTTCGCTCCGGCCGAACACATCGTCGCGTTGATAAGACGACGCAGGATCCGGCACGTCCAGTTCGTCATCAATCCGGTAGTGATAACGGGTGCCTGCTTTCGCCGCCGCCACCGCCGCGACGAACCAGCCGCTATCGTCCTTTTCCATTCTATGTGCGGTATCGGTAATGACGAACACTTTACGGGCCGCAGGCGCCCACAGCCGGAACGTTGCGCCCTCCGGCGTCAGAGAAGGACCGAAGCGATCGACACTCACGGGTGGCCTGCGAACGCGATGACGCTGCGAGGCGGGGCCTGCATCGTGGTGTTAGGGTAGTGCGGGGCATCGTCGGCGTCATCGTCCGTTGTGTGAAGAACGATCGACCACGTCTTGTACTCCTCGAGGTTCGGAATCCTGAACTCGATTGGATCCGGCGCGGCGTTGAGGACGACGTAAAGCGCCTGTTCATGCTGCTCCATGGGGCCGAGAACGTAGGAAAGAAACCTGCCTTCTGGAAAATTCCAGTCGCTCTCTGTCATTTCGTTGCCTTCCGGCGTGAGCCATATCACGCCGTAAGAACTATCTGTCTTTTTCGCCGTCACCCATTGTCGTGATCTGATCTGTCCAAAGCGCCTTCTGATCGCGATAAGGCGTCCGACGAAGTCGGTCATGTCGTTGTCCTTATCGCCAAGACCGCTCCAATCGATCCATCCGATCTCGTTGTCCTGGCAATAGGCGTTGTTGTTTCCACTCTGGCTGTTACCGGCTTCGTCGCCTGCAAGAAGAAGCGGAACGCCCTGGGCCAGCATCAGGCACGCGAGCTGGTTCTTGCGAAGCTGACGGCGGAGCGCCAGGATTACAGGATCATCAGTCGATCCTTCGTGGCCGCAATTGTTGCTGAGATTATCATTGGAGCCATCGCGATTATCCTCGCCGTTGGCTTCGTTGTGCTTCTCGTTATAGGAAAACAGATCCGCCAAGGTGAAGCCGTCGTGGACGGTAACGTGATTGACGCCGGCGCGAGGTGCGCGGTCATCGTGGTTGAAAAGGTCCGACGATCCCGTCATGCGACGGCTGACATCGCCGATCAGGTTTCCTTCACCGGCCCAGTAACGTCGCATCGTGCTGCGATACCGGTCGTTCCACTCCGACCATTGCGAAGGAAAGCCGCCGACCTGATAGCCGCCGGGGCCGACATCCCATGGCTCTGCGACCAGCTTGACGTTAGCGAGAACGGGATCCTGCCGGATAGCATTAAGAAAAGCGCTGTTGCGATCGAAGCCGTTGGTGCCTCGCGCCAGTGTGCTTGCGAGATCAAAGCGGAAGCCGTCGATGTGACAGACCTCGACCCAATAGCGCAGCGAGTCCATTACCATTTGCAGCACGCGCGGATGGGTCAGGTTCAGCGAGTTTCCGGTCCCGGTGAAGTCGTCGTAGTAGCGAGGATTGTCCGGCATCAGCCAATAGTAGGAAGCGTTGTCGATCCCGCGAAATGATAGTGTGGGGCCGAGGTGGTTTCCCTCCGCGGTATGATTATAGACGACGTCGAGCATGATCTCGAAGCCGGCATCATGAAGGCGAGCGACAGTCATGCGGAATTCGTCCAGCGCCGCGCCCTTCGCGTAGCGCTGCTCCGGCGCGAAGAAAGAGAGGGAGTTGTACCCCCAGTAGTTGCTCAGATTCCGCTCGACAAGGTGGCGATCGTCGATGAAGCCGTGAACCGGCAGAAGCTCGATCGTGGTGACACCGAGGCGCCGCAGGTGATCGATCATGGCTGGCGCGGCCAACGCGCCGTAAGTGCCACGGAGCTCCGGCGCAATATCCATGCGTGTCTTGGTCAACCCTTTGACGTGAGCCTCATAGATGATCGTGTCTTCCCAGGTGGGGCTGGGTCGCGGTTCGCGCCTTCCCCAATTGAATGTCTCGTCGATGACGGTGGCTTTTGGCATGGCGCGAGCGTTGTCGCGTCTGTCGAAGGACAAATCCTCACGCGGGCTTCCTGCGCGGTAGGCGAAATGTGCGTCACTCCAGACCAATCGTCCGCTGATCTTTTTCGCGTAGGGATCGAGTAGCAGCTTGTGAGGGTTGAACCGATGTCCGCGCTGCGGATCGTAGGGACCATAAACGCGATAGCCATAGAGCTGTCCCGGCGCGACATCGTTCAGATAGCAGTGCCAGACATTCTCGGTGTGCTCCGGCAGAGCGATGCGCTCGACCTCCCGACGCCCCTTGCTGTCGAACAGGCAGAGCTCGACCTTTTCCGCATGTGCGGAGAAGAGCGCAAAGTTCGTTCCACGGCCGTCCCACGTTGAACCAAGCCGAACAGGTGTGCCCTCCGAGATTCTCATCATGCCATTTCCGGAACCAGAAAGATCACCCCGAGAGGCGGCAATGTCAGGGCGAGCTCGGGAATGATCTCCCCGGAGGTCTCGACCGCGCCCTCATTCCCGACGTTACTTCCACCATAATGAGCGGAGTCGGTATTGAGCGCTTCACGCCACGGGCCGGTGAAAGGAACGCGCACGCGATAATCGCGATGGATGGTCGGAGTGAGATTTGCGATGACGAGGCAGCGCGCCCGTCCGCTTGCGCCCTTCCGCATCCAGGCGAAGACGCTGTGATCTGCGTCGTTGGCTACGATCCATTCGAAGCCGGCCGGGTCGCAATCGAGTTCGTGTAATGCAGGCACCTCGCGATAGAGTTTGTTGAGATCTCGAACCACTGCCTGGACTCCCTGGTGACGAGCTTGATCAAGAAGATGCCAGTCGAGTGCGTGATCGTGGTTCCATTCGCGTTCCTGACCAAATTCCGCCCCCATGAACAACAATTTCTTGCCGGGATGACCGAACATGAAAGCGTAGTAGGCGCGCAAGTTCGCGAAGCGCTGCCAGTCGTCCCCCGGCATGCGGCCAAGGATTGAGCGCTTGCCGTGTACGACTTCGTCATGCGACAGCGGGAGGATGAAGTTTTCCGAGAAGGCATAGTGCAGCCCGAACAGGATCTGATCATGGTGGTGCTTGCGGTGAATCGGATCCTTTCTAAAATAGCTCAAGGTGTCATGCATCCAGCCCATGTTCCATTTGTAGCCGAACCCTAAACCGCCGAATTCGATCGAGCGCGACACTTGTGGCCACGCAGTCGATTCCTCCGCCACGGTTGTGGCGTTCGGAAACCTGCCAAATACTTCCCTGTTGAACCGGCGCAGAAATTCGATAGCTTCGAGATTTTCCCGGCCGCCGTGCTTATTCGGAATCCATCCGCCTTCGGGACGGCTGTAATCGAGATAGAGCATCGACGCGACAGCATCGACGCGAAGGCCGTCGACGCCGTAACGATCGAGCCAGAACAGTGCATTTGCCACGAGAAAATTGACAACTTCGGTGCGGCCGTAATTGTAGATCAGGGTATCCCAATCAAGGTGACGACCCTGCAATGGATTGGCGTGTTCGTACAGCGACGTTCCGTCAAACCGGCCGAGCCCGTGCGGGTCGTCGGGAAAATGGCCCGGCACCCAATCCAGCAAGAGGCCAAGTCCCTCACGATGGCAGGCATCGACCAGATGCGTGAAGTCGTCGGGCGTGCCAAAGCGGCTGGTCGGGGCGTAAAGGCCGGTCGGCTGGTATCCCCAGGATCCGTCGAACGGATGCTCATTCACCGGCATCAGCTCGATATGGGTAAATCCGAGGCTGCGTGCATAGCGGGGCAGGGTTTCAGCCAGTTCGCGATAGGATAGCCAGCGATTGCCGTCGCTCCGGCGCCATGACCCGAGATGAACTTCATAGATCGAGATTGGCGCGTCGTATGCATTGATCGGAACGCCCAGGGGAGCCGGGCGCGGAAGCCTCGCCTGGTCGAGTATGATCGACGCCGTGTTCGGTCGCACCTCGGCCGCGAACGCCATCGGATCGGATTTCAGCGGGAGCAGGGAGCCATCGTGAGCCGTGATCGCGAACTTGTAGCGATCGCCCGCCCGCGCACCAGGGATGAACAGTTCCCAGTATCCATTCCCCCGAACCCGCATCGGATGCCGGCGTCGGTCCCAGAAGTTGAAATCGCCGACAACTGCCACGGCCCGTGCGTTCGGCGCAAGCACGACGAATCCCGTTCCGTCCACGCCTTCCATCGCCATGGGATGAGCGCCGAGCTTGTCGTAGAGCCGCTGGTGTGTGCCTTCGCCGAGCAGATAGAGGTCGAAATCGTTCAGGATAGGAGGAAAGCGATAGGGATCCTCCAGTTCAACCAGATCGGCGCCATACCGGGCGCGGAGACGATAGCGCTCCGCTCCGTCCGGCAAGTCTCCAAGGAAAAGTCCGGCGTCATGAATGCGTGTCAAGGTGATCTCTTCGCCGGTCTCATCAATCAGGCGAACTTCCGACGCCTCGGGAAGATAGACGCGAACCACGTTGCGATCAGTCTCGCGATGAAATCCCAGATAGTGAAAGGGATCGGAATGCCGCCCTTCAAGGATGGCGCGCGCTTCGGAGGACAGTTCGGTCATGCGCGATCCCGTCTTCCGTTGCGCAGTGCCCGCAATGCGCCGTCCAGCGCGACCCGCAGCCAATCCGGACGATGCGCCAGCTCGTAGTCAATCTCATAAAGCGCTTTCTCGAGCAGGAAGAACCGTAATATCCCATCGTTCTCGCCTTCATCCTGCGGCCATAGTCGAGAATCGGACATTGCTTCGCGATAGGCGGTCAGAAAGGTCTGGGTCGCCTCGTCGCGCCATACTGCTAAGGCTTCCGCCAATCGGCCATCATCGTCCGCCTCGTTCTTCAGAACGCGTTCTTGCGCCGAGGTCACGGAATAATCGATGGATCTGATCAGCCCGGCGACGTCACGAGCCGCCGGCGCCTTCATCCGTCGTTCGGAAAGACTTCGTCGCGGCTCGCCTTCGAAGTCGATGATAAAGACGTCGTCGCGAACGACGAGAACCTGCCCGAGGTGAAAGTCGCCGTGATGCCGAATGCTGTACATCTGAATCGATGACGGCAGCAGTTCGACGAGCAAGCCATGCAGCGTCGGGCGAAGACTCTGGATCTCTTCGACGAGTATCCGATCCAATTCCGAAAGATTTTCTTGAGCAAGGCGGTCGAACGTCTTTTCCGCCCGCGCTGTCAGGCGGTCGATGAACTGCGCGACATCCGAAGCGGTAACTGGCTCGGGACGGAAATCCTCGATATCATCACGGCTGGCCAGCGCCATGTGCATCTCCGCGACGCGCTTGCCGATCTGCATCATGTAGCGCTGGTAGGCTGCCTTTTCTTCAAGCGCTGGAGCTGTATCGACAGCGCCCACGAGCCGTTGCTCGTCAATGAAACGATCCAGCGCAGCGCTGCTGATGGTCCATGCGTCTCCCTGGTTGCCGACGAAGGCATGCACTATAGCGACAGCGGCCTGGACGTCGGGTCCCGTCAGCTCCACGCTGCCGAGCAAGGCGGGCGTATTGGCGAAGCCGGCAACATCCGTCAGAAAACGTCCTACCTCCACTTCCGGATTGATGCCATTCTCAAGCTTTCGGTAAAGCTTGACCACAAACTTCTGATCCACCAGCGCCGTGCTGTTCGACTGTTCGGTCTGAACGGGTCTCACGTTCTCGATCGGCTCATCCGCAATCGTGGCCAGCCGTTCCGTGGGAATGTAAGCGATCTGTAAGTCGCCTCCCTCGAAGGTCGCACGTTGACGCAGACCTTCGACAATGCCCGTGATCAGATCACTCTCATGAGCGGCGTCGATCAGCGTTCCCTCGCGCGATCCCTGTCTGACGGCCGCGATGTTTCGAGCATCATAGTTTCTGCGGTCGAGCCGATCCCACCTGATTTGAATCGGCATCGCATATCGCTCTGACTGTCCGCGATGGGTGACATCGAAGATCGACAGCCATGGCCTCGAAACCTGGTCTTTCGTGAGCGGTATCGCCGCCGGCACGCGCGCGGATGGCGCCCGCGGATCGCTCCGGAAACCAGCGCGAGCGCGCGAGATGAGAAGGCAGGACGTCACGCTCGAAGATCGAGCGTGTCCGCGCCAGCGACATCCATGTCGCACCCTGCGGCACGACGAGCGTTTCATAATCCGGTACGATCACCGCAGCGACGTTTGGAGATGGCGGCTTTTCATTCAGGCGGAACCAGTAGAATCCATAGGGCGCGAGCGTGATCAGGTACGGCAGCTCGCCAATATCGGGAAAGGTCGTCCGTCCCAGCATTTCAAGAGGCGAGCGACTTTTCCAATGCGACAGATCAAGCTCGGAAGCCTGTGCCGATCGCGACAGGTTGGCGACGCAGAGCACGACCTCGTCGCCATGCTGCCTCAGATAAGCGAGAACGCTGCGATTTGAGGAACGAACGAAGGCCATCGTTCCCCGGCCAAAAACGTGACTGGATTTACGTACCGAAATCAGCTTCTTCATCCAGCTCAGCAATGAAGACAGACTTCGCGACTGGGATTCTACATTCACGGACTCATAGCCGTAGACGGCATCCATGACGGGAGGCGCATAGAGCCGCGCGGGGTCGCATCGGGAAAATCCACCATTGCGATCCGAAGTCCATTGCATCGGAGTGCGTACGCCGTTGCGGTCGCCCAGGTAGATATTGTCGCCCATTCCGATCTCGTCGCCGTAGTAGATGATCGGTGTTCCCGGCAGCGACATCAACAATGAATTCATCAGCTCGATCTTGCGGCGATCGTTGTCCATCAAGGGCGCGAGACGGCGGCGAATGCCGAGGTTGATGCGTGCGCGAGGATCGGCTGCATAGGTCGACCAGAGATAGTCGCGCTCGATGTCGGTTACCATTTCGAGAGTCAGTTCGTCATGGTTTCGTAGAAACATCGCCCACTGACAGTTGTCGGGAATGTCGGGCGTCTGCCGCAGAATGTCTGTGATCGGAAAGCGGTCTTCCTGGGCGATCGCCATGTAGATGCGCGGCATCAAGGGGAAATGATAGGCCATGTGGCACTCATCGCCGTCCCCGAAATAGAACTGAACATCCTCTGGCCATTGGTTAGCCTCGGCCAGAAGTACCTTTCCCTTGGCGTAGGAATCAAGCGCTGCGCGGATATGTTTGATCACCGCATGCGTTTCGGGAAGATTTTCGTTGTTGGTTCCCTCACGCTCGCAAAGATAGGGAATTGCATCCAGTCGAAACCCGTCGACGCCAGTGTCGAGCCACCTTTTCATCACCTGAATGACGGCTCTGACGACACGAGGGTTGTCGAAGTTGAGATCTGGCTGATGACTGAAGAAGCGATGCCAGTAGTAGGCGTTCGCTTCAGAATCCCAGGACCAGTTGGACTTCTCGGTGTCGGTGAATATGATTCGGGTTCCCTGATACTTCTTGTCCGTGTTGCTCCAGACATACCAGTTGCGCGCGCTTGATCCGGGGGGACTGCGCTGGGCGCGCTTGAACCATCTGTGCTGATCGGATGTATGATTTATAACGAGCTCGGTGATCACGCGCAGGCCGCGTCGTTTTGCTTCCGAAATAAACCTCCGAAAATCCTTCATGGTGCCGAAATCGGGATTGATCGAGCCGTAATCTGCAATGTCATATCCGTCGTCGCGTCCCGGCGATGGATAGAACGGTAGCAGCCATAGCGCGGTGACGCCAAGCTCCTGAAGGTAATCAAGCTTGTTGGTCAGGCCTACGAAGTCGCCAATGCCGTCATTGTTGCTGTCGGAAAACGCCTTGACGTGAAGCTGATAGATAATAGCGTCCTTGTACCAGAGATCGTCGGTCTGGACGTATCTGTCAGCATCGATATGCGACATCTCATTCATAATGGACCTCCCGCCAGACATCGAAACAACAGGGCGGGATCGCGTAACGGATCAAGTCTCAGGCGTACGCCGCCCCATTCAATGGCGTGACGCTCGCCGGTCATGAGGTTCTCGAGTGCGATGGGGGGAGCTGATCCGTTCGTGGTCTTCACCCGAATCGAATCCAGCGGCAACCAGAATTCGTAGCTCTCACGCGAAAGAGAAATGGCGACGACGATCGTGTTGGCGCCATCAGCGGATTGCTTGGTGAATGCGATGATCTGATCGGTGTCGATGGCAATAAACCTTAGATTACGAGTTTGCAGAAGCGCCGGATTCGCGCGTCGTGCCAGATTAAGGGCCGCGATATAGGATTTGATGTTTCCAGATGCGTCCCAGTCGCGGACTTTGATCTCGTATTTTTCGGAGTTGAGGTATTCTTCCCGCCCCGGGATCGCCTCATGCTCCAGAAGCTCGAATCCGTTATAGATTCCGTAGTTACCTGACAGGGTGGCCGCCAGGGCGACCCGGGACTTGAAGATCCAAGGTTCACCACTTTGCAGGTGATAGGGCAGGATGTCCGGCGTGCTGACGAAAAAATTCGGCCGGTAATAGTCTCGTTCAGGATATCCCGTCAGCTCGTTGAGATAAGACTCGATCTCCCATTTTCGGGTTCGCCAGGTGAAGTAAGTATACGATTGCGTGAATCCGAGCTTGGCGAGACCCTTCATCACCTTGGGACGGGTAAAGGCTTCGGCGAGGAAGATGATCCCCGGGTCTTTCGTTTGAACTTCGTGGATCAGCCATTCCCAGAAGTTGAACGGCTTGGTGTGCGGATTGTCGATCCGGAAGATGCGCACACCCTGATTGACCCAGAACAGGATGATGTCGCGAAGCGCGTTCCACAGTGAGCCGGCGTCTTCGCAACCAAAATCGGGATTGACAATGTCCTCGTATTTTTTGGGAGGATTTTCCGCATAACGCATCGAGCCATCCGGACGCCGCTTGAACCAGTCAGGGTGCTGGGTAAGCCAGGGATGATCGGGCGAACATTGCACGGCAATGTCGAGCGCTATCTCCATGCCATGAATCTTGCAGGCGGCGATCAGTTCCCGGAAGTCGTCGAAGGTGCCGAGGTCGGGATGAATCGCATCGTGCCCGCCTTCCCGGGAGCCAATGGCGTAGGGGCTTCCTGGATCACCTTCGGCGGCTGTCAATGCATTGTTGCGGCCCTTCCGGTTGGTCCTGCCAATGGGATGGATAGGCGTGAAGTATAGGACATCAAATCCCATGGCCGCGATATCGGGCAGCCGGGCCATGCAATCCCGGAAGGTGCCGTGCTGGCCGGGAACGGTGCTCTGACTCCGTGGCACCATCTCGTACCAGGCGCCTGCGACCGCGAGGGCGCGGTCGATCGTCAGCGGGTAGAGCCGGGAGCGCGTGAGATCGGACCGGGCGCAGCCTTCGGCCATGGCACTCGTCAGTTCCGGCACGAGCAGGCTTGAGGGATCCCCGTTGTGAAGAAAGTCTTGGCATTGACGGAGGATGATCGCGGTCGCCGCCTTGCCGCCATGCTGCGCGCGCGTCAGCAGCGCCGCGCCTTCGAGTGCATCAAGAGCGATGTCCTGACCGGCTTTCTTCTTAAGCTCGAAATCACGCTTCCATGTGGCGAATTCGTCGGTCCAGGCTTCGATGGCATAAACGTAACGTCCTGGCTCCGGCGGCGTGAAGTTGCCGAACCAGCGATCATTATCGTGCAGGGTCATTGCCGATCGTTTCCAGTCGCGATCCTGCTCATGCCGCCAGATCAATTGCGCGACGATGACGTCGTGTCCGCTTCGGAATATGTCTGCCCAGACCTCCACACTGTCGCCCGCGAGGCGTTTGACGGGAAAGCGCCCGGCATCGATGCATGGGTATACATCCTCGATATGAAATGCGCCGGCGGTTGCGCCTTCCTCGCCTGCACGCAAAGGCATGATCTTCTGCGTCGATACGGACATTGATACGCCGCGCTAACCTGTCGGATGGAATGAAGGACCCGGGAAACTAACCTCGGCGTCGCCGGAAAGTTCCCCGCGGAACCGGGAGTTTGCTTCAGAGTTTGGTTCTATGTGAGGAGCTTGGCACCAGCGCTCCCGGGCTCGGGATCGGGGATGAATATTCATTCAAAGGCGCACGATCTGGGGATCAACCTGGACTTTGTCGACGGACTAGGACGTCGTCATCTCCTGGATTCTGATCGACTGCGTCCCATTGTCGATGGTTTGCCATCGCCTCCGCGCCGTCGTTTCCTGAAACAACCCGTGGTCATCGTTCCCAGCGGGAAGGATTTCTGCGTGCCGGTCGGGTCTGAGGCGAACGGAATTCCCTGGCGGCTCGTAGAGCGTCATACCGTGGTCGCACAAGGATGTACGTCTGCGGCTAAGATCGATCTCCCGAGCCGGATTGCGGTCGGGACTTATCGACTGGAACTCCAAAGTGACAACGGCGGCACTATCGATTCAACTCCGGTGCTGGTCACACCCGAAAGGACCTATCAAGGCTCGTTCGAGCGCGCCTGGATCCTGTCTGTTCAGCTGTACGCGCTGATATCGTCGCGCAACTGGGGCATCGGCGACTTCACCGATCTGGCATCGCTGATCGAACTGACCTCGGATTGGGGCTGCCATGGCATCGGTCTCAATCCGCTTCATGCTCTGTTCGACGATCGTCCACGCGAATGCAGTCCCTATGCACCGAACAGCCGCCTGTTTCTCAATCCGCTTTATGTCGATCCCGAGCGGTTGCCGAATTTTTCGCGCGCGTGGCTACAACGACGCCGTGAACAGCTCGATCGGGTCCGGGAAAGCGAAGTTGTCGATTACGCGGCCGTCGCCGAACTGAAACTCGCCGCGTTCCAGCATGCCTTTTCGAGGTTTCGACGAGATGAGGCAGCGCAGGCCGCGTTCGACATCTTCAGGAAGGAGAGGGGAGATCTGTTGAAACGATACGCCTGCTTCGAGGTGTTGCGGCGACAGTTTGGTCCATCGCCCTGGTGGTTGTGGCCGGACGAGTGGCGTCGCCCGACTGATGCTGGAATTCAAGCCGTATCCAGCGGCCCGCAGCGCGAGGAAGTGAAGTTCGTCGAGTTCATGCAATGGTGCGCGGCGTCCCAGCTACAGTCATGCGCCGATCTTGCCGCTGAACGCGGAATGGCGGTGGGGCTTTATCTGGATGTCGCCGTCGGTGTGCAAGCTAGCGGATTCGACGCCTGGAATGAGCAGAACTCCATTTCTCGCACGCTCTCGGTTGGGGCGCCACCCGATCAGCTCAATACGGCGGGGCAGGATTGGGGATTGGCGGGATTCAATGCCGCTGGCCTTGAGGCGAGCGACTTCACGCCGTTTCGAGAGATGCTGCACGCTTCCATGCGTTTCGCGGGCGCCATACGGCTGGATCATGTGCTCGGTCTCAGCCGCCTCTACCTGATACCGGCAGGGGCGTCGCCCGTGCAGGGAGCATATGTTGAGATGCCGTTGCAGGCGCTGCTCGGCGTTATCGCGCAAGAGAGCGTCAGCCAGCGCTGCATCATCATCGGCGAGGATCTTGGAACGGTACCGGATGGCTTTCGTGACAAGCTCGCTGATTGGGGGGTGTGGTCCTGCAAGGTGATGATGTTCGAACGGGGCAGCGATGGTGCTTTCATCGAGGCGTCAAAGTATGCCGAGAACGCGCTCGTCACATTCACGACGCATGACCTTGCATCCTTTGCCGGCTGGCAAACGCATTCCGATCTCAGGGTCAAGCGGGAACTCGGGATCGATCCCGGTGAAACCGATGAGGAGCGGACGGATGCGCGCCATGCGTTCGAGTGGAAGCTTGGCGAAGAGCATATCGCAACGAAGAATTTTCTCGGAGCCGTGGAATTTCTTGCCCGGACACCGTCCCGCATTCTCGCGATCGCCCTTGACGACCTGATCGAACTGCGGGATCAGCCGAATATTCCCGGTACATTGAATGAGCATCCCAACTGGCGGAGACGAATTCCGGTCAGGTTGGAAGATCTGGGCCGAAGCATTGACCTCGACGCGCTTCGACACGCACTCCGTGGCCGCTGCAACGGTGCTCACGATAATCCTTGATTCTTCAATAACGCCGCTATGGTCCGGAATGGTGAGCGATGAGCCGTAGCGAAACAATGCAGTCTGAGCGGCTCAGGGATAGCCGTGCAGCATCAGCCGGTCCGCGCGAACCTCCCAACTCTCGAGCCGGTTGAGAAAGCTCATTCCCAGAAGGTTGGCTTTCATCTGGCCGCGCGGCACCACGAGCGCAGGCACGGATCGCTCGACAAGCTTCCCGACTGCGAGTCTGTCGAGCGTCAGGCGCGCAGCGCGCGCCCGCCCGCCGACGGTCTCGACATCGACATCGTATTTCAGAAGTTCCAGCGGTAAGCCAGCAGCCTTCGCCGTTTCATAGGTGAGGACCACCGACGTTGCGCCGGTGTCAATGATCATGGGCGTCTTCACGCCGTTGATCTTTGCATGCAGCATAAAATCGCCGCTCTGTGTCCGAGGAATCTGGACGCTCCGTGGAGGGCCCGCGGCGACCTCGCGCAGCATCGTCGAAACCAGGTTTCCCGCAGCCGAGATTCGGGCAGGATCTCCATAGGCAACCACCGCTCCGGCGGTCGCGGCCAGCATTCCAATCACAAGGAGGATGCGGATCACGACGCACCTGCGACGTTGCCGGTTGAGCCCGGAGGCGAGCAACTTTGCGGGCTGCGGCCCGCGGCGCTTTCATATTCATTCGCGGCCATGAAAACCATCTCGTTTGCGTTCGCAAGCCTCGCAGTCGTTCGAGTCGGCGTCATACTCTAAGACCCGTGCCGGCATTCATGATCGGTTTGTTCCGCTGGCGGCGTCTTTCGTCGGTTGTGTGATCGCCAGCTTGGGCGGGTTGAAGCGGCGGACCTTCCTCCGCCATGGGCGCCAGAGCAGACATCACGCGTTCCGGCGGAAAGGTGACGATCACCTCCGTGCCGACGCGAAGCTTTGATCTCAGCGTGAACGTACCGCCATGCATGTCGATAAGGCTCTTGGCGATAGGCAAGCCGAGTCCCGCGCCTTGCTCCGCGGATTTGATCGAATTCGATCCTTGCCCGAATGATGCGAGCACGATCGGGATCTCGTCTTCCGCGATTCCCGAGCCGTTGTCCTTCACACTGAGGTATTGCCCGCCTGAAGCCGTCCATCCGGCTTTAAGCCAGATCTCCCCGCCTTGTGGCGTGAACTTGATTGCGTTCGACAACAGATTGAGCACGATCTGGCGCGTGGCGCGCTCGTCACCCCAGATCCGAGGCATGCCTTGTTCGAATACCTCATGAATTGTGATGCCGCGGTTGGAAGCTCGCAGCTTCAGCAGGTGGTGACATTCGGTCACGACATGGACCAGAGACACGGCTTCTTCGTTGAGTTCGTAACGGCCGGCTTCGATCCGCGATAGATCGAGAATCTCGTTGATCAAATTCAGGAGGTGAACGCCTGAGTTATGAATGTCCGCCGAATAGGATTTGTAAACCGCAACCGCGTGCTCGCCGAAAATCTCGCTCTTCATGACCTCGGAAAACCCGAGAATGGCATTCAGCGGCGTCCGTAGTTCGTGACTCATTTGAGCCAGAAACCGCGACTTTGCGACGTTGGCTGACTCCGCGCGATGCCGCGCTTCGTCCGAAATCGCCTTGGCCTGTTCGAGTTCGCCGATCAGGGCGTCCTTTTCCGCCCGCGCCTCGAGCGTCGCCAGCGTCGTGGAATGCAGGCGATGCGCGAGCAATGCGAAGAAGCCTTCCGCGGTCAGCGTCAGGATGGCAAGGATATAGTTGTTGAAGCTGCCGCCCATCGCGAATTTGAATGCGATGGCCGAGGTCACGGGGGCGGTCGCGGCGAGAGCGGCAATCGGCAGACTGGCGGAGAGCATGCTCGATACCGCCACGACCAGCAGCATCAGGAACATCATCAGGGTGTTCGTGACCGGATCCGAGCCGGCGGGATGTACCAGAATTGTCGTCCAGCACAGGCCGTACAAAAGATCGAACAAAATGAAACGTGCGCGCCATTTGCGCGTGCTGGCGGCCGATGATGGCTCCTTGAGATAACCCTTGCAGTTGTAGATGATGACCGCGTGAATGCAGAGCATTCCGAACGTCCATGCCGCCGCGGCGGCAGGCGCCATCCAGAAACCGAAGAGTACGCCTGTCGCAACCAGAAGCAGCATCACGACAAAGGATGCCGACAGGCGTGTTTGCGCATATTGCCGGAGCAGTTCGTGATCGAATGCCGGCCGGGTTCCGCTGGTGGAAGTCAGGCGGTCGCGTGCCTCCCGGACCCGCTGCGTGGTGGCGCGGCGATGACGTGCGGATGGTACAATCGCGGGAGCGGCCGGAAGCTCGACGACTTCAGGTTTATCGGCGGGGGTACTCATCAACCAGACACAAATCCTGCACGCGGCCGCACGAGTCGTTACTGGTTCATTTCTCGCGCCAAATCCTTAAGGGCGGCCTTAAAAAGCAGGATTATTCGGTTAACGGAGCGCTAATTCCTCATCGATACCACGGTGATCGACCGGGGGCAGGGACCGCAGATTTACCAGGCGTTAACGTTCGAGGCGCGCCAGAAGGCTGGACGTGTCCCAGCGAGATCCGCCCATCTTCTCGACTTCCGCGTAGAAGGCATCCACGAGGCTTGTGACCGGCAGGCTCGCGCCGTTGCGGCGGGCCTCGGAAATGCAGATCGAAAGGTCCTTGCGCATCCATTCGACCGCGAAGCCGAAATCGAACTTGCCTTCGCTCATCGTCCTGGAGTGGTTCTCCATCTGCCAGGATTGCGCGGCGCCCTTCGAGATCACTTCGACGACGGCATTGACATCGAGCCCCGCCTTTTTAGCGAAGTGAATGCCTTCCGACAATCCCTCGATGAGACCGGCAATGCAGATCTGATTGACCATCTTGGTCAATTGACCGGCACCGGCGGGACCGAGCCGTTTGCACATCCTGGCATAGGCCGCGATGATCGGTTCGGCGCGGGTATAGGCGTCCTCCGCTCCGCCGCACATCACGGTCAGAAGGCCGTTCTCGGCGCCGGCCTGGCCCCCGGAGACCGGGGCGTCCAAGAAGCCGAAACCGCGCCGGGTTGCTTCGGCGTCAAGCTCGCGTGCGACCTGAGCGGAAGCGGTCGTATGATCGACGAACACGGCTCCCGGCTTCATTCCGGCAAAGGCGCCGCCTGCGCCGATTGTGACCGCGCGCAGGTCGTCGTCGTTGCCGACGCAGGCCATCACGAAATCCTGGCCTTCGGCAGCCGATTCCGGCGTCGCCGCGGTTCGTCCGCCGAATTTCTCGGCCCATGCGTCGGCCTTGGCCGGCGTTCGATTGAATACGGTCACCTCGTGGCCGCCCTTTGCCACGAGGTGTCCTGCCATGGGAAACCCCATGACGCCGAGACCGAGAAATGCGACTTTAGCCATGACCGAGCCTTGTTCGAAATCCTGAGGAATCGCTGAATTAAAAGCGGGTGAGCGTGTCCTGATGACTATAGCGGTTTCGCGCGAAGTGGACACCGGGCTTCGCGTGAAGAAAACGCGTCAAATCAAGATCTCAGAGCCCTGCCTCTGATTCCATCAGAAGCGAAGAGGATCTAGAGTAGGGTGGGATAAATTTTGGGGGCCTGACAAGGGAGCGCGCGACATGAGCGTTGGAATGCTCGATCATTTCAATATCCGTACCCGCAAACTTGCCGAGACGGTCCGATTTTACGAGGAGGTTCTCGGTCTAACGAAGGGGGATCGGCCCGATTTCGCGTTTCCGGGCGCCTGGCTCTATAGCGAGGGCAAGCCGGTGGTTCACCTCGTTGACATCGCTCCGACATCCGAGCCGCAAAAGCCGGATTCCGGCGTCGTTCATCACATCGCCTTTGCAAGCCGCGATTACAGGGGCATGAAACAGCGGCTTGAGACCAAGGGATTCGCTTTCAAGGCGCGCGAGGTCCCCGGTGGCCTCATCTGGCAGATTTTCGTCAGCGACCCGAACGGGGTTTTGATCGAGCTCAACTATGACGCTGTCGCCGAGGGGGGTTGACTTCCAGGTCCTGACTGGATTGCTACGGCCTTGGACTCCAGCCCGTTGCCCAAGGTCCGCCATCTGGATTGTCTACGGTCAGCGGACCGGTTGCGGGGTCCGCCATGTCTAACCTGTTCCTGAGATAAAATGCGCGTATCCGGAGAGGCGGCTTGAACGTAACACCGCAGCAAGTTCTCGATCGGTTGGCCGGCGTGCTCTCTCCCGGCGGCGTGGCGTTGACCGCCGCCGGGGTACTCTCGGAAATTGCCATCAACGGTGACAAGGTATTTTTCTCTATCAGCGTCGAGGCAAAGGAGATCAATGCCTGGGAGGCGGTTCGCGTCAATGCGCAGGCGGCCGTGCGCGAAATTCCGGGAGTGTCGGCTGTGATGGTCGCTCTGACGGCCGAACGCACGCCTGGCGCCGCCGCTGCAGGTTTGCCGCCGCGGTCCGAGCAAGGGATTCCGCACGTGTCGACACGCCGATCGCCACAACATCCTGCCCCGAATTCGCCGATGGCGCGGCAGGCGGATATTCCCGGAGTAGCAGCCGTTGTTGCCGTTGCGTCAGGCAAGGGTGGTGTCGGCAAGTCGACCACCTCGCTCAATCTCGCGCTGGGGCTGCGGGATTCCGGTTTACGTGTCGGTCTGCTCGATGCGGATATCTATGGACCCTCAGTTCCGCGACTGACCGGTATTCGCGAGAAGCCGCAATTGACGGACGACAAGAAGATCGTGCCGATCGAGCGGTTTGGCCTTGCCATCATGTCGGTCGGGTTCCTTATCGAGGAAGAAAGTGCGGTGATCTGGCGCGGTCCGATGGTGACCTCTGCGATCAGGCAAATGCTGCGAGATGTGGTCTGGGGCGACCTCGACGTTCTGATCGTGGACATGCCGCCGGGGACCGGCGATGCTCAATTGACGCTGGCTCAGAATGTGCCGCTCAAAGGCGCCGTCATCGTTTCGACGCCGCAGGATCTGTCATTGATCGACGCAAGGCGCGGACTGGCCATGTTCAGAAAAGTCAGCGTGCCGGTTTTCGGCATCATCGAGAATATGAGCTTCTTTCAGTGCCCCCATTGTGGGACGCGAAGTGATATCTTTGGCCATGGGGGTGCGCGCCACGAGGCGGAGAGGCTGGGAGTTCCGTTTCTGGGCGAAGTCCCGCTTCATATGTCGATCCGCGAGACTTCCGATTCCGGTCATCCTGTGGTCGAGAGCGAACCTGACGGGCCGCATGCTGCGATCTATCGCGCGATTGCCGAAAGCATTCGCGACCGGCTCCACGACGCGACGCCTGAGGTTCAATGATCTCTTCCCGTGATTTGCCATTGCGCCGCGGCAGAAGGCTTGCGGATCCTAGAGCATTATCGCTTCTGATTGAATCAGAAGCGAAGCTCTATGATATTGATTTGACGCGTTTTCTTCACGCGAACCGGTATCCACTTCGCTCGAAAGCGCTCTAGAATCAAAGTAGAAGTTTCCAGTTTGGGGTTTGACCTTCATCTGTGGGGTTCGCTTGCATGACAAGCATGAAGATCAAGCTCGCTCCGCCATAGCTTTCTCTGGAAGCTCAAGAAGGATCGTCATAAGGGGTGCCTCATGAAACGTCGTGATTTTTTGAAAGGTTCGGCAGCCGGGGCCGCTGCCTCGGCCATAGCCTCGCCGGCGATTGCGCAATCGGCGCCCGAGATCAAATGGCGCATGACGTCAAGCTTTCCCAAATCGCTCGACACGATCTACGGAACGGCCGCGGTCTTTGCAAAGCAGGTCGCCGAAATGACCGATAATAAATTCCAGATCCAGCTCTTCGCGGCCGGAGAGATCGTTCCCGCATTGCAGGCGCTCGACGCGACGGCCAACAATACGGTCGAGATGAGTCACACCGCTTCGTACTATTATGTCGGAAAGGATCCCACCTTCGCGATCTTCGCGTCCGTTCCGTTCGGGCTCAATGCGCGTCAGCAGAATTCCTGGCTGTTTCAGGGCGGCGGCAATGAACTTGCGGACGAGTTCTTCAAGAAATTCGGCGTCATCGGACTTCCGTGCGGCAACACCGGCACACAGATGGGCGGTTGGTTTCGCAAGGAGATCAAGACCGTGGCTGATCTGTCGGGCCTCAAGATGCGGATCGGCGGCATTGCCGGTCAGGTCTTGCAGAAAGTCGGCGTGATCCCGCAGCAGCTTGCCGGGGGCGACGTTTATCCTTCGCTTGAGAAAGGTACGATCGACGCGGCCGAATGGGTCGGACCCTACGACGATGAAAAACTCGGTCTTCAGAAGGTCGCCAAGTATTATTATTATCCCGGTTTCTGGGAGGGCGGGCCGACGCTTCATGCATTCTGCAATCTCGAGAAGTGGAACACGTTGCCAAAGACCTATCAGTCGATACTGGTGAACGCGGCGGCTGCGGCCAATACCTGGATGACAGCTCGCTACGACATGCAGAATCCGACCGCCCTCAAGCGGCTCGTCGCGGGTGGTACGCAACTCCGGCCGTTCAGTCACGACGTTCTCGATGCTTGCCTGAAAGCCACGAACGAGTTGTGGAGTGAAATTTCGGCGAGCAACACGGACTTCAAGAAAACGATCGATGCGATGCAGGCCTATCGATCGGACGAATATTTGTGGTGGCAGGTGGCGGAGTACACCTACGACACCTTCATGATTCGATCGCGGACGCGGGGCTGATTGCAATGCGGCGCTATGTGATTTTGACGCGGCTATTGCCGGTTGGTCGGGACCGGTCCGAAATCAAGCGGCGCGACATCGATGGTAGGAATCTCGATCTTGATGTTGTCGAGGTCGACGGCTGTCGATTTACCAAGCAGGCCTGTCACGGTCGCGGGGAACGCGATCACGAGAATGACCATGATGATCTGCAATCCAATCCATGGCACCGCGCCCCAGTAAATGTCTGAGCTCTTGACCTCTCGCGGGGCCACGCCGCGCAGGTAGAACAGTGCGAAGCCGAATGGAGGGTGGAGAAACGAAGTCTGCATGTTGACGCAGATCATGACGCCGAACCAGATCAGCGCCGCGTCTGCGCCGACGACGGGAGCGAGAACTTTCTGGGCCACGGGGGCGAGCATCGGCAGAATGATGAAGGCGATCTCGAAGAAGTCGAGGAAGAACGCCAGGAAGAAGATGAAGGCATTTATGAAGATGAGAAAGCCCCATACGCCGCCCGGCAGCGATGTCAGCAGATGCTCCAGCCATTCTCCGCCGGAGACTCCGAGAAACACCACCGAGAAGCAGGTCGAGCCGATCAGAATGAACGTCACCATGGTGGTGAGGCGCATCGTCGATTGATAGCCCTGCCGGATGAGGTCGCGAAGCGTGGGGATGCGGACCGCTTCCAGACAAATCCACACGACCGCGAGATAGGTGACGGCGAACGCGATCTTGAAGACCAATCCCTCGGTCACGAAAATTCCCACGAGTGTTCCGATGCCGCCGGTGATCGCGCCGATGATCAGGAGTTTTCGGCCGGTGCTGCTGAAGTCCTTGTGGTGAATGGTCGCCAGCACGATCGCGCCGACGGCGCCCATCGCGCCCGCTTCCGTCGGTGTCGCAAGCCCCAGCATCATGGTGCCGAGCACGACGAAGATCAGGACGGCGGAGGGGATGATGCCCATCAGGCATTTGCGCCAAAGCGGCCAGCCGGTGAGCGTTCGAAACTCCTTCGGCACCGGCGGGACATGATCGGGCTTGAAGAGGCCGAGCAGGAAAGTGTAGCCGGCGAACAGCATGATCTGGAATAGCGACGGACCCCAGGCGCCGAGATACATGTCGCCGACCGATTTTCCGAGCTGATCGGCCAGAACGATCAGAACCAGCGAGGGCGGAACAAGTTGAGTGATGGTGCCGGATGCCGCCAGCACGCCTGTGATGTAGCGTATGTTGTAGCCGTAGCGCATCATCACGGGCATCGAGATCAGCGCCATGGCGATCACCTGCGCGGCGACCGTGCCGGTGATGGCGCCGAGGATGAATCCGACAAGGATGACCGAATATCCGAGGCCGCCGCGGATGGGTCCAAACAGTTGGCCCATCGAGTCGAGCATGTCTTCCGCGAGGCCGCAGCGCTCCAGCACCGATCCCATGAACGTGAAAAAGGGGATCGCGAGCAGCAGCTCGTTGGACAGCACGCCTCCGAACACGCGCCCCGGTATGGCCTGAAGGAAATTAAGGTCGAAGAAGCCAAGATGGATCGCAAGGAATCCGAACGAGAGTCCCACCGCGGCCAGCGTGAAGGCGACCGGAAAGCCGATCAACATCGCCAGAACCAGGCCGCCGAACATCATCGGCGGCATCATTTCCAGCGTGATCATTGAGTCGGTCTCTCGTAATTCGCTTGGATCGTGACAAGGCCCCGTAGCGCCGCGACCCGTTTGATCACTTCCGAGATCCCTTGAATCGCGAGCATGACGAATCCGAGCGGGATGACGAGCTTGATCGGCCAGCGGATGAGACCGCCTGCATTCCCGGATACTTCACCGATTGCATAGGACTGCATGAAGAAGGGCCAGGACAGGTAGCTGAGCAACAGGCAGGCCGGAATGAGAAAGAAGAGGGTTCCGATGAGATCGAGCCAGAGTCTGCCGCGATCGGACAGGATCAGATAGAAAATCTCGACCCGGACGTGTTCGTTGCGTTTGAAGGTATAGGATGCGCCGAACATCACGAGGATGGCGAACATGTACCATTGCAGTTCGAGCCAGCTGTTCGAGCTGTAGCCGAACGCATATCGGATCATTGCATTGCCGGCGCTCACCAGCACGGCAAGCAGCACCAGGATATTGCATACGTATCCGACCTTTTCATTGAGCCGGTCGATGGCTGTGCTGAGGGCCAGTAACAGACGCATCAGTTTCTCCTGGCGGCAGCCGACCGTGATTGCTGAAGCCTGCTCGGAGCCCGAGCATCTCTCCGAGGCCGTGCCAGTGGTCGCTTGTCTCAGAGTGTGAAATACAGCAGCCTGTCAGACGCTGGCTACATGAAGATCGTCGCACCATTCCAATGCTACGTCGCCGCCGTCAACCGGGCCTTTGATGTTTTGCGGTGTGAAGCATCGTCGGATTGTTGTGACGTGTCGAGCGAAGCCGGCGCTCGGGTTTGGCCCGAGGCTGGATGACGGTTCGGTTCGCGTGACGACGATGCGTCAGGTCAGGATCACGAGGCGGTGCTTCTCATTTCGCCAGGCCGGTTGCGCCAGCATGAGCTTCGGGAATATGGCGGTGGGGCGGGCCAACGTCCGAATTCGCTACCCGCCGGTTACGCTCATGTGGCGGCTTACGCTCGGGCGGTTGTGACGGTCGATGATAAAATCGTGGCCTTTCGGCTTGAGACCGATGGCGCGATCGATCGTCTCATACAGCAGTTCGTCGGTGGGCGACGCGCGAAGCGGCCGGCGCAGATCGGAAGCGTCTTCGTGTCCGAGGCAGGTATGCAGGGTGCCCGTGCAGGTGATGCGGACGCGGTTGCAGGACTCACAGAAATTATGGGTCATCGGCGTGATGAAGCCCAGCTTGCCGCCGGTCTCGCTGATCCGAACGTAGCGGGCGGGGCCGCCTGTACTGTCGTCGAGGTCGGTGAGGGTGTATTGGCCTTCGAGCCGCGCGCGCAGCATGGAGAGCGGCAGATACTGATCGGCGCGGGATGTGCCGATATCGCCCATCGGCATGACCTCGATAAGGGTCAGCGCCATGTCTCGGCTGTGCGCCCATTCCATCAGGGATGGAATTTCGTCCTCGTTCAGGTTTTTGAGCGCGACCGCATTGATCTTGACGGCGAGGCCCGCAGCTTGCGCGGCGTCAATGCCTGCCATGACCTTCTGGATGTCGCCCCATCGCGTGATCTCGCGAAACCTGGCGGGGTCGAGCGTATCGAGCGATACGTTGATCCGTTTTACGCCGCAATCCTTAAGCTCTTTGGCGAAGCGAACCAGTTGCGATCCGTTTGTCGTGAGCGTCAGCTCCTTCAGCGCTCCTGACTCGAGATGGCGAGACAGGGAGCGGATCAGCGACATGACGTTGCGGCGGACCAGCGGTTCGCCGCCGGTCAGCCGCAGCTTGCGCACGCCCTTGGCGACGAAAGCCGAGCACAGACGATCCAACTCTTCCAGCGTGAGCAGATCAGCCTTCGGCAAGAAGGTCATGTCCTCGGACATGCAATAAAAGCAGCGAAGGTCGCAGCGATCCGTGACGGACACGCGCAAATAGCTGATGCTTCGGCCGAACGGGTCGACCATTTTCCGGGAGCCCGAGGTCTCGGCGGGGGCAGAACAACCGGTCATTTAACTAGCCTTGTTGTAACGGCGTATGAAGTATTTGTTTCTTTTCTAATGTAAGCGTGTTCTGGCCGGGGCACAATGTGCCGGCTTTGCTGCGGTGCGCAAGAAATCCATGAAGATTAACGCGCGCGAGCATAGCCAGGAACGGTGCGTGATCGTGGAAGCGTGGCGAACCGCCGCACCCGTCGCTTCGCCGAGGCGTGGAACGGGGGAACGGTCCGTCCTTGGCATTCTGGGCCCGCCTGATTCCGGGCCAATGAATCAGCCGGCCGCGTTCAGCGTGGCGGCTTGCAGTACGGCGATGGCCTCCGGCAATTCCCTCATGTGGCTGATCACGCGATCGGGTTTGAGTTCTGCGACCGGGACCTCGGTATAACCGAAGGTAACCCCGATAACGGGGATACCAGCCCGGCGCGCAACTCCTATGTCGGGACCGGCATCGCCGACCATGATGGCGGCCCGCGGGCTTCCGCCCGCGCGCGCGATGGTTTGCCGCAAGATCGCGGGATCCGGCTTGGCCACGCCGAAGGTATCACCGCCGCAGATTGCGGAAAACCGCGAACTCAACCCCAGCTGGTCGAGCAGCAGCTTGGCAAGCGCTTCCAGCTTGTTGGTGCAGACCGCGAAACTGAATCCTCGCGCCGACAACTCATCGAGCGCCTCGAGAAGTCCCTCAAACGGTCGGGATTCGTCAGCGATATGTGCCGTATAGTAGTCGATGAAGTCGCCCATCATTCGCGTCACTTCATCCGGCGTCGCGGAACGATCCTCATGCTCAAGGCCGCGTTCGATCATGCGGCGAACTCCCGCGCCGATCATGGAGCGGGCTGTCGGCAATGACACCGTGCGCAGGCCTTCGCGATCCAGGACGAAGTTGAGCGCGGCGGCGAGATCGGGCGCGGTATCGACCAGCGTCCCGTCGAGGTCGAACACGACCATGGGGGGAGGGGAGGATATCATGATGCTGGATCGGTATCCGCCTCCCGCCGGACATGCAAGGGTGAAGTGCGGATATGGTCGGGAGCCCTGATCTTGCCCCTGGCCTTTCCGCTTCGTGTTTTCTTCACGCGAACCGCGTATGCCACCCGAAACAGTTCAAGGACTTGCCTGGCTCGAAATCGCCGGCAATCCGAAAAAATTTTTGTGCGGAGTGGGGAGTTCGCTTGACCGGGCCCTTATCGGCTGCAAAGCGAACGTCTCAACCATATCGAAAATGCCTCGCCAGCCGGAGCGGGGTCGCAAATCGAGGTCCTCATGACGATGGATGCATTGAAAAGACAGGCTGCGGCGCGTGCCCTTGAGTATGTCGAGGATGGCATGAGGCTGGGGCTGGGGACGGGATCCACCGCCAGGCACTTTGTCGAGCTTCTGGGCGAGCGCGTGCGCGACGGGTTGAAGGTTGTCGGCGTGCCGACCTCAGAAGCCACGCGCGCCGACGCGGAGCGGTGCGGCGTTCCTCTCACCACCCTGGACGACCTCGACAGGCTCGATCTGACGGTCGATGGCGCCGACGAAATCGATCCTGATCTCAATCTGACCAAGGGTGGCGGCGGGGCGCTGCTGCGCGAGAAAATTGTGGCGGCCGCGTCGGACCGCATGATCGTGATCGCGGATGAGACGAAGTGGGTGGCGGGGCTAGGCCGCTTTCCCCTGCCGATCGAAGTCATTCCGTTCGGGCTCGCCGCGACGCGGCGCGCGATCACCGAGGTATTTGCAAAAGCCGGCGTTTCCGGTGAACTGGCCGTCAGAAAGCGACCGGATGGCCATGCTTTCGTCACCGATGGCGGCCACTGGATTTTCGATGCCCATCTTGGGCAGATACCCGATGCAACCTATCTGGCCGGACTGTTGAACCCTATACCTGGCGTCGTCGAGCACGGCCTTTTCATCGGCCTCGCCCGCGTGGCGATGCTGGCCGGCGCGCAGGGAATTCGTATTGTCGAGCGGCCATAGCGCCGCAATGAGGAGAATTGAGATGAGGGGACTTTCCAGATTTCTGCCTGCAAGATTTCTCCCTGCAGCTTGTCTTGCCGTGGCGCTGGCGCTTCCAGCCGTTGCGCAGGCTCAGCAGGCCGGCCAGCCATCACCCGCCGCCATCGCTTCGGCCAAGGAGCTTCTGAACTTGAAGAACGCGGCCGGGATGTACGCGAATGCCGTTCCGGGCATCGTCGAGCGGACCAAGAATACGCTGCTTCAATCCAACCTGAACTATCAGAAAGATCTCAATGAGGTTGCGCTCGTCGTGGCCAAGTCGCTGGCCGGCCGTGAAAAGGAAATAGGCGACGGCATGGCGAAGATCTATGCCGGCCATTTCACGGAGCAGGAGTTGAAGGACCTCGTCACGTTCTACAAGTCGCCGCTCGGGAAAAAGCTGATCGCGCAGGAGCCCAAGGCGATCGAGGCGAGCATGGGATATATGAACCAGTGGGCGCAGCAGTTCGCGAGCGTCGTCAATGGCGAGTTTCGCGCGGAGATGCGCAAGCGCGGCAAGGAAATCTGATCTCGATAGAGCTGGGGCATGGCTGGTTTCGATGTCGATCTGTTCGTCATAGGCGGCGGCTCTGGCGGGGTGCGCGCCGCGCGCATCGCCGCCGGATATGGCGCGCGCGTCATGGTCGCCGAAGAATACCGGATGGGCGGGACCTGCGTGATCCGGGGGTGCGTGCCGAAGAAGCTGTTGGTCTACGGCTCCCATATTCGCCACGACATCGAAGATGCCGCCGGTTTTGGCTGGTCGATTCCGTCCGCAACGTTCGACTGGCCGACGCTGATCGCCAACAAGGACAAGGAGATCGCCCGTCTCGAAGCGGCCTATACCGCGACTCTGGAGAAGGCCGGCGTTCAAATCACGAGGTCACGGGCAGTATTTGAGGATGCGCACACGCTCCGGCTCACGACCGGCGAGACCATCCGTGCGAAGCATGTGCTGATCGCGACGGGCGGCCGGCCCAATCAAGGACCTGCCATTCCGGGCATCGAGCATGTGATCTCTTCCAACGAGGCGTTCCATCTTCAGGAACTGCCGAAGCGAATTGCGATTCAGGGGGGCGGGTATATCGCGCTCGAGTTCGCCTGCATCTTTGCCGGGTTCGGCAGCGATGTGACCCTGATCTATCGCGGGGACAATATCCTGCGCGGTTTCGACGATGACGTCCGCGCCCATGTTCGCGCGGAAATGGAGAAGAGCGGCATCACGATCCTGACGGACTGCACTGTCGAGGGGGTCGATCGGCACGGCGATGATTTCACGTCCCATTTATCGACCGGGTCGAGCGTTGCGTCCGATCAGGTGCTGTTCGCGATCGGCCGGCATCCGAACGTCGCCAATCTGGGACTTGAGAAGGCGGGCGTCGCCATCAACCCGGAGAACGGCGGCATAGCAGTCGACGGCTTCTCGCGGACGAACGTGCCGCACATCTATGCGGTCGGCGATGTCACGCATCGCTTCAACCTGACGCCGGTCGCGATTCGCGAGGGGCATGCGTTCGCGGATTCGGTGTTCGGAAACAAGCCGACGCGCGTGGATCATGCGGACATCCCCACCGCCGTGTTTTCGCAGCCTGAAGTCGGAACGGTCGGCCTGACAGAAGCGCAGGCGAGGGCGGAGTATGCTGTCGATATCTACAAGGCGACGTTCCGCCCGCTGAAGGCGACGTTATCGGGCCGCGATACGCGCATGCTGATGAAACTGGTGGTGGACGCCACGACGGATCGCGTACTCGGTTGTCATATCGTCGGCGACGGCGCGGCCGAGATGACGCAGGTGGTGGGCATCGCGATCAGGATGAAGGCCACCAAGGCCGATTTCGACGCGACCATGGCGCTGCATCCGACCGCGGCTGAAGAACTTGTGACAATGCGGACGCGAACCGCTCACTATGCCCGTGAGGCAGCCGAGTGATGCTGCCCTGAAGAGGGGGACCGGTTTCGGAAGGCGGCGAATCCGAACTGCGCCTGAGCTATCGGCGCACACGAAGAAGCGATGATAAATTTCTTGTTATGTTTCAGTAACTTGATCCATAAAATATCCTGTCAACTGGCGCGACGGGGTTTGCCCATGTATATAGCGTGAACCGTCGCTCCGTTTAAGCAAGCGGCGGTCTTTCCTCAGGAGTTAATCTCATGTCCGAGCGGTGGACACCCGATAGCTGGCGCACCAAGCCCGTGCAGCAGGTTCCGGTCTATCCGGATCCGAAGGCACTGGGCGACGTCGAGGCACAGCTTGCGACGTTTCCGCCGCTGGTATTTGCAGGTGAGGCGCGCAACCTGAAGAAGGCGCTCGCCCGAGTCGCCAACGGTGAGGCGTTTCTGCTGCAGGGCGGCGACTGCGCCGAGAGCTTCGCCGAGCATGGCGCCAACAACATCCGCGACTTCTTCCGTGTGCTGCTGCAAATGGCGGTGGTGCTGACCTATGCCGGCGCATTGCCGGTGGTGAAGGTCGGCCGCATTGCCGGGCAGTTCGCCAAGCCGCGCTCGTCTCCGATGGAGAAGGTCGGCGGTGTCGAATTGCCGAGCTATCGCGGCGACATCGTCAACGACATCGCCTTCACCGAGCAGTCGCGGGTCCCGGATCCGCATCGCCAGATCATGGCCTACCGGCAATCGGCGGCGACGCTGAACCTGTTGCGCGCCTTCGCGACCGGCGGGTTCGCCAATCTCGGCAGCGTGCATCAGTGGATGCTCGGTTTCCTGAAGGACTCCCAGCAGTCGCGCCGCTACAAGGAACTCGCCGATCGCATCTCCGACGCGCTCAATTTCATGCGCGCCTGTGGGCTCAACCTTGAAAGCCACCCGGAACTGCGGTCGACCGACATCTATACCAGTCACGAGGCGCTGCTGCTCGGCTACGAGCAGGCCTTGACGCGGGTCGATTCGACGACCGGCGACTGGTACGCGACCTCCGGCCATTTCATCTGGGTCGGCGATCGTACTCGGCAGCTTGATCATGGCCACGTTGAATATCTCCGCGGCATCAAGAATCCGATCGGCTTGAAGTGCGGCCCGTCGCTCAAGCCTGATGAACTCATGAAACTGATCGATGCGCTGAATCCCGACAATGAACCGGGACGCCTGACGCTTATCGGCCGCTTCGGCTCGGATAAGGTGGCCGATTATCTGCCGCAACTGATCCGTACGGTGAAGCGCGAGGGCCGCGTTGTCGTGTGGTCGTGCGATCCGATGCACGGCAACACCATCACGTCGACGAGCGGCTACAAGACCCGCCCGTTCGATCGCATCCTGTCGGAGGTCAAGTCGTTCTTCAGCATTCATGCCGCCGAGGGCACGCACGCCGGCGGCGTTCATCTGGAGATGACCGGGCAGAACGTCACCGAGTGCATCGGCGGCGCGCGCGCGATCAAGGACGAGGACCTCAACGGTCGCTATCACACCGTCTGCGATCCGCGCCTGAATGCCGAGCAGTCGATCGACATGGCGTTCCTGATTGCCGAATTGCTCAGTGACGATCGTGAAGGAAAGGTCAAACCGATCCCGGCGGTCTCCGGTTTCTGAGGCTCCGCGTCTTCCGGACGCCAGAACCTTTCCGCTTCTGATGGAATCAGAAGCGGACTCCATGATTTTGATTTGACGCGTTTTCTTCACGCGAACCGTTGTCCGCTTCGCTTGAAAACGCTCGAACCGGTGGGCCAATTCGCGGGAAACCGCTATAAGCGCGCCAGATGACAGCAAGGCGAGGCTGGCGGGTAAAAAGCGTCCATGACCGAAACAACCTTCAAGATCACGCTCGGCCAATTGAATCCGGCGGTCGGAGACATCGCCGGCAATGCGGCCAAGGCCCGCGCCGCGCGCGCTCAGGCGAAGGCCGATGGCGCCGCGCTGGTGGCGCTTCCGGAATTGTTCATCGCCGGCTATCCGCCTGAGGATCTGGTTCTGAGGCCGGCATTTCAGGCCGCCTGCCGCGAGGCGATCGAAGCTCTCGCGCGTGAGACCAGCGATGGCGGTCCGGCCATGCTGATCGGCACCCCATGGGTCGATGACGGCAAGCTCTACAATGCCTATGCGTTGCTGGACGAGGGGCGGGTCGCGGCGCTCCGCTTCAAGGTCAATCTGCCGAACTACGGCGTGTTCGACGAAAAACGCGTGTTCGCGCGGGGACCGGTCGGAGGACCATTGAAGATTCGGGGCGTGCGGATCGGCGTGCCGATCTGCGAAGATACCTGGGTCGAGGAATCCGCCGAGTACGAGAACGTCGTCGAATGCCTCGCTGAAACCGGCGCGGAAATTCTCGTCGTTCCCAATGGGTCGCCCTATGCGAAGGGCAAGAGCGACATCAGGCTGTCGATCTCGGTCGCGCGCGTGACCGAGAGCGATCTCCCGCTGGTCTACCTCAATCAGGTCGGCGGCCAGGATGAACTGGTATTCGACGGCGCTTCTTTCGTGCTGAACGCCGATCGCTCGCTGGCGGCGCAGCTTCCCTGTTTCGAGGAAAGCGTCGTGACCCTGCAATGGGCCAGGTCTGCCGAGGGGTGGCGCTGCACCGGACCGGTGGCGCCGCAGATCGACGGCGACAAGGCCGACTATGCCGCCTGCGTGCTGGGGTTGCGCGACTATGTCCGGAAGAACGGCTTTCCCGGCGTTCTGCTTGGCGTGTCCGGCGGAATCGACTCGGCCTTGTGCGCGGCCATCGCGGTCGACGCCCTCGGGGCCGAGCAGGTCCGCGGCGTCATGCTGCCGTTCCGCTTCACGGCGCAGGTCTCGCTCGACGATGCGGCAAGGCTCGCGACGGCGCTCGGCATTCGCTACGATGTGCTGCCGATCGCGCCGGCGGTGAACGGTTTCGAGGAGATTCTCTCCGGCGTGTTCGCGGGGACGCCTCGCGATATTACCGAGGAGAACCTGCAATCCCGCGCTCGCGGCACGCTTCTGATGGCGATGTCCAACAAGCTCGGTGCGATGGTCGTGACCACCGGCAACAAGTCGGAAATGTCGGTGGGTTACGCTACGCTGTACGGCGATATGAACGGCGGCTTCAATCCGATCAAGGATATCTACAAGACCGAGGTGTTCCGGATGGCAAGCCTGCGCAACGCGTGGAAGCCGGATGGCGCGCTCGGCCCATCGGGTGAGGTGATCCCGCCCGGCATCATCACGCGGCCGCCGACGGCTGAGTTGCGCGAAGGCCAGCTGGATCAGGATTCGCTGCCGCCTTACGATCTGCTCGACGCGATTCTCGAGCGGCTGGTCGAGCGGGAGGAACCGCTCGCGGCGATCGTCGCGGAAGGGTTCGACCACGACGTGGTCGTGCGCATCGATCGCCTGCTGAACGCCGCCGAGTACAAGCGCCGGCAGGCGGCGCCGGGTGTCAAGGTCACGCGCCGGAATTTCGGCCGCGACCGTCGCTATCCGATCACCAACCGGTTTCGCGATTCCGGAAAATCATTGCCGGCGCCGGATGAGACCCTCGTTTCCCGCGCCAGCCGAAGCTCCGCCGAAGCCTTTCAGGAATGATGGACCAGGGATGACGGGCGAATTGGAGCATCGGACCCGAAAGTGGGAACCGGTTTCGGGATAAATCCGATGCTCAATCAACTAACTGGAGCGGCGGCGCTGATTCGATTTGACCGGCCGCCGCTCTAGAGGCTTTCCGTTTCTGATGGAATCAGAAGCGAGGCTCTATAATCCTGTTTCAACGCGTTTTCTTCACGCGAACAGGCATCCACTTCGCTCGGAAGTGCAATAACCGGAACTCCAACCCGTTCTACCGCGCGGGTATGAACGTTGGCCCCACCGAACGGATCGGTTTGTTCGACGGTGTCGAGGCGGTGGGGGTCGCATCCGCGGGGGGGCTCCGGGGCGCATCGGTTGTCGCGGCCGAATCCTTCTTTTGCGAATCTCTGTCGCGGGTCGGCTGTGACATCTTCCGGGCGCCGTCTTCCGTGACGATGATGTCACCCTGCTGGGCGGCTGTAGCCTTGTCGTCGAGTCCCTTCAACGCCTCCGCCCATGTCTGGCCCGCCGCCTTGCAAGAGCACGACGGATTGAACTCCTGACGGTACCGAAATGCGTTCGGCAATGAGGAGTAAGGCTGTCCGCTGGTCGAGACCGCCTGATTCATGTCCTCGCCGGGATTGCGATACGCGTAGAGCGCGGCCTCTGTCGCGGGGCAAAGGTTCTTGCAGGTCCGCTCGTCGTCGGGAAACCGGCTCGGAACGGTCGCGAACGAGATCGGAAAATAAAAACCGTCGCATGAACGCACACAGACGGTCCGATAGGTTCCGGATTGCGCGCCGGAATCGGCCGGCGGCAGGATTGTCGGATTCTCGGAATGGTTGCCGAACAGGTCATCGAAGAAGGAGCCCTGATTCCGCGCCGCCGCGGCATATTGCGGGCCGCAGTTGTTCTGTGCCAGCGCGATCAGCACGGAGCGGCGCTGACTGTCGCGATCCGGGCCGGCGCTGCCGGCTCTCAGCCGCTCCAGGCTGGTGGTGATCTGCTCGAGGTTGGTCCGCATGCGCTGGATCTGGTGGGTGATCGGGCCGCATTGCGCCGATTGCGCGTTGAACAGCTGGAAGAAACCTGAGCTGTCGCAGCCCATGCGGTTTGCCTGCGCGATGACCCGTTCGAGTTCCGCCTGTTGCCGGCCCGCCGCTTCCTCGTAGCGCCGGATCTGTCCGGCTCGCGCCGGATCGCCGCCGCCGCGGTCGATGCTTGCGAGTTGCGCCTCGAGCCGAGGGCAAATCGGATTGGTCCCTGGCGGGCCGCCCTGCGCTCGAGCATCGGCAGCAGCGCCCGCGATGCCGGCGG
>ENA-UOUJ01000322-UOUJ01000322.1-activated-sludge-metagenome-genome-assembly--contig:-NODE-322-length-36219-cov-201.071065_pt1 | contig 36219 bp, 38 predicted proteins | sample MGYA00249839_ERZ747224 | MGnify/ENA primary metagenome ERZ747224 (study PRJEB28782, sample SAMN03220277) | activated sludge metagenome | biome: wastewater; feature: sewage sludge; material... | reverse complement strand
ACATAAGGCAGAATACCGCCATGGTAATAATAGTCGACCTCGATAGCAGTATCGATGCGGCAACGCAGCCTGATTTCCCGGCGGGAACCGTCCTGCCCGTGAATGATCAGTGTCACTTCCTGCTGTGGCTGAATATTGCCCAGATCAGGAAGCTCGAATGTCTCATTGCCCTGAATACCCAGTGAACTGATGCTATCACCCTCCTTGAACTGCAGAGGCAGCACACCCATGCCGACCAGATTGCTGCGATGGATACGTTCGTAACTCTCTGCGACAACTGCTTTGACGCCCAGCAGTTGCGTGCCTTTAGCAGCCCAGTCACGACTTGATCCGGTACCGTATTCCTTGCCGGCGAATACAATCACAGGTGTTCCATCTTCGATATACCGCATGGCCGCGTCGAAGATACTCATTTGCTTACCGTCGGGATCATCCTTGCTGCGATACAGCGTAACGCCTCCCTCGCTGCCGGGTATCATCAGATTTCTGATACGCACATTGGCAAAAGTACCACGCATCATGACATGGTGATTGCCCCGGCGTGAGCCGTAACTGTTGAAATCCATCCGGGCAACGCCATGTGCCAGCAGATATTGTCCTGCCGGTGAGGATTCCTTGATGGCTCCCGCCGGGCTGATATGGTCAGTAGTCACCGAGTCACCAAAAATCGCCAGCGCACGCGCACCATGAATGGCATCCGGTGTTCTGGTTCGGTCGATCTCCAGAGAAAAATCCTCGAAAAACGGTGGCTCGGCAATATAGGTGGAATCCGGCCAGTCATACAGCCTGCCTGTCACCGCAGTAATGCCATTCCAGAGCGGGTGGTCCCAGGTGAAATCACTGTACAAGCGGCGGAAAGTTTCTGCCTGGGTCGCAAATTTCATCATCGATTCGATTTCGGCACTGTCCGGCCAGATATCCTGCAACCACACGGGCTTGCCATCCTTACCCTCTCCCAGCGGCTCACGGGTAAGATCTTTCAGCACCGTTCCAGCAATTGCATAGGCCACCACAAGCGGCGGAGAAGCCAGAAAATTGGCACGAATGCTGGGATGAACGCGTGCCTCAAAATTACGGTTTCCTGACAGCACAGCCGCACATACCAGATCATCCTTTACAATGGTTTCTTCAATGACTTCCAGCAGAGGCCCGGAATTTCCGATACAGGTGGTGCAGCCGTAACCGGCCAGACTGAAACCAAGTTGCTCCAGATAGGGCAGCAAACCGGCAGCACCGAGATATTCCGTAACGACACGGGAGCCAGGTGCCAGTGAAGTCTTGATATGTTTCCTGACTGACAAACCTTTTTCCACCGCCTTCTTAGCCAGTAAACCTGCCGCAATCAGTACACTCGGATTAGACGTGTTGGTACAGGAAGTGATCGCGGCAATCAATATATCGCCATGATGCAACTTAATCGGTCGTGCCGGCGATACAGGGACAGCAGTCTGCTGTGTGGGATGATTATTGACCATTTCAACCGCATTGCGCGCACTGCCCGGTGGTAACGTCAACTCGCTCTGACTGGTGTCAGGGGCGATGCAAAGCTTGGATTCCACGTGACGGCTGTCGCGGGTGGAATAAGTATCATCCAACACTTCTGCCGGTTTGCCATAACCATTTTCCTTGACAGATTTGCTGAAAAGTTCAGTAAAGCTGTATTTCAGATCTTTGAGTGCTATCCGATCCTGCGGGCGCTTCGGCCCGGCCAGAGAAGGCACGATCGTATTCAGATCGAGCGTCAACTCCTGGCTGTAGTCGATCTTTCCCGGATGCGGCATGCCGAATAATTCCTGTGCCTTGAAATAGCGCTCAAACGCGTCGATTTCTTCATCGGTACGGCCGGTATGACGGAAGTAGGTCAGTGTTACATCATCCACTGGGAAAAAACCCATAGTGGCGCCGTACTCGGGTGCCATGTTGGCAATCGTGGCACGATCCGGCAGACTGAGCGAAGCCGCACCTTCACCGAAAAACTCGACAAATTTGCCCACGACATTGGCCCGACGCAGCATTTCTGTTACCGTCAACACCAGATCGGTTGCAGTGACTCCTTCCCGCAGCCGCCCGGTCAGATTGACACCCACCACATCCGGTGTCAGAAAATAGACCGGTTGTCCCAGCATACCGGCTTCGGCCTCGATCCCTCCCACTCCCCAGCCCACCACACCGATACTGTTGATCATCGTGGTATGCGAGTCGGTTCCTACCAGTGTATCCGGGTACATCAGTCCATCCTTCTGATGCACGCCGCGCGCGAGATATTCCAGATTGACCTGATGCACGATACCGATTCCCGGTGGCACCACGCCAAATGTATCGAATGCCTGCATCCCCCATTTGATGAACTGGTAGCGTTCCTGATTGCGCTGGAATTCCACTTCCATATTGCGTGCCAGTGCCTGGCTGTCACCGTAGTAATCCACCTGAATCGAATGGTCGACTACCAGGTCAACCGGCACCAGTGGTTCGATCAATTCAGGATTTTTTCCCAACCTCCTGGCTGCACTGCGCATTGCGGCCAGATCAACCAGCAGCGGCACGCCGGTAAAATCCTGCAGTACGATGCGCGCCACCACAAACGGAATCTCCTGGGTACGTTCTGCTCTCGGCTGCCAACCGGCAAGCTGCCTGACATGAGTTTCGGTGATCTTTTTTTCATCATAATTTCGTAATATCGATTCCAGCACAATACGAATTGAAACCGGCAGGCGCGAAATTGCTCCCAAACCAGCCGCACCCAGCGCAGGCAGTGAATAAAACTGAACAGTTTTACCGCTGGCAAGTGATAACGTGCTTAAACTGTTGAATAAATTATGGGCCATGTTGATTCCTCGAATAAAAGACTTTGAGCATTTTGTGTTTATGCAGTAACCGATTGAGTTTATCATTCAGCACAGACTGCGGCCAGATACTTGACCTGATGCCAGTGGTTACAGGATTTTTTGCATTTCTAAACGGGAAAATGATGAATATTGAACAATTAAACAAAAATTACAAAATTGGGGAACAGGTAGTTTTTGCAGAGGGTGAAGGAGGTTTGCCCTTTATTCATGTCAGGAATGACAAAGCCAGCGCGCTGATCTCGGTTTATGCCGGGCAGGTACTTGCATACCGGCCTCAGAGTATTCAGGACGATCTTCTGTTCCTGAGCAAGCGCGCCTATTATCAGGCGGGCAAGGCGATCAAGGGAGGCGTGCCAATCTGCTGGCCGTGGTTCGGTCCGGACCCGGAAGGCAGAGGACGTCCCGCACATGGCTTCATGCGTAACTGCATGTGGGATATCGTCGAAGTATCCGCAACACCGGAAGGCAATACTCGCATCGTACTGGGATCGACAGATACCGAAGAAACACAATCCATCTGGTCCCGCTCATTCGTACTGCGGCTGGAAATCACTATCGGCGATACGCTCAATCTTGAACTGGTAACCCGCAATTCCGGTTCACAGGCGTGCACCGTCACCCAGGCTTTTCATACCTATTTCAGCGTGGGAGATATTCGCCAGACCCATGTATCCGGTCTGGAAAATACCCGCTATATCGACAAAGTGGACGATAACCTGGAAAAAAACCAAACTGGATCGGTGACTATCGATGCGGAAGTGGATCGAATCTACCAGTCGGTTGGCAGCAATCTCGTCATTCATGATACTGCCCGCAAGCGCCGTATCCACATTACTTCCAAAGGTAACCGAACAGCAGTGGTATGGAACCCCTGGGCAAAAATTTCGGCTGAAATGGCAGATCTGGAAGACGATGATTACCTGCGTTTCATTTGTGTGGAGACCACCAACGCTGCAACAGACCGGGTACATATCCAGCCCGGCAGCGAATTCCGGCTGATTGCCAATTACCGGATCGAGCAGGATTGACAGAATATTTCTAAATTTCTCGAAAAGGAAAATGATAGCCATGAAACTTCATATCATTACCTGCAGTACCCGCCCCGGGCGTATTGGCCCTTATGTCGCAAAATGGTTTAGCGAGGTCGCCGTACAACACGGCAAATTTGAAGTCGTGCCAGTCGATCTGGCCGAATTCAATCTGCCGGTATACGACGAGCCGGAACACCCTATACGTCAGCAATATCAGCATGTGCATACAAAAAACTGGGCAGCCAGCGTCAGCGCAGCAGACGCTTACGTATTCGTTACGCCGGAATATAATTTCGGCCCGCCGCCTTCGCTGCTCAATGCGCTCAATTATGTCTACAAAGAGTGGAATTACAAACCTGCCGGGATAGTAAGTTACGGTGGAATATCAGGTGGATTACGCTCGGCACAAATTCTGAAGCAGACCCTGACCACCCTGAAAATCATGCCTATGATGGAAGCTGTGGCTATTCAGAATGTTTCCACACTCATCAGTGAACACAAACAGTTTATGCCCAGTGAACATCACACCAGCTCTGCAGTAACGATGCTGAATGAACTGTATAAATGGGCACAGGCACTCAAAACACTGCGATAGTGATCTACGTCAAGTTGCAGCTAACAACTCGTGTTACTTATTCAGATTAAACGCAAAGTCGACAAGGCACCCCGGCTGACTGCCAAAAAATTGTACTTTTTACCATTAGCTGAGTTTTCCCGTCAGACGGCTCACATCGCGTCGATAATGATCCAGCAAAAATACGGAACAAAGAATCGTTACACTATCCTCATGGCATGAGCGGTTCCTGCTCCGGCTGGGTTTATCAGCCATTACCCTTGATCAGGGTCCCCACTCCTTCGTCAGTCAGTATTTCGAGCAGGAGAGCATGTTGCACTCGTCCGTCGATGATATGGCAGGATTTGACACCATTCTTGACTGCATCCAGCGCAGATTTGATTTTAGGTAACATTCCACCGGAAATCGTGCCATCTGCAAATAGTTCATCCACCCGACCGGCAGTCAAGCCGGTGAGCAAGTTACCATTCTTATCCAGCACACCAGGTGTGTTGGTCATCAGAATCAATTTTTCGGCTTTGAGCGTTTCTGCCAGACGGCCTGCTACAAGATCAGCATTGATATTGTAGGATTCTCCATCTTCGCCAACACCGATGGGTGCAATCACGGGAATGAAATCGCGGGTATCGAGCAATGCGATTAGTGAAGGGTCGATATACTCGATTTCACCGACCTGGCCAATGTTGATCCATTCCCCGGCTTTTTCCTTATCCTGGATCAGCATTCTTTTGGCGCGAATGAACATTCCGTCTTTTCCGGTCAACCCTACTGCCTGTCCACCGTGGCGGTTGATGAGATTGACGATCTCCTTGTTAATGAGGCCGCCAAGTACCATTTCGACGATGTCCATAGTTTCGGCATCTGTAACCCTCATACCTTGTATGAATACGCCTTCCTTACCGACCCGTTTCAGCATGTGGTCAATTTGCGGACCGCCGCCGTGGATGATAACCGGGTTCATTCCAACCAGTTTCAGCAATACCACATCTCTGGCAAAGCCCTGCTTGAGCGCTTCCTCAGTCATGGCATTGCCGCCATATTTGATGACGATGGTTTTATCGTGAAAACGCCGGATATAGGGTAATGCTTCAGCCAGGATGTTGACTTTTTCGTTTATGGCAGAGGGAGACGGCATGTCTGAGAAATTGAAAAAATTGAAGAAAAATTGTCAGATTACATTCATAAAATCAGGCAATCAGGCAGCACAGCCGAGACTGGAGGTAATTCAGCTGCCCGCCCGCTGGAAGGATTCGAGTTGTAGCAGTGCCGGTAAATTCAGCATGCGCCAAAGTCTGTCCTGACGGTCTTTGTATATGCCGGCCACGACAGGTCGTTTGTCCTCATGATCTGACTGGGGAACAAACTCCATCAGATTCCGGATACCGAGAACACTGCCTGCCAGCATGGCATAACTTACACCCAGGCGAGGGATGGTCAGAAAGACCCGGGTTTTTGCGCTGATGCAGGTGGATGTGTTGTCAAGATAATGGCTCAGGTCACACAAACCGTAAACATTACCACGCACATTGATGACACCGAGGAACCATGGCTGTGTCAGAAAAACCGGGGTTATTTTGGGTACCGGCAATATTTCACTGATGTTACTCATTGGTATCAGCCACCGGTCTTCACCAATGGTGATTCCCAGTACCGGAATGGTGGCTGAAGTTTCCTGAGCCTTTTTATTGATTTGCTCAGTCAGTGATGACTGGTGTTCCGACATGGCATTAATTGTCATTGAATATCAGTTCAGTCCGGCAATCTTTTGCAATAACTCGGCAGCTACGACCGGCTTGGTAATATAATCCCGCGCACCTTGTCGCAATCCCCAGATTTTATCGGTTTGCTGATCTTTGGTTGTGCAGAGAATGACAGGGATATGGCGAGTTGCACCATCTCGAGCAAGTATACGTGTTGCCTGATAACCATTGATTCCAGGCATGACCACATCCATCAGCACCAAATCCGGCCAGATTTCCCTGGCTTTGATGACACCCTCCTCACCACTCTCGGCCACTCCCACCTGATAGCCGCTCCTGATCAATATACCGGAAATAATATGGCGATCTGTCGGCGAATCATCGACTACCAATATCGTCCTGACTGTCATACGTGATTCTCTATAAAAAGCTTCATTTTCACCTGCACAATATGCGGTATTCTGTGAAATACCTGAAACAGCTTAAATTCAGTGAAAGTAACAGATTCATATTCTAAAGTTTAGTCTCCAGACAATAAAGGATGACGGTTAGTAATCAGTACAGATTGATCCGGTGTTAGACTACGCACTTTATGTTTGCAGGATTACTCTGCTGCGAGCCTCGTGTTGCGGAAAATCCCGATATTGGTATATCACTGTTTCTTTCAGGCAAATAAATAAAGTCTATTGTACGTTTAAATCATTATGCAAAATACTTTCATCAAGCTGATATTGGGAGTACAAATTTTATTCCTTCTAACGGGCTGTGTGCCGATGGTATTGACAGGTGTGGGAGTCGGTGCAGGAACCGGAGCATTAATGGTTGAAGACCGCCGCAGCAGCGGGATGTATATTGAAGATGAGAGGATCGAGCTCAAAACCAGCCGCAGAATCGGTGAACGCCTTGGTGACAAAGTACACGTGAATGTCACCAGTTTTAACCGTAACGTTTTGCTGACAGGTGAAGCCCCTGATGAATCTACCAGGAAAGAAGTGGAAAAGCTGGCTATGAGTGTGGAAAACGTACTGAATGTTTCCAACGAAATCATCGTTGCACCGAAGAGTTCATTGGCTTCACGCAGCAATGACACGCTGATTACTTCCAAGGTTAAAGCTCGTTTTATCAATAACCGGGTATTCCAAGTCAATCACATCAAAGTCGTTACTGAGAATGGCGTGGTGTACTTGCTGGGATTGGTAAAACGTAATGAAGGCGAAAAGGCTACACACATTGCCAGTACCACGGAAAGCGTGACAAAAGTTGTAAAAGTATTTGAGTATCTGGATTAAACAATACCTTTTTGATCTTTCCGAGCCGTCCTCGGCATCAGTAAATGCTGCCTGCGGAGTTTATCAAATCACTACAGAATCTGATTCCTTCCGATCGACTCTATTTCGATCCGGTGGATTGTTACGCTTACGCCTACGATAACAGCAGGAAGTTTTTTCCTCCCGAGTGTGTCATATTTCCTCTGACGACTGGTGAAGCCGCAAGAACTGTCCAGTTATGTAACCAGTTCAAAATACCTCTGACACCACGCGGACGAGGCACCGGTACGGCTGGCGGCAGCTTGGCCGAACAGGGCGGAGCTACGCTCTCACTGGAACGGATGACACAAATCATCTCGATCGACCCCCCCAACCGGGCACTCGTCACCGAGCCCGGTGTTTTAAACGAAACCATTCAAGCTGCTGCCAAACCTCATGGCTTTTTTTGGCCACCCGACCCTTCCAGTGCGGCATTCTCAACTATTGGCGGGAATCTTGCCACCAGCGCAGGAGGACCACATGCGGTCAAATATGGAACAACCCGCGATCATGTGCTTGGATTAACCGCAGTAACAGGGAAAGGGGACATTATTAAAACCGGGTGCTATACCACCAAAGGTGTCGTTGGCTATGATCTGACCCGTTTGCTGATTGGTTCAGAAGGTACGCTTGCTGTCATAACGGAAATGACACTTAAGCTGACTCCGCTACCTGCTGCCAAAAGTGGACTTGTTGCGCATTATCAGAATGCTGACAGTTGTGCGTCAGCAATCGTATCTATCATGAAAGAGCCACAAGGACCGAGTGCTCTTGAGTTCTTGGATTCGGGCTCACTTAATCTCATTCGTGCCAGAAATCCTGAGTTATTACCAAGCGACTCTCAGGCCATGCTGATGATCGAGGTCGATGGTACAGAACATGAAATCCCGGAAACAACAGCAAAACTTTTAGCTGCTTGCCAGAACTCCGGGTTATTGAAAGCAGTATCCGTTCAGAATGCGGCAGATTTATGGAAGGTCAGGAAAACATTATCGCCCTTGCTGCGGGATATTGCACCCAAGAAAATCAACGAGGATATCGTAGTTCCAGTCGATAAAATTCCCCGGTTATTGGCCGGATTATCCGCGCTATGCAAGCAATATCAGATTGCCAACATAAATTTCGGACATGCTGGAAATGGGAATATTCACGTTAACCTGCTCATCGACCCGGACAACCCCAGCGAAAGTGAACGTGCATATAAATGCCTGGATCAGATATTTGATCTGGTCATCAGCCTCAATGGCACACTCTCGGGTGAGCACGGTATCGGCTCCGAAAAGCGCCCCTATATTGGCAAGGAACTCAATGACGCTACTCTGATTTTGATGAAGCAGATCAAGCTGACTTTTGATCCTAACAATATTCTGAATCCTGGAAAGCTGTTTCCCTGATCTTCCTATCAGAAGCGGCTCCAGTATTACCCTTTTTGGAACCGCTTATATGTCAATCCAGATTTCTCTGTATCAGAAATAAAAGTAGTGATCTACCAGCAGTGCAGTAAACAGTAGCGCGAGATATGCTATAGAGTAACGGAAAGCTTCTCTGGCAATCTGGTCAGTGTAATGCGAGTAGATCCTGATTGCGTAATAGAGAAATATTGCATCAAGAATCAATACACTCCCCAAATAGATCAAACCGCTCATCTGAGTAAGATAAGGCAAGACCGTTACTACACACAGGATAATTGTATAGAGCAACACATGCAGGCGCGTAAATTCTTCGCCATGGGTCACCGGAAGCATCGGCATACCAATTTTTGCATAATCCGATTTGCGATATAGAGCCAACGCCCAGAAGTGGGGTGGTGTCCATGCAAAAATAATAAGAAACAGCAATAAAGCATCTGCCGAAACTTCTCCTGTGACTGCTGCCCACCCCAGTACTGGTGGCATTGCACCAGATGCACCTCCGATTACAATATTTTGAGGCGTAAGAGGTTTTAATATTACAGTGTATATGATCGCGTAACCGACAAAGGTACCTAGAGTCAACCACATTGTTAACGGATTGACCCACTGGTGAAGCATGAACAGACCAAAACCACCAATCAATACAAGAAAGAAAAGTGTTTCAGGGATACTTACTTTTCCCTGAGGCAAAGGCCGTCCTTTCGTACGAGCCATGATTGCATCGAACTTGTATTCAACCAGGCAATTAAGGGCAGCTGCTGCACCAGCAACAAGCGAGATTCCAACTGTTCCAAAGATTAATTTATCTAAAGGTACTGCGCCAGGAACTGATAAAAACATACCGATCACGGCGGTAAATACAATGAGTGAAACAACGCGTGGCTTAGTAAGTCGATAAAACTGCTGAACACGTGCCGTTGCCTGTTGCCAGGCTAATGAACTTGTAGTCATTACTTACTCCTCACAATCTTTTCCAATAACAGGCAGGCACTGCCTGTTTTTAATTACATTTTAGATAAATGCCAGATCTAGCCTGATTTTTGTCGCTTTACTCACCCGTCAATGTTCCAGATGAGAAAGTTTCAGTAATCTTTTCAAATCACCGACCATCTTCCGCGGATCTGCATTCCTGGGATATCTCATCATTAAGTTACCCATAGGATCAACAACATAAATGTGATCTTCCCGCTTATTCTCAGCAGGAAATTCTTTTAATAAATCCTTACCATACGCCAATACCAATCTGGTTCCTTTGAATTTATCGATTATCTCCTGTTCAGGCTTAATATCGTCATTAATTAACCACACTCGCTGAACCTTGTCTTTGTCGACATGCTGTGCGAGACGAACCTGTCTGATCGTATAAAGCTTTTCCTGGCAATATTCTTCACATTTTCCGGAATCAATGATCAATAAATTCCAAGTACCTTTCAATTGCCGTATACGAAAAATTGTATTTTCCGTCAGATTTGTTGCTTCTCCCTGCAATGGCCTAACTTCGAGCAACTCACCATAATTAACGGTATGATCTGGCCGGAAATTTGATCGGTGTAAAAAAGATGAAATTACAATTGGAGATAATATCACCAGCATCATCAGGATTAGCTTCAGCCGGCTACGCGATACTTTTTCGTTTGACATTTAACACGATGTAAATAATCAAAGTCATGACAGCCAGTGAGAACCACTGAAAAGCATAACCTATGTTTTTTGAAGATCCGGAATCAGGCTTTTCCCATTGCCTTATCAAACCATCACCCTGTGTCTCATTCTGCTGTAATAGCAGAAAAGGCTGAAAAGTAAGTTCGGTCAAATTCTGATAGCTATCCAGGCTAAAACTTTGCCAGACTTTACCAGTAAATTGTTTATCCGATAGTGACAACGTCCTGATTGACGGCGATACAACAACTCCTGTCAGGTAAACCAGTCCATCCGGAGTATAGATATCTGGTAAAAGTGATCGATCGTTACCTCCAGAAACCCAGCCCCTATTAACCAACACATAAGTTGTACTGTTCACTTGACGTAGTGGTGTAAGCACGTGGTAGCCAACAACCCCTTGATGTGTTTTATTATCAAGAAATATGGTATGTTCAGCTTCGAAATACCCGTGAACTTCTACCCGGCGATATAAATAATCATCCAGTTTTATTAGTGGCTCAGGAACTGTAACTGGTGGTTGCTGAGCATAACGCTCGAGGAGGGCAAAACTGGCCTCTTTTTCTTCCGCTCTGGATAATTGCCAGAATCCTAACTTTAAAAAAAGTGCAATCGCTAAAATAGTAACTGCTGTTGACCATAACGCCGGTTTAAATTGCTGTTTGAACATCAGCACAGATTAATAACTATACATGTTTCAGAGGCCCACCTTCTGTAAAGAGCTGGGCCTCTGTCTCCAATAACAATTAAGTTTATAGCCTAGCTGATTTACTTTTACCCTGGTTACACCAAATAGACAAAAATAAACAATCCCAACCAGACAACATCCACGAAGTGCCAGTACCATGCTACCCCTTCAAACCCGAAATGGTGTTCCGGTTTAAAATGGCCCGATAGACATCTGAAGAAAATTGCAATCAGCATAATGGTACCAACTGTCACATGAAACCCATGAAAACCAGTCAACATGAAGAAAGTCGATCCGTATGCACCGCTGGTCAATTTCAAATTAAGCTCCGAATAAGCATGAGCATACTCATATATCTGAAAACCAAGGAATGTTACTCCAAGTGCTATCGTTGCAAATAGCCACAATTTTAAAGCGCCACGATCATTCTTCTGCAATGCCCAGTGTGCGAGAGTAATTGTCACCCCAGAGGTCAAAAGCAACATGGTATTAATTGCTGGAATTCCCCATGCTCCCATTGGAGTAAATTTCTCATCAAAACCGGGGCCTGCTGTTGGCCAATCTGCAGAGAAACCCGACCAAAGTAATTCCTGATCAGCTCCAGCTAACCACGGTATTGAAAGTACGCGCATATAAAACAAAGCACCAAAAAATGATGCAAAAAACATAACCTCAGAGAAAATAAACCAGCCCATACTCCATCTAAAAGATTTATCTTCCTGAGCTTTATATTTACCTGCTTCACTCTCAAGTGCAACTTCACGAAACCAGCCATAAATCAGAAAGGCCAAAATAACCAGCCCAGTGATCAGCATGCCATAGCCAAGTGGCAATTTGTTCATCGTAAATGCCGCCCCAAACCCCATAAAAAACAGGGCAGTAGAGCCTATAATTGGCCACTTGGATGGGGAAGGCACATAATAACCCGTTCCTTGACTCATTTAATCTTCCTCCTCGTTATTAACTTAACCTGTTACAAGCTTGACTACTGACAAAATACTTAAAATAAAAATAACGCCACCAACCAGGCCACCAATTATTATTTGAACAGGTTTAATCCTGGCTGCATCGTGTTCAAGATCGCTCTTTTTTCTAATACCGATAAACGAAAATAAAACTGCTTCAGCTACCTGATACATGGATGCTTTTCCCATATCAGAACTTTGTAAAGCTGATGTTACCTTTTCATTTTCTTTTCCCATTTGCAACTTAATCAGTTTTTTACGTTGAAAAAAGTATATGAAATCGTAGCGGTGTGAATATCACCAGGTATTTCCGGATCTATTAAGAATCTGACAGGCAACTGCTTAACTTCTTTGCCTTGTAACTCCTGTTTTGAAAAACAAAAGCACTCTATTTTCTTCAGATATCTCTCCAGGTTTTTAGGACTGTAACTTGGGATTGCCTGTCCAATCTGCATCTCTTCGGATTCATTACTAATCTCATACATAACCTCCGTAAGCTTACCCGGATGTAAATGAATACTGGTTTGTAATGACTTAAACTTCCAAGGAAGCCCACGTACATTTGCGTCTAATAGCAGACTGATTGATCTCGTATTATCTACTTCGATATGCCTTGCCAGTGTATCCGGACGCTCCAGTTCGTATATACCAGTTACTTCACAGAATTTTTTATACAGCGGAACAAGAGCGTAACCAAAAGCAAACATAACCACGCTAAAAATAAGTAACTTTTTTAGTATATCTACATTAGTTTTAGTCACGCCTTGTTTCATTGCTGTCTAAATATAACTGTTAGGATAGAAACGGTTACTACCATAATAACCAGAATCAGCGCAGTTTTTAATTTCCTGCGTCTTAATTCTGTATCCTTATCTTGAGACATTGAATTCCATCCTGCTTACTTAATGACAGGTGGTGTTTCAAAGCTATGATAAGGAGCTGGCGAAGGCAGATGTGTCCATTCCAGAGTAGTTGCACCTTCCCATGTTTTATCTGCAGCCTTTTCTCCACCCCGTACACACTTGATAACGATGTATACAAACAGAAGCTGAGTCAGCCCGAACCCAAACGCACCAATACTTGAAATCATGTTGAAATCAGCGAACTGCAGTGCATAATCTGGAATTCTGCGAGGCATGCCAGCCAAACCGAGGAAATGCTGTACAAAGAACGCCACGTTGAAGAAAACCATTGACAACCAGAAATGCCATTTACCTAATGACTCGTCATACATATGACCAGTCCATTTTGGCAACCAATAGTAGGCACCGGCAAACAATGCAAACAATGCTCCCGAGACCAGCACATAGTGGAAATGGGCGATAACATAGTATGTATCTTGTACCTGTATATCTACTGGCACAATTGCACACACAACACCACTGAAACCACCAATGACAAACAGGAAGATGAACCCAATTGAAAACAGCATCGGGACTTCAAAAGTCATTGAACCCCGCCACATAGTTGCAGTCCAGTTAAATACCTTCACCCCTGTTGGGACAGCGATCAACATAGTCGCATACATGAAAAACAATTGACCTGCCACAGGCATACCAGCTGTAAACATGTGGTGTGCCCACACGAAACATGATAACAAGGCGATTGAAGCTGTCGCATACACCATTGATGAATAGCCGAACAATGGCTTACGCGAGAAGGTTGGGATGATTTCTGAAATCACACCAAATGCCGGGAGAATCATGATATACACTTCTGGGTGTCCGAAGAACCAGAAAATATGCTGGAACATCACAGGATCACCACCACCAGCAGCATTAAAAAAGCTTGTCCCAAAATGACGGTCCGTAATTAACATCGTCACAGCCCCAGCAAGTACCGGCATAACCAGAACAAGGAGGTATGCAGTAATCAACCATGTCCATACAAACATTGGCATCTTCATTAATGTCATACCTGGCGCGCGCATATTCAATATGGTTGTAATGATATTTATTGAACCCATGATTGAGGACATTCCCAGAATATGGATCGCAAATAACATCATGTCCGTACCCATACCACCTTGGGCCGAAAGTGGTGGATAGAACGTCCAGCCACCCGCTGCTGCGCCACCAGGCACAAAAAATGAAGTAATCAGCAATAACGCTGCAACGGGTAATAGCCAGAAACTCCAGTTGTTTAAACGGGCAAAAGCCATATCTGGAGCTCCGATCATCAATGGTACCTGCCAGTTCGCAAATCCCACCCAAGCTGGCATAACAGCACCAAACACCATAATCAATCCATGCAGCGTAGTAAATGAATTAAACACTTCTGGCTCTAATATCTGGATACCAGGCATAAAAAGTTCTGCCCTGATACCCATCGCCAGAAAACCACCTACAAACAACATAGCAAGACTGAAACATAAATAGAGCGTCCCGATGTCCTTATGATTGGTTGTAGTCAACCAGCGCATTATGCCGGTTGGGTGGTCATGTCCATGACCATGCACGTCTTGTATTACTGCCATTACCTTCTCCTTTAATCTAACGCAATCTAAATCTCAAATTTATAATCTGAATGAATTAGTTTTTACTCGAATCCTGCTCAACGAGAGCTGTATTAACAACCTCGGCAGATGCACTCTTTTGTCTTTCTGCAACCCATTGGGTATATTTTTCCTGTTCCATAACTTCCACAACTATCGGCATGAAACCATGTTCTTTACCACACAACTCAGCACATTGACCACGATATACCCCAGGCTTTTCAACCTTGAACCATGCATCACGAATATATCCAGGTATGGCATCCTGTTTAACGCCGAGAGCAGGCACCCACCAAGCATGAAGTACATCATTTGCTGTCATAAGGATTCTAATTTTTTTCCCGGTCGGAACCACTACACGATTGTTTACTTCCAGCAGATAATTCTCACCCTTGGCCGCTTCGTTATGAATCTGGTCCTGAGGCGTGGCTAATTGACTGTAGAAACTGATTCCTTCACCTTCACCCTGAATATAGTCATAGCCCCACATCCATTGATAACCTGTAGCTTTGATAGTGACATCCGCCTCACTCGTGTCTTTCATTTCAATGACAGTTTTGGTGGCAGGCCATGATATCCCCACCAGAATCAATATTGGAATGATGGTCCATATAAACTCAACAGTCGTACTATGATGAAAATTGGCGGCTTTGTAACCCACTGACTTACGGTGCTTAATAATGGAGTAACCCATTACACCAAAAACACCTATAAAAATTACCAGACAGATCCATAACGCCATCATATGCTGATCATAGATTTGTTGCGCAATAGGAGTTTGCGGCTCAGGCAAGTTATACTTACTTGACATCACCATGCCCGAATACAAACCAAAAATCGTAAAACCTGATAGTGCCGCCATCAACTTACTACCACTCATATCTTACCCCCCCACATTAATTACTAAATCAATATCTACACTCCATCTGTGACCATGGAATGTTTTCTACACTTGTCCTTCACCCTTACCGGCTTTTTGTTTGATCTTTCACCCAAGCATAAATAGACATAAAAACCGGGTGGCAATTTTTTGGGGAATCTTAGCATTCGAATGCTACCAGCACAAGGAGGAAAATCATGATTCTTATAGAAAAATTACCATGCTGCTGCCATGGGAATTAATTACTTTCTCACATTGTCGAAAACTTTTTGTGTCAGCAATTTCTGCATGCCACGCCCGCTGAGTGAATTCAGCTTGCCCTTGGATATTGCACACAAACCCATAAAAACTATTTCCATATCATGGTTATTAGTTTGTGTATTTGGTTCGAACCAAATTGCAACTTTAACGCTCTCAAGGTAGTCTAGTTTGTCCTGTTTCTTAAATTTCAGAAGGAAATAAAAAACATGCAATTTAACCCCAAATATGCAACTCCTGTATCAAACACCGTTAATTCGGGCGTACGCAACAAAGTATTGAAAAATACTTACCTGATGCTTAGTTTAACCATGATTCCGACTATAGTCGGGTCAGTCATTGGCACCGGTACCAATTTCTCATTCCTGGCACAATCCCCAATTGTGGGTTCACTCGTAATGCTGGCGGTAATGATAGGTTTAATGTTTGCCGTCAGCGCTACACGCAACAGTATGTGGGGAATCATTCTGCTTTTCCTGTTTACCTTTGTTGCCGGCTGGTGGTTAGGTCCCTTGCTTCAGTACGCACTCCATTTCAAAAATGGCTCACAACTGATTGGCCTGGCTGCTGCAGGAACAGGTATCATTTTTTTCACGCTTGCCGGTATAGCCACAACCACACGTAAAGACTTTAGTTTTCTTGGCAATTTTTTGCTGGCTGGGATAATTCTGGTAATTTTGGCTTCTCTGGTCAATTTGTTCCTGGCCATTCCGGCAATTTCACTGGCAATTTCTGCCGTAGCAGTATTGGTTTTCTCCGGATTCATCCTGTTTGATGTGAACCGTATCGTAAATGGCGGTGAAACCAATTACGTCATGGCAACATTGGGTATTTATCTCAGCCTGTATAATTTGTTCATCAGCCTGATACAGTTGCTGCTGGCCTTTTTAGGTGAAAAAGACTGAAGTTGACCATCTGGATGGGAAATTGAATACACCCTCATCACCAACAACAATTGAATTACCCATCGAGGGAATGACATGCGCTGCATGCGCTGCCCGGATCGAGAAAAATCTCAACAAACTGCCGGGCGTGCATGCAGCTGTCAATTTTGCCAATGAGAAAGCCCTCATAAAGTTCGATCACGATTCCACCCACCCTGAAGAGCTGGTTCAATCCATCGAAAAGGCAGGATTCCAGGTCCCGGAACAGACCGTACAGCTGCAAATCAGCGGCATGACTTGTGCCGCATGCGCAAATCGTATCGAAACTGTCCTGAATGAAATACCCGGAGTCAGAGCCATATTGAATCCGGTTGCAGAAATTGCTTATATCAGCTTCAATCCCGCCATTACTTCGGTCGAGCAACTGGTTTCTGCTGTAGAAAAGGCAGGTTATGGCGCTAATCAGATCAGTGATGACAATTACGTTAAAGAACAATCCCGCAATCAAGCTGCCTACCGGAAAGAACTCCATATATTCTGGATCTCTGCCGCCCTGACTGTACCCTTCATGCTGGAAATGATCATGATGCTGATGGGTAATTACAACAACCTGCTCCCTTACTGGCTGCAATGGCTGCTTGCAACGCTGATTCAGTTTTGGCCCGGCAGGCGTTTCTATATCAGCGCCTGGCGCACACTGCGTGGCGGAGGAGCCAATATGGATGTGCTCATCGCACTGGGTACCAGCATGGCCTATCTCTTCAGCACCGCCGTCATCATTTTGCAACTGGACCAGCATGTTTACTTTGAGGCCAGCGCGATGATCATCACGCTCGTGCTTCTGGGCAAGCTGATGGAAACCAGAGCAAAAAGAAAAACTTCAGCAGCCATTGAAACACTCATCAAACTTCAGCCCAAAACGGCCAGAGTCGAACGTGATGGGGAAATTATCGAGATCGATATCAATAGCCTTAAGAATGAGGATATTTTTCTTGTCCGCTCGGGTGAAAGCCTGCCCGCCGATGGCATCGTCATTGAAGGATCTTCCAGCATAAACGAAGCCATGTTGACAGGTGAAAGCCAGCCGGTTACCAAGCAGGTGGGCGCAAAGGTTTATGCCGCTACCCAGAATCAGCATGGTTTACTCAAATGCCGTGTAACGGGTGTCGGTAAAAATACCCAGCTTGCAGCCATCATTCGTCTGGTTGAGATTGCACAGGGCTCTAAAGCACCTATCCAGCGTATGGCAGATACTGTCTCTGGTATTTTTGTACCAATTGTAATTGGTATCAGCATTCTGACACTGGGACTAACCTGGTGGCTTACAGGCTATTTCGTCATAGCACTCATCAATGCAGTAGCAGTACTGGTTATTGCTTGCCCTTGCGCACTGGGTCTGGCCACTCCTACTGCAATCATGGTTGGCACAGGAAGAGGAGCACAAGAAGGAATTCTGGTAAAAAACGCGACCGCACTGGAACTCGCAGAAAAAATCCAGATGCTTGTTGTAGATAAAACAGGGACGCTGACCGAAGGCCATCCATCAGTCACAGATATTATCATGGCCGATGAAGTGAATGAGCACGATTTATTACAGATTGCAGCTTCACTGGAACAAGGCTCTGAACACCCCCTGGCAAAGGCGGTATTGCAATATGCTTCTTCATCAAAAATCAGACTACTGGCGATAACCAATTTTGCCTCTGTGACCGGCAGCGGAATCAAAGCGGATATCGACAATGCATCTTACATTCTTGGTTCACCCAAATTTTTGGCAGAAAAAGGCGCTGTGCTCGATCAGCAGCGTATCACTGCACTCCAGGCAGAAGGTAAAACTGTCGTAGGTGTCGCTATCCAAATTAATGAATCAGTCCGGGTAATCGGCTATCTTGCCATTGCGGATTCACTACGCGAAACGTCCATAAAAGCAATTCAGCGTATCCAGGATATGGGCATTGAAGTCATGATGCTGACAGGTGACAACCCGACTACGGCTGCCGCCATCGCAAAAGAGGCGGGAATAAAAATTTTTCATGCAGAAGTTTCGCCTCAGAATAAAGCAGCCGAAATCGGAAAAATCAAGGCAGATGGTCAGTTTGTCGGAATGGTAGGAGATGGGATCAATGATGCACCTGCACTGGCAGCTGCGAATGTAAGTTTTGCGATTGGTGCTGGGTCAGATATAGCAATTGAAGCCGCTGACATTACATTGATGCGCAATGATCTGATGAGTGTTGCGGATGCCATCTCACTATCGCGCAGCACACTGCACAAAATCCGGCAGAATCTGTTTTTTGCATTCTTTTATAATATTTTAGGTATTCCACTGGCAGCAGCAGGTATGCTAAGCCCCGTAATTGCAGGTGCCGCAATGGCAATGAGTTCGGTATCAGTCATTACCAATTCATTACTGTTGAAACGCTGGCGTGCAGGCGTTTAATACACTCTTCTCTTTTTTACAAGGAATTTTTATGCCGACGACCATTGTTCATATCAAAGGAATGTCCTGCGGAGGTTGTGTCAGCAGCATCAAGACCGTATTGGGAAAAATACCAGGAGTCAACAGTGTCGAAGTATCTCTCAATGATGGGCAGGCAGTGATTCAACACGATGAGTCTCTCAAAGAGGAAGTTGTCAACCAGGCAATAGAAGGTGCCGGGTTCGAGGTAGTCAAACAGTAAATTCCCTTACAGGTATTTATTGACCTCTCTGTACTCCGTTGCATGCAGCGGAGGTGCTGCAACATTCTGCTTATAAATAGTTCTCTGTCCGTCTCAAGCATGAACGATACGGGCCAAATCCTGTATCATCGCGCTTTTAACCAAATCCGCTGGCATGAAAATCGTCTTTCTGGACTTTGAAAAAGGTATTGAAGAATTTGAGGCAAAAATAGAGCAGTTACGCTTTGCCCAGGATAATTCCGCGCTGGATATCTCAGCCGAAATTGCCCGTCTGCAGACAAAAAGCCTGGGGTTGACCAAAAGTGTCTATGCAAAACTCACACCCTGGCAGATTTCACAAGTGGCACGTCATCCGCAACGCCCATATACACTTGATTACATACAACATCTGTTTACGGACTTCGAGGAGCTGCATGGTGACAGAAATTTTGCAGATGATCAGGCTATCGTAGGCGGATTGGCACGATTCAACGGGCAGACCGTCATGATTATCGGGCACCAGAAAGGCCGGGATACTAAGGAAAAAATTCACCGTAATTTTGGTATGCCCAAACCCGAGGGATATCGAAAAGCACTCCGGCTGATGCGTTTGGCTGAAAAATTCTCAATCCCGCTGATCACGTTTATTGACACTCCAGGTGCTTACCCAGGAATAGATGCCGAAGAACGCGGGCAATCGGAGGCCATCGGCAAAAATCTGTATGTCATGGCGGGACTGAGAATCCCCATTATCTGCGTTATCATCGGTGAAGGCGGGTCGGGAGGTGCATTGGCAATTGCCGTAGGTGATACCAGTCTGATGTTGCAATATTCGACCTATTCAGTCATCTCACCCGAGGGATGTGCTTCCATTTTATGGAAAAGCGCAGATAAAGCATCCGATGCAGCCGAGATACTGGGTATCACCGCAGATCGGCTCAAAGAAATGGGTTTGATCGATAGCATCATTCCAGAACCCATTGGTGGTGCGCACCGCGACTACCCGGTAGTAATGCAGTCTGTCAAACAGACCTTACAGGAATCACTGCGAAAACTGCAGGATATTCCTTTGGAGACATTGCTGCAGAAACGCCTTGATCGGCTGTTGGGATATGGCAGATTCAAAATCAATCAGCCCGACTGATATAACCGACTGCTTCTACCACAATCTGCGCGCACAAGTCCGGCCTGGTGATCGCCTTACAGTTGCCCTCAGTGGCGGCGTGGATTCAGTAGTATTACTCCACCTGCTCACAACGTTTTCAGAATCAATGCAGCTGGAGGTATCAGCAGTCCACGTCGAACATGGCATCAGTACATACTCGGGTGAATGGAGTGCTTTTTGCCAGTCGCTTTGTGACAGCCTCGCCATACCGCTATCCATACACCGTTTAAAGATCCGCAGACGGCCACAGGAAAGTCTGGAAGCCATTGCTAGAGAAGCTCGCTATCAGATCTTCAAGCATATCCAGGCAGACTATGTCATGCTGGCCCAGCATCAGGATGATCAGGTCGAGACGCTGATACTGCAACTGCTGCGGGGTGCCGGCGTCAAGGGGCTTAGTGCTATGCCAACAGTCAGATTACTTGAACCGGGCAAAATGATCAGGCTATTCAGGCCTTTACTCAATATTCCGCGCTCGGAAATTCTGAATTATGCCAGGTTGCATGGTTTGTCATGGGTTACCGACGAAAGCAACCTGGATACATCCTATGATCGTAATTTTTTACGACACCAGATTCTACCTTTACTGGAACAGCGCTCCCCCGCTTACCGCAAGACACTGTTCCGATCCACCCAACACCTTGGTGAAGCCGCTCATTTACTGGATGAGCTGGCGGAAATCGATGCTGAAAATACGCTGGTTACCAACAGATTAAGCCTGCAAGGGTTGCGCGAACTCCAGCCTGCCCGTGCCAGAAATTTACTGCGTTATCTGCTGGCACAGCGCTTGATTCGATTACCAAATTCAACAAAACTCGAAGAAATTCTGCGTCAGTTGAATAACATCCAGCCCGACAACCACTTCCGGTTTATAGTGGATACCCTCGAAATTCGCTGCCACCGCGGGTTGATCGAATTTTTGCCTGCTGATTCATTACCGGAACCAATCGCACCCGTAGTCTGGCAAGGTGAACAGCATCTGGTTATAGAATCATTGCAAGGCGTGCTCAAGTTTACACGGCAAAACAATATGGGAATCGATCCAGCCAGGTTGAGCGGGCAGATCGTGACGATCCGATCGAGATCCGGGGGAGAACGATTTCAGCCGGATTGTAAACGCCCCCGCCGCAGCCTGAAGAAAATTCTGCAGGAAGCTGCGCTTGCTCCATGGGTGCGCAATACTTTGCCACTACTGTTCTGCGAAGATCAGCTCGTCTGGGTAGCCGGAATCGGTATCGACTGTAACTTCCAGATCTCGGAAGGAAACACCGGACTGGTTGTAGCCTGGCACCCCAGCCAGATCAACCAGGTCTCGACTCACTGATATGGCAACGACCCCGATGATTGGTAGTACCAGCTTTATAGGAGGAACAGAACGTATGCCAGATCGGGCGACCCCAATAAAAATTCTGCTCTTTGGCAAGAACGGTCAGGTTGGCTGGGAGCTGCAGCGCAGTCTGGCTCCGCTAGGGGAGTTGATTGCTCCGGACAAACAGGACTTGCGCTATTGTGGTGATCTGGCAGACTTGGCAGGGATTACTCATACACTGCAAACCATCCGTCCTGACATTATTGTCAATGCAGCAGCATATACCGCAGTTGACCAGGCAGAAAGTGAACCGAAGCTGGCTTTTCGTATCAATGCCGAGGCACCCGAATTACTGGCGCAGCAGGCTGAACAAATTGGAGCCTGGTTGATTCATTACTCTACCGATTACGTATTCAACGGCAGTGGTAATTGCCCCTGGCAGGAAACAGACCTTACTTCACCTATCAATATTTATGGCCTGAGTAAATTACGGGGAGAAGAACAGATCCGAAAATCAAACTGCAAATATATGATCCTGCGTACCAGTTGGGTCTATGCCGCTCGCGGAAAGAATTTCATCAAAACTATTTTGCGACTTGCCCGGGAAAAAGAACAACTGACGATCATCGATGATCAGATCGGGGCACCTACCGGAGCAGAACTACTGGCTGATATAACAGCTCAGGCCATTCCACAACTATTTGAATACCCTGATAAATCAGGTGTTTATCATGTTGCCGCCAGCAAGGAAGTCTCCTGGTACAACTATGCCCGGTTTTTACTGGACTTTGCCCGTGAACACGATATTCCGATCAAGGTCCACCCGGATGCAGTCATCCCGGTTCACAGCGAAGCTTTTGTCACGGCAGCCAGGCGTCCCTTGAACTCACGTCTGAATACAGAGAAATTCTGTAATACGTTCCAGCTTTGTCTTCCTCACTGGCAAACCGGAGTAACTCGAGTGCTCGAAGAAATTTACCTGTGAAATGCGTGCTGATACAACGTTATCGCATAAACCATGTGAATCTGGTTTCAGACAGGAAATCTGTTGCCACCCGGCCGATCCGCCTGGCAAAGCGCTCTGCAATCCCCTGCTGGACGGTAAAATCGACGATACGTTCAGCCTGAATGACTTCACGAGCAACATAATCCGCATTACCCAATGCATCCGCCAGGCCAAGCTCCACACTTTTAGCTCCCGTCCACACCATACCGCTGAAAACTTCAGGATTGTCTTTCAAGCGATCCCCTCTGCCGTCCTGAACCACCTGAATAAACTGCTGATGGATTTCAGCCAGTATTTTCTTTGCATGCTCTCTTTGTGCCGGATCAGAGGGTGAAAAAGGATCGAGAAATCCCTTGTTTTCCCCTGCTGTCAGGAGACGACGTTCTACACCCAGTTTTTCAAGCGTACCGGTAAATCCGAATCCATCCATCAGCACACCGATCGATCCCATGACACTGGCCTTATCCACAAAGATTTTATCTGCTGCAACAGCAACATAATAGCCACCCGAAGCACAGATATCCTCGACTACGGCGTATAAGGGAATATCTGGATACCGGATACGCAGCCGACGAATTTCATCATTGATGGAGCCTGCCTGAACCGGGCTCCCTCCGGGACTGTTAATCCGCAATATCACTCCAGCTGTATTCCGGTCTTCAAATGCTTTTTTCAGCCCGTTATTGATATTTTCTGCATTATTCAAACCATCTGGGGCGATCTCGCCGCGTAAATCAACCAGTGCAGTATGCTTTCCAGTCCCTCCTGCCACTTCAGTATCCAGCCAGCCCAATCCCCAGAAAAGCAGCACAAACAAGTAGGAGAACGTCAGCAAACGAAAAAAAATACCCCAGTTACGAGCTTTTCTCTGTTCTTTCAGAGAAGTGAACACTAACTCCCGCAGCGTTTCATGTTCCCATTTTTCCTTATTGATATTTTCTGTATCAGCCATGAATATCGATCATCCTTTCCCTGTTAGTTCATTGAACTGTTTCATCACGGGTTTCTGAAACATAAATCTCCACTCTGCGATTTTTGGCACGGCCTGCAGCAGTATTATTCGAAGCAACCGGTTGATACGAACCGCGGCCGTCGATCTGGATTCGCTGGAAAGGCACACCGCGACTGGCCAGATATTCGCGCGTACTGGCTGCACGATTAACCGATAACGGATTATTGACGGCATCACTACCGGTACTGTCGGTATGTCCGACAATCGTTACCCTAGTACCTGGATTATTCAGCAAACTGGTTGCAAAGCTGTCGAGAATTGGACGGAAATCGGGCTTTATTTGTGCACTTCCCGTGTCAAAAGAAATATCGCTGGGAATATTCAGCATCAGCTGGTTATCCGGTGTTTGTGATACCACTACGCCGGTACCGGCAGTGGCATTCTCCATCTGTATCTTTTGTTCCTCCATTTTTTTCGACCACAGGTAACCGGCCCCGGCCCCTAACGCGGCACCGGCACCAGCGCCAATCGCAGCCCCTTTACCGCCCCCGGCCAATGCACCGATTGCTGCACCTGTTCCCGCACCAATCAGTGCACCTGTTCCTGCACCTTTCTGGGTACCACTCATATCGGCACACCCGGAAATAATGAACCCCGCTACCAATGTTGTTATGACTCTGGTTTTATACATAAACTCACCTTTTATGTTGACAGAATATCAGGGAATACTGTAGCAGAAGAAACCGAGAAAAAGCCAATAATCATCTTTTCTCTCGAACTGCTGGCCAAAAAAGTTTTGTTGGCCATCGTCAATCGCCGCTGCGCCTTGGAAATTCGATCGTCTGCTATTTTTGAAAATTCTGGCTATCAACCCGAACATCTACTGATTGGCTTTGAATCCAGCCAGACAGATCATCCCTGGTCTGTACACGCAGCCAGTTGCCGCTGTACGCAGTAGCAGTCAAGGGAGTATCTTTTTCCAGTGAACCGATTACCCTGGAATGATCGGTCGGGTCTGCCCGCAGACTGATGGTTCGGGTAACAAGCAATGGAATCGAAATACGAAAAATCAGTGTGGCATCCTGAGATTCCAGCGCTTTTCTGGCCGGGTTGGCTATCGCATCAATCAGCTCACCGGATTGCGCAGCATGATTCATTGCACCATTGTAATCCTTTTGTCTGTAGGCAACCATCGCCGCATCCAGTAAACGCTGTGCCAAGAGTTGGAAAACAGCATCTGATTCATCAAATACCGCCTGTCTGGCTGCATTGATGGCAATTTCCACTTCGGCTATTTTCGAGGCAGCTTCCGGCTGTGTGGCCAAACGGTGCAATTTGTTCTTGGTACGACTGATCTCACTTGTAGTTTCCTGCAAAACCTGTGCCTGATCCTGCTCTCGAGTATTCAGGTTGCGAATGAGCTCATCCTTTTCTGCAAGTTTCTGTTTCAGCGCTATGATTTCATCCCGGCATGTTCTTTGGCATGGCAATTTTTCCGGAATCGGGATAACCTCGATATTTCCTGTTTTTCCTGCGTTCGTTGCTTTAAGGCCGGCAGATTGTTTCGGTACCATGGATCTGGATTGTTGAGTTGTGCACCCCCCCAGACTTACTCCCGAGAATATCAGGACTAACATGATCAGAGACGGTTTATCCGGGAGATGACAAAATCCTGACATCTTTACTTGATCTCTTAAAATAGGTTTTCTGCAAAAAACACGAGCAAGCTCAGGCTCCCCGAATCGACTGTCTGCAATTAAACTTTATTTTTAGCGCAAAAACAGGAAATATTTCCAATACCAGCTGCCATCATCCTTCTGATTCTTGACAATTACAACTTGAAATGTATAACCGGGTAATTCGCTGGATATTGCTTCAGTTTGTTACAGTACTGCTGATTATCAGTGCTGTAACGATCATACTGGGTGAAATCGTAACAGGATCAGCCCCCACTGCTGTAGAAACTTTGCTGCCGGACTTCCCAGTGGAAACGGTTCAGATCCCCGTCAATGATGATTACGCCGTACATGGCTGGCTGGCACATGGAATGAGCGGACATGGCGCAGTTCTGCTCGTACACTCCATGCGCAGCAACCGCCTTGAAATGCTTGGCCGTGCGAGATTTCTCAACAACCAGGGCTACCACGTGCTGATGATCGATTTACAAGCGCATGGAGAAACACCTGGAGACCGCATTACCTTCGGTGCGCGTGAATCAGCCGATGTCGCAGCCGCAGTCGGCTATCTCCGAAATACTTTTCCACATGATCGCATCGCCGCCATTGGCGCAACACTTGGTGCCGCCGCAATAGTACTGGCCAATCCTCCGCTTAAACTCGATGCCATGATACTTGAATCTCTACATCCCACCTTTGCTGAAGCAGTTGCAAACAGACTTAAACTGCATCTGGGGAATACAGGAGAATATCTGCAGTTTCTGCTGCTCCCTTATTTCTCCTTCCTTCTCGATTTACCGGTCGATCAACTGAATCCTGTCGATCGGATCGGTAATATTGCCATTCCCGTCCTGTTTATCGCAGGCACGCTCGACAGACATACGACTCAATCTGAAGTAAAACGGTTGTATGATGCAGCACTACCTCCCAAGGAACTCTGGATTGTCGAAGGTGCCGGTCACTACAATATGCATACCTTTGCAGGTAAAAGTTACGAAATGCAGATTGCTGATTTTCTGTCGACTTACCTGCAAAGACAATAATCATCGATTCCGTTTCATCAACCCGTCAGGAAAAACCATGTCTGTTTATCATCACATTCTGCTTGCCGTGGATTTCTCGTCTGAGGATAGTCAAGTAGTGCAGAAAGCCAGAAATCTGGCATCACAAATCGGGGCAAGACTCAGCCTCATCCATGTGCTGGACAATATCCCCATGCCTGATACACCTTACGGCACGGCCATTCCCCTGGATACGGAAACGACCTATGATGCTATGCTAGATGTAGAAAAGCAGAAATTGAGCCAGATAGGCAACACATTAGGCATCGATCCTGCTCACCGCTGGCTGGTGTGGGGAGAACCCAGAGAGGAAATCATTCGTATTGCCGAACAGGAAAATGTTGATTTGATCGTGGTCGGATCACATGGCAGGCACGGGCTCGCATTGCTGCTGGGCTCCACGGCCAACAGTGTACTGCATTACGCAAAATGTGACGTTCTTGCAGTCCGTCTGCGGGACGATTAAGCAGGCCATCACTCGGCGATCTGCTATTTTGCCTTGACAAAAATCCTGATTGATAACTATTCTTGTTGAAGCTATACAGTCCCGGTCAGGCAATGTTTTCAAGACAGAATATAGCGTTTCCTGAACTTTCCCTCCTCGTCTTCACTGGCAGGATTCGAATGTCGCTTGTTCAACCCCGGAGTTAAAATTATGTCCCGCTCTTTCATTTTTTCCGGTCATGTTGGCCGCTGGTGCAGCAGTTTTCTGCTCATTGGTTTTTTGTTTGCAGTCCCGATATCATCACAGGCGGAAGAAATTGTCGTTTATTCGTCAAGAATCGAGCAACTGATCAAACCTTTATTTGACGCCTTCACCAAAGAAACCGGCATCACTGTCAAATTCACCACGGACAAGGAAGGTGCATTACTGACCCGCCTGCTCGCAGAAGGTAAAAGAACACCTGCTGATGTACTCATCACGACGGATGCGGGAAACTTATGGGAAGCTGCTCGCAACGGGTTGCTGAAACCGGTTACTTCTCCTGTTCTGCAAGCCAACATTCCTGAAAATTTGCGAGATCCGCAAGGGCAATGGTTTGGATTGACAGTTCGCGCCCGTACCATTGTCTACAATACCCGGAAAGTCAAACCTGAAGAATTGTCCACCTATGCAGATCTGGCTGATCCGAAATGGAAGCACCGGTTATGTCTGCGCACTTCCAAAAAAGTGTATAACCAGTCGCTGGTCGCGATGATGATTGCAGAGCTGGGCGAGGCTGAAACTGAACACATCGTCAAAGGATGGGTAGATAATCTCGCAACCGACCCAGTTGCAGATGATACGCTTGCACTGGAATTTGTCGCAGCAGGACGCTGTGACGTGACTTTGGTCAATACCTATTACTACGGCCGGTTGATGCGTGAAAATCCGACACTCCCCCTGGCAATTTTCTGGCCAAATCAGGCCACGACTGGCGTACATGTCAATGTTTCCGGTGCGGGTGTTATCCAGTACAGCAAACATGGAGCTGCTGCCGTGCGGTTACTGGAATTCCTTTCTTCCGAACAGGCACAAAAACTGTTTGTTGAACTCAATATGGAATATCCCGCCAATCCAAAAGTTGAATACGGTGAGCTGCTCAATAGCTGGGGCAGTTTCAGGGGAGATCCGAGAAGTATCGTGCAGGCGGGTGAATTACAAGCCGATGCAGTCCGGCTGATGGATCGTGCAGGATACCGCTAGAGTACGATTCATTTGAAAAACGATTTTTCTTCCGTCAATCCGGCTGCAATATCTGACATCCAGCAGCATTCCAGTTGCGAAGCCGGATATGGAATTCGACGCGCCTGGCGCGTCTTTCCATTTCTGGTGGCCGGTGTGGTGCTTGTACCGGTATGCGTGGTATTTGCCTCATTTCTCTCGCCGGATGATGAGATCTGGCAACATCTGATCTCTACCACACTACCGAGTCTGCTGACGAACACCCTATGGCTTTCACTGGGAGTCATAGTGGGAACCTCTCTCCTGGGAGTCAGTCTCGCCTGGTTTACTTCGGTTTACAGGTTTCCCGGGTATCGTTTTTTTTCCTGGGCATTATTCCTGCCACTGGCAATTCCTGCCTATGTAATCGCCTTTGTAGCGCTGGGTACGTTTGACTATACCGGGCCGGTACAAACCAGTTTGCGTCATTGGTTCAACTCTGATCTGCTCTGGTTTCCCGATATACGTAGCGGGCCGGGTGTGGCAATCGTAATGACACTCGCTTTTTACCCCTATGTCTATTTGCTCTCACGCGATGCCTTTCTGACACAGGGAAAACGTTTGCTGGAAGTTGCCCAATCTCTGGGCTTCACTCGTCAGCAAGGTTTTTTCAGAGTAGTACTGCCGATGGCGCGTCCCTGGATCGTTGCCGGCATCATGCTGGCTCTGATGGAAACGCTGGCTGATTTTGGTACAGTCTCCATTTTCAACTACGATACATTCACCACCGCGATTTATAAAACCTGGTTCGGCATGTTTTCCCTGTCAACTGCTTCGCAGCTTGCTTCACTGCTTATTCTGATCGTACTTGTCATCATCATGACAGAACAACGATTCCGCCTGCGGATGCGTTTTTCTGAAAGCAGGAAAAGTGCACGGGTTGAACGTATTCCGCTCACCGGCTGGCAGGCAATGGCAGTAACCGGTTTTGCCGGTACAGTACTGTTTTTTGCTTTTGCATTACCCGTTATACAGTTGAGTATATGGGCCATGGATGCGCTGACCATCGGCCTGGATCAGCGTTATCTCGAGTTCGCCTGGCATTCTATTCTGCTTTCGGTACTGGCTGCCTTGATAACCTGTCTGGTAGCGGCCATGCTGGCATATGCCGCACGCCTCCATTCAGATGGTTATACGCGTTTTGCCATTCGTCTCGCCACAGTTGGCTATGCTTTACCGGGTGCAGTACTGGCAGTGGGAATATTCATTCCGATGGCGTGGCTGGATAATCTGCTGAGTGACTGGATCGAAAATATTTCCGGGGTTGAAACCGGATTACTGATCCAGGGAACGCTCACGGTCATGCTGGTTGCGTATATGACCCGTTTTCTCGCAGTCAGTTACTTTCCTCTGGAAAGCGCGCTGCAGCGCGTAACACGCAGCATCGACGAGGCTGCCGCCGGTTTTGGTGTTACCGGCTGGTCAATGTTGAGAATGATCTATTTTCCAATGTTGAAAAGCAGCCTGTTTACGGCAGCAACACTGGTATTCGTGGATGTCATGAAGGAAATGCCCATTACGCTGATGACCCGGCCTTTCGACTGGGATACCCTGGCGGTGCGCATTTTCTCATTAACCTCTGAAGGACAATGGGATCAAGCGGCATTGCCTGCATTGACACTGATTCTGACCGGACTGATTCCAATCATTCTTCTGATACGCCATTCCGAAACCTGACTCAAAAATGAGTACATTGCTGGAACTTGACAGAATCAGCCACGCCTATGGCGCACAGGTTATCGTGAATGAACTGTCATTCGAGCTGGAAAAAGGCGAGATCGGTTGCCTGCTTGGTCCAAGCGGTTGCGGCAAAACGACTGTTTTGCGCTGTATCGCCGGGTTCGAGCCGATTGTATCCGGTGAAATACGGTTGAATGAAATTTCTGTCAGCCGTGCCGGATTCGTTCTGCCACCCGAGCAACGGCGGGTAGGTATGGTATTTCAGGAATATGCGCTGTTCCCGCACCTGACTGTAACCGCCAATGTCGGGTTTGGTCTGCACCGCAGCACCAAAGCAGAGCGGGCTCATCGGGTTGCCGAATTGCTGCAGATCACCGGTTTGATGGAAGTAGCCAATCGTTACCCGCATGAATTATCTGGCGGTCAGCAGCAGCGTGTGGCATTGGTGCGGGCACTGGCCCCCTATCCTGACCTGATATTGCTGGATGAACCGTTCTCCAATCTCGATGTAAGTTTGCGTGAATACCTAGGCCAGGAAATACGCGAGCTGCTCAAGAAACTGAACATTACTGCGATTCTGGTTACGCACGACCAGGCGGAGGCTTTTGCCGTTGCAGACAAAATAGGTGTGATGCATGCTGGAAAAATGATGCAGTGGGGCAGCGCACATGAGCTCTACCATCATCCCGCAAATCGTTTCATCGCGGATTTCATCGGGCAGGGCACACTGATTCCTGGAAAAGTCACACACTCCGATAAAGTGGAAACCGAGTTGGGTACCCTGGCCGGAAACATTTATCACCCGGGCCATTCATCCCGTGAAATTGCGGGCAGCCAGGTGGATGTACTGATACGCCCTGATGATGTTATTCATGATAACGATAGTTCGCTGCGGGCTGTCGTAGTACACAAAGCGTTCCGCGGTGCACAATTTCTTTATACGTTACGCCTTGCCAGCGGACAGAGTGTGCTGTCACTGATTTCCAGCCACCACGATCATGCCATTGGTGAGAAAATTGGCATCAGGCCACAAACTGACCATATTGTGGTATTTGACCGGGTTAACAGTCAGTAACGAAATTTCAGTGAGGAAAAACATGCTGCTTACCACGACCCCTGTCATAGAAGGCAAACGCATCACACATTATTACGGCATCGTCGCCGGCGAAGCTGTCCTGGGTGCGAATGTCTTGAAAGATCTTTTTGCGGGCATTCGTGATTTTGTCGGCGGACGTTCAGGAACTTATGAAAAAGAACTGCAACATGCCCGTGAAATCGCCCTGGAAGAGCTACAGGAGAATGCTCACAGGCTGGGTGCCAATGCAGTAATCGGAATCGATATCGATTATGAAGTGCTTGGCAAGGAAAATGGCATGCTGATGGTGTCAGTAAGTGGAACAGCTGTTTTTGTCGAGTAATCGAATCGATACACCCATACTGTTACCGGTCAGCCGAATAGGATGATCTGGCAGTATGGATCGCTCTAGCCAACTCAAAAACAGACATGGCGTAGAAGGTACTGCGGTTATAGCGCGTGATCACATAAAAATTTTTGAATCCCAACCATAACTGACGCTTGCCCTGGCTGTTCAATTCCAGCAAGGCAGAGAGGGTATCATCTGCAACAGGATCAAGTGGAGTGATACCGGCCTGGCGCAGTTTCCAGACGGAATGTAACGGTTTGATATCTGTGTCCAGGAATTCCTGCAGATTCTGTGATCCGGCTTGTGCGCGAATAGCAACCGGTTTGCCCGCCTCCCATCCGTATTCCTTCAGATAATTGCCTATACTGCCTATTGCATCGACGGCACTCCTGGAAAGATCGATCTTTCCATCATTGTTGAAGTCGACTGCGTAGCGCCGGTAGCTTCCGGGCATAAACTGAGGGACACCAATTGCGCCGGCGTAAGAGCCTTTGATGTCCAGCAAACCAAATTTCTGTTCCCTGGCCAGCAATAAATAGTTTTCCAGCTCTTCCCGAAAATAATCTGCTCTTCTGGGAAAATCAAAGGCGAGTGTCGTCAGTGCATCCATGACGCGATAATTTCCGGTCGATGAACCATAGGAAGTCTCAATACCGATAATCGCCACGATGATTTCTTCAGGTACGCCGTAAATTTTCCTTGCACGCTCCAGATCAGCGGCATATTTGTTCCAGAAATCGACTCCGCCTTTGATACGCTGCATGTTGACGAATCGCTTCCGATATTCATCCCAGGAAATTGCTGAAGCCGGGGTGGAAATCAGTTTGAGAATCTCCGGCCGGAAATTCGTTTGAATAAAAGCATCTTCCAGTTCATGCGCATCATATCCATGACGGCTCACCATATCTGTTACAAAACTTCTGATTTCCAGACGCAAACCGGAAACAGGTTGTTCCGCCATGCACGAAGTATGATGTATGACCAAAGATGTCAAAATAAATAAAGTCAGGCGGTTACGAGAATGCCCAAAAGTGTTGTGCTTGATAGGATTCGTTACAGCAGGTCGCAGAAACATCGAATAAACCCGGCAGAAATCCTGCTTAATCCATAGAATAAGCCTGTACAGATACCTTAAGATATTAGGGCATCTACTTTGATCGAACAGAGAAAAGTATTTCATTGATGGAAGCCTGAAATCAGATAGTTGTATTAATTTAAGTACCCGGTAATAAAGAATAAAGCAGTAATCTACCGTATTACTATGTCAGTTTCAAAATCAGCTTTTACTGATATTCCGGGACATCTTTGATAAAGATCCGTAGAATCTCCAAAAAATATTGCCGGATTTATTGATTCAAACGTTATTGTAAGTATAATAAATAAAATAGGTCTTCTCGTTTTGTCTCATGGTCGTGGTAAAGGCGGTATTGTTGGAAATAAAGGCAACAGTGCTGTGTAGTTTACTTATCACCCGCCTGATCTTTCAGTAGTATACAAACATAGAATCATTCCCGTGTTTAGGTTGCCTCCAGCAGCTCATCTAAGCAGGTGGTTCGAATTCTGTTAATGGCCCCAGGTGCGATAGGTTTTGGCTGTCACCAGGCGTCCATTTTGCTCCAACAAACATTAAAAGAGGATTTCATGAGCCAACACATTCATTATGTTACGGATGCAAGTTTTGAATCAGAAGTGTTGCAATGTCCTGTCCCGGTACTTGTTGATTACTGGGCAGAATGGTGTGGGCCATGCAGGATGATTGCACCTCTTCTGGATGAGATTGCCAGTGAGTATGGTGACCGCCTCAAGATAGCCAAACTCAACATAGATGAAAACCAGTCGACTCCTCAGAAGTACGGTATTCGCGGAATTCCCACCCTGATGATATTCAAGAATGGAAATATCGAGGCGACCAAGGTTGGAGCTTTATCAAAATCACAGTTGACAGCATTTGTCGACAGTCATTTATAAAAAATTCTCTGGATCTAAACACTGATATAAGCCGAATGAATCACAAACAATCTTCGTTCGGCTCATTCTGTTTTGTCAGGACGCGTTATACCATGTTACCAGTCGTGATCTTCGTTATCCCGACATCGTGTAAATCAGCAGTCATTTTATAAATCGCATAGCCCGTCCTGAAACACCCTCTTCATTTACCCGCACTTTTTTTGATCTTCAAGAGTCACTTTCATGCGTTTATCCGACTTAAAAAGCATTCATGTTTCCGAATTGGTAAAAATGGCCGTCGCCAACGATATCGAGGGTGCCAACCGAATGCGCAAGCAGGATCTGGTTTTTGCACTCCTGAAGAATCAGGCACGTAAAGGCGAAAGTATATTCGGAGAGGGCACACTGGAAATTCTGCAAGATGGTTTCGGGTTTTTACGTTCCCCCGATACCTCCTATCTTGCCGGTCCGGATGATATCTATATTTCTCCCAGCCAGATCCGGCGGTTCAACCTGCATACTGGTGATTCAGTAGACGGTGAAATACGCCCTCCCAAGGAAGGAGAGCGTTATTTTGCCCTGGTCAAGATAGATAAGGTCAATAATGAACCACCTGAAAATTCCAAGCGCAAGATACTGTTTGAAAATCTGACACCTCTTTTTCCGACCGAACGCCTGACACTAGAACGAGACATCAAATCTGAAGAAAACATTACCGGCCGAATCATTGATTTGATTGCGCCTATCGGCAAAGGTCAGCGCGGGTTGCTGGTCGCCAGCCCAAAATCCGGAAAAACGGTGATGCTTCAGCATATTGCACATTCCATTGCGGCCAACCACCCGGATGTCGTATTAATGGTGCTGCTGATCGATGAACGCCCGGAAGAAGTAACAGAAATGGTACGTTCCGTGAAAGGGGAAGTCATATCGTCCACTTTCGATGAGTCGGCTGCTCGCCACGTTCAGGTAGCAGATATGGTCATTGAAAAGGCAAAACGACTGGTGGAACACAAAAAAGACGTCGTCATTCTGCTCGATTCGATTACTCGCCTTGCTCGTGCCTATAACACGATCGTACCCGCATCGGGCAAGGTGCTGACCGGCGGTGTGGATGCCAATGCCCTGCAACGCCCCAAGCGCTTCTTTGGTGCTGCCCGTAATATTGAGGAAGGAGGATCACTTACCATCATCGCCACCGCTCTGGTAGATACCGGTTCGCGCATGGATGATGTGATCTACGAAGAATTCAAGGGAACCGGCAACATGGAAATTCATCTCGATCGTCGCATGGCAGAAAAACGTATTTATCCTGCCATCAATGTGAACCGATCGGGAACCCGTCGTGAAGAACTGCTGATCCCCTCCGAAATTCTGCAAAAAATATGGATTCTTCGTAAATTGCTTTATCCAATGGATGAAATGGATGCAATGTCATTTCTGCTGGATAAAATCAAGGCTACAAAAAATAATGCTGACTTTTTCGATTCCATGCGGCGTGTGTAATGCTGGACAGCAGTTGTACTCCTGATCAAATTTTTGATTCAGTCAATACAGTGTCTCAGAACCTGATCAAGATCTCGATCAGGGGATGCAGTGCAAGGCAAAATTGAACGAGAAAGCGGAACATACTCGAAGTATGTGAGCATGTTGAGTTCAATTTTAACGCCGCAATGCACCCTTCAGCGAGATCTTGAACGGGTTATCAGGTTGCAGTCATGCATATCTTAAGTAATAATAGCTGCCCTTTTATTTAGTATTTAGCTTTGGAGATAAGGACATCAAATGAAGGAAGGTATTCATCCGGAGTATCACGAGATCACCGTAACATGCAGTTGCGGCAATGAGTTCAAAACCCGCTCCGTTTTGAGCAAACCTCTGCATATCGAAGTATGCTCATCCTGTCATCCGTTTTATACAGGTAAACAGAAAATTGTGGATACCGCAGGAAGGGTGGAGAAATTCAACCAAAAATATGGCAGACATCTCCAGAAACAAGCCCAGACTTAATTCTGTCACAGCAGGCACTTATTATGCCTGTGAATCCTTTCAGTACGTCCCGGGCACAACAACACGATGTAATGATTTCCATCGTCGCGGGTTCAGGGGGGAGCAGAAGAGTTTCCGTATACACTCATCCAGCCCCCATCATCTTGCAAACCTTGCGTAGCAATCCAGCAAGTCCGTGATGACCAGATGCCGAGAATCCGGGACTGTTTTCTTACTGGTTTAATCAACTATTCCGCTCAAGCATATCCTTGATGCAGTTTTCCAGTCGGGGCAAATGATGTGCCACTACTGCGGCAACGGTTTTTGCATCGATATCGCCAAGGTAGTTATGCACCAGAATTGCTGTTTGAGTTCGACAGGCAACAATTGTGTCGCTTCCGACAATGTCTGCAGATTTCGTAATGCCGCATCATAAAGAATATCATCTTGCGTTATATCGCCTCGCGCCTCAATACACCGCACTTTGGCAATCGTATCCAGAATATGGCGAGCATAAGGTTGCCAGGATTTACTCACAAATCTATTGCTTCGCTTAACACCTGCTGGCGAATATGCCGGTTCAACTCATGTTCCAGTATCACCTCCACTTTGCGATCCAGCAGCTTCGACAACGCTTCAGCAAGCAGTAAGCGCTGAGCGAACAAATCATAGCCATGTGGGAAATCTACCAGAAAATCCACATCGCTTTTCGGCAGCTCCTCGCCCCGTGCCACGGAACCAAATACCCCGATCCAGCAGGCACCATACCGGCGTGCTGTCTCGGTGATTACTGTTTTCCGTTGGTAAAGCTGCTCAAGTAACATATTGTTTCTTAGGAGCTTCTGAAAAACGTTATAGCTTTTCTCGTTTAGTTAGACAAATAGCCGGAGTTGGTGAAGTAGTTGCGGCATTCCTGGGGCTGGATGGTTTCAATGATGCGCCCGATGGCG